>Ga0307511_10007908_pt1 | contig 10668 bp, 14 predicted proteins | sample 13_EM_MG_FD_200266 | JGI IMG/M metagenome (GOLD analysis project Ga0307511, IMG submission 200266) | Populus trichocarpa ectomycorrhiza microbial communities from riparian zone in the Pacific Northwest, United States - 13_EM | ecosystem: Host-associated > Plants > Roots > Unclassified | place... | reverse complement strand
AACTCGGCATCAAAAATTCCACTAAAACATCCGGTCAATTCAGTAGTGGTGACTAAAACGTCCGGTTGGCGGGGCGGCAACTTTGCTGGTGACTGGTGACTGCCGGGTTGGTCGTGCGCATACAGTACCCCCCTTTGATGGTCGTCGCCGTAGGGGCGGCTACCTTGTCCCTCTTTTTTTCTTCTTTACGATCGATCGGCGCTTATGGAAACCGATATGGGCGTGCTCGATTTTCAAGGTCAGAATCCAAACTCCGCTGATGCGCGTGATGCAGGTTTGTAGTCTTTTGTAGTCTCACTACGTTTGTGTTCATTTGGTGTAGTCCCAGTAACAAAGGTTAACGATTTGATAACAACCAAACAACTTCACCAGCACCCGTCCACTGTTTCCCTCGGGTTTCCCTCTCCACCGATGTTCCCCTTCACAGCCAGTCCCCTCCGCAGCCGCCGCCCCCAGCAACCGCGAGAACCACTGATAATGAATCTGGAGATGGCGCGGCGTCTTCTCCTCTTCGATCCGTCCTACCTCTCGCCTGAAACTTCCCGCGCCCGGTCTGGGAACCACCTGGAGAACCGCAACTGTCTCTCCGCTTTTATTGGTGAGCTGGTGCCAGCATCCCACGGCGGTCAAGGAATGACACGAGGATTGATGCAAAATTTTATTCTCTCGTTCAGGACCCTACGCTCGATCCCCCCCTGCGATGGAATGCAGGTCGAGTCCCCCGACACCATCGACAATGTCAAGGCCAAGATCCAGGGCAAGGAGGGCATCCCCTGACCAGCAACACCTGATCTTCGCTGGCAAGCAGCTTGAGGATGTCCGTACCCTCTTCAGCAACCCGAGGTGTATACTCCCGGACCCCAGCCTGGTCAACCGTTCGTTACCGAGCCCGATCACGGTATGACCAGAGGACCGATTTCGACCCTCAGAGAGTGCCGGAATACAATGCCCCTTCCAAAAGGAGTCCAACATCTTGGTAAGCTGACTATCCATCATCGACAATGTGTTTTCACCAATACTCCCTCTAGTCCTCTGTCTTCATGACGGCATGCAGATCTTCGTCAAGATCCTCACCGGCAAAGATGATTACACTGGAGGTGGAGTTTTCGGACACTGTTGACAACGGTGAGGCTGGGATTCGGGACAAGAAGGGGATCCCCCCTGACCAGTAGCGCCCGATCTTCGCTGGAAAGCAGATCTTCGTCAGAGAGCATGTCGAAGACGGACGCGCTCTCTCGTATCGCGACGTCCAGAAGGAGTCCACTCTCCGTTTGGCCCGCCACCTCCGCGGTGGCATGCAGATCTTTGTCACCGGCGATACCATTACCCTCTTTCTCCCTCAATGTTATTTATCGCTTTAGCAAAGCATTCTTGATGATCTTCGTGTTTCCTGTGCATTGGCATTCGCTTTTATCACCCTTCCTAGGGTTACATGCATCCGCATATGTTAGATGTATTGGTACAGCTAAATGTAATTCAGATTCTGGAGAGAAACGTGAGAGGATTTGGACACGTGCGCACGGTCGCGTCGCGGTTGTTGTTTCTCTTCGCGTGTCTCCGCCACCGCCTCTCTTGAAACCACGGTGCGTTGTTCCCCTACCCATACATGCTCAGGTTGTGGTTGGCCATGCCCAACCAATGGAAACCAACACGTGAGTCTGTTGTGCGTCTGATCCTCATTGCCGTCTCGTGTTCAATTTGGTTCCAGCACCAAAGGAGGACATAGAACCTCATGCCCGAAAATACCACCGGTGGGGAGTTCCGCACACCAAACTGCTGGAGCTCTTGAAGAACCACTTTGATGGGGAGACACTCGGCCTTGGGTATTTGTTTTACATCACATCCGTTGGGCTCTGCTGACAACCTTTCAGGAGCACCACACTAAAGGGGTGGCTCAAAGAATGGAGCTTGCAGAGTTCAAGAAAGCAGGCCCATACATTCGACACAATCGCGGAGCCGATTGAGGAGCTGCGGAAGCGATTCCCAACCGCTGGCTGCGAACAGATGCGACACCTACTCAGGGAGACGTTTGGCATAAGAGTTCCGAAGTACTTCCCCCCCACTTTTATCACCCCCCCTGTCTCACCACAAGCACAGGCAATTGATAGCAGACTACAACAACATCGTGGATCCCTCAGGCGTTCGAGCGCGGAGTGCCGGTAGAATCCGCCGACGGATTTTCTATGCCGCCGGGCCGAATCACATCTGGGCACTCGATCAACACGACAAGTGGAAGAGGTTCGGCTTGCGACTACACATAGGAGTTGAAACCTTCACTGGGTCTATCCTTTGGTTGATTATATGGTGGAGCAACTCGAACCCCAAGCTGGTCGCACAGCAATATATCGAAGCGGCAAGACGTGTGGGTGGTAGGTATAGGTTCTTTCGTTCGATTTTTCAGATCTAACTCTGGAATGTAGGTCTACCGATGCTAACGCAGAGTGATCACGGCACCGAGAATTACAACGTCGCGTACGCTCAGACGTCAATGCGCCAAGAACTCGATCCCAGGTTAGCCGGTACATTGCAACATAGATTTATGCGCGGCCACACCAACATCAAACCGGAGCGAGCGTGGGGGAGACTCAGGGACACATGGTCCAAGGGATTTGAAGATATGTTGAGCTTGGGCATCACCAATGAATGGTATAATCCGAGCAATCTTGTGGACAGGTATGAATGACCTTCCGTCTGTGCTTGATTCCTCTCTGATCTGTGTAGTCTCACTTTCCGTTGGCTCGCGATCCCATTTTTGCAGGAAGAGCTCAACCAGTACGTCAAGTTGCACAACACAACTCGACGACGTGCCAATAAGAACAAGGTCCTGCCGCACGGGATTCCCGAGCAAATGCTTCTATTCCCCCATTCTGTTGGCGCACTTGATTATAAGGTCTGCTCCTTCCACGCACCCACTGACCTAAAACTAATGTTTAAATTGTGAAATAGGTTCTTGTCCCTGACGATCTGCTCGATCGTGCTGAGGAAGAGTGGGCGCCTGCAGATGACCCCATTTTTGAACTAGTGCCGCTTTCTTTCCAGGAAATTGTGGTCAGTTGTTACGATGACTTGGGCTGCCCTACCGTTACATTTGGGTCATTTTGGGAAGTTTACCGTGACTTACGTGACAGTGTGGATGCCACCATTCCACTTAGTGTCATCACCGGTCTTGGCTGGAGTATTTCGAGCGAATCTGGAGAAGGTGAAGATGTCCAATTTACTTTGGCACATCTCAAGGCTCCCGAACCCGATACCGGCGCCGGTGCTGACACCGACGAAAGGGCTCAAGGGGGCGAGGAGGATTCATTCCAAATTGACTTTACAATCGATGATGATCAGGACCAGCTGTATTAGTTAGTCCGTTGAATAGTGGTTTTTACACACCCTGCCGTTGTTATCCAAGGTTACACGTATCAATGTCGAAAACCATTTCCTCAAAGTTTTGTTCGTCTCGATCAATCTCCAACATATGTCCGACATATTTTGACACAGGCACTACGGGGGCACCTCGATATGTTTCGCAATTACAGCCAATGGTGGTTCTGGCTGCGGCTACAGTTTTTACTTGAAAGCAATTTATTAGGAGTAGATTAAAGAAGTGGCTAAGCTAAAGGAGAGGAACGGAATCCAGTTGATAGAGAAGTGCGATCAATGAGTGGCTAAGCCAAAGGAGAGGAGTGGAATCTGGCAGATAGAGAAGTGCGATCAATGAGTGGCTAAAAAAATGGGACCGGGCTCTTGAGCCCAAAGTATTCACAGAAATGATTGCATTCATGATCAACCCGAAACTTGGAAATACCGTCGTTGCAATTACCTCTTGCAAACAGCCTTCCGAGTTCTCTGAATAATAAAAACATTGAGTAAAAGTATATTATTTGCGAGTGAAACTTACGGGGTGGATATGATCTGCGGATCCGTAAGAAGCACACCTGACCCTAATCACACTCAGTTACTGATCTGGCCCTCGCCACCGAGACGTACCTTGGTAGTCGGAGGTAAAGACCGTTCCCTTTGTCACATGATATTGAACATGTTGCGCAAAACACAAGAAGTTTGCGGTGTTCTGTATCTCTTCAGGGGCAGATCGAGGGATACACGAAACCGGACGGGCGTTGTTGATGTACTTCATAAAAGGTGCGTCCGAGGTGTCGATCCATTCCTCGATCAGAAAAAATTTCTCCCCCCCTTTGGATTCGGCGATGGCTGCCTCGACAAAACGCAACTTTGGGATTGTGCCTGGGAAACCACCATGTGTCTCCTCGTGGTCCTCAATGAACCCGTAAGTGAGGTCGAGCAATATTCTTGCCCAGTCCAAACAGCCCACTTCAGAATGGATGTGGTTTTGTTCTATTTTCGATCCATAACGATTAATTTTGTTATTTTGTCCGGGGAAATAAACTTGTTTGACACAAATATTGCTGGAAAGTGGCAGGGGGAGGACCCCATCAATCGGTGTGATCGAACCAGGGTGGGCGGTCTTGAAGGCCCCTTTTAGGCTAGGCACAACCTTGATATCGACATCCATGTGGCAACGAATGGAAGGAAGGCGGAGGAGGTCAAGAGGGACAAGGGCCTTAGGAGACCATGACCTTGTGGGAATGACCTTGATGGCGACCGAAAATCTTGTCACTGCATAGTATATCAGTGTAGGCACTTAGCCAAATCAGTGAGTGGCGCACAGTACTGGTGAGACGATCCTTGCGATTGGATAGCGGATTGTAAATCCTCAAGGGAGGGGATATAGAATTCAGATCTTGGTCGCTTTGTGGATCGCACCTCCTGTGCGTTGCATAAGTCCATACAAACACGGATTCAGCCGACAAAATAGATATACCTCTGAGTCCTCTCGACTACGCTTTGACCGGGTACCCGTATCACCCAGCTGGAAATCACTGAGTGATCTTTCCAACCTACTGACATGACGCTGCTCGGGTTCTGTGGCCACGGCAGTAACCAGCTTTGCTTGCAGCTTTCGTTTAGGGACGGGCCGGGTGACGCGTGATTCTGAGGGTCGCCGTAGAGTATTGAAGCATGTGTCCATCTACTCCGATAATAGTTGTCACTAATTTAGTACTGAACAAGACCGCATTCCTTACCGCTTGTTTAGAGGACGTCGCAACCAATTCGCCCAGCTGGATTTGGGACACTGTATCCTGCAGCAGTGGATGAGTGGACAAATGGGTCGAAAGTTCACATTGGGCTTCCACCGACCTTCATCGCTTCGCCAGCTGAGGCACCAGGTTGTTGTTGTTCATTATTGAAGACCTCTTCATAGAATGCGTTTTCGATCACCAAATTGAGATCCAGGGGAATTGAAAAGTTGTAGGTCTTGATTCCGGTACCACTGCGGGACTTCTTGGCGAAATATTGTAAAATACAGTCTTTCGCACCAAAGACTGGGACACCCTTGTGCTCAATAGATGTACGTTCCACTGGGAGGTGACACCTATTGTAAACATCGCCCCACCTCCGGGTCGACAGGATCGCCGTAACACATTTCTGATGAAGCTCATGAGCCCCGATTGAGGCGAACACGGGTACATGGGCAGTGAGGTCCTACCAAACATATCAAAAGCAAAGAAATGGACGTATACTGAGTGCTAACGTACGGGATCAACTACCTGGAGAGCGACCTTGGGTCCCTTCGAGATCGGTCGGTTAAGGATCACCTTGACAATTACTTCAGAGGCCCCGGAACCACTTGCTCTCCGTTGGTGTCGTTGGAAGTCGTTTGCGAACTCGAGATGATTCTTCGTATAACCTTTGGAACTCAAAGAACCGCCAACGTTGGGCAGCAATGGGCTGATTGCATGAACACGAGCATGACCTATTGGAACCAATTGGGTTTAATGACTGCTGCCAGTTTCGCTCGACCGAACGCGTACCAATTCCCCGCTGGGAATCCGCAACAAGCTTCCGTACAGATTGGACATGACCCGTGGTGTGAGAAGACGAACGCTCAGCCGTGGATGTCTCTGCAAGCGTGTTAGATTCGGTACAGAACCACCGACGGAAACCACTAGACCCACGGCTGATTTTTGATTTCTCAACGTAGTAGGTGTAACACTTCCCACAAACTGTAACAGTTCGCCGCGATTGCGTCCGTACTTGTTTCCAATGTTCGCGATTGAGGGGATTGTCGTCGTCCTGTTTCTTTTTACAACGCGAGCAGACCACAGTCTCCCGAGTGAGGTCTATGATTGATAGCTCCATAAAATGAATGAGAGTGAGAATAAGAGTGAGAGCGAAAGTGAAGGAATGGAAAGTTTGAGTAGATGAGGTTCGAAGTTGAAAGGAAGGACCAACTGTCACCTCACAGCCTCGTGTCGGATACGCGTGGCCGCATCTTCCGCCGTGTCAAGTACGTTGGTGCGGGCAAAGGGAGAAGGAAATTTCATACGGTCAATCCTCTAATTGATCACGTATAAATATGGCCTCATATATATGGGGATAACTGTGATGGGAAGATAATATTAATGAACGAAGTAGAAATGGATAAGGCTACCGAGTAAGCGTTGAATACCGAGACAAAGAGGATAGGGATGGAAACAAACAACGAGAAATGTATCTAGATAATACAGACGCGTTAGGGGGGAGAGGTAATGGAGGCTACCGAGGAAATGGAAGTAGCTGGGCACTGAATAAGGGGAGGAGTAGTGAAGGCGAAGATGTCGCGTATTTGGGTCACAGACATGGAAGCCCCAGAGAGATTAATCATACCAAACGACGAATCAGCGTGGCTTCTAGACCGGGCCAACAGTTTCGCGGATTGTTTGCCAACCCAGAGTCTCTGTTCTAGACACCGAGCACCTTTTCGCACCGGCCAACCTCATGAGGGCCGAGACCAGAGAGTTTCGCCCAAGCTGGTTGGAGCGGCACCTATCTTGGAGGAATTTGGATGCCAGGATAAGCGATGCGAGAAAGGTCCGGTGGGGCGAAGGAGTGGTGACAGGGTGAGCGGTTCTGGTGACCGCGGCTCGCTATCCTGGGGGTGTTCTACGGGTGTGGTTTCCTTCGCAGATGCCGCAGGTGGCTCCTGCATGAAGCCATGAAGGGGGGTGACACCGGATGTCCCGGAAAGACGAGTATCTGTGGGGCAGTTCGGGGACTTCTTGCAGGGGTCGACGGTGCACTGGATGAGCGGGTTGACAAGGAACTTGAACCGGGAGTGGAGCTTGAGGTTGATGTGCTTGGGACCGGAAGTGTCCATGCCGATGAAAGGGAGGTTGACCTCCGTCTGAGCGGTAGAAGAAAGCTTGATCTTGGCCTTCCCAGTGGCCTCGCGGACACGTTGAACGCCGCGGCATTGCCGGAGATATCAACACCGGTATCCTTCTTGAACTCGGCAAGAATGACGCCGTTTTGAATCAAGGGAGGAGATATCGAAGGTTCCACCACCCAGGTCGTAGACGGCCACGACGTTCTCACCCGGACTTGTCCATACCGTAAGTGAGTGCGGCAGTGGTAAGTTCGTTAATGACACGGAGGACGTCGAGGCCAGCAATCTTTCCAGCGTCTTCGGTTGCCTGTCTCTGGGCATCGTTGAAGTAGGCCGGGACGGTGACAACAGTGTGGTTAACCTCCTTTCCGAGATATTGTTCGGCGGTCTCCTTCATCTTGACAAGGATCATGGACGAGAGCTCCTCAGGAGACTGTTATCATGGTAAGTACAAACTTCAAACGGGGGGAACGTGTATACGAACATATTTGGAAGCCTTTCCTTCACTCTCAACCTCCACAAAAGGCTTGCCGCCCGGACCAACGATCTTGAAAGGCCAGAACAAAGTCCGTGTCAAGGCTGGAGGGACTGCGCGTGGAAAAAGTAAACTCACCAATGAACCATATCCTCCTTAACAGCGGCGTTGGAGACCTTCCTTCCAACCAACCGTTTGAAAGCAAAGACGGTGTTCTCGGGGTTAACAACCCTCTCGGAAACTCGGAGGGTCAGGAAGTTGGGGCGAGGAGCAGGGCAGAAAGGGGGATGTATTGCTAGGACCCTGTGTCGTCTCCAGGACCATTACCTGCGGCTTCCGCGGTCATTCGGGGGGGGGGGAGAGATGCGGGGAAGGAAGCATTGGTGTGGGTAGAGTGTCGGTGTGAAGGGAGGTGTCGGTGGAGAGGGGAAACAGAGGGCGGGTAATGGTGGGGTTGTTTTTTGTTATCAAATTGTTAACCGTTGTTATTGGGACTACACCAAATGAATGCAAACGTAGTGAGACTACAAAGGACTACAAACCTGCATCACGCGCATCAGCGGAGTTTGGATTCTGACCTTGAAAATCGAGCACGCCCATATCGGTTTCCATAGGCGCTCGGCGGGTAGGCATACTTTTTTTTTTAATCTGCAAATTATCCTGCTACAGGTACCTAGTACAAACTAGTCCAAGACGCAGCTGGTAAGCATACACGATAAGCGACCGGCTAGTTCGAGCAAGGCGACGTGGGCGATGCCGTCCCTCGTGCAGAAGCTGAGCCACAGACGAGCGCTAGTTAGCGCAATGACACTTCCGCCACGTTGGTGGATGTTCCTTTTCCGCCTCCTTCGGCTCAGTTCGTACAACCCGAATGCGATGATCCTTTGGAAGGCAGCCTTGAGATCGGGGAGTGGGTTCTCTCTCCCTCGTGTCGCTGCTACTCATTCTAAAGACAATATTCAATCGGAGAAGCGGGTGTGAGCCAGGCTCGTTAAATGTTTCTGATGTCGGCTGTTGAATCGGCTGTGTACGCGCCGATCGATCGTAGGGAAGAAAAAGAGAGAAAAGAGAGGGCCAAGGTCCGTTGTATTGCTCCCCCTCCAAAGGGGCGATCGGTTGCGTTATGGAAAAGATCTCGACTCCGAGCATTAGCAAATGCGTTCAAACGTTAATGGGCGGAGTTGCTGATCAGTGCTCAAAGCGCCTAGCGCTCATTGAGTGACTAAAACACTTTTGAGAGCCGAACAGTCCATATTGGTTGAGCAGAGATGAATAACACACCCCTGAGACGGAGATTACACACGGCGTCAGTGTCGCTTCGCAACCCTGACCAGCTCCATTTCGTGTCGGAAGTCCCCACTGCTGGACACGCTACCATGGATCAGCAAATCAACGAACGATACTAACCCGACGGCACGCGGCGGTACGTGAGTCGCTAGCTATCGTTTCAGGTACCTCCGTCGGAAATTCGAAGCTCCTCTCTTTTCAACTTCGGGTCCCAGTATCCGACGACAAGGGAGTGCCCGGTCCTCAAATCAAATGTGATTCCACGTGTCACCGGGGTGTTAACGGCGGCGAGGCCCAGGGGGCCTGGTTGTCGTGGTTGTAATGAAGCTTGTCAAGTACGAGAGGGGAGGGATACATTGTGAGAGTTGGCCAGGATGTGACCAAAAGCGTTGAAGTTGACGATCTTTGGTCATCCACTGGGTGTTGGATAGCTGCCAGCGCTCAATACCTGTGGTATCCTGCGAGGGAAGTCTTGCAACCGAAGTCGCGAACGAGAGCCTGAGTTGATCTGCCACGTTACCGCCACGTTATTGACTCCCAGTGATTTATAGCGTCCGAAATTCGCGACTAGCGGGCTGTCAGCTGCGGCTACCAGCAAATAACCGTTGGCTGGCAGCAGCTACCAGCTTGTCCATCATTGTATCCGCTTCCTTCGCGGACTTTCCCCAGGCTTGGCGGACCTTTGTCACCGTTTTAGGGATCTCAAGCCCCGGGTGTTCGGCGCACGTCTGCGATCGACATCCAATATTCGAGACAGGTACGCGACGGTACGCGACGATACCCAACCAGCACCCAGCGATGAGGGTGTTTGAGCCGTGTGAGTGGTAAAAGATTTTCCATCTACCCCGGCAGGTCGTTCACCTCGTCCAAATTACGAGGCACGCTACATCAGCCGCGCCTCCCATGAGTCCGCCAAATGACTGATGGCTATCAACCCCTCTGGCAGCGATTGCCACCGCGAGCCGAGCCAACCCAATCATGGGTCACGAACGTTGAGCCCGGATCGCTTTCACAAGCCAGCCTAATGGGCTCTGGCAGGCCGTTTCCCGCTTGATCTGTGGGAAGCGCAAGTGCAACCGGTGGTTGTAGTCGGCAGATGCCCATTTGGATCCGCTCACCAACACCGCTGGCAACCGAGGAATTGGCCAATCAATGGCGACCAGTGTTACGAAGGATCAAGGTTTGGGTTTGGAGCGGATCAGCTACACTCCAACAGGACATCTGGTCTGACAGCACCCACCTTGGAAATTGCGGCGCAAATCCCGTCCTTCTCGCGCCTGAGTTCCCATCAGAGCTCCGCCCTGGCGTCCCTCGAGCATCGCCAGCATCACTACTGAATATCTAGTATTTACCTCACCTCAATCGACCGAAGGGGAGGCGTTCCGCTGATACACGAGAAGCTAGATTTGTTTCTTCACCTTTCTATCCCATCTATTCGTCATCCCTTATCCCGTTTCCTTCCAGAGGTTCCCCACCTTTTGTTCCAGCCTCATCCCGTTCGAACCCAAATTTCTCCATTCCTTCGCGCTATACGCGTCTTTGCTCCCCGCCGCACCTCCAACGATGAATCTTACTCGATGAGCCATTATAGGAGGGGAGACTGAAAAGACCACGCGCCTTGACGGATTCAACCGCCCTCAGGGATCAAATAAACGAGTTCGTCAGCACAGAAAGGTCTTATGTCGACAAG
>Ga0307511_10007906_pt1 | contig 10669 bp, 11 predicted proteins | sample 13_EM_MG_FD_200266 | JGI IMG/M metagenome (GOLD analysis project Ga0307511, IMG submission 200266) | Populus trichocarpa ectomycorrhiza microbial communities from riparian zone in the Pacific Northwest, United States - 13_EM | ecosystem: Host-associated > Plants > Roots > Unclassified | place... | reverse complement strand
ACTGAACGCTGACAAAGTTCAACAGTTGTGTGATGCAGCCAATCAAGATGTTGATGAGGATAATAAAGTTCAGATTGCGAATTACCTGTGTCCTGTAAGGTTCCTTCAGATCTGTGTCTTTTAGTATTGTTGCAATGCTTTGTGTATTTATTAATTTAATGACTTCGATGCTGATGCATTTTGGTAGGGTAATTATGCTGTATCTGGAGGTGTTATGGGAGTGGAAGCAGTAGAGGCTAAAGCAAAGTCATTCAAAGCTCGAATGACAGTAATTTATTTCCTTATTTTATTTTTATTTTTTTGTGTGGCCATCTTGCTTCTGCCAATGACCATAGCTCCCACTTTTCTCAGGTGCGTTTAGCAGTTGCTGGTGCTTTCCATACAAGTTTCATGGAACCAGCTGTCTCAAGATTGGAAGCTGCATTGGCAGCCACTGAAATTAGACAACCAAGAATACCAGTTATATCCAATGTTGATGCACAACCACATGCAGATCCTGCCACAATTAAGAAGATCTTGGCACGCCAAGTAAGCTACACGCAATTTGGTTCTCCATGATAAAGCAGGGGAAACCATAATTTGATCCTGTAAATTCAAACTTGCAGGTGACTTCTCCTGTTCAATGGGAAACAACAGTGAAGACTCTCCTGGCCAAAGGGCTGAAGAAGAGTTACGAATTAGGACCTGGAAAGGTACAAATTTATCATTGCCTCTTAAATTACAGAACCAGAGCCATATAGCAGTAACTCATTCTAATCTACACTCTTGGAGCTTCCTATCTTGCTGAGTTTATCCGAGTCATTTTATCAGGTTATTGCTGGCATTGTCAAGAGAATGGACAAGAAAGCAGAAATAGAGAATATAGGCGCCTGAGGCACTGAGAAGGCAGCCAGAGGTGTGCCTCTAGAGGTTCCTGTCCAACACATCATCACAGCTGGAGCACTACGCGCACAGGGACTCCCTGTGAATGGCAGTTAGAAATTTCTTGCACCATGATTTGCGACTTCAGTTTTGCTTTGAGATTAATTTGCATCAATTTATAGATTCAGATCATCTAGTGCGTCAAATAATTAAATGTATGAATTTTTATTCTGTACGAGTAGCATGAAAAGACAGTTTCAAAGAGGTAAATATTTTTGTTGGGAGATATATTTAAATAATAATTTTTATTTTTTAATTTTTATTTTTGATATTAACATATTAAATAATAATTTAAAATAAAAAAATAATTTTTATAAAAGCATTTTTCAAATAAAAAAAATGGAATAAAAAGCACAGAAAGCAAAATCCCAAATCTCATAGTAATTAAGTAACACACGTGTCTAATTTTGCCTCAATCTCCTAAGGTGACCAATCCACTGCATGTCAAATGCCTAATCCTCTGAACTCATTAATATAAAAGATTTGAAACGGAAAAAATAAAAATAAAAAAATATCTGCACCAGCCGGGAATCGAACCCGGGTCTGTACCGTGGCAGGGTACTATTCTACCACTAGACCACTGGTGCCTGTTGTAATAATTCTCCAAGAGAAATCATTGTTTAACAATTGACTTCTTGCTATTGGTGGCTTCGAATAAAGTGCTCTGTTTGAAGTTTTAACTAGGAACCACACATTTGATTTGAACTCGCTCTGCAAGTAAGGGTGTTGCATAGTTACTTGAGAGAGAGAGTTGAAGCGGGAAATGGCGATGGTTACCGTTTTCAGGGCTTCGATTTCTCGGTCTCTCCCAACCTCTTTTCCTAATCTATTATCATCGTCATCGAACAGAAACTCAATTCCTAAGAAACACAGGTTACTGTGCTATGCAGCTTCATCACAAACCAAAACAATTCGGTAAGCTGTTTCTCTCATGTTATCTTTTCCTTTGTTTGCCAACTGAATTTCCTTTCCGAAATTATCAAAAAAAAAAAAGAAGAAAAAATTGCAAATGAAAACACAACAGTGTAGTCAGTGAAGAAAGTTAGTTAGGTCCTTTAAAGAGAACTGCTGCTAAATTTTGCCTGGAAAAGTTTGGATTCTGGTTTCTTTCTGCAGTCGATGTAAATTAAATGGAAAAAAGCTTATAATTACTATCATTTTATTTAATGATTTTAGTCGTTTTGTTCATTTCTTTGATATTGGTAAAGAGATTTCCTGTACTTTTGGTTTTTTGCTCCCAAAAATTATTTTTCTTATACAGTGATTATTTAGAAAAAGAAGTTCACGCTGATGACGGATTCAGTACCATGTAAAAGCAAGCCTTGATATTTAGTTTTAATTGAACAAGTTTATTGATTTATTTATTTTTTTCCAAAATATTTCTAGGTCAGAGGTATCCTTTTGCATTGGAACTCACTTGATTCCACATCCTAAAAAGGTGTGCCGATATTATCCATCTTTATGCTTTCAAATGTTGGATGTTAGTACCATTTAATTATTTTGAACTTTGAAATCTTGGTCTTTCAAAATAGGTCGAAAGAGGTGGGGAAGATGCATTCCTTGTCAGCGACTACAATGGTGGCGTTATTGCTGTTGCTGATGGTGTCTCTGGGTATGAAAGTTTACATCAGTATATATGTTGTTCCTTTTTATCATGCTTTTTTGGAAGTGTGAAAACCATAGGCTTCCTTGTAACGTATGTGTGTGACTGATTTTGAGTTGCATCACATTGACAATCATAAAATAAGCTATGAGTCAAACACTTGCAAATATTTTGGCTCTGCTCTCGAGAAACTTAAGAGATTTTTTTTGTTTGGCATGCAAGCCTATAAGCATGTGTGAAGTTTGTATGAAAAGTTTTGTGACACAAGATATTTCTTGACGGTGTTTATGAATTATGACTGTTTTCATGCTGTTTAAATGCTCTTTTCAGTTGGGCTGAACAGAATGTCGATCCTTCGTTATTCCCACAGGAATTGATGGCCAATGCTTCATGTCTCGTGGAGGATGAGGAGGTAGTGCCATAGTAATACCTGTTAAAGACCATATATATATATATATATATATATATATATATATATATATATATTTCATTGTTATGTTCTGCTTAATTAGTTTTTCTTCAAACAATCTCTACAAGGACTGTATGCCACTGTAGTCTTTACTTGCCAATTGAATGTTTTTGGTTGCTTACTTTGCTTTCAGCTAATACATCTAGTGGTCTTTGCTATTTGGCAGGTTAACTATGATCCCCAAATTCTCATAAGGAAAGCACATGCTGCCACTTCTGCTGTCGGTTCGGCTACTGTGTAAGTTGATCCACTCCATAGTTCCCAAGAGCATCATCCTTAGACGAAATGTTTAGGGGCGTCATGATATCATCTTTAAGCTCCACTTCCCTCTTGGTTGAGTAGAATTGTTGCCATGTTGGAGACGAATGGAACACTAAAGATTGCTAATGTTGGGGATTGTGGACTGAGGGCTATCCGTGGAGGTGCTGTGGCTTACTCCTCATTTGTTCTTGTTGCCATTCTTTTTTTACCCTTTTGTTCTTTTAAAATTGAAGTAACTTTGATTATTTGTTCAACTTTCAGACCGAATAATTTTTTCCACATCTCCACAAGAACATTATTTCGATTGTCCCTACCAGCTGAGCTCAGAAGTGGTTGGGCAAACATACCTTGATGCGGTGGTATGGTGATTTTTATATCTCACATCTCAATACTAGAACGTGGGATTTTTTTTATTTTTAATGTCCACTGGGTACTTTCAGCTGAGTATCTTATGCTGATAGTACACTGAATTCATGTCAGAAATGGTAATGTTTTCTTAAATTCTCATGATCCATTGAGCTATTCATGTGTAAGATAATTAAATGCTTATCAACCTTAAGGTTCAGTTGATAACCATGCACCCCGCTTTGTTTCATCCTCCTCTGTAAAGATGAGCTAAATGATTGTGCAAACAAAAATTATGTCTCGTGGGTCAGGAAAGAATTCATGCACTCTTACTACCACTTCGCTGTTTTTTATTTTGAATGAAAAATGGTTTGTGCAGTCTAGTAAGCTTCTTATCATCTGCATTGCTTGTATCATCTCTTTAAAAAGGTTAGCAGGGTGGAAGTAATGGAAGGAGACACCATAGTGATGGGCTCAGATGGGCTTTTTGACAACGTTTTTGATCATGAGATTGTTTCGACAGTTGCTGGACATGGTGATGTTGCTGCGGCTGGTATGTCTTCAAAGATCAGAAGAACTTGTATTTGGCAATCAACTTCACATTTTTCTAATTGAGATTTGATTTCAATGCTAGCAAAGGCATTAGCTAACCTAGCGAGCATTCATTCTACGAATTCAGAATTTGAATCCCCCTATTCATTGGAAGCCAGATCAAAGGTAACATTATTTGGAATGATAACTGTACTGCTGAGTATTAAATCATCTTTCCAACGAGTCTGACGTTTTTTTTCTTTGTGAATGCTCCTGATAGGGCTTTGATGTTCCTTTCTGGAAGAAAGTTCTTGGCATGAAGCTCACTGGTAAAAACTTACAAAGATGGGTTCTTTTTCCTCAATACCACAAGTGACCAAGTTCTTTGTTTGGCAGGTGGGAAACTTGATGATATCACTGTGATTGTTGGTCAGGTTGTGAGGTCACAACATATCTCCCTGTTGGCTGAGGATCAGACAATTGAAGCTCATACAGAACAAGAAAATAAACTCGAATCATAGTTATAAAACTCTGTTCTTTGTTTCTTGATTGTCTTGTAAAGTTCAGGATGCTGTAATGACTGCCAAGCAAGTTGAAACTGTCCACATTTCATTACAATTTTAGAATGACTCAGACATGATAGCAGAATTCCACCAACTCAATAGCTGCAAGCTATAACAAGGACAACTAACTCTTGAATATCCAGATTACAGGTCAAAAATTTTGTTGCAATAAAAGAATCTTGTACGGTCATGAAAACGAAGATTACAAGGGAAAAAAATTGCAGGGGCAGTAGGATTATTAAAGGAGCAGCTACATGCACACCAGCACATTCTATCTGAACATTCCATTGGACTCGTAATACCGGTTAAATAGACAGCTAGCAACAAGGCCTGAGAAATGGTACAAGTGCATGCCTGTGATCCTTCGTGTGATGCATCCCATTACTTGTACATGCTGATGCAACTGCAGAATAATGAATGCCTATTGGTCCTTGGTTATTCAAGTGACATTGTCACTGTTACTGTTACTATTGAGTTTATGGAAGAAAGATTTGGAGGCTTCGTAGGTAGACCAAGAGATTGCTGCAGCTGGTGAATGGAAAAGCATCCTTGGGATCCAACCTCTCATGAGGCCTCTGTAGCCATCCTTTTCAAGTATTGCTTTAATCACATCTCCAATCGAACCACTTTTAAATCTGTCACACCCACAAACACCCTGCAAATCCAATCAGAGTTAGCTGTTATCAAATTATAAAGAGAAATTTAACACCTGTAAGAGATGATACACAAATTAATACATCCTGCTGTCTTTATGTGACAATGAGGGAAATTTAACACAAACTCATCATCGATGAACAAGGATCACTGACTAGACATCACAAAACACACACAGAAAGGCATGGTAAAATTGACTAGACATCACAAAACACACACAGAAAGGCATGGTAAAATTGACAAGTGTCCAAATTAGTTCAGGAGTTGGTGATTACAAATCTTCAGTTCTAATCTTATTGTTCTTCTTAAGCATTTAGATGGTTTAATTTAATACTTTCTAAATTGATCAGGTAGAATTAGTTCAGGAGGAGGTGATTACATATCTTCAGTTCTAATCTTATTGTTTTTCTTAAGCATTTAGATGGTTTAATTTAATACTTTCTAAATTGATTAGGTAGTTCAATTGACCACGACTCATCGGTTGAACCAACAGCCTTCTGCTGGACGAGCTGTAAGAAATTCAATGACAAACAAAACACACAGGCTGAGGCATGATATCAACTGCAGGAGAATACCAATTTAGCATTCGACCAACTATTGTAAAATTGATTTCAAGCGAGACTGATATGAAATAGTCAGATGTCGAAAGTTAAACCAAACCCATTAAAGTATAAACAATGAAAAGATGGCAAATTCCTTCCTTTACAGCCATAATACTTCTAAAACACCAAATCTTCAGGTTGTGTGATTGCTACAAGTTTATATTGGGTTCGACCAGAAAATGAATACTGATGTTATGGTATGTGAGAAATTTTGAATATGTTGGTCAGAGTGGGGCAGTGCAAAAAATAAAGAGATTGTATAAATATCAGATATGAAGCTGGAAGAGTGTGATTATTAATTCATCATGAAGCATTTAGCAACCCATCCTTGTAAATCTTCAATAAATGAAGCATTTCGTAAGGGAATTCCTAATGACGATTCAGTTTTCCTTGTAAAAACATCTTCTTATTGTGTGTGCCTATACACCAAGATCAGAGATCGTATGATTCTACCATCTGGAGGTCTACCAAACATTAGCTTAGCTTGGCCACTCAAAATCAGCCCTTTAGATCATTAAAACCTCTTCTAAAATTTGATTTCAATTGCATTACAACTTTTATAAGCTAGGCATTCTCTCTCTATTAGCCTAATATTTTCTTCAAATTGGCAAAGTAGTTCACTGTGAATTAAAAACAAAGTAAGAAGACCAATACCTGACACTGCAATTGAGTTTTAACAACATCAAGTGGTGTGGTAACTGCAGCGGCCAAAGCTCCAGCAGCAGCACCCGCAGTAGCATGAACAACCCACCTCTCATCATTCACACTATCCGGCGAAATCTCCATCAAACCCTTCTTCGCAGCTTCATAAATCGTAAAATAAACCGCAGTAAATGGTGCATTCATCAAAACAGTAGTCCTATACGAAGCATAAAATGCACCAAACCCCTCTTCTCTCACCACCCTCTTAACACAATCCCAAACACCCTTATAGACACTATCACTCCCCAATTGCAATCTCTGCTTTACCATGTCCATCGGTGTGAAAACCGCATCGCTAGCAACCGTTGCACAAACACCAGAAACCGCATGCGCAATGGAACTATTTGGGTTATCTCGCGACAGATGTTTCTTACAGACTTCATAAAATGAAAAATGGACAGCATGGGCGGGACCAGCGCCGAGAGCCATCGCGGCAATGCCACGGTAAAGGGCAGCAGGGCCCTCGGATTTAAGAAGGGAATTGAGGACATGAGTTACGCTTACGGATTTAATCGGGCAAGACCCGATTGCTTGCATATGGGTCTTGACCGTGTCAACAGGGAACATAGCCATGTGTTCTACAAGACCGGCTATTGAACCGGAAATCATGTATTGCCAAAAATGGAGGCCATCGTAGGTGGTTGTGGAGGATATTTTCTCCGGGTGGAAATCGGGCCGGAAATCAGCGGGGTTTTGGAATTTGGTGGCGGCGGCGTCGGTGGCCATGGTGGTGGAGAATTGTTCAGGGTTTTACGGAGTGAATTGGTGATGTGAAAAAAAGGGAGATTTTGATGGTTAATGTTTAGGGATAGATTTTGGTGTTGGGTGGTAAGGGTTATAGCCATACACACTGACTTACATGTGTTGAGCTTTCTGTTTGGGGTTATCAGAGAGAAAAAAAGAAAAGATTTGTCCTTTATGGTTTTGCAAGTTTTGACCGACAATTGAACAGATTAGGGTTTCCAAGATTTTGGGTCCTCTTTTTTTTTTCCCTCAGTCTTTACAAAAATGTGTGTCATGTCAAAAAGTCTAGACGGTGGTGAGAATGGAGTTTAGGTGCCCTGTAATGAATAGTAATACAAGCTAGTCCCTAAATGCTTAACTAATTTGTATTTAGGTCCCTAAAAGAATTCTTGATGTGATTAGATGCACACATTATAAATCACACACAAGAGCCAAGAAAAACTACGTTGTGAGATTTATAGTACAAGAAGCAAACTTAGAAAATTATTATTATTATTATAATAAGTAAATTTAAAAAGCGTAGGAAATTTACTATATAAAATACACTATGAATCCTCTCACAAAACATTGTGGACGCCATGCTTATAGTGTTTTTTTTTTTATTTTTTAAATTTAGATTTTATTGGATAAAATTGTAGAGTCAAGAAAAACTATATTGTGAGATTTATCATACAAGAAAGCAAACTTAGAAAATTATTATTATAAGTAAATTTAAAAAGTGTGGGAAATTCACTGTATAAAATACACTATAAATCCCCTCACAAAACATTATGGACACCATGCTTATATTGTTTTTTATTTTATTTTTTTAATTTAGCTTTTATTGGATCAAATTGTAGTTCAATTTAGGCTAATTTACGAGGGGAGAGTGAGATTGAAATATAAGAGGCCAAAGTGAAAAAAACATAAGGAATTAGTGGCATTTTAGATTTTTAGGGTGAAATACTTATTTTGCTCTTTAAAAACCAAAAATATCGTTTTATTAATGTTAGTTTAGTAATTTCACAATGGTCTATATGACATTCCAAAATCCAAAATTTAAAAATGGTAATTACATCTTTTTTTTTTTATACAATGCATAGTGAATTACCTTTAGATACAATTTTTTAAAAGCTTATGTTTAGAACCGAACTTTCAGGTTGGTAATCTAACCATCTTAGATAGTTGAGTTCATTGTTATTGTTACTTGCAGAAGAATGGTCTTAAGTCTCAGGTCAGGTATGGCAGGGCCAATGGTATAAACGGGAATAGAAAGCTCTGATTTCAAAGACTCGATGTCTTGAGATTCAAGCTCATAAATTGACGAAAGCAAGAGGTGTTGGGATTTAGGAATCCACGAAATAAGATCTAAGATTCGGTGAAATATGCAGTGGTTGCTTGCAAAAATGAATGACGGGAGATCCAGTAGCCGTAATGGAGAAACTCCAGGGATGTAATCCACTATGTATAATAGATTTCACATGCTAGCTTAGGACAATTATGAATCCATTTTCAATGACGATTCAACTAGGATTGTAGAAATTTTGCTAAGGCAGTGGAATAATTCTTGCAGAAAACCCTTCTCCCTGAAAGAGGAAAGAAAGTTAAGATTTGACCTCACCTGACAAGTCCATGGGGAAGTGTCCGTGTTGTGAAAGAAGATCAACATGACAAAACACAGAAAGTACCGTTGAAGACATAGGAAAAGATGAAGCCACCGGAATGTTCCTTCGATTCCCAACACCAATCACCCAAAACAAGAAAGGATCGGTCAATATAAGAGTAGGCCTCAAGGACTGATCAAACCCATCAAGCAGCTTCTCAAATGGAGCCTCCATCTTGGTCAAGGTAGCTTCAATGAACCCAATTGGATCAGCGTTGCGGACCAGCTCTGATGGAATGACGTTAGGTATGGAACCAAATTCCTGCATTATCCCTGCAATTTCCTGAAGCTCTCTTGCCTTTCTCCTCAGTTTCTTTCTCTGCATTGCTTTCCAAATTTATAAATTCCTGCATTATCCCTGCGATTTTCTGTCTTGTAACCAAACTTTCTGCTCCCTGTTTTTCCAGCACCTTTTAACCAATCTTCCAGTCCTCTACAATTAGCTTCTTACTACATTATAATTTTGATACACAACAATAAGGAGAGTAAGAAAAGGAACACCAACACAAATGCTTTCTAGAACAGAATTCCACCCACACTATGACCAATCCTTCTATAGAATGATGGCACAGAACCCTCAAGAGCTAAGTTGCAGACCACACACATTTACCACAGCATCATAAGCATTTTGATCTCTACCCTTTCCTAAACAACCTTCTCACTGTGATATTAACAGAGTAAGTAAAGCAACCAAAATGCAAGCATTCAATTGCTCAGAAATTACATAAAAAGCAAACGACTGTACAAGAATAGACATTGTGTTCCCATTGAACAAAACGATCAAAATGCTGCAACACTGGAAACATCGCTGCTGACTTGAGAAAAAAAGGACGCCCCTAGAATTCTCCTTCGATTCCCAAACAAAGAGCACAAAAGAGAGAGTTATTTCCAAATGTTTTGAAATTTTTATTTGTTATTTTCGGATTACTTTTTTAGGTTTGTAATATTTATTTAATTCAGATTTTATTAGTTACGTGATATAGCCTATTATTTTAACATTCAATTATTGACAATACGAATTTCTTTCTACAGTTTAACTGTAATTTCGTTATATTCTGCGAATGCATGGCAATCAAATTGCCAATATTCATGAACATATTTCGGAATTGAATAAATATAAGTACCTCGTTAGTCTCAAAAGATCACTGTTTGAAGGAAAAGGAATTGAAATTAGACTTGGATGATCCCTTCTATGAAACTGCATCTTGACATGTCTCCTGAAGCTCTTTCTCTCTTTTCCACATTTGTTTTCCTTTATTGCTCTCAGAATAAACAAACTTCTGACAAAATCCAGCAATTTCCTCTCTCATCAATATTTTTTTCACTCTAGACTCTGCCTCTCCAGTTCTCCACATTCAAAGTTTTTAAAATTAATTTTATCACATGTTTGAGGTGCTTATTCATGGTTCTAAGAAAACGACAAATTCCCAGGGCAGAGGCTATTGACAAAGTTATGATATATTATGATATTTTTGAAAATATATTAAATTTATATAATAATTACACATCAATCACAATATTATTACATAAGATGCCATGTGCATGCACCTGAGGTGGTAGAGCATCTACATTTGGACAGTGATCAAGGTGAGCATTACTATGAGTATGAAGACATGCCTATGATATTCATGT
>Ga0307511_10007905_pt1 | contig 10671 bp, 5 predicted proteins | sample 13_EM_MG_FD_200266 | JGI IMG/M metagenome (GOLD analysis project Ga0307511, IMG submission 200266) | Populus trichocarpa ectomycorrhiza microbial communities from riparian zone in the Pacific Northwest, United States - 13_EM | ecosystem: Host-associated > Plants > Roots > Unclassified | place... | reverse complement strand
AAAAATTATTTTGATTTATTTATTATTAAATGTATTTTTAATCTAAAGTGATTTTGAACTTATTTTTATTAATTATGAGAATAACTTTTGAGTTATGATTTAAAATTAAGAATTATTTCTCATAAATTCTTATTAAGCGTCACAAGAACTTTTTATTGCTGGCATTGAGAACAATGGATATGTGAAAGATATAGCTACGGCGCATCAGAAGCTTACCATTACTGAAAATGTAGAGAGGCCTCCCTTTCTGCTAATGGTGAAATTGGATCGTGGCGCAGAAGCGTGCAGCATGCATGTGAGTGACTGCCATTGATTAAAGCTTAAAGAATCCCCTACAAACAAAATTTTCTTCCCCTTGAATCTTGTCAAGAAATCCTCGCCATTGAATCTAACAGCACCACGAGAAAGCTTGAGTTCACAGACTCCTCATGTCCCAGACTCAGATAAAAACATGTAATTAAACATACAGTACAGAATTTAATCTCCCTCAAATCCACATCCCAGCACTAATCATACAAAGAAACTATGCGCAAATCAAACCAGTATCCAAAGTCAAAGCCATTTCTAAAGAATGTAAACCTAGCTAGCTAGCAAGTAGATGACGAATACCTTGGCAATTCACAGGCAACAGGCTTCCATCTGTACTGGAGATATAATTTGTCTGGGCGTCCATTTCCCTGGCAATCGAATTCTTTCTCAATGAAAGGGCAGGCGGATGTATTATATAATGGATAAGCATCATCTTCAACCCAGCTACCCTGGAAAAAATCACAACCACCTAACTTTGAACCACCCAAGTTATCATATAAAAGTGTGGCATTGGATTGTCGAAGACATGAAATTATGAGAAGGCCAAGAGCAAAAGTTAACAAGGAGCAAAAGCTGCGAAACCCATTTTCCATATTGATTCACACTGCCTGGGGGCAAATGGGCAAGGGCTGGGAAATTATAAGAAATGGTCTAGCCTTTACATATGATCATAAGCTTTTAGGAATATTCAGATTAAATGAAAATATCTTTTTTTTCCCCATATTAAAAATTTTCTAAGATGCTGGGGTTCATGACTCATCAGTTTTCTCTCTTTTATTTTCTGATAAAAAAGAATTTTTATTTTATTTTGGAAATTTTATAGTCATGTGTAGTTGGGCATCAGGAACTCTTTAGTGACGTAAAGTCTAATTTCTCATAATTTCTCTCCACAACAACTGTGTTGTCATCCTTTTAAGGAAAGTTTCCTTCAATGATAGGGGAATTACAAAGGAAAGAATCTTGAATCTTGCTGCCATTGCTGGAAGGGGAATGATGGGGGAGAACATCATTGAAGTGCTTGCTAAGAAACAGTATAATATCTATGAGATTGGCTGCTCTTTGCAGTTTGCCTCATATGGTGTTACGAATCATAGAACATTTTAGAATTTGTTTATTTTTATATTTAAAAATTATTTTAAAAAAATTATTTTTTTTTATTTTAAATTATTTTTATATATATATTTAGATTATTTTGATTTACTAATATCAAAAACAATTTTTAAAAAATAAAAAATATTATTTTACTACATTTCTAAATAAAATATATTTTAAAAAACTACTATTATTATGTTTTCAAACACCCTCATTAAAATACTGCAGCTATTCTAAGCTTACGCAAACCCATATTAAATGTTTGCATATGTCGCAACAAATGTTTTTATTTTTGCAAATGTGGCTGTATTAGAGATAGAAGAGTATATAGTTATTTGACTATCTAAATATAAATTGAAAAAGCTTGTTATCTAATTAAATAAATTTATAATTATTTATATAAATAAATAGAAAAAAATCAAACTAAAAAAACTGAGAAATAGATGCATATGAGAAAATCTCCATTAATAGGTTAGAGATTTTTATCCATAAGAAGAACCCCCGTTAATGGGTTGTCATACATGAATGAACCAAATTGGATTTGAAATGCTCTAATTTTGCACTTCTTTTTCTTAACAAAATCTCTCAGTTATTTCTATTTATTTTGGTATCAATTATTAAATAATACCTCAATTTATGTTTTAAATTCGGTCAATTAGACATTCTATTTCTTGGGTGTTGTTTAATTTTACCCTAGTGTTTGGTCAATTAGACCTTACAATTCTAGGAATTTTTTTTTTATTTTAGCTTTCTCAGCAGATTTTCCATGAATTTATATCCTTACTCGTTTATAAAATACTGTATGATTGTAATAAAATTAGACCTTTACTGTTGATATGAGTAGATTTTCCATGAATCTATAATATTTGTAAATCTTTTTTTATTGGAAATTAATGATCATTGGTATAACATTGAAATGTTATAAATCCCTCCTTTTAAAAGATCTTAAGTTTGAAGTTTTTTTTATATAACAACAACAATAAATAATAATAATAATAATAAATCATTTAGTAGGTGGTCTAGTGGTAAAAGTTTGGGACCAAGAAGTTTATTCCTCTATGGTCTCATGTTGGAGTTCTGTGGTTGTTAATATGATAGCTATTAGAGGCTTACATGATCGTTAATTTCAGGACTTATAAGATTAGTCGAGGTGCGTGTACACTGGTTCGGACACCAAACGTTAAAAAAAAAAAGAAGAAGAAGAAGATCGGTTAGACATGTCCCATGAAACAAAAGAACAGAACAGTAATCCTGTGGAAATAGCTAGCAATCCTTGGGCGATGAATGAACAAGCGTTGCCCTATAAGAGAGGCAAACTACATAGCGTGCATTCATGCATTAGGCCTGCTGAAACGCGTAACCAATATCTTCACACAAAAAAGAGAAGAATGCACGATATTTCGAATGCTCTGCCCAACAGAGGGCGTGTACGCTTGTGCAATATCCTTATTACACCAAGGAGTAAAACTACTCAAGGATTTAAAAATTGATTCTTAAGAACATCTAATACAAATGTTGCTGAATTCAAGGACAGATTGTGAAAGGGTTAAAAGGAATGCAAGAATGTACGTATGAGTTCTCGACGCGTCTGATACTTTCTCAGAAAAATATGAATGCCCCATATAATTCATGTAAGAAATTGTTCAACTTCCTCATCCTAAATAAATTTTTATGTATTTTCAACGTATAATTAGATTGTAAAGGATTTCATTCCAAGTATCAGGCACACCGGGAAGACACCAATGACTGCAGTCCAGTCCGGTCGACCCACCTAGACCATAAATTGAAGGATGTCCATCCTTTCGTAGCAGAGAGAGGAGTGTTACATCGAGCAGAGTGACAGGCTTTGTAATCTTGCTTAAAACACCTTTCAGAACCTCTACAGGTGGTGGCAACCCTCCCGGATATGTTGAGCCGGCGACTGGTTGCTTCTGCCCCGCACAACTCTTAGCGCTTGGTTCATCCCATAGGGTCCCACTGGTAGCGAAAAGAAAAAAATACCATTAATTTGTTAAAAACAATTAAACACTAATTTAATTATCCAACAAAAAAAAAACCCAGAATTGTTGCATTTTAGGCAGGGGAGAAAACATTCTACTGATATAATTCTTTCTTTTTAATAAACCGAATTTATTAATAGTCGCAAAAGTTGGGAAACTCACCATTAAAACACACCAAAAAAAGGATATCACAAAATCTACAAGACTTAAAAACACCAATATGAAGACAAGTAAAAAGGGGCCATGACAACTCCCAATAGAGCTGCTGATCATGCATGTCACCCAAAAATCACGAAACTTGTTTAAAAAATGAACTAGAAGACAAACTATGAATCTTGCACAGCTAATACTCAGTATCGGTTAGGAGTGAGTAAAAAAACCGAAAAACAAAGAAAACCGGAAAAAAATAACTAAAAAAACCGAACCGTGAAAAAAACCGACTGGTTCGGTTCGGTTTCGGTTTTATAAGCCTGAAACCGAAAAAACCGAACTGAACCAAACCGAACCCAAACCAGAAAAAAAAACCAAGCCAAACCGAAAAAACCGAGCCAAACCGAAAAAACCGAGCCAAAACCGATTTGAACCGGTTTTTGTCCTAAAAACCGAACCGAACCGAAAATGATCACCGTTCATCACTTATCAAATACAATATTTTAGATATTCACATCTATACAATTATTTTTAAATTTGTTCAAGTATTTCTTATTACCTTAATATTATCTATTATTCAACATAAAATAAAAATAATAATATATATACACCCTATTTATTACTTTTTAGTAAAATAACTAAAAAATATAACATATTTATGTTGATTTGATTTGATATCATTATGGTTTGAGTTAAATTACCATCTCTAATGGGATGAGTAAATTGTTGGTGAAAGATATTTTATTCTTAGATAACAAACAATTGCCTTCAAAACTTGAAAAATCATTACCTAGACTGTATCTATTGTGTTATCCATAAATCAACATACTGAATAATAACTCAAGTTAATATGATTAACTTATAAAACTTGCGACTAAAATTATGTGATCAAGATAACTTCATAGAAAACAAATTGAAAACAAATTATAAACTTCAATATCTAGTAAACTCCATATTGGATGATAAAATTAAAAAAAAAAACGAGTTTGAAATAAAAAAAAATCAATAGAAATTTTGAGGATTAAAGTGAAAAAAACCTTGATATTTCAATGCTTATTATTACACTAAAATGTTAAAGTGTTTTAATACATGTTAATGATGTGATGACCTTAATTTATATAATAACTTTTCTTAAAATTCAATATTGTTGTAGTGTATGAAGAAGATTAGGAGCTTAATCTATATCTTATAATACAAGGATGATGCAGGATGTTTTTTAAAAGTATTTTTTAATTTAAAATATATTAAAATATTTTTTTAAAAAATATTTTTATATATATTAATACATCAAAACAATCAAAAAGTATATAAAAAACTAATTTAATGATTCTTTATGAAAAAAAAATAATTTAAAAATAAAAAGAGATTGAACCACAAACACAAGAAGAAACACTTTCTTAGGATCCTATTCACTCTTATGATTAGATTTAGCCTAAGACAGGATCACCAAAACTAATTAATTTTGTTCTCTACGAGATATTCATTAATGAAATTTATTATATTAATCGTATTCATCCTTATGATTAGATTTAGCCTAATGGAATTTAAATTAATTGTAGAACGTATACATTCATTAATGTTGTGATCACAATTAAAGAGCGTACTTGTAATGAGAAGGAGAGATTCCTTGGAAGAAAACCAGGGTTTTAGCAGGATCAACGTTTGAATCCACCCATTTAGCCCATGTAGTCAGTGCCGTCTCAAAAGCAAGCATACGATCCATGTCCTTCTTAATCTCGTTCCCTACCTGAATGTAATCCCATCTGCAAAATCACAGTACTCAGCTCATCTTCAAGTTTTTTTTTTCCTTAAAAAAAGAAGAAGAAAGTTCTGCCGCCATTCTGAATGAAAATGGCAGTGCTAGTTTTGGACAATACGGTTGCGTGGGTCCTCTGCGGTTCCACCAATGCCATGTGTTAAAGATAAGCATGTCAATGCCGTTCCATAGCTTGCTGCCTTCAATTGAATCAAGCTTCAAGACCCTACCAATTTTTTCACGCGCAACATCTACTAAGTAGACACTGCGATCAAGCATCACTTTTACTTCGTACTCCTGCAAGATCTTAAATGTTAAAAAACCTCAAGTGATTTTCCCCTCTGCCACAGGAACAAGCGATTCGGTAAAGCCAGGACTCGTCCTGTTTCGTTAAATCCAAGTCAAATTCTGACTAATCCCACTTGCAGTGCTACTTGAGGCGTTCATGAGAACTGCCAATAATTCAACAAAATTAACTGCGACAGGAAAACATGTTATGTTTATACATGTGTTGTGTGGATATATAGCAATGGATCCTATCATGCTACCAAATCGATTCGTCTCCTCTATTAAGAACAAAAAAAGGCAAAAAGCTCAGTAGAATCGCAAAAGGAGCCTCGCCAATGGGAATTTCTAGGAAACCCAACGGCATAGCAGGCCCTTTTCCAGAAGCCGCTTAACAAAGAAAAGTGACCTAGAGGGCCACATGGCTGGACAGATGAAGACAAAGCATATGTCATAACTTGTCTGCCTGGATTTGAAAGATGTTATGTCTGTAGCATAAGTCAGACTATGATTTCACGTGACATGATGCATTGATCGATGACTATTTTTTCTTAATTCTAAACCAATCTTATCTTATAAAAGAAGAAAAAGAAGAAGAAAAAGCTTGCTGATTGATGGGTGCATACCGGAAATGCAAATGTGGAGACGTCTCCCTGTCTAGTTAAATTGTATTTGGCTTTGGGCACTGAAGAGTGGAGAATGCATGTCAATGATTGCCACTGATTTCGGCTTAGAGAATCACCCACGAACATGATGCTCTTCCCCCTAAATCTTTCCAAGAAGTCCACTCCATTAAACCTACAAAAGTAGACAAAACATCAAGTTCGATTAATCTTGGATTATTCCTATGTTGTTATTTCCATTTATTCCGTCAAGTGTTTGTTGTTGGTAAGATTTGTTGTTTGTGTTGTCATCACACTACAAAGCCAGTATCAACTCTCTTTTTATATAAAAAAATAAATTAATATTAATTAGTGTATAAGCTGGTTCAACAGTATCATCAATGAAAAAAACCTATAATGTTGTTTTTTTAAAATAAATTATATATAATTGCATTTGAGCATTAATTCTCGTAGTAGGTTTCCTCCACACAAGTCAAAGAACCAATTTGGCGTGCAAGTTTCAAGTAATTAGTAACAAAAACTGTCACGGAGATATCAACTTCATTGAACAGCGTAGGTGGCTGCGCAGCCCTGAAGAGGAGTGCGGAAGATACCCCTCCCACCGAAGATTGCCGTGAGCTTGACATCATTTTTTGTACTGTTTTTCATCCCCACGATGCTAGCAGAGAATCTGTTGTCCCCCCCGACCCCACGATGAAACAAAGCGTAAGAAGGCAGACCACCCGCCCAGTGTGGCCAATCACAGGCAGACAGATTCCTTGAGCAGCTAAACATTCCCACTCTTTTGCAAATCATTGCAAGGGAGGAGCTTTGTTCTCATTGGGCCACGTACTTTGGCCCGTTTTCTTAAAAGAAAAACGCCAGAGTAATAAATAATTGGGTCGTGTCACCTGTGTGTGAAAGTGACAACTCAGTTCATAGAGGGAGGTGCCAGGGAGACATGTCTGAATCAACTGTCTTCGTTCTCATTGAATGAGTAGAAAAAATTAAAGGTAGAGGGTAATTAGTGGGTAAAAAGTGCGTTCTGCAACTGTGTTCTCAACGATTGGATCCAAGTGCGGGCATCACTCTATACAATCAACTACGAAATCTATATGATGATAATAAAAAAGAAAAAAAAAACAGAGAGAGAGAGAGTTTTGACAGAAGTCATGATAGCTTCAAATCATATAAGAAAAAAAAAACTATTTTGACGATCTGCCAAGAGCAACATTACTCAAAAGATTCCACAGGCGTGCCAGCTGCCAAACCATGTTTATTGATGGGTACGATTGTAGTGTGAGCCGCTTTTAACGTCTGTAATTATTGTTTTATAAAACGTTCGACAAAGGAATAATGATGCTTAAACATGAGCCATGAGCCCCTGTTAATTATGCTAATTATCCCCACAGTTGTCATACAACGCAATTCAGAAAACTGTCATGCATAGGATGGGAGAGAGGAATGAAACAATACCTTTGTAAATTACAGTACAGTGGCTTCCATCTGTACTTGGTGTATAAAGAATCAGGACGGCCATTCTTCTGGCAACTGAACTCTCTTTCAATGAAGGGACAAGCTGAGGCGTTGTAGGGTGGGTAAGATCCATCAACAACCCATGTCCCAGTGAAGAAATCACACCCACTTGCATTCGCTTTATAAACAAGAACAAGAAGTAGCAGAGGAACAGCTGCAGTCAGAGAGGAACCAGAAAGAAACCTCATGCTCATCTCTAAATCTGTACCAAATTAACCCACCGATAGAGTGGTAGTGAAGATCTTGAGAGAGAGGCTAAACCAAAAGGAGAGGTTGTGAAGGAGGAGATTAGTGAGGCCAAATGAAACCTCTCTGTCTCTCTCTCTCTCTGATTTCCATTTACTACCTTCCTATATATATTCATAAATGTGTGGGTAATGTGTGTGTCAGTCACCTTTGAGAAGTACGGTTGTATAATTATGTAAGAGTTTGGGGTGGTAAAATGGAAAAATCATAATGCAGGGATTTGTTTATTTTGCTTTTATCAGCACTCAATTTCTTTTTCTATCTTGAGTGAACATCTTTTATTTTTACTATCTTGCTTTATTTCTTTCGCACTTTCCACAACTTAGATTTCTTTTTTACCAATAAAATCTATATTTCTTTTTTATATAAATGGATGATTTGTTTTTTTAGGTAGTTTTTGTGTTAGTGATTCTAAAAAAATAAATTTAGAAAAAAAAAATTTAGTTGTGGTTGTTTGGATTGAAATATGTATTTAATTAAAAATGTTGTTGAAATTATTTTTAAAAAACATATTTAAAATATTTGCTTAAAATTATAGTTAAATTTTATGTTTTTATTAAAAACCTCAAAACAAACATGTAATTAATTTTTTTTATTTTATGAATGTGGATGTCCGGGTCAGCTTGCGCGCACCTCGACTAATCTTACGGATCTTGAAATTAACGACCATGTAAACCTACAGTGGCCACTATAGTTATTTTCTTCAAGATATTTCAAGATTTTAATAAATTAATTAAATTTTTTAAGAACTTCAATTTTTATCAACTTTTTTTTCTTGGAATTAATTTTTAATTTTTATATTTTGTTTCTCAATTTTTTTTAGAAACCAATAAGAGACAATTTTAATAATTAGAAAACAACATTCCAGTAACATTTATTTTGATTATGTCAAAAACAAATATGTCCATATTTTTACTAAAATTAAGGATTAGATTAGTCTATCAATATATAATTTATAATGAATGAGAATAACCCCAATAAAAAAAATCTTTTTAACCTCTCTTATTTATTTAAAGGATATTGTATTGTATTTTTTTTTAATATTACAAGAAAATATTTTCCATCTCAAAAATAGTGCACGAGACACAAATAAGTAAAGGTATTACTACTGCACAATCTAGTGTATAAAATTAAAAACGAAAACCAAATCAGAAAGAAAAGGATTTTTTGGCCAACTACATCAATTGAGGTTTAATTAGTATTGTTAAAAAAAAAAGATTAACTAACTAGTGCAAACCTTAGTTGTATTTTACATAATTTAATTCAAATCCATTGTGTTAACCATAAAATAACAATGAAATGATCTATTTTTACGAAAAATCTTAATATGTGTATATATATAGCAAACCATTTGTGTTATTAGTAATACTATATGTATAATAATTAATAATTTCATGGGAATAATTATATATTTTCATAATGTTGTTACCCATTTTGGAGCCCGGTATAAACAAAAAATACAAAAAAATACAAAAAAATCAAAAAATATTAGAGGAAAATATATATATATCAGTGAGAAGAGTATAATACAACGCTCAGAAAATTGTTGAAAAATGGTTGAGGAGAATAATATACGAGATTAAAAAATTCAATAGTGTATTTTTTACTGATAAAAGTTCTATTAGCAAAGAAAATTCAATTTGAGAAGAAAAATTCAAAATTTAATTTTTAAGGACTCAATTAGAATTTTTTTTTAATACAAGGTTTATTTGAATTTATTAAGGGTGTAATTGTAAGAAAAATTAATTTTTAAAGTCAATTTAAACTTTAATAGAAAAAAATTAAAGTATGAGGATAAAATTATAATTTTTAGAATTTAATTTGGTTAAATTACATTTTTACAGCAAAAAAGAAGATGAAATACATCAACATTACAACATTCGACACGTGCACTCCATGTTCCATCACTGTCCAACAGTATCTCCGTCACTACTCACATGCACAAGCCACCTCTATTTGGTTCGATTTCAGCGGCTTCGGTCGACGTTGACAGCTTCAAGGTCGCTTTTGAACCCGAACACATAAATTTCTTGATTTTTTGAATAAATTGTAATATTATTTATTTTCCTTTATTTGTTGGATAATTTATAATATTATTGTTCTCTTCTTGTGGTTCAAATGATTTGTAAAATTATTAATTGTTGTGGATATTTTTGAAGCGTTGTGGGTCCCTATCGTTGCATGGCAACCCATGAAGTCGCCAGTGAATTTGTATTTTTGTTTGACGTGGAATAAGGTTGAAACCAGGATTTCCTTTAATCAATTTTAGGGTTTGATTGAGAGTGTGGTTATGGTTGTTTTTAAAAGTATTTTTTATACTGAAATACATTAAAATAATTTTTTTTATTTTTTAAAATTATTTTTGAAATTAGCGCATCAAAACGATCCAAAACATACAAAAAAATTAATTTTTAACAAAAAAAATTAAATTTTTTAAAAACACGGGTATAATCACATTTCCAAATGATTTCTTAAATGTTAGAATATTTTTTTGTGTGGTGTATTTTTTTTCCTGTATTTTATTCAATAACTTAATCTAGGAATAGCATTCTTGTTATAAGTTTTTATTCCTTGATCGGGGGTAATGGAATTAATAAATGTATATTTATATTTCTTGATATTATATTATTTTAATATTTTTATTTGTTACATTGTGAATATTTTTTTTATTTTTTAACGTGAGTGTCCGGGTTAA
>Ga0307511_10007902_pt1 | contig 10674 bp, 11 predicted proteins | sample 13_EM_MG_FD_200266 | JGI IMG/M metagenome (GOLD analysis project Ga0307511, IMG submission 200266) | Populus trichocarpa ectomycorrhiza microbial communities from riparian zone in the Pacific Northwest, United States - 13_EM | ecosystem: Host-associated > Plants > Roots > Unclassified | place... | reverse complement strand
CACCACGCTCACACCCTGCGGCAGATGTTCCAGACTTTCGGCCTGTCCCAGGTTGGCGAGGTTGGCCGCCTGTACCAGGCCGTCCTGGGCGGTGCGCAGGGCGGCGGTGTGCTGTCTGACCATGTCCTCGAGCTCCTCGCGGCTGCGCTGCCGCAGTCGAGCGGTGCGCATGCGTTGACGCAGGAACAATGCGAGGAAAACGGCACTCAGCCATACGCCGGCAGCTGCAAGTTCAGCGATACGTGCCACGGCGGTACCGTTGCGCATGTTGTCGAGGGCATGCAGGTTCCAGCCCTCTCGCGTCAAGGGCAGCGATTGCCACAGATAGTCGCCGGCAATGCCGGGCTCGTCGAACTGCATGCGGCGGCCATCGTCACCGAGATTCTCGATCACCCGACCGTGTACGGAGCGCAGCACCTGCGAAGCAAATTGTTGAGTCGCCTCGAGCTCGCTACGCTGGCTTGCAGTGAGCGGAGTCCGCACGCGATAGCGCCAAGCCGGGTTGCTGGCAAGTAACACGACTCCAATGGGATCAGTCACCAAAACTGTATGCGTGCTCCGGAGCCATTGCCGTTCGACGTCACGCAGGTCCAACTTGATGACCAGCGCTCCGATGAGTCTTCCGGAGCTCTCGCGCAATGCTTTCGAGAGGAAGTAGCCCGGAATTCCCGTGGTGTGCCCAACCCCGTAGAAGCTGCCGTCGTCGTGGTTCGCAAGCTGGCGGAAGTGGGGGCGGAAGCTGTAGTCGTGGCCGACATTGCTTTGGGGCAGACTCCAGTTGCTCGCCGCGATGCAGTGGCCACTGCCATTGGGTCACTTCGATCACGGGCCCAGTTTGCACGAAACCTCGGCGAAATCATCGGCTGCGTATGCCGATCGCCGTCTGTTCTCGTGCCGACGGATGTGCTACGCGCAGGTTTGGCAACACGGCGGCCAACGCCTCGTGGAGAATAGATTCAACGCGGAACTTTCCCAATTCGACCCTGGTGTCATGGACCGCTGTCGTCAGAGCAGGTCACCCGCTTGAAGATGCGTCCTCGCTGCCGTTGGGATTTCCCTGGAAATTCTACCGCTCAGGTCCGATAGGCACGTTGTTGCACGGTCCGACATTTCCGCGGCTTCAGGCCCGGCTCCGCGGCGGCATCGAGCCGCCCCAGCGCACCTGATCTCGAGCCAAAACAACACCGCGTGGGCGGGATAACGACGGCGGGGGAGGCACGTGCGAGCGCATCGCCGCCTCCACCCGCCTGCTCCCGTCAGAGGTCAGCCATTTTGAGGGGGATTACACAGGTCGTTAGTCGTGGAATTTGATCTGATCCTACCAGGGTAGTATACTGGTAGTATGAAGGCGAAGACCTCTCTTACTCTTTCGGAAGATCTGCTCGCAGATCTGGATCGCATGGCAGGCCCCAAAGTCTCGCGCTCGTCATTTATTGAGAGAATCCTGCGCGATTTTGTCGAGCATCGAGCGCGGCAAAAGCGCCTGGCGCAGGAAGTGGCGGCCATCAACCAGCACGCTGAGAAGCTCAATTCCGAAATGAGCGATGCGCTGTCGTTTCAGGCGAGAATGGATTGAGTCTTGCGCAGAGGTGAGCTGTATAGGGTACGCCGTCCGCCCGGGGACACGAAACCCGCGCGGTCATTCGTGATTGTGAGCCGCCAGGCGCTCATCGACTCCAACTACTCGACGGTCGTTTGTGCCCCCATCTTTACCGAGCGGCATGGGTTGCCAACTCAGGTCAATGTAGGATCCGACGAAGGGTTGAAGCACGATTGCGCCATCCATTGTGACGGCTTGATGAGCCTGGAGAAATCACGGCTGACGGATTACGTAGGTGAGCTGAGCGAAACAAGAAAGGAACAACTGGACAAGGCGCTGCAACTCGCACTCGCGCTACCAGCTACCCATCCATGAGGTGATTGTCCGGCGTTCCAGCCGAAGCAGCAATGCTACGGCCAGTCGGCGGTACGTGCTCCCGGTCATCACAGATTGTTGAAAACCCGGCGCAGCAATCCGTTCAATGTCTCGATTTCCGCGCTATCCAGATCCGCGAACGCGGACTGATAAATCCGGCTGGCTACCGCGCGTACCTGTTGCAAAGCCTGCTCACCGCTCGGAGTGATGTGCACCTCGGTGACTCTGGCATCCGCCGCTCGCGTGGTCAGTCTGACGAGCCCGCCCTTCTGCAAGCGCTGTACAACCCGTGTCATGGTGGAGAGGCGCATGACGGCGCGCTCAGCCATCTCGCTGACGCTGCTCGGGCTGGACTCATGGAGAAGCATCAGCGCGCGCCAACTCGGCACGTCCATCGCAACTCGCCGCAGCGCCTCATCCATGTCCATCTCGTAGCGCCCTGCAGTCCGCGCGATGAGATAAAAGGGCCAGTCCGCGATCCGGAATTCCGGGTGGGCGGGGTCGCCCCGCACCTTGGCGTCGAGCGGTGAGGTGGAACGCTTTGCGGGGCGACGGGTTCGGGTTTGCGGCATTAGTTGCAAAATCACGTGATGGCGCTAGTATTAGAGCACAGGGGTATTTTACATGAACCGCTATGCGAGCGATCCCGCAGCCATCCGCGGGCTGATCCGTCCCGATTCCGTTCATCGCGACGTCTACCTCGACCCGGAACTGTTCGAGCTGGAGATGACGCGTCTGTGGCGTCGAGCCTGGATTTACGTCGGCCACGACAGCCAGGTGCCCCTGGCCGGAGATTTCTACAGCACCCAGATCGGGCGTGAGCCGGTGATCATGGTGAGAGGGGCTGACTCGCAGGTGCGGGTGTTGCCGAATCGCTGCTCCCATAAGGGTACCAAGCTCGTCAGCGCGGCTCACGGCAAGTGCCAGGGTGGCCTGCTCCGGTGTCCCTACCATGGCTGGACCTATCGCCTCGACGGAACTCTGCGCTCGGTACCTCTCAAGAGTGGTTATGTTGGTGTGGACAGCGACGCGGAGGGTCCCTTGCGGGGTCTGCCTGAGATCAACTCGTTCAACTACCGGGGATTCGTGTTCGCGCGCCTGGCGCGCGACGGGCTCGGGTTCCATGAGTTTTTCGGCGATTCCGTGAGCTCCATGGACAACATGGTCGACCGGTCACCGCAAGGACGGCTCGAAGTCGCCGGCGGCGTGTTGCGCTATCTGCACGACTGCAACTGGAAAACGTACGTCGAGAACCTGAACGATGCCATGCATCCGATGGTCGCTCATGAGTCCTCTGCCGGGACGGCGAAACGCCTCTGGGGCTCGCAGGCGGACGATGCTCCCAGGCCCATGGTGATCGAACAGTTCACGCCGTTCGTCAATGACTATGATTTCTTTGAAAAGATGGGCGTCCGGGTCTACCCGAACGGTCACAGCTACACCGGCGTGAATTTTTCCATCCACTCGCAGTACTCGAGCGTCGGGGAATACGAGCGGCGCATGGTAGCCGCGTACGGTGAGGATCGGGCCAAGGCAATCCTCAGTGAAGCGCGCCACAACACCGTCTACTACCCCAGCCTCACCATCAAGGGCGCGATCCAGACCATTCGTGTCGCCCGGCCGCTGGCAGCCGACAAGACGGTTATCGAGAGCTGGACGTTTCGTCTCGTCGGTGCGCCCGATGAGATGCTCGCTCAGACTGCCACGTATTCGAGGCTGATCAACTCCCCAACGTCCATGGTTGGCCACGACGACCTGCATTGCTATCGGGCCATCCAGGAGGGACTGGCGTCCGCAAGCTCGGATTGGGTGAGCCAGCATCGCAACTTTTCGCCGGACTTCATAGGCACTTTCGGCGCCACCAACGAGGCTCCGATGCGCGGACAATACCAGGCCTGGGCGGACTTGATGACTCGCGACGAGACCGCGGCCCCATGAATGCCGCGGCGGCGGTAGATCTGGTGTACAGGGAGGCGCGGCTCATTGATGAGAAGCGCTTCGACGAATGGTACGAGCTCTACAGCGAGGACGCGTTGTACTGGATGCCTCTCACCCGCGATCAGCCGTTGGGCGAAATGCAGACTTCGCTGTACTACGAAGACAAACTACTGCTGAAGGTGCGAATCGAGCGATTGCGCCACCCGAATGCGTTCTCGCAGGCGCAACCCAGCTTCTCACAGCATGTTTTGCAACAGCCTGCGGTCGAGAGCGGCGAGCCGGGTTCAGGGCAATGCGTGTTGCGAACACCTTTCGTGTATGTCGAGGCACAACTGGATCGGCAGCTGATGTTGGCGGGTGTGGCGTATCACCACCTGCTCTTGGTCGGGGGCGAGTGGAAGATCCGGATGAAGAAGATCGAGCTTCTGAACCGCGACGCGGCGCTGCCCTCAATCGAGCTGCTGCTGTGAGGGTCGAGGGTACGGTATACGAGGCGTTTCGGCGCACCGTGCATCGCCATCCGGATTCGGATTTCCTCGCGATCGTCCCTGACACCGCGCGCCACTACGGCATGGAGGCGCGATCGTACACCTACGGTCAGGCTGACCGCGAAGTATCCGGCCTGATAGAAAGTTACCGCCGTGCGGGGATCGGCGTCGGTCACCGTTGCGGCCTGATGCTCGAGAACCGACCGGCCCTGTTCTTTCACTGGCTGGCTCTGAACGCACTGGGTGCTTCGACCGTGCCGCTGAATACCGACTGGCGCGCGGCGGAGTTGGAGTATGTACTGGCCCATTCGGAAATGTCGGCGGCCGTTGTTCCGGTGCCTCGCGAACAGGAAGTGAGGGATGCCGCCGTACGTGCGCGGCGCGCCGTTGCGGTGACTTCGCCGTCTCTGAGCAATCTCGAGGGCATATCGAGTGCGCCGAAGGCCGGCTCACCGATCGATGTAAACACCGAATGTGCGTTGATGTACACGTCGGGCACCACCGGCCGTCCCAAAGGGTGCGTGCTGGCCAACGAATATTATCTTTGGGCGGGCACCTGGTACGGACAGGTAGGGGGGCTTTGCACGTTGGAAGAAGGCGCTGAGCGCCTCGTGACGCCCCTCCCGATGTCGCATATGAACGCCATGGCCTTTTCAACCGTCGCCATGATTCTGAGTGGCGGCTGCATCATTCCTCTGGACAGATTCCATCCGTCAACCTGGTGGGAGAGCGTGCGGGTCTCGCGCGCAACAATCATCCACTACCTGGGCGTGATGCCGGCCATGTTATTGGGTCTCGAGCCCGGCCAGTGGGACCACGAGCACTCAGTCAGATTTGGCTTCGGAGCGGGTGTCAGTCCCCGCCTGCACGCCCCGTTTGAAGCGCGCTTCGGCTTTCCGTTGCTGGAGGCCTGGGCAATGACCGAGACGGGTGCCGGCGGCGTGATCATGGCGAATCGCGAGCCGCGCAAGGTGGGGAGTGCCTGTTTTGGCAAGCCCTCCGAGCTGGTTGATGTACGAGTGGTCGCCGAGGATGGCGCGTCTGCCGCCGCAGGCCAGCACGGCGAATTGTGGGTCCGTTCCGCAACCGGACGTCCGGGATTCGGCTTTTTCCGTGAATATCTCAAAGATCCCGAGGCCACCGCGGCAGCCTGGGAGGGCGGTTACTTCCGCACGGGCGATGTCGTATTCGCCGACGAAGACGGTGATCTGCATTTTGTTGATCGGAAGAAGAATGTAATCCGCCGCAGCGGTGAGAATATCTCCGCCGTCGAGGTTGAGAGCGTTCTGCTGCAGCATCCCAGGGTCGCAGCCGTCGGTGTTGCGGCGGTGCCCGACGCGGTGCGTGGCGACGAAGTGATGGCCTGTGTGGTTCCCCGCGGCGCTTTGAGTGCCTGCGAGGAGCCTGCGCTCGCTCGGGAGTTGGTCGCTCATTGCCTCGAGCGTCTGGCGTATTTCAAGGCGCCGGGTTTTGTTACATTCTGTGAGCGTTTGCCCCTGACTCCCACGGAGAAGATTCAGCGCGCGCAGCTGAGCGAGTTGGCCTGCGAATCGGTTGATGCCGCTCGGACTGTTGATCTGCGTGGGCTGAAAAAGCGGACCACGCCCGCATGAAAGCCGTTGTAACAGCTCCGGTCACCGTTGCGTACTCGCGGTTCTCGTCCCACGGAGCGCACTGGTTCGCCGCGCGTGCGCTCGCCGAGCTGCTGACAGTGAGCCACCTCGACAAGAAGGCCATTGATGGGCTGTGTTTCGCGAGCTTCACTCTCTCACCGGATACGGCCGTCGGGCTCACTCAACACCTGGATGTGTCGCTGCGCTGGCTGGACCACATTCCCATGGGCGGGGCCGCGGGAATCGTGGCGTTGCGGCGTGCCAGGAGGGCGATCGAGGCGGGCGACGCAGAAGTTGTGGCGTGTATTGCCGCCGATACCAACAGTGCGGGCACTTTCAATGCGACTCTGGGCAGTTTCAGTCAATTTACCCAGGATGCCGTCTGGCCGTATGGAGCAGGAGGACCCAATGCCAGCTTTGCCTTCCTGACTGATTACTACATGCGGGAATACGGGGCTCGCAGGGAGGATTTCGGCAAGCTGTGCGTATCCCAGCGAGATAACGCACTGAGCTATCCGCACGCGTTGTTCCGCAAGCCCTTGACCCTGGATGAGTATCTGAATGCACGGCTCATTGCCGAGCCGTTGCGCCTGTTTGACTGTGTGATGCCCTGCGCGGGGGCCGAAGCCTTTCTGGTCATGTCGGACGCGCGCGCACGCGATCTCGGACTGAGTGCGGTCAGGATTCTGTCAACCTCCGAGCGACACAACAGCTTTCCCGATGACCCGATCCAGATGCGGGGTGGTTGGGCGCTCGACCGGGACGAGCTGTTCTCGCGCGCCGGCGTGACGCACGCTGACATCGATTTTCTGCAGACTTATGATGATTACCCTGTAATCAGCCTGCTGCAGATGGAGGACCTCGGGTTCTGTGGGAAAGGCGAGGGACCGCAATTCGTGCGCGATCACACGTTCACGCTCGACGGAAACTTTCCTCACAACACCTCGGGTGGTCAATTGTCAGGCGGACAGGCGGGCGCGGCCGGCGGGTTCCTCGGAATGACAGACGCCGTTCGCCAACTCACCGGCACTGCTCTGGGTGCGTCGGTTGCGGGTGCGAAGGTAGGGTTGGTCAGCGGTTTCGGAATGATCAACTACGATCGGGGCTTGTGCTGTGGGGCCGCGATTCTCGCGCGGGAAGCCTGAATGAGCGCGCACCCGCAGTTGCCCCCAGGTAATCGCAGCCGCGCGGCCCTCGGGCTGACCGCGGCCGCGGCGCTGGGGCGTTTCGAATTACAACAGTGCCAACGGTGCTCGGCGATACAGTATCCGCCGCGCGAGGCGTGTCATCGATGCCTGTCCTCGGAGCTCGAATGGACGCTGCAACCGGGCCTGGGCCGGCTGATTGCGCAGACGACCCTTTATCATAGCTACGAACGATTCTTCCAGGAGCGACTGCCGTGGAGGCTCGGCCTGGTGCGTCTGGAGGGCGGCCCTACAGTGGTGGTGCATCTGCACAGCAGGGTGCCCGCACCACCTACTGCAGTGCAGGTTACGGCGCGGCTCGATCAGTCGGGGCAGGCGGTGTTGATTGCGATAATGCCGGGAGAGGAAGAGGCGATGAATGACGACCCAAACATCCGGGAAATCATCTGGGCAGGGCGCATGGGGCCGGAAGGGCCGTCTGAAGGTGGTTAACCTGAGCCCGAAGGCCCTCGAACGGGAGCTTGTCGAATGAGCCAGTCTGTTGCGCTGCTGACAGGTGGAAGCTCCGGCATCGGCGCGGCGACGTGCCAGTTGCTGCTGGCTGCCGGCTACCGGGTGATCTCACTGGACCGCAACCCGGGTCGCATCGAATCGCCGAACCTGCAGGAAGTGCAGGTGGATCTGACCGATGTGGAGGCGACCCGAACGGTCGCTGCGCAGCTGGCCCGGCAGTTCCGGATTACCACAGTGATTCACAATGCGGGGGCCGTCAGGCAGCAGCCCCTCGAGCTGGTGAGTGCCGAGGATCTCGAGACCCTGACCCACCTGCACATTGCGGCGCCGATAGCGCTCGTACAGGCCAATCTGGCGACCATGAAAGCGCAGCACTTCGGCCGTGTCATACTCATCTCCACACGCGCCGTGTTGGGCCTGGCCAACCGGACTGTGTATTCCGCGACCAAGGCAGCGATGCTCGGTATGGCGCGGACCTGGGCGCTGGAACTCGGGGCCCATGGGATAACAGCCAATGTCATCGCACCCGGGCCCATCGAGGCGACGGAGGTGTTCCATGACATCATTCCCAGGGACAGCCCGAAACTTCCGGCCATCATCGAGGCCATTCCGGTCAAGCGCCTGGGGCGACCCGAGGATGTCGCTCGAGCGGTGATGTTTTTCGCGGCTCCCGAAGCCGGCTTTGTGACCGGGCAGACACTGTTCGTGTGTGGTGGAACGTCGGTGGGCAGTATTGTCTACTAGCGAGCCGGATGCGAAGGAGGCGCTCGCCCGTGCGGCAGACGCGCAGGGTGCGCGGTAGACATCGGCTACGTCGTCGGCGAGAGTGTGAATGCTTCGAGCGACGCGCGCGCATGAGGCGTGCATTTCTTTCTCGCACTGGCGGCTACGGTCAAACACTACACTATGCTGTAGGAGTTACTTGGCCACTCGCGGCTTGGGGCGTCGTGTGCGGCGCGCAGGTTTAGATCCGCGTTGCTTATCCAGTAGATCTGTTGCTGACTGCTGGACGGCATGCCGCACGAATCGAATGAATGGCATCGCATCGCCGTCCACCTGCGCCTGCTCGATCGTCCTAAAGAAAGGCACGCGCTCATCGCTGCGGATGGTGACCCAAGGCAGACCCGCACTGAGCAGCACGTGATTCATCAGCAGCCTTCCAAGCCGACCGTTGCCATCCATGAAGGGGTGGATCGTTACAAACTCCAAATGTACGAGTAGGGCGCGCGCAATCGGCGACAGATCTTTCTTGGCGGCAAAACGTTCCAGCCCCCCGATCAGATCCGGAATCTTTTTGGGGTTGGGTGGTATATAGCGCCAGCCGCGCAAACCCACGCTGGAGTTTCGCCAGCCGCGCAAGGCGGCCGAATCGGTAATGCCCGCATCCACTGACGGACGAAACAGGGCCTCATAAAGATCCAGGATCAGGTCAGTGTCGACTGGCGCCTTCTTTTGAGCGCGCGTAAGCACTTCGTTGAAAGCGACCGAGTAGCCTTGAATCGCCATGGCAGCTTGGAGAGTTTCTCGATCTTGCGGTCCATCGGGCAGGGGATCGCCGCGCACGATGGCGTCCGATATCTCGCGCGATATCCGATAGCCTTCCATCGTTGTGCTGTGGTAGGCGTCGTACGCCTTCACCTGCTCTGCGCCAGCGCGCAAGGTGCGCCAGGGGAATGTTGAAAGCGCTTTGGCCTGCGTACCGACTACCGCTTGAATCTCTGTTTCCTGACGTGCAAGCCGCATTGCCTGTTCATCCAACCAAGGCGAGCCGCTTCCCCGCGGAGCGTCTTGCAGTACGGATGGAACTTGAATGCGTGTCCCGATGCCCGTCCGCGACGGAGAGTTGATCCGTGCAGATACGCGGCGCGCCGCAGCGTTGAGTTGTCGAGCCAAGGGACCGTTGTTGAGCGCGCCTGCCACGTCAGCGAGTCGTTGCAGAGTGGCAGCTCGTGGGTTTTCAGTGGAAGCACTTTCCAGTTCCGGCGTCAGGATGACGAGATGTCTGAGCCATGCAGACACTGACTCGATACCGGCCGTGAGTTCGCGTTCGTCCAGCGTGGCGAGCAGGTCGGCGGCAGACAGAACTGGAATTTTGGCCCCGCCAGGCGCATCAATGAGGCTCAGTCTTCCGGCAGCAACGGCCCGCGGGCGCAGACGCAGGACGAAACCCGGCTCCAGCGGAAGAGCATACTCGCTTTGGTTGGCGCTTTGATAGGCGAGCAACTCATCGGGAGGCGAGAAGTCCTCGAGGTGAAGCTTGATTGCACCCAGTCCTGCTATTGCTGCCGGCGCATATCGCCCCAAAACCAGGGCCACGACGGGCCAGTAATTTGCGAGGAAAAGTGCACGCCGATCCAGCGGCCGTTGAGCTGTCAGGATCCACGCGCGTTTTCCGGCGACGTCCATGACGAGTCCTTCCTGCCGAAGAACGCGGGCAACAGACGCCGATGGGGCTAAAGCGGGCGACACCACGTAACGGCCGGCGCCGGCGTGCTCTTTCCACCAACGGCGTGCCTGTTCGATGGGTGACGGTCGCGGCATGCCCAATGTCCGTAAAAAATAATAGCCAATTCCCGTAATTATTATTAGCCAATTCCCGTAAAAAAGATACTTTAATTCCCCGCCGCCCGCGCCAAGCCCCGGCGAAACAGCGATGCCACGCCGCAGAACGCCTCAATAGCGGGGAGTTGATCCCGCGGAGCACGATACACGCCGGGTCGCCCCGGCCGCCAACGCCGCCCGCCGGCTTGTTGCTTCGTTACAACCTAAATCACGTGAATATTCATCTTGTTTAAACTCGCCCGCCTGGCGTATGCTTTTATGTAATCGGTTGCATCAACATCGATCCGGTGACACGGCAATCTTTGGTCTAACAACAGGGGCGACCTGCAAATGAGCAGAGAAAAAGATCTCGAGACATACACGGCTATCGGCGCTTTGCTGGTGGGTATAGCGGGGGCCGCCTCACCGGCATGGGGGCAGGCACAAACTGCGCAGGCCGCGTCGGCGCAGCTGGAAGAGGTGATCGTCACGGCCGAGAAACGCGCCACGGGGGCAAGCAA
>Ga0307511_10007901_pt1 | contig 10674 bp, 5 predicted proteins | sample 13_EM_MG_FD_200266 | JGI IMG/M metagenome (GOLD analysis project Ga0307511, IMG submission 200266) | Populus trichocarpa ectomycorrhiza microbial communities from riparian zone in the Pacific Northwest, United States - 13_EM | ecosystem: Host-associated > Plants > Roots > Unclassified | place... | reverse complement strand
CCAGCCTTCATATTTCTAATCCTTTGCGCTTTTATCTTATATTCCTGTATCGAGCCTCAACGTTATACTCCAGCATTATCTCCTCAAACCCATACCCCTGTATTTTACCCTCGATCACATTCCATACCCCGGTGCTCAGGAGGCGGTAATATACACCCCCATCCGTGATACCTGCGGGTGCATGGAGACTCGGGGGTTGAGGAGCATGTAGAGAGAGTGGCTTTAAATCCTTTCCATCTGACCCCTTGAAAGGGAATTAACGCCCCCTTCCAGATTTCGCAGCGATTTGTACTCATCTATGGGACGTTTAGCAGATCAAAACCTTGATATTTCCAAGCACATTCTGAGAACCTCACATTCGACCAAATGCAAATGTGTTGCGATTAAAAACACAGTTTCAAGGTAGTCTCACTAGGTCCTGGAGCCCCCATACCCAATAGTGCTTTGAACGTGCCAATATCCCTTTTGAAGGCTACGCCTCCCCCTAACACGCCAGAAATTCCGCCACTAATATCCTCAACTTAGAACCTAGATCCACGCCAAACCAGCCTACCCTCGACCCAAGCGACCGAAGCCGAGATCCTAAGGGGGTGGGTCCCGACAGCAGTCACGGCTCAGCTTGCCGGAGTTTGTGCCATGGAGGAGGTTGATGAGGGTATCAGGGATTGTACAGCTGGAGGTAGACTGGTAGTGTGCTTGTGTTAGGCATGTCGTGTCTGCGAACGCTGTTCGACGCACCCTGGGTATGACCGAATATAACGAACCCTGAAATCCAACATTGGCCGTGGAAGTCTCTCTGTAGCCACGGACAATTGCAGAGATCAACTGACCACGAGAGGTTGACATTAGGTCTTTTGCGATATAGTATACTCCCCTGATGTGACATGGGTATAGATACTACTGTGCTTGCATGATACTGCTATTTGCAGGGTTCATCTATCCTCGGCGCACTGATGCACAATTTATCCTCGGCACATCTACGAGCTTCCCACCAACAAAACTGGCCGCCCATGCTTATGATTCCACACCTCGCATATAATTAAGTGCGCATGATAGCTGCTACACCATATTCTGGAACAGGGGTTTGCACACAGGATAATCTCGAGTCTTGGGTTAATGTGAATTTGGACCCATGACCGCGCACAAGGGTCTGCGCAATAATAGGGCCTGTGAAGCTGACTTGTAAAAGAGACACTACAGAGCACAGATTGTGGTTTCTAGAGACATTGGTCGTTCACTTTCTTCTACCTATGTGGAGATTGGTGGCTTGCAAATCATTACCTAACATGTTAACAGGGTGGGTTTGGACCTGAGTTAGTGGAGAGTTTAAGTTACACACCCCTCTCTATTGGGTCGGTTAGGTTAAGGGTTTCATTAATATATCTAGTGCTTATCGCCCTTCAGGTCGTACAGTACATGCAGCCTTCGACCCCAGCCTGCCACGACAAGAAAGGGACTAGACTGACAATGAGATGAGGCATGTGCATAGAACGAGGTGGCTGAGAGGGATAAGACCGATGGAGGGACGAGAGGGATGCAAGAGACGGGATTGGAGGAACGATTGGCAACGTGGAGGAAGTGTATATGGTGGGATTGATTATGGATTGGTTAAAGGTATGGGATATTCCATCCATGGTAAGGGCGGTGGCATTTAACCTAGGGGTAGAGTGAAGCAGGCAATGTGAGATTGGGATTAGTCCCGCATAACAGGGTAACGAAATTCTGCCCTGCAAGTCATTCTGCAACCACCGCCACCAGGATCTGCCTGTAGTCAATACAGTCAACTTGTATCCTTCCCCAAAGACGGTTCACAATAACAGGTCGCAGTGGATCTCGACTTTGACTTGATTTACTGTGCACACATGGCTGACAGTGTTGTAAGAGCTAACAACCTATATACAATATTAATATAAAGATCACAATTATTTACAACTCATGCCTCATTACGAGTAATTCCATGATACTTGTCGCATAGATCTTGCTCCCCCCCGCACTTAGTAACGCATCATGACCATGAGCAATAACGCCACAATCAGGTTACTCTATAACAACTCGTGGTCCATTGTGGCGGATAATTGGGTGAAGTACTTCTGTATATAGGTATTATCAATATACCAATTCTAGCACCAGTGTTAGAGGAGAATTGAGCGAGACTTTACTATATATATCCTGTATAAAAAAAAATCAATCATTTGCTCTCAAATCTTGGAACAGCCTTGATCATTTACACTGGTATAAGAAAGTATCCGCCACCCTGTTTTTTATGCAGCGATCGACCGGTCAATTCCTGTATATCTCACGCTAAGATTATGCGGGAGCGTCGCGGATCCTTTTATCCATGCACTGTACGTGTATGAACTGTACTAGGATTATAGAGTATAAGACCTCATTATCATAGAGTTCAGCAACTGCATTGCCTCTCTTGGGGAGCCCACGGACTTTCAAAATGGATGTAGATGAAGTGTTCTTTCTGTTCCTAGTCACGAATGAACTCTGGCCTCTTGTTGTAGGAACGGTGAATATAAGGTCCTTTTCTATGCCCTGATCTTGACACTGGCTGGTTTGGCCTCGTCATGAACGTTCCTAAAAAAATATTCCTTGTGGGAAGAATATTGTTAGGCAGCGGAAGCGGTGCTAGTGGGCAGCGCAGCAGGTGTAGTGGATGACTCAGTCGGTGGAACTGGCTTATAGTTAAAGAGAGAGATAAAGTAGATGGTAGGTTACGGTGGTTCCAATACTAGATGCACTATGTGAAGTAAGCTCACTGTAAACGATAACATCGTAATAAGAGATAATTATATCATGACACAAAGAAAACATAGAATAGAGCGGAGCAGTTGAGGGTAAGTCGAGTGTGGCAGATTTGCGTTCCAAGTAAAATATGCCTAATAGTGTTGCATATGAAACTATACCATTTGCCTGTGTGGGTCTTTCAAATGCAGCAGGTGTAAGGGCGTCCTGGCGTAGCTACGGAAGCATCTAATGGGCGTTAACAAGAACTCCCCAAGGTTTCACGAAGATTAGAATGAAGTTAGTAGAATTATACGTGGGAACGACTGGATCCGAGAACGCGAAGCATGTGATCCGCATCCCCATCTTGATCCGCTTCACCTTCAAATACAGTAGTATGGGTCGGTTCAATTGCCATTCAAGTTGCCATTAGACGTTCTATGCCGGCCTGTTCCTAATGCTGGACTGCATTGAAGCGGCAGAGCTCCTAATTTCATTATATACTTTAGCACTGCTCACCTATCGATCAACTTGAGTGTTGCGCTGACTGTTGCAACCGGTTAACCGGTTAGGAGGTGTCAGATCCAATTTCGTTACCGCTAGTAAATCCTACAATGTCAAGCCCCGGAAAGGAGGGGACCGAATAGTGGAGGACACGGCTATGGTAGGTGGTTCCACAAGCCTGATATAGAAATACCAGCAGGCATCAGGCAATCCTTCCCCATCCATCCAATGCCAGGGCACATAAAATAGTCCAGGCTAGCTATCAAGGGTCTAATCTACACAGTCACCGGCCGGGGGCTGCAGAGGATACACAAGATAGGGGCAGCCGGGCGGCGCAGGAGAGGGGAAAGGGGGGACAATAATATGTATTTAGTGGGGAACATTATTCACATGTATATATAGTATGGAGGAGCAGGGGCCAGCCCGGGCAAACACATAATCCCAAGCCTACCATCCGTCACCGGGAGGTGCATCATCCCCACGCAATTCCTACCGGACCCTTCTTGGCGGGTCATCGGGTGTAAAATCAGCGGAATCATATCTAGCAAAACGCATAAGCATCCTGAAGATACAGGGATTCATTGACATGTGGTGGGAATGCGTCAGGTATACCTAACAGCAATTTACGGGAGGATCATTGGGTGGCATTGAGAAGAAAGGGCGACAAGCAACTGGCCCTCAGTACTGGTCGAGTCTTGATAATGCACAACAATTGAGAGTTGAATGATCTATTCTAGTGCCTGTAGATGTGTTATAAGTTGGGTGAAAGTTATAAGGCCTTTAGCGTAGAGCAGGAAGTTCATGGAGACTTGGTGCACTTTTCCCGGGTTTGCATATAGCGTAGCCCTGGTCAGTATGGACCACTGCGAACTCACCTAGCCTAAGATGAGCTTACGTATTCAAGGCCGAGTCCAGTTTAATCTACCTGAGCCTGCCTGGGCTTGCCTGGACCAATGCGGAGGTGCCAGCACCAGCCTGCCACAAGTAGGTGGTGCTCGGCCTTGCTTCCGGCTTCCTGGCCCATTCTGACCAAGTTTGGGCCCCCCTGAACACCTATGGGCTACCACGAGTAAACTAGAAGTGCTATGGGCCCCCCCTAAATCAGCATCATGCTGTCTGATATATGATTTGCCTTCCTAAACTCGCTTAAGATCTTAAGTCTGCTTGACCGGGCTCTCAATCATAAACCTAGACACATATGAACTCATCTGGACTCACCTGCATCAATTTGGGTTCTAATATGATAACCTGGAGTTGTCTGTGCTAGGCCTAGCTTACTTCAATATATGGGAGTCTTTACCCAGTCCCACCTGCAATAGTTGAAACCTGCTTATGCTAACCTCTTGAATAAGCTGAGTAAGTTTGCACTGGATTGACTTATCCTGTGTAGATGTGTACATTAATACCCGTATGACCTCACACCAACCTATTTGAGTAAGTTGGGTAACCAAGTAAGCCGATCTAATATGAGGGAGCGTGAGCCAGGTCTACATGGGCTTCTAAGCCGCAAACCGATGGCCGTAGGGTCAGCTGGACCCAATGTGAGCCTTAAAGGTTGCAACAATATTATCAGGCCTCACACAAACACTTATTAGCCTACGAGACTCTGTATAACCTATGGGAGGCCCAGATTGGACTACAATGGTACAGGAAGCCCAAGCCAAGACGGAACTGCACCTCCTTGGCACAGAGCTGGGAGCAAGCTGGTGCAGCACCTCCAGAGTAGCTTAGGCAGCCCCAGGCGGGCTCAGGTAGATTAAACTGGACTCGGCCTTGAATACGTAAGCTCATCTTAGTCTAGGTGAGTTCGCAGTGGTCCATACTGACCAGGGCTACGCTATATGCAAACTCCGGAAAAGTGCACCAAGAATCCATGTTCTCCCTGCTCTACGGTAAGAGTCTTATAACTTCCAACCAACGTATAATGCATCTATAGGCACTGGAATTGTGTATTCAACTCTCAATTGTTGTATATCCCCAAGACTTGATCTGTGTTGAGGGCTAGTTGCTTGTCGCTACTATGCCCCTTTCTGCTCAATACTACCCAATGGGCCTTCCATAAATCCCCATTAAATATCTCTAACACATTCCTACCACATGTGAATGAATGTCTGCATCTTCAGGATGCCTATGTATTTTACTGGATATGATTCCATTCGTTTTGCAACCTACTGCAGCCTGAGGGCTGATGCATATCCCAGTGATGATGCATATCCCGGTGATGGATGGTACCTTTCTATCCCTCTCCCTCGGCTGCACTCGAAGATCTTGAAGGCTGAAAATAAGAGGTGATTGGTGCTTGCCGTTGTGGTTTCCGAAGCTGGAGGACGGTAGGCAACGCTCAAGACAATAGACATCTTGCTCTACTGCAATGGCAGTCTCGTCTACTACCTCAAATGGGAGACTTAGCATAATCATATATGGACAGATCCATGTATATTCCCTTTTTTCCTCTATAATAAGCCAGTGCTTCCTTGTCTAACTACGATTCATCCTTCCGCTCTTTGCTTATCTAACTCCGATCTATTTCTCCGTTCCGAGGCCATCATCCCATCTTGTTTCAGTTCAGCTTCAGCTCATGTCAGCCCATCTCGGCTGTAAATACCTGTCCATATATACGAATTATTATAGGCCGCCACTATGGTACTAGTTATGCAGGTTTTATGCCTGTGCTTGGCAGCGTTGGGACCGGAATCGCTATGCATGCTATTATAGAGGTATGCAATCATTGCCATAGTCCCAAATTCGGGCCGGCCGGCTCTATGCTATTATAGAGGTTATGCATGTATAGAGTATGGAAGTATAGAGGTTCGACTGTAGGTATATGCGTGCGAGCTCCGGCAACCAGATTAGAGAGCTCAAGCGAGTTTAAGAAGGCTAATGATAGATCAGACGGCATGATACTGATTTAGGGGGGCTCATACTACTCTCAACTAACTCACAGTAACGCATAGGTGTTCAGGCAAGCCCAGATTTTTCAGGAAGCTGAACCAAGACCGAGCTGTACCACTTGGCGCAGAGCTGGTGCAGGCTGGTGCAACACCTCCAGAGTAGCTCAGGCAGACCTAGGCGAGGTCAGGCATATTCAGGTGGACTCGGCCTTGGATACGAAAGCCCAGGCTAGGATTAGTAGGTTCGGAGTGGTCCATACTGGCCTCGGTTACGCTAGGTATATACAAACTCCGGAAAGTGCACCAAGTTCAAATGGGGGTATTGGAGCCCTTAGAGCTACTTGGGGCATTTCAGTAGTGGTTGGGGATTCTCAGGAATTGGGTATTGTGGCGGATTAGGGAGATGGGGGGTTCACGGTTGTGTAAATCAAGGAAATTTGGTTGGTTCTCAGAATGGTTCATTTTGCAGTGGCGAGTGGCTCATTTTGATAGCATGGGGTTTTGCTATATTGTAGTCTATTGCGCTAGAAGCTATTTTAACATCAATATAGATGCTAGGTAAAGGCCTCCTAGTAGTCATAGGCTCATCCGCAAGATATTCACTCTATAGGAGTGGGGAAGGGGGAGGGTAGGTTTTTGAGGAGGTCACACCAAGATGGTTGTATATTGGGTATTGGGTTGGCTCTGGCAGGATGTGAGGGTAGCCATGTTATAGAGCGCAGTTGAATCTATAGTTGTGAATATAGCCAGAATTACTATGGTCATAATATATCACGAGATGTGGCTGGGGGTGGGACTGCGAGGAGGGTTGCAGGGGTGATTGTGATTGTGGATTTATTACGCTACGATAACTTTGTGGTATGCTACAGAGTCCTATTCGCAGCGGATTACATAACCCGTAATCAAGAGCAAATCACTTAACTCCAACAAAGGAAATACATAACTTGGAGGGGCGGCTGTAGCTCGAACTAGGGCTTTCCTCCAATGAGACAACACAAGGTGGTCGCTTCTCGGTGATTGGTCACTTCTGGACCGCCAAGGGTACCTACGCGTTTCTATGGCAGGGTTTGTCAAATCAGAACATACTGTAGTTTATGTTTTCTGTTCACCTTGGCACTTGGCAATCACCTGATTGGCCATGTTACGGTTCTCAGAACCCCAGACCCAAGTTCCGCCAGAACACCACGCAAATATGGCAACCACAATATCACGACACCATAAATACCAGGACCGCAAATATGACAAATAGGAAGAATTACGATCAGGATGGGGTATCAAGCCTGAAGAGAATGAAGAATCAATTAATGAGGTATTGGAGCGGAAATGTCCCCTAGGACATGGGCTCTCGATGGTAGTTGTGCGATGCATGAAGTTGTAACCAAAAAATTGTAGCGTACAAAGTTGAAGTTCTAATTGTAAGCAGTCGGGGGTAATCAGATCACTCGGCCTATATTGGTTTAGTTGGTACTTACAACTGTAACCTTGTACATAAACCAGGTTCTGATTTGACAACCACTAGGTGGTACTGTATTTCTTCTATAATTACTAGTTTGGTAGGCATCGCTGTTATAATATTTATACCTAAGCTCCGTAGCTACAGTAGACTTGCCCCTATACATAGGGTCGCAGCTTCGGTAGATGCGTTCCCAGTGGTACATTGCCTAATATAGCATAATATAATATAGGTGGAATAATGTCCCAGCCACCGCCACTGCTGACGATTGCTCATATAGGTTCCTGAGACCAATAATTCTTATACATCTCAATTTGTGTAGAGCATAGTCTCGGACCATTTGTAAGTGTAGGGCACAAGACCTTCATAGCAATTGTATATAGAATAGTTTATCCATAGTACTGAATCTTGCGATCCGTATAAGTAAGGCAATGAGAGTACAAGTTGAGTTTCATATCAAGGATATGGAACACATACATTTATTAGGATAACTACAGTATAGGTCAAGCACTTGGTGTAATCAGCTCAAAATACTTTTACGAATTCCATATCTGTATTGGTTTTATTCGTGCCTGAGTTACCCTGGGAAACAAACAAATTCGAAACAGAGCCGCTAGAGCGCGACCGGAGCAAAGCTTACTGCAAGCCTACCTAATGTAGCTATGGAGAGCTTAGGTATAGGAGCTATAGGTGCGCGTAATTACAAGCCTATCGTGCGTTGAGCATGCCTACCAAATTATAGGAGTATGTACAGTACCCACCAAGGCGCAAGCGGCGCGACGGGGACTTACAGGATGTAAGGAGCGCGACCGAACCTGAGCCAATAAAGAGCCCGATCGGAGCCTATAGGGGAGTCAAGCGAATACAGAGGGCGACCAGAATCAATAGGGGTTCGCTGTACAAGCAGAGCCAATGGGAATGCATCCCTCTACATAAGTAGTATCCAAAGCCGATAGCGCTTGACAAGTAAATTGAACCAGCGGATGCAGGAGCGTGTAAAACAAAGTAAGTGTGGCAGCGATGGAACAATTACTTATTTCAGTGGCAATTCAAACGTTTTCTCTTTATTTAATAGGAAATATGTGGGAAGTTGCAGGGGACAAACGAATAATACATACAGTACCATGAGGAAGGTCTTCGAGAGTTAGCCGCGCAGGGATCGGCGCACGTGCAGGCCGCGGCTAATCTATGCACGCCCTGGCTAGCTGAGTGTAGCTGAGTGCACACCAAGATACTCATGCCTTTGACTGTCTGTATCTACCAAGGTGTTATTGAAAGGTAGCATATGTCAGTACCCGGCTGGGATAGTCATCAAAATAGCTAGTTAGCCGCGGCCTGCACTTGTGCTGATCCCTGCGCGGCTGAATCTCGAAGACTTTCCGCATGGCACTGATACAACAACGGTACAACCGGTCAGCTAACCTGAAAAAAAAAAAAAAAAAAAAACCTGACAAGGTTAACTCGCTGTGCCTGAATATACACATACACGACGAACACAGTGAATATAAATGCTATGTACATGAAGTGATCTAAGAAGGGCCGGAAGAGCTACGATCAAGTTGAAAATTATGAAAGCAGGTGTCAAAGGGCTGCAGAGGCCGACGAGGCTCAGGTTCAGTGCTGTTTTCACCGTCGCGTTTTTTACCTCTAGTGACTACAGGCTTGTTTTCCTTCTGGTCATCTCTTGCTTGCTGAAGGACTGTTAGATATCCAGCAGTGGCCAATCAGGATTTGGTAAAAACCCTCCGGTCATGTTTATCACCTCTTTGCTTATGCAGTTCTTTCTCTAACTCCTGCGCTTTTGACCCTGTAGCCGTAATACGTGCCTCTGCTGTTTGTACCCGCTGATATAACTTATCAAGGATAGATTAAATACTTTGACATTCAGGAATACAGGTGAGAAGAGGACAAGCCTGTTGATACTCTTCATCGGAATTCGATAAAGCAGGTGTAATTTTGATTTCCGGTGGAGGTAGTCTACTGTAGACTTCAAGGGGGTTGTAAAGATGATTGCCGGTAACGCCGAGAGCATTTTGAATCAGTTGCGGATTGGAGAAGGTCCGTTGTCGGGCAAGGAAAACAGAAGGTATCCGTTACCCACCGCTGTCTCACGTTCCCTGAGACACCCAGCCTGGTTCGCTGCATAAAAGGAGAAAACCTTTGAAATACCCCTCCGCTTAACTGAGACTCTTATCAGACACCCCTCGCTTAGTAGAACATGTATCACTTGGTCATGCTAACCCGAATCTCTCAAGTAATTGTTCCACCCTTTTTCTACGCTCTTATCTGCCTTGAGGTAGACGCTCCTGCAGCGGCCGGTACCTAGTTACTTTTCACGGTCTGATTGGCTCTGCGCTCCCCGGATGATGCTCTCCGATTAGCTCTGCTTGCGCTTATAGATTCCGGTCGCGCTCTGGTTGCGCTTCTGATTGGCTTTCCTGTCGGCTCTGGTCAGGCCCTTCATACCGGTACAGCTGGTCGCGTCCTTCCTATAGGGTGTGGACGCGTGTTTCCTATAGGATTTGATCACGTCCTTCCTTTAGGCTTCAGTCGCGTCCTATCGCGCCCCCCACAAAGGCTCCGGTCATGCCCCTATAGGCGCTGGTTACATCCTCCATGTATCGGCGCTCTTGCCCTATCAGCAACTCTCCCATGGGCACTATATATTCTTCTATAATTTGGTAGGCATGTTCAACGCGCTCCGGCTTCCAATTATGTACTCCTATAGCTGCTAGGCAGGCTTTATTCGCTCTCATAGGTGTAATAGGTGGACTTGCTCTTATATATAGCATACTTAGCCGCGCTTCATGGTAAACTTCACTTTAGCCGCATTCTAGCTATGTTGCTATAGACGGCCGCTTTCTGAGATAATCAAATCATTTTGACTCCCAATTAATATAGGGCAAAGCCATAGACCATTTGTAAGATAACTACGATACCTGCGAATACTTAATCATGAGCCAAGATATGCACAATCTATCAAACTTACCCTGAGGCGCAGCCAAGTAGGCTATGTATAAGAGCAAGTCTACCCATTATAACTATGAGAACGAATAGAGCCTATCTAGCAGCTATAGGAGCTCACAATTGGAAGCA
>Ga0307511_10007900_pt1 | contig 10674 bp, 12 predicted proteins | sample 13_EM_MG_FD_200266 | JGI IMG/M metagenome (GOLD analysis project Ga0307511, IMG submission 200266) | Populus trichocarpa ectomycorrhiza microbial communities from riparian zone in the Pacific Northwest, United States - 13_EM | ecosystem: Host-associated > Plants > Roots > Unclassified | place... | reverse complement strand
CTGTGCACTCATGTGAACGTTCATGTGCACACATGTGCACATTCACCTGCATGTCTCGTTCATGTATATATAGCTCCTGTATTGCCTGCTACTTCTGTATATTCACAACACATCAGTTCACTTCATTATAGTAGCTAGATCAATACAAGCTTCTACTATTCTCTCTCTCTTATAGCACATCCTTCAATGGATCCACGACTCACCGCTCGCCACGTTCAAACATACCTTCAAACAAAGGGGGCATTGGACGAAACCACGGAATCACAACGGGAGAGGATGGCAACTATGGAGCGAGAATACGGGTCAAAGTTGGAGGTCTGGGAGAGGAATACACGGGATGCCGCAAACCTAGCCAAAAAGGTGGCGGTGGTCGTAATCGCACTAGAGAAGAAGATAGTTTTGATGGAGGGGACGCATAAGGCAGAGGTGGATTTGTTGAAGAAAGAGGCAGCGACCTTAGACGAAGGACTTGCGGCGCACGAAACTACACGAGAAAAGTTAGCAACGATGGGGCGGGAGTATGAGGCAAGGTTGGAATCGATGGAAGCGATGAAGCGAGAGCATGAGGCGGAGGTGGAAGTTTTGAAGGGAAGAGTGGAGGCCTCGCACCAGATTTACACGGAGTCAGCAGCACAGACGGAGGTAGCGTTAGATAACACGACGGCACTCCCAGAGAAAATCCTGGAGGAGATCCCAAGACGAGAGGAGCGGGGGAGGGAGTCATACACAATGACCACAGCAACACAGACGGATGACAGTTGGGCTTTGGACAAAATAACGGCACTCCCGGGGGAAATCCCAACACGAAAGGAAGAGGGGAGGAAGTCATATGCACAGGCAGCGAGTCAGGCGACACCAATAACGATCGCCACGCCACAATTAATGCCAGCAGCATACACGGTAGCATTGGACGATTGGAAGCCCTACGAGGACCTAAGCGACTATGAAAAGGGGGATAGCGGTTTCGAGAGTGGAGGTTCGGGGTCAAACTGGAGGAGAGTCGGACGGAGGAGGGAGAGGGCCGAGAAGTCTACCACCGGGAGTCGACACGATCGGCCATATGCACAAGCCGTTGTCATACACGGCGTCCCCGTACGATATAAACCAGGCATGATGGTTCGGTGGATTCAGGAGGATAACACAGGGATCGAGGTGATGAGAGTGAGGTGGCTGTTGTCAGAGGACAGGCGACGAGGGAAAGAAGCCTCATCACTGGTCATATACACGAAATCGACGAAAGAGATAGCGGCTATGAGGTTAGGCGGGAAACGTTTTTCAACAGAGAAATATGACTGGAACAGGGGTAACCCGAAGCAGGACAGTGGAATTTGAAGGAGATGGACGTTACACACGTTACACACAGAGCGAGGGGCTGGGCGATTGGACACCCGCAGCGATAGGGGTTCTTTGAATCGACAATGTTACACAGGTTGACACATGGAGTGAGGGGCGATGGGGGGGGGTTGTTTGTATATACCGAGAGCAGATTTCCTGTTTCTTTCCCTTGTTAGTGCAACGCTTCTTCGGGGGGTATCTGGTCTTGTACAGAGATACGAGGCAGGGAACGGCCCAGGGGTTGGATAATGAAGCCGGGTCCTCACTCGGGCATGCGCTCCCTCGTCATATATCTACATAGGATGAATACGAGTAATGATTTGCCAATGTACCAGAAGCTATGGAGTCTTATCTCCGCCGATGAGCACCTGATGACAGGATATTTGATGGCCGTGTAAGGAGTATATTTACTGATCAATGAAATGCCGGGATATCCAACTGTGAAATAGACCAAACTGGTCACATATATGCAATGATGGTTAATGGCCCCCTTGTATAAGAACTCTACTTAGGTAGGGAAGAATCCCCTCGACCCTGAGGTTGACTAAGAAACGTTTCTCATGCGCGAAATTCTACACCAGTTGCTGTGCTTGAGCCATCTCTATTTCTTCTGCTCTGACAATTCATATGGTGACGAACAGGGCTCTCCTGTCATCATCCCAAGTGATATCTTTCCCAATGGGGCGACTATGCTACACTACTGTCCGTGTAGGCTGGCAGCCAAGGGTGGACCACATAAGCTATTTGGATTCCGTTGAATATGTCTGCTTTTCCGTCCACTATCGTGTATGTAACTTTAGCATTACAATGTATTTCTTTGGTGGACCCCTCTTGTGCTACAACATAATGAAAAATGGTACATGTATCCAGTACAGGCCCTAGTCCTACTGACTGCCCCGTAACTACCTTCCCTTTGAAGAGTTCCTCGTCGCCCCACAGCCCTCACTCTCGAAATTCCTCATTGCCCAAGTAGGCTGCTCCCGGAGCTATCAACTGGAGGCACTTAAATACGTTGGGCCGATGTATTGTGGGATCCTCGTACGTCAATGCACCAAAGGAGCCCAGCGAGAAAAGCCCATCGTTCTAAGGAAACCCGTCCAAATCGTTTCATACGGACCATCACCCTACGACGCTCGCCCTCACGTGGAAATACTCGCAGCATCTGTGTCTCGATCCTGTCGGTATCAACTATTCGAGGGATAAGGACCCTAAGCGGAACTGCTCGAAGGGCCGGTTTCTCGACTGGTCCATCTTTGTCTTCGATTGCGGTCGTGAGTGTAGCGGTGTTGGGGCCGTCGACTGGCTCAGCGGCTGGGTCGGCGGTGGCGGCCTCACGATAGGCCGGTAGTGGTGCGTCTTCCATCACAGTATCCACATCACCAGTAGTTTCTTCCCGGGCCTTCTTCACATGCTGCCGCAATAGGTCTATGGCATCAACGATCAATTTCAGCCGTTCTTCCATTTGGCCACCCATTCCGTACAAGGCAAACACAAGGTCAGCTCTGGCCTTCCGATCTGGGTATAGGCTCCTGATTAATGCTGCTACTGGTCTCACATCCGGCATCTGACGTAGAATGTCTCTGATGGACGATGCCGTAAGTGGAAGCGGGGGTTGTGCTTGGATCGCTGGGGGATCTTCAGTTCTATAAGCGGACTCAGCTAGCTCGGCAATCGCAATCAGGACTCGATCGGGACGCATTGGAGTCGAATTCGACTACTCGAGTAGTAAAGTGAAATATCGTTCGGTGAAGGCAAGAGATTTGGATTGAGAGAAATCAAATTCTGGAAATGATATGAGGGGTAAGTGAGTGATACCTTGGTGTGTGACTTTCTCCATATACATGTGACAAACTTAGGGCAGCATGCTCTCTAGATGAGCTTATTAAGGATTCCCATGCCTGCTGAGCTGAACAAGGAACAATATTTTCTCTGCCTTGGTTGATACATATTTGTGGTAGATTGAGGAAGGTTTTTTAGATAACCTTCATATCTTACTGCATTAATCGGCAACCCACAAATCATGCACAAAGGCACTAAACTTGATGGGAGTACTGCCTTAATGTCGGTGTTAAACCGCCGTTCCAGAATATAGAGCAAATCCAATCCACTTTTTTATATAAAAGAACCGCTCATTCATTTCTCCGCCCATATAACGACAACCACTTTGATTGAAGTTGTGAAGTGCCTCATTGCTATTAATTAATTCCATGATATTTCCCGCTGACCACACAATCACCCCTGAATACAATGTCTGATGCATGTGTAAAAGCGTCAAATATCTCATGCTCAAAACTACTCGTTTCCTACTATCTACTGCGCTTGCCAACCAGAAAGAATCTCGGAGGTTTTCTGCGTTTATGATTATCTTGTCCCTAGTAGCTACACTGTATCTAATTTTATCTTTGGGAATTAATGTTCAAAGGCGAACAAAGGTTTTGTAGAATATGGTATCTATATGCGCGGTAGGGAAGGCAGGGGGCAGTAGCAGAGAATCCTTCAAGTGCGCTTGCAGATTGAGGATAGCCAGGGGGATGAAACTGGTCTAGATCGGTGCCGCTAGGGATCTGCTACACCTGACATTAGTCAAAACTTCGTACCCACACTTTCTAATAATATGATGTCGCAAGGTATAGTGCACTGTGATACTGTCAAGGCGCATAGCCCCCAAGGGCTGGATGCGCAGGATCGGGCGATAGGAGGGCTAAGTATGCATAAAGGACGAGTTCAGCCGGTATGGATGCAGAGGATCGAAGGATCGGATAATTGACCGCGGGTTTCTTAGGTTATCTTTATTGGCTACTTGGGCGGCGGGATCTCTATATAAATCTCCTGTATTTCTTTACTCTCCCGTTCGCCTTCCCACCTCACGGAACGTCTTGTATATACTCTCAATACATACGGCCTCGCATAGTCACAGACCATGAGAGCTCCCTGGTGCATTATCCATATTCCACGAGTCCTTGCACCGTTACAAGAAATTTATTTAGCAGTTAGAGGGCTGGGGTGGCCCAGTGGTTGGACAATCCTGCCGAGCTACCGCTCGGGGATGCACCCCCTCGTCATGTACCTAGGTATAAATACGAGTACTGATTTACCAAAAAAAAAAAAAAAATTGCACCGTTACAGATACCAATGGGGAGGGCTGGCTACGTATGAAGCAACGAATGCGCAAAGATTTCACAAGTTCCATCTTTCGGGATAAAATATACCTAACAATAAAAATGATATTAGAATGTTATGACCAATACTAGGTAAAAACAATGCAAATTCCTTAGTTTAATTCAGAGTTAATTCTACCCCATGTGAAAGTGATATCAGAAGCAGGTGGGGGCTACTGTGATCAAAAGTTCCAGCTCAGGTATGGTCCCCATTCTACCATATGGGTCTCAATCGTGGAGATAGACGTAGACACCTCTGCAAGCCACTGGTGTCCGACCTCCCAATAGCTTGGTATGCCCAAAACCCTCAATTCCCCTCTCACCTCATCAATAAGCTGTATAGCTTCATCAAGCTCATCCAACACCGACATAATTCCCTTATCGAGCACCTCTTCTACAAATGCTTGTGTACTACTGCTAAGTTCATCTTCTCGTTGTTTTACTTTGTCGAGGTTTGCTCCAGGAGCCCTACTCAATTCAGCCTGCATGTCGGTAAATGATTTATGGAACTTCTCGACGCGCCGTGTGAGAGACACTAGTTCACGTGTGATTTGGAGGACGTGGAGGGAGAGCTTCTCTTCCTGAGCCGGATAGGGGGCAAGCGTAGCCAGAAGGCTCTCAGCTTCGTAGCTCATACCCGATCCCCCTTTAGTCGTGTTCACGCATCGTTGAAGCTGCTGACGTGCAAGCTTAATCTTTTCGAGTCGCATCAAATAATTGCTAGAACGATCCATGAGTCGTCGGTTCGATAAGTAGCTCTGTGTTCTTTAGGCGTTAAGTGCGTACCAGGTAGATAAGTAGTAAGTATGGGTTGGGATATGCTGCTGATCTTGTATGCTCGTTCGTGTTGCACTTCCTGATCCAAACCTCTGCCCTAGGTAGTCAAATATACTAGGTCGTGTTCTGGTCATCTAGATGCCGTCTTAGCCTGAATTGGCCCCAAGGGAAGCTTGGCCTTGGTTCTGGATGGGTATTTGAGTCAGATTATAACCCTGAGTTGTTTCAATCCAAGCTCGGAAATAGCCTAGTACCATCGGTAAACTGGAGAACCGTATTCTTACCCCTACTCAATGCGATTCCCCAGGTCTATCCCCGCCCAGGACACCATTCCTACACCTTTCAGTTCAAATCTAGCAAGCCTGGCCTATATGTTGTCCATTTATCCAATCATGGAATCAATCCTGACCCCCAATCATCGCTCCAGCATATCTGTCAGGCCACCACAGAATCCTTTAGTGTAAAGGGGAACTGACGACCTGTCCACAATGCCAAACAATCCTGAGCAAGCCGTGCAGCCTAACAAGGTTAGATCCTACCGTTCAGAAAGCCACCTCCCGCGAGGTCAACATGACAGAAGCATTTCGCGCAACAGTCCAGAGCGTCCTCATGGCCCTCCTGTCGGGCAGCATATGCGGAGATTGGGTTAAGCCACCAGCTCCGTTGTGGTGTTTTTTGATAGGAAGTTGGCAATCAGGAGTCACTTGCAGGTGAGGGGACGTTGGCCACCGATCGAAGCCTACCACTTTGACAGAGCGAGGAGAAGAGTTGAACGCAGTGACTGGTGATACTGGACGCTTGGTCTTGGCTAATATCATGTCTCTATTACTCCGATTGGTTTCTTCCCTTTCTCACACAGCGGATTCGGGTCTCACACAGTTTGTACGTATGTAGTGTTCTCGGGGGTCGACCGCTCGTTCCGTCAAAGATTCCAAGGCCGCCGCATACAGGCAACCCTCGATATAAGCATACCCAATATAAGCATACATGTTCTGACCCATTCAGCAATACGGCCCAGTCATGATTATAGATTTATTACGCTACGATAACTCTGTGGTAAGCTTCATAGAGTCCTGTCCGCAGCGGATTACATAACCCGTAATCAGGAGTAAATCACTAACTCCAACAAAGGAAATACATAACTTGGCGGGCGGCTGACTCGAACTAGGACTTTCCTCCAAAGAGTCGGCCAAGGAGGCACACCCCAGCAATGGGCCGGCAATGGGACTCTACTGCTGGTTGGGCCAGCCCATACACCAATGGCGCTAATGACCGGCCCATTCACCAATCTGGGGACCACAATAATATTCTAATATTATTATTTCATACGGAACTATGGAATAAACCAAACAAGTAGTGGTATGACATAAATAAAATACTAGAAATCATTCTTCATGTTTCACTTCCTCCATTTCTCATTCGGCTGCTGTCAGGGTCCCTGATTTAAATAGTATATTGCATTCTAGGACTTGATTTCTTGTATTTAATGTTATATATTTTATTCCTCCGGGCGATTTGATTTCTAGTATTTTATTTATATTTTTCATACCCCTACTTGTCTGGTGCTTGCCATGATTATTACATAGTTTCGTATGAAATATTAATACTAGATACAGATTGGTGAATGGGCTAGGCCCATAGCTCAATGGGACGGTCATTAGCACCATTGGTGTATGGGCCGGCCCAACCAGCAGTAGCGTCCCATTGCTGACTGGGCCGTATTGCTGAATGGGTCAGAACATATATTCATTATATGCATTCCCCTCATGGTCCCCCACTTGTGTAAATGGGTGTAATTTTTCTCTCGGTATAAGCATATATTCACTATAGGCATGTCAACGCTGGTCCCCACCGTATACTTATAACGAGAGTTGTCTGTATAGCCTAAGGCTGTTTAAGGCGTAATAGATAGGGAAAAAAATTAAAAAACAGAGCCGCATATGAGTACTGAATATGTAAAAATCAAAGTAAAAAAATTGATTTTTCCACCACAACTTGGTTCATTGGCGATTCACCACGAACTCAATTCTATCGTGGACGGACCGGAGGTTTGGCACCGTCACGTCAAGGAAAGCGCTTCAGCGGTTGGCCTGAGACCTTCTGTATTGGGCCATACTACCTGACTATCTAGAATCCATATTTGACCTCCCCACCCAGGTCTGAAACGAGTATTTAAGGTACCGTATACTCCTGTTCTCGGAATTTCATGAATCGTCCAAGGTATATATCTCTGATCCAATCTACGTACTATATCCACTATATTCCCACCCGAATGTTTGACCCATCACCCACCTCTACACCCATAGCTCGTAGTCAACAACGACTAGAATATATCTTGAGTGTCTACCCAATTCTACGATCCATACTGTCATCTAGCCATCGCACCAGTATCATCAGTTTGGGGCGGACATGTCATAACATTCGTTCCACTCTTACCAGCACCGTCGGCCCACTTTCCAAGTCGTTCCCCATCTGCATGGAAGAACTGAAGCAGTGCGCTATATGCCACACACCAGTATGTATAGACTGTTCCCAGGTGGCGGTGCAGCTACAGAAACCGGCTGTGTTATTGTCTTATAATAAATGTATCTACACTGTGGTAGGTGAAGATACACCGGCATTAACAGAAGCGGCGTGGATGGCCATTGAGAGGGGAAGCAACAATATGTTCCACTTCAACATGTGTGGTTTCTCTCGGTATAGGGGTGATCACCACTATATGTGCCAGTTTTGTTTTCCTAACCAAGGTCCAGGTATGAATACCGTGGTATCGGACAAGGAGCCAGAATGGGTCGGGCGTAGCATTACGAACACCCAGACACGTGGTAGACACCAAATCGATCTAGCAAGGAGGCTTGCCGTGACGGAGGTGGTGTGGGAGGATGTACCACGAGCTCAGAGTGGATGCACGTGCCCAAATTTTAACCCAGGGTGTCAGTCTACCGTTCATCTCGTGAGGGTCGAAGGTAGATTGGTTGACCGTAAGCTGGCTCTATTTGCATGGATGCCACTGAGTTTGCGCCAGGGTGGGAAGGAAGGGGTTAGGAAGTATCCATATATCGTAGATGTATCACCAGTACCATGGCAACCTCCGACATGCCCAGATTATCATGAGGTGTTACGAATGGATTCTTGAGAACGTCACCTTTTGCACCTGCATGAGCAGAGAGTTTAGTGGAAGTCACAAAGATATCTCAGGCAGCATAAGCTGTGGGGGTGATCTGTGTGCAATTAGCTTGATCCACCCCTCCAACCTACCCTAGGGCTATACCATATACTCGCGTTAATAATGTACCTAGTATTGAGATATATTCGTTAGATGGATAGGTCATCGTTCGCTCGAGTATATTCGTGGGCTCGAGAAGAGCCGAACTCGACCCGAAGCTCGACCCTGACTGGGGAAAAGCTCGAGCCCTAAAATATATGGTGAAAGATCGAGCTGGCTCGTGCCCAGGCATACTCGGGTAGATTAAATAAGTTTCGCAGATGGTGACCGCAGCAGAGGAGCGAGCTATTGTGTGATGGATATATCGGTTACTACTATCAGGCCACGAATTAGAGATGGACGACAAGCGTTGTGATCTTCCGAAATAAACAAGATGATCTATACCAGTTTACTGGAAGGAATTACATCCCAGGGTTCCAAGGTTGGTATCCAGATCCTGATGGCAAGTTTCTGCTTCGCATAGGAGAATCAAAGCTGGTGCTCGAAACGTTTTAGTCTACGAGAAGACAGTGTCCGCCAGACTACCTACGGCATTTTAGGGGATCACTTTTCGGGATTATGAGAAATTGTGCGATTCCGGAACATATGCGCTTTAAGATGAATGGATGGGAACATGTATCAGAATGTGGGTGAAGACTGAGAAGCGGCAGCGAGGACCCATTTGTAATCTCCCGATTGACGTGGAATGGCTTAAGAATTGCATCAAAAGATTCTTGGGATTCTTAAAGGATTGATATGCAATGCAGTCAAGCAAAATCGATAGTGAAATTCTGTTTGTACCTAGACTAGGAGATCCACTTCTTGGAATTCCCTCAGTATCATGGCAGAGCTCAAACCGAGGGAGATTAGAGTATAAATTCATAAAGAGGTAACAAAAACTTGTTTCTCTGTTCAAAAGTAAAAGGCTTCATTGGTGGTTTTTTTTTTTTTAAATACTCATTACTCATATGCGGTCCTATTTGGAGGACCATGATGAGCCCCCCAGAATTCCGGGGGTATTCCTCATTGGTGGTGGGGTGACTGCATGACGGAGGTTGATATGTATAAGGTCTAGTTCCGCTCAATTAGTGTTTGGGCAATGCCGCAGCACCACCAGAATTGCTCAACACCCACAATGCCCACTACACTACTTTCACCTCACCCGTACCAACACCCCGCCCGAATGCTGCTACCGCCCCCCCCCCTGTCCCTGCCCCACGACAATGCCAGCTATACGTCTCACGCCATCCTTGTCTTGCCCCTTGGCAGATCCTTCTGTTTGACCTTCTTCCGCGAACTTCTTGTTCCCCTCCTCCCGCCATTGCCCCACTATATGTGTCACTACCCTCACTAGAGTCCCCTCATCGTCAGTACAGTCCCCCCCATTCTGGGTTGGGTCCTCCTCGACCCTACTACCTCGCGCCTGCTTTTATGCCTATTCTAGTTGAACCAATTGCCACCTCGGATAGAATACTTTGGTAGTCGGTAGGGACTCTGATCTTTTTGTTGTTGGACACTTTGCCGGTGATGCAGGGGCTTCAGAGGTGGTGCCTGTGGACGTTCAGAGTACCTTGTAGCCGTGGATAGCTTGAGAACTTGGCGCCTTTAGCTCTCCTGATGCTTCCCAGTCGCAAATGAAGTATTTGACAATGTCAAAGCATCCTTCATCCCTGTTTAAAGTAGTTCATATTAGTCCCAGAGACATATCACAGACCGAATAAATCCGAATACTTTTGCTTGAGAGCAGCCTCGCAACAAAGGTTAACCGGTGGAAAGTCTCCTCTACGCCGCGTGACTTGAGTTCACCCATTTCCCCAACCCAGCCAACCCTCCAAGATGTCGCGAGCTCGGTACAGACGCATCAATGAGCATTTGTGTAAGTGTGGGCCAAGTTAGTAGAAAATTCTGTAAGGAACTCAGCTCTACCAGCGTGGTTATGGGTTCTTATGCACGTCTACTATGTCCTATACAGGATTATAGTAGGTGGCTAAAGACTTGTTGAGTATAGGGTTGGTTGGGGATCAAGAGGTACAAGGGGACAAGAATATTACCAGTGTAGCTTGTGTATTTCTGAGGTAGCTAGACTAGACTGTGTTGAACGAGAACTGTCCTATCTAAGGCCGTGGAATTCAGATCTTTAATAGATACTGAGTTCCTAAGGCAATGAGTCTATTTGGACTCATACTAGGCAACAGTGAA
>Ga0307511_10007899_pt1 | contig 10674 bp, 8 predicted proteins | sample 13_EM_MG_FD_200266 | JGI IMG/M metagenome (GOLD analysis project Ga0307511, IMG submission 200266) | Populus trichocarpa ectomycorrhiza microbial communities from riparian zone in the Pacific Northwest, United States - 13_EM | ecosystem: Host-associated > Plants > Roots > Unclassified | place... | reverse complement strand
TCAACCTGGATTGTTTATTTCCTTACCCCCCACCCATCATGCCCCACACCAAGGAGAGTTGAGATGGGAACCTGTGCTTCCCCAACCCAACTCTCGAGATCACCAAGTTACCTTGTTAAGGGAGGTCAGGATGAGGCCCGTCTTCTTGTGGTAAATTGCCATCATTATCCCTCATCGCTTTACTAAAGAGAGGAAATATAGAACATCTTTTGGCATTCATCTTTGACAGATGTTAAGACATTTTCACATCACTATTCTAGGTCATTGTTCAGACTAGTTCACAAAATAGGGACTACACCCCGCCAAAGAAAAAAACAGTTCCTAGTAACCAGCAACCATAGATTGAGGTTGGAAACTTTGTAGCAAAAAATTATAACTGTTCTTATAAAAAAGTAATAGAAAGTAATCATAAATCTTACCAATTCTGTTTTCACATTCTTTATTTCTTTCCTGGCAAGTTCAACATCTGTTGCTTGACCTTGAAATCTCCCAATTGGCTGTAGAATCATTGAGAAAGTGCACAAAGTTTTGACTCTGAATTCTAGAGAATGATTGCAGTCAAGAAAGAAAAACTTGCAAGATGAAAGAAGTTGGATAGAATTGAGCAGCACCACCTATCCAAGAAATACCTGCTTCATCATGATTGTTGATGAGGGTAAAGCAGAACGGTTTCCCCTTGACCCAGCAGCCAAAAGCAAGGCTGCTTCTCCCCAAGCATTACCAACACAAAGAGTAAATATAGGTGGCTTGACATACCTGCAGTGGTGTAAAACTGTCATCAAAGAAAATATACACTACAAGAATTTCCTCAATGGTGGGAAGGTGTAATGGTTTGCATTCATAAATGCCAATTGACTTATTTTTAACATCACAAAGCAGAGAACACACTGAAATAAAGGCCACCAATAAAATATTATCACTATGATATATGCTGAACTTGATCGCCAATAAAGGTGTACATATGATACGCTCATGTCAGAACTAAACTAGTCTGCTCTCTCACCATCAGCCAGTAGGCTTTGAAGATGATAAATTAAAATGTATTATTAAAAGCACTCACAGGCATATAAATATTTACAGAAGCATACATTAATACTCAGAAAGCAGGAGAGTAAACTGTGCTTTTAGCATGGACATGGCTAACATTAATGAGAAGATGGCATACACTCCAACACCAACATCTTCCTCATCCAGTCCAATGCAATAAACATACTTGGGGAACTCGTCTCAATTCATAATCTGGTAGGCTGCTTTGGAAGCATTTACAAAAACTATTCTCATAATTTTGTCCTTTCAGTTCAAGCCTTTCAAAATAAATTAAGAATTGATTCCACTGATTTAAACATATTTCCCTTCAGTAATGAAACTCAGATAGAAAGATCAACGAGTAGTACAGGAACATGCAATTTTGGGAAAATTCAGACTGGATCTTAAAGACTAGTTTTGAAGGCAAAGTTAGATTTTATAGCCTGAGAAGGCTGCCAGGTTACCATGAGGTGTCAGCATGATTCATAACATAAACAAATCAAGTGCCACCTACAGAACTTGGGGGTATAAAAGGCAGTTTTGTGAATCATTGAGAAATACTCTAAATGCAAAATAGGAACTGCAAAACTGGATTTCATAATAACATGGAATTATAAATAAAGGTAAGGTGATTTATGACCCCATAACATCATAGATAGCAAAAGCCTCTGTCTCGTATCCCAGCTTTTCCCCACCCTGAAAAAACATGAGAAAATATAAGTGTCAACAGCATACCATTGCCCAGTACAATTTTTAAGCTTCTATTTCTTCTTAAAGTCTTTTCGAAATGATACACAGATGTGTGAAGCCAAAACCAGCGTCTACATTGAGTCCAATGACATAATAGCTAATATCATATATAGTTATATAATGTTGTTGATATCCAGCCATTAAATTGATATTATATAAAGAAAGGTAGAGGAGAAAAGAAATAGAATAACTCAAAACTCATGGCATCCAAACAATATATGCCAAATTGTGATCTTATGCCATCATTCATGTTAAAATGGAAATACACCAATTTTCTATCTTATTTTGTGTTGACAAAGATGGCATACACTAGAAAAACAATACCATTTATGCCTCCAAGAAAAAACAACCTTTTTATTTTACTTTATCACTCACCTTCTTATTTTATTTGCTACATTTTACACCACACTAAACAAAGTTACAATGTAATTTTTTTTCCAACATGCCCTTAATATTTCCATAAATCTGAATAATACCCAGAGTTAACGAACACAATATCAAATTCCAGAATCAACAAGTGTTGTGAGTTCAATAAGCGATTAAAGTTTCTGACACAACAACCTTTCTATTTACCAATTCTCAAGTTTCCTTAAAGTACTAATATTTTTCTTCAAGCTGAACTCTAACTAGATACATATCTTTAAATTAAATAAACAAGCTTCTATAGAATAGTGGATTCTTTATTGAATACAGACAAATATATAGCAATTATCAGAATGACTAAGTTTTAAAGTCTTTCGTTGAACTCCCAGGGAGTTTCCACCTCCTCAGGACTGTAAGTCCCGATTGAAACAGAAGACTATATGCTGCCCACAATCACCAACAAGATTACAAGTGTAGCCCACTTTGCATATCAAAGTCAACTATGAAAAACTCTATGGGAGCAACATGACATTCTGGATAAATAAACACTGGCATGGGGAAAAATACAAAAACATGCACGCACAAAGTCATGTGAAAAAAAATAGCATGAAAAACACTCAACCTTAGTTGTGCCCGTGGAGTTTATGTATAGGTAAATAGGTTTCTCTTCATCTTCATACTGAAGGTAAAGAAATTCTGCTAGTATTAACTCCGTGACAGAAGGAACAAGAGACATCCCCAAGTAAACAATCCGGTTTTTGAACAAGTAAGATGCCAAGTCAGGAGGAGGTTGCTCCCATGCACTTCCCCTGGTATATGGAATAACCTGGACATATTCAAACAGGCAAATAAGAGCTTGCAGTTATGAGAACTTTTCAATGATATAGTTGAAATAAAGGTTCAACTCAACATGAACATAGAATAAAGAATGCTGTAAAGATTCAACTCATGATTGATACATGATTTAGAAAAAATTCGCAAACTAATGAGCTTGTCAAGTCCCCACACTGCAAAAAACTTTATGGTAACAAACGCAATGTTTATTTCAGAGATCAACCAGGTTACGAACATGAACAGAAGCAATAACAGCCACTCCTAGGTCAACAAATTTTGAAACTTTGATATTTCTTGAATGGACAACAACAGCTGGAAAGGTATGTATAACCTATCCCAGGTCTTGGATGTAGGAAGGAAAGAGATGATGTGTGTGCAATCAAGAACGATCATGGACCAGCTAACTGACTTTTCATATGTTGTTAGAGGAAAAATATAAGGAGGAAAATAAGGCATCATCTTAAGGGAAATGAGAGCACTGGGGAAGTCAAGCAGAACAAAAAGCTAAAGAAACTCCTTCCCTAATAGGAAGACACGACAAAGAATTCAAAAGAAAAGATGATTCCATTAATAACAAATCCTCAATCGCAAATAATCTCAACTCCATGTAATTGCAAACACAGTGCAACCCTTCCTTACCAGCTCGATTTTTTTTTTTCCCAACTCTCAAAACCCATAAAAGATTCCATTAGTAACATATCCTCAATAGCGAGCCCCAACCACAAGTGTAGGCAAAACAGTTAGATTATCCACTTTCCAATGTTTATGCTTTAAACAATAACAATAAAAATTACTAATTAATTGCATTTTATCGTTAATTTAAACCTAAAAGAGAAAAATTTATGATAAAAATAATTGAAGTCAACAGTTCATACCATGGTAACAACGCTTCTTTTGCCTTTGGAACTCGAAATTGAAGCTGGATTGAGGCATTCGGGTCGAATTTTAGTGCCGGAGAAGTCGCAGGTGATGCTTCCCCCAGCGAAGGGAGAGAGAAAGCAGGTTGAAAGAGAGGCCCTTGAAGAAGAAGAAGTAGAAGGGGAGGAAGAGAGAGCTAAGGTTCTGTTAGGATTTATAATTCGTGAAGATACCGTGGGTGATGCTAACATGCGCTTGTGGAACCCGAAGCTCGATGCCGTTGCAGTTGCGACCGCCATTGACGGTGGTGTTGGACTGTGGGTGTGAGAGAGAGGCGAAATGAAGAAGATATCGAAGTGAAGCGAAGTAGTTGTTGTTGGGTTTCTGGTTTTTGAATGTTTGATGGGTCATGCATCGGCTCAGAGCCCAACCATCAAAGCCCAACTAGTTTTACAGGATTACTATTTAAAAAAAAAATGAAATTGGATTTTGTTAAATTTTGTGTGGATTTATATTTTTCAGTAAGTACAATTTTGGAAGTGAGATTTTGTATTTTTAAATAAAAAAGAAAATGACTGAAAGGTTACTGATTTTCGTGTATTGTATTTATCTATAAATCTAAGTATATAGTGTAGTCAAAGGTATTTTGGAGCTAAAAATAGGGTTTTGCAATTTAAAATGCCAATAATTTTTTTTATTTCAACTTAAATGTTTTTAAAATTATTAAATATTTTATTTTTATATTATTTTTTTAAATCATATTACTCTTTATTTATATTTTTTTATCGATTATTGATCATTATAACACATATTAAACATAATTAAAATAGTTTAGATGATAAGAAAAATCCGAGTGTAATTTTTTTTTTAAAAAGCATTAAATTTTAACAAATAAAAAATAAGTTAAGATGAAATTCACTTAAATCTAAACATGTACAAAAACTTTAAAGTATATTCAATTAACTTTAATAAAATAAAATAAAAATTATTTTTGAATAGAAACTAAAAAAATAAGCTTATAATTACACTTGAACTTGATTGTCATTGCAATGCAAACCTTTTCTTTATTATGGCTTCGTTTAGGGTTGTGATTTGATCTGGTTTTTTATTAAATTTTAAATTTTAAATATATATTTTTAGTATTTTTGAATATTTTAATATGATAATATTAAAAATAAATTTTAAAAAATAAAATAATATAATTTTATATATTTTTAAAAAATAATTTTTACTGCAATTTCAAATATTCGCATGCTTGTAGGCCCAGCCATCTAGTATTTACCTCACTCCTTTTTTTTTCCCTCGCTCGCTCCCAAACTTTTCACTTTGGCGCCAAAAAGCTCCCCCTACAAATACCCCCCCCCCCGATCAATCGCTACGACCCAGAAGCAAGCAAATATTAAATGAGAACGCGAACAGGCACCGGGATTCGGGTCCAAACCCATGTCAGAAAAGAATTGGCTGATGAGAATGTTGCTGAAGTGGAAACCAGTGATTTCCCAGAAGAGATAGATTGGTACTTGGTTGGTGGCTCTCTTATTACCGCTTCATCAACTACTAAAGGAAGGAAATTGATGGACAATGAGATTGTCCATTTTGGTTTCTCTAGTTTTGGCTCCAAGTATCATAGACAGGGCATTATTCGATTCTCTACTAAAAGATTTGGAGAGGTCAGTTTTATTGCTATTAGTTTCTTTATTGGAGTCTTAGATTTTTTGAAATATAAAAAAAGATTTAACTTTTTTTATTTATTTATCCTGTATTATAACTGGGCAAGAGTACTTATGAGCTATAAGTTGATTGTTTATTCTTTGTTTATTTGAATATATTTCTGAACATGGGTTTTTTTCATTTTCAAGGATTGCGAATCACTTGATTGTTTTTTTTTTTTTGGTTAGATTGGTAGGCTTCCGATGGAGTGGGGAAAAAGTGTTGTTCCACTCGTGAGTTCTGGCAAGGTTAGAGTTCGTGGACGATGTGTAGCTGCACCAGAGAACCTTCAAATGTTGCAGGATGTTGTGTTGTATGTGAGGTAAAATTCTGTTTTTTTCCCTCTTATTGTTTCAGTTTGGATCTGTTTGGCAATGATTTTGACTTGATTGGTTGATTTTTCATAGTACCTATGTTAATTTGTTTGCCAGTTTCTATGTTCACCAATCGATATTCACTGAGTTGTGTATTTCAACATGGAGGCTAGATGCTCCTCCAAACATTGATCCTACAGTTCACCCCCTTGCTACTTTGTTCAAGTTACTGGACATGAAACCATATCAGAAGGTATCATTAATATTTTTTTCCCTTTCTAATGTTAAATTCTAACTATTATGTACCAGTTTATGATTTTCTTGGAGTCTTTTAAGTGACTTTTGCTTTTTATTCTTGACCTTTTGTCCTTGTTCAACCAGGCTGAATTTAGTCCTGCAGAACTTGACTCTCGAAAGCGACCCCTCAACTATGAAGTATGTATGCCTATGCTTTTGTCCAACAATGGAGTTATTTTGTTATATTCCACTTGCTCTTGTGAATGTAAATGTACCTTATGAATCTAATTTTTGGTTATTATTATTGGTTAATTGAATGCCATGTCAAGAGCTGGCATTTAAAGATCACCTTTTTGTACCTTGGATAAAATTTAGTGCATCTGGCCTTACCATTGTATTGCCCCGTATGGTTGAAACCTTCGTGCAATTGCATTTGACATCTTGACTTTGATATTGCATATGGAGGTTGCTTCTAACATTCCAATTTTTACAAAAATGAACTACTGTTAATCTGTTAAATCTTATTGAAATGACTGAATTTATCCCATAACATGGAGCTGTAAGTAATGTTGTTTCCAGCATCTGAACTATTTAAAGCATATGGATAAATTATGAGTGCATTCATTTTAGTGCGAATACTTAAATTGTTGATAAAAACAGGATCCAGAGGAAGATGCCGTTATGTTGCATGTAGTAAAAAGGGGATCAGGATGCCAGCAAGATCAAGAGAAGGATGAACAAGCTTTCTCTGAGTCATCTTTGAATAAACTTGTTGGTGCTGTAGATACATATGACTTGGAGGTAAAAGCTTTAAATCTCTTATTTCCAGGATCAAAGGAATATATAGCTCCGAATCTCATCTTTAGCATCTTTCCCTAATCATTCTCTTTTAATTGTGCAGGAGATGGAGCCTCCATGGACCCTAACCTGTAATTTGAAACCATATCAGAAACAAGCTCTCTATTGGATGGCTGAATCAGAGAAGGGAAATAAAGCTGAGAAAGCAGCAGAATCTCTTAATCCATGTTGGGCAGCTTATCGCATATCGGACAAGTACGTAGTTTCAAACAAATGAAGTGTATGCTCCACATGCTAACATTATGAAACTTGACCAAGCATGCTTGATGCAGGAGGGCTTCATCGCCAAGCATTTATTTAAACATATTTTCTGGGGAAGCCACTACTCAATTTCCAACTGCATCACAGATGACAAAAGGGGGAGTATGTTTCTAAACTGTCCAGCTCATTTTCAGATCAATATGCCTTGGCCTCATATTATTGTGCTAACAATTGTTTTTTTTTTTCTTGCTTGATAATTATGTTGTGTTGAGATTCGACTTGTTTACTCTTCCCATTTTCCCTTTCATTTGCACGTGGGCGACACATTGCATGTGCATTTTCTTGAGGGGAGGTGGTGTTGTTGTCTGACTTGATAAGTGCCTCTGTAGATACTAGCTGATGCAATGGGACTTGGAAAGACAGTGATGACAATTGCTCTTATACTAGCAAGACCAGGCAAAGGAAGCTCTGACTGCAAAGAAAGAGTAAACAGAATAGAAGATCCCCGCACAAATACCATGCCTAAAGCTAAGGGTGGCACTCTTATTATCTGCCCCATGGCTTTGCTAGGCCAGTGGAAGGTTATTCTCTTCCCTCATGTTGTCAGATAATGAATAGAATCATGTATAATATCCCTGGCTCTTTTCTAGTCTCTGATTACAAGATAGAATGTTTCGAACTATGGTGTCACAACGTCTAAGGAGAAAAATAATTCCTTATAATAATTCAATTAATTGATAGATGCTTTGAATATGACATTGTAGAGATACTGTTATTCTTTTATGTCTTTTGTTCTACATCTTATTAGGTCTTGTATGCCAGGATGAGCTTGAAACCCATTCAGAGCCAGGAAGCATTTCCATTTTTGTTCACTATGGCGGGTACAAAACAAATAACCCCAGGATTATATCTGGATATGATGTGGTCTTGACAACATATGGCGTCCTAACTGAAGCTTACAAGCATGTAAGAACATACTTCTTTCATTTATTAATCAATTTCATATGGGATATGAAGAGATTTAAATTATTAAGCTGTAGTTTTACCAGTTATTTCATCTTTCTTTTAGTAATTGTTCTAGTAGTTTCTCTCCCAACTTCAAACTACTTTTGATCTGATACAGGATATGGAGAACAGCATTTTTAATAGGGTTGAGTGGCATAGGGTGGTGCTAGATGAAGCTCATACCATCAAGTCCTGGAAGACCTTAGCTGCTAAGGCTACATTTTCATTGTCGTCATATTGCAAATGGTGTCTTACTGGGACACCTATTCAGGTCTGTTTTCTTATTCATTAATGCACATTTTTCTCTGAAAATGCTGATGCACAGAAGTACTATATGTTTTTCCTCTTGCTTTATGTTATCCTTTCTAAGTAGCTACTTTTGAGAAGTACTCTCTTTTTCAACAATTTATCGTGGTTTTGGTGTACTAGATATCGAGAAATTGGATGCCCATTGCTTGAGCAATTAACAAATTCTCTCTTCATCTATTGTTACAGAACACCTTGGAAGATCTGTACAGCCTTCTGTGCTTCTTGCATGTTGAGCCTTGGTGCAACTGGCCATGGTAGGACTGCACGCTCATTGCCCCTTGCTGATTGGTGTAAAAAAATAATAAGATTCTAAATTTCACCTAGACGGCACTTTAATCATTTACTCAGGCATTTACTCTGGGATTAGTTTCATATGTCTTTGTCCATAATATGGTCTGACTTTGGAATAGGTGGAACAAATTAATTCAAAGACCGCATGAAAATGGAGACCCTAGAGCCTTGAAGTTGATCAAGGCTATTTTGAGGCCGCTAATGTTGAGAAGGACCAAGGATACAAAGGATAAGGAGGGAAGGTGAACACTTGGTCTTTCAACCTTTCTTCTTATTGTTATTATTATTTTTTACTGCAGCAAAACCCTTTTTCATCATTCTGTTGTTTGATGCATTTGATTTAGGCCCATACTTTTTCTTCCTCCAACTGACATTCAAATAATCAAGTGTGAACAATCGGAAGCTGAACGTGATTTTTATGATGCCCTTTTTAGAAGATCAAAAGTAAGTGTTAGTTATTGTCACCTTCCATTAGGATGAATTATATTGAATATATGATGGAAACAGAGTTCAACTGAGTGTTTTTTTAAATCTGAACAGGTCCAGTTTGATGAGTTTGTTGCTCAGGGCAAGGTTCTGCACAACTATGCATCTGTCCTTGAGCTGCTACTACGACTGAGGCAGTGTTGCAACCACCCATTTCTTGTTATGAGGTGGGACTAGAATTGAAGATATTTTCCTTTATTTGTTAAAAAGAAAGCGAATTTTCTGTTTTTGTTTCTTTGTTTATAAATGGTGAACGTGCAGTCGAGCTGATATCCAACGATATGAGGAATTGAACAAGTATGCAAGAAGGTTTGTGGAAACAAATTCTAATTTTTCCACTCCAAGGCAGTCAGCTGCCACCGAAGCATGCATTGAAGAGGTTGTTGAGGCCATCCGCCATGCTAGTTCTGCCACCATAAGGCAATCAGCACCTACTCCAGCATACATTGAAGAGGTTGTTGAGGGCATCCGGAGGGGTGAAAATACCGAGTGTCCCATATGCATGGAGTCTGCAGATGACCCCGTGCTCACACCATGTGTACATAGGATGTGCAGGGAATGTCTCATCTCTTGCTGGCAAACACCAATATCAGGGATATGCCCGATCTGTCGAACTTCACTGAAAGCAAATGACCTGATAGCATGCCCAACAGAGGGTAAGTTCCAGGTTGATGTTGAGAATGACTGGAAGGAGTCTTCAAAGGTTTCCAAGCTTCTGGAATGCTTGGAACATATCCATAGGTCAGGCTTTGGTGAAAAGAGCATTGTTTTTAGCCAGTGGACTTCATTTTTGGATCTTTTAGAGATCCCACTGAAAAGGAGAGGAATTGGGTTCTTAAGGTTTGATGGAAAACTTGCACAGAAGCAGAGAGAGAGGACTTTGAAGGAGTTCAATGAAACCAGGGAAAAAATGGTAAGCAGTTTCAAGTGCCTGTGGTAGTTAATTACCTTCCGGAATTTGATGTCTTTGCAGTTCTCGATGGTTTAATAGTTTTCTTAACCAATTATCGTCATACCTAACTCCTATATCTCAGGTATTATTGATGTCTTTAAAAGCTGGTGGCGTAGGCCTGAATCTTACTGCAGCCTCAAATGTTTTCTTAATGGTACATTTTCATATCTTAATTTCTTTTCATAAAGGAAAGAGTTTCCCACCTATCTTAAAAATCTGTTATTTTAAAATATGTAGGATCCATGGTGGAATCCTGCAGTCGAGGAGCAAGCAATAATGAGAATCCATCGGATAGGACAGAAGCGAACAGTTTTTGTCAGAAGATTCATTGTTGAGGTTAGATTATACTCTGGATTTCTTTGGGTTCTCGTCAAATTTCTAGTTGGAATATGTGAAGATTTGGATCAGAAATGTGATTTAGTTTAATTTATATTTTGCCGGATTGATGAAGATGCACTCATCTATAGTTTAGTTTAGGAA
>Ga0307511_10007898_pt1 | contig 10677 bp, 11 predicted proteins | sample 13_EM_MG_FD_200266 | JGI IMG/M metagenome (GOLD analysis project Ga0307511, IMG submission 200266) | Populus trichocarpa ectomycorrhiza microbial communities from riparian zone in the Pacific Northwest, United States - 13_EM | ecosystem: Host-associated > Plants > Roots > Unclassified | place... | reverse complement strand
ACGTTCTCTTCCTCGTCGTCGTCGTCGTCGTCGTTGTGCACGATGACCACACGAGACTCTGTTCTCTTGCTGACGCGGTCCTTAGTCGATAAGCCCATGATCGCATCGGAAGCGCCCTCGATCCGCAACACTCCCGCCAGTCCCGCCAGTCCCGCCCCAGTTTCAGCTGCCCGCCAGCGATGCCCAGGATGGCCAACGTCGTACCCAGGCACATTCAGCCCCTGGATTTGTGATCTTTGGTCTAGATTTTTGCCCCGTCGCTGCTCTGTCTCACCTCCGCGTCAGGTCGCTCTCGTCAGAGATTTCAAAGTCCAAGCTGTCGATCGTCGATCATGCCGACCTGCTTTCCGACACGGGAACATATTCCTGCCATTATTCAAATACCTAGCTATCTTGGCGAGTATCATTTGACAAAGATTGTCACTGCACAGTCACCTTCCACCACGTAACCTCGGATCACGTTCTCCCCGCCTACTACTTGCACCCCTCCTTAATGAAATAGCTTGGTCGTGACGTACCGGAATGCCTTATAGAATGCACCTGCAGCGTGCTGAATCTCCCGTCTATCACAACCAGCCGCCACCACTCTGGAGCCTGGCTGCCTCATGCTAGCCACGCCCCAACAGGACCCCACTCATTTAAATTACCGGGTCGCTCACCGTGCTTTTCGCTCCCTCTCCATCCCATCGTCTCTCGCGTCCCCGACCCCTCTCCACGACCTCGACGGTCTCCCCTCCCCCCCGCTGAGGGCTCGCATACGCTAGCATGCCGTCCAAGCAGTCTTCTGCGAAACCACCCCCTCCCCCTCCCGTCGGTACCCTCATCGACAACAACACCCTCGAACTCGCAGAAGTCCTTGGCGTAGGAGGTTACGGCGTTGTCTACCGCGCAGTCGACACACACGACCCTCGAACTCGCAGCTATGCTGTAAAGTGTCTCATCACCTCCCAGATACATAGCGGCTCCCGCCAGCGTCAGCTCCATATCCGTGAAATTGCCCTCCATAAATTGGCCTCAGCACACCCCAACGTCGTCACCCTCCATCGAGTAGTCGAGGAACACAACTACATTTATCTCATCATGGACTATGCCTCCGACGGCGATCTCTTCTCCCAAATCCTCCACAGCTGCCGCTATCTCGGCCAGGACCGCCTCATCAAGCATGTATTCTTGCAGCTCCTCGATGCCGTCGAATACTGCCATTCCCTCGGCATCTACCACCGTGACCTCAAGCCTGAGAATGTGTTGTGCTACGACGGCGGTTTGCAGATCGCCATCACCGATTTTGGCTTAGCCACCACGGAGCGCTTCAGCGAGGAGTTCCGCACCGGAAGTGTTTATCACATGAGCCCAGGTTCGTCACCCTCTCCCCTTCATGTCCTTGCATCTCACTCCTCGTAATAGAATGTCAGGGTGGTGACTTTGCACCGACAGGGTCTTATTCACCCCTCTTTAATGACATTTGGTCACTGGCTATCATCATGCTTAATCTGGCAACGGGTCGCAATCCTTGGAAGTCCGCCGCGTCAACGGATCCCACTTTCCAGGCATATCTACAGGATCCACTCAACTTCCTTCCCACAGTTCTTCCCATCTCTCCCGAAGTGAACAGCATTCTTGTTCGCATGTTGGAAGTGGATTGGCGACACAGGATAACCTTGGCGGAAGTAAGGGCTGCCATCCAAGCAGTGGACAACTTCTATGCAGAAGGTGTCATATTCGAGGGAAGTATGGCACGCTGTGCTTGGGAGGTCGATGTGGATCTCGAGAGCGATAGTGACTCTTCCATCCACGAAGAAGCTGTGGACCAGTCCGAGGCACTCTGCTCGCGCTGGAGCAAGGAAAGCGACTCCGAGATGGACTGTAGCAAGCCCACTCCAGTATGGAACGAGGAGTATTCCTCTTGCAATGCAACGTGGGCGATCGGATCTTCCATTCGTTCTCCTTCATCCACCATGCTAGAGAAGCTCAAAGTTTACGAGGCTCCTCGCACACCACCGTCAACGTACTCCCCGCTTTCCCCAGATCCCTCGGGTTCCCTTCCTTCTGTTCCACCCACACCTGAAGGTGTCACTGTACTGCGGGCCAGACCAACCCAGACGCCCTCGAAGCCCCTCAAAATTAACACCGAATGTGGTCGTCGGATCTTTTTAGCGGGAAGCAACGGCTCATACACCACAGTTTCATCAATGCACACCGCAGTCGAAAGCGCTACCCCATTCTCTTCCTGCTTCCTGCTTCCTACGCCACCCTCCATTTCCAAGATCTCCCTTTCGTGGTCTTCCTCCCCCATGCCCTCTTCCGTTGATTTGGGAGTCTACGCCACACCGGGAAGTCACCATGTGGATTCAACATGGGAATACACCGACTCGGATTGCACATCATCATACCCCTCCATGTCGAGCGACAGCGTCCCCGGCCTGGATTTAGACATTTCTTCCAAATGTGCTCTTGAAGACGCTTCCACTCCCCATCTCGCCGTCTGGCGACACGAGTCTATCACTAAGGCTATCAACCCTGTCGTCCCCGAAGTCGCAACCCGGCCAGACGCTGTACCCGCGCCTGCCCCTGTCAATGTTCCACGGACAGCGAACGGGGCAGGGTCGGAGAGGCGCTGGTCCACCAGTCTCTGGCGATTCTCATTTCCCCGCTCTTCGTCTCCGCCACGGAATGAAACCCAAGAAGACGAGCCCAGGTCGAGGCGAGGCTCGTTCACAGATGCGTTCCCGTTTCACTCATTCTTTACCTCAAGCCCTACATCTAGCTGGCGACGATCGCCATCCCCACCAGCCTCGGAGCCCTCGCCACCCGCATCGACGAACGGGACACACGAGCCGTGTCGTCAGGCGGCGCGGCCCCACACCAAACGCCCTTGGTTTTCGCCAAGAAAATTGTTCGCGACTGCGGGCGCATCGTGAAGGTGCTCTGGCTGGACTCTCCATTCCTTCTTTCCGTTTCATCTACACCTTAGCATTCATTACCTCGCATTTACAATCACCTCCTCTTCACGAACTCATCACGAAAGCCCTATTCATTGTATACTCCCCCTGCATCCCTTCGAATTCATTGGCGCTTCTTTTCTTTCTTTCACGTCGCTGTGACGCATTTATGTATAAGTACCCGGTGTACACGGATCTCTTCGTATGTATCAATTACTCAGTCACGCAGTGCTGCTTAGTTAACACGCGCAACCTGCTGGGCATATTCACGCAGTCCAGACACCAAATTCAGACCTTGGAACCATTTTTTTTGGGGGGTGAAACCGGCTGGAGGGTCCTGGGGTTCCTGGGCCCTGACAAGACAATGAAAGCCTATCTATTGGGCGGAAGATTTTGCTTCCTTTGAAAATGGACGAGACAAACGTGATTCCGCTGTCTCAGATAGACAGGAACGGCAGCGCCTTACAGTAATGGTGGGTTTCCTGAAGAAGTAAGAGATTTCTAGAATTAGCGTCGATGAGGTAGGGTTATGAGTGCGATAGTAGCATTTGCAGCAGCCTCGTCAATATGTCCTCAAACACGCCAGCTTCCTCCCGCGATCGCGTTCTACGGCGTCTTTACCACGCAACCCAGAACCCTTATCCAGCCGCCTCGCTCCGCCACCCACTCCGTTCCCCAGTGCAAGCGGTGCATTGCCGGCATGGAGCATGCGGAACAACGTCTTGATAACGCTGAGAGGGTTCCGGCTCCCCCATACCTTCGCACTGGCGTCCTTGATACCAGCTGCTTTGAGGACCTGATGCACGTTGGGGTTGCAGTGCAGCCCGAATCCCACCGGACGCTGGCGTAGAATGATGCGCGTCGCGCCGAACTTGGCTTCGACGTCCGTCCAGAGCGTCCGGTTCTCGAACCGCTCTACATAGTCGACATTCCGGAGCGCCTTGGCGTATGCTTTGTCGCGCGCAACAGGCACCTCGTCGTCCTTCGCTTCGCCATACCCCACCAACCCGTTCCCGTTCCCGACGACGACAAGGACGTACATGGAGGGTATTTTGCCCTTGCCGGTTTGCTGTGTGACACGACGCACGATGAGTGGGTAGACGTGGAGTGCACGGAGTTCCGCGGACGAGAATCGACCCGTAGATGCCATGTCGACAATGTTATGCGCCTCGTCCTCCTGTCCATCGACGGCCTCTGCTCCAAAGGCATCTTCATCCTCCTCAGCATTTCTGCCCGGCTTTTTCCATTTCTCATACAATTCCACTATTCCTGTATGCAGGAAGATGGAGGGATCGTTACGACTGACGACACTATTCCTGAAGCCATGTTTCGTCGGACGAAAATTGACGACGTCTGCAGTATCGAGGAGCGGGTCGTGTTGGGTGAGGTCTGGATATGGATTCCCGTGTTTTGAACCCTCTCCCAATGCAACTGCATGTTCGAGAGGTATTTTCTGTGGGCCGGGTGGTTGCGAACTTGAGCCTACAGGGGTTGACGATGGAGGTGAAGATTTTTGTGCATAGTATCTAGCCAGGTTACATGTTGGTGTGCATCGCGGCGAATGGCGAAGGACGGGTGATGACCAGACTCTGTTCATTGGTAAAGTGCTGAAGCTCGAGAAAGCAGAGGTAGCTATGTATGCTTGTTTGCGACGTTAGCCCAATCAAGCAAGTCTACATCATATACGAGTACACCGCTCCTTGCAAGCCTCGGTTCGTCTGAGCTGTGAGCATGGACCAAGGCTCAAACTCGCTCGTTGAGGATCTCGGTGGCGGAGATCAGTCCAACCTATTCCCTTACATCGATAGAGACAAGTGAGCATCGGTCATTACACTACACATCATCCCTGACGTTTTCGGGCGACGTATAGCGTGCACGGGCTTAATCTCGACGTACCAGAGCACGCAAAGGATATAATAAAACCCTGGACGGACCGCGAGGATACAACGCTGTTTGCAGATTCGGGAGTCGATGACCAGGTGAGGCAGGCATCACGTCACGCGTAAAGGCTGCCATCCACGAACCGCGTGCAGATGATTATACATATCCCATTCTCAGAGAACGTTCGAGTAAGATCGGTTATACTCAAGCTCGGTAAAGTATCTTGCACCATGTTCATTCGAGGCAGCTGACGGAATGGGCCATATGTTGCGTGATCAATTGGCAGGCAGAGGCGAATGCACGCCGCGTCATCTCAGGATATACGCCAATTACCCGAATATTATCGATTTCGCCGATGCAGAAAGCACGAAGCCTCATCTTAATATCAGTCTTCTAGAAGGGGAGACAAACGCCGTGGAATACCCTCTTCGCGTGGCAGCTTTCAGAAGCGTTCATTCGTTGAGCCTGTATTTCGTACGTTTTTGGATCCACCTTTGATTGGGTTTGGAAGAATGAACGCCCTTCTCGATATAGAGGGATTCTGTTGGCGGGGATCAGTCCCGGGTATATTACATAGGGTTTAAAGGTGACTGCCATTCACCCCGAAAGGAGGCAACGAAGAAGTTGGAGGTACCAGCACCCAATGCGGCAGACGCACCATTAGTGGACAAGGTTCAGCAGAAGGTTGGGGCTCAACAACCAACAGCGCGTTGAGGGTTTCTGTGTAGGATATGGTCGTACATGCTTTCTCCTCCCTAGACAGGGGCAGTTTCCCCTACTTTGGTGATTACATCAGCAGCGGTGAGAATGTTGAGAACAGCTTTTGAGTGGCAAGTTATTCTATTGTGCGCCGAGAGCAAGGTTGTCAGTCGCCATGGACGTTGTAAGTCCTTCCCAGACCTTTCGTTATCTGCAATGATGGACAGCGTCAGGACGAGTCCGATACAGTTGCTACATGGTGCACGTTCTTCGCGTCCGGTGACCTCCCGTGGAGCGAAGACAAAGTCTCAGCAATCGAATCTCGAAGGGCGCGCATGGCCGACCTTCTTATCTTCGATGTTCTTCTCATTCGAGGTGGAATTCGTCAGCCCGACATGTACTACCCCCCCGTAGACATGTCCTTTCTCCGCCGCTTACTCCGTGCTATCGACACCTCAACTTACGACATTTTGAAGCAAGACTGTCTCATTTATATATTGCTAAAGTGGTACCACGACAACCGGGAGGCGCGTTTTCAGGAGGATAGGTGTATACCACCACAATTTGTTGCATTAGCAGATGCATACTGGCATCTTGACACAGGCTATCAAGTCGCAGTACGTCATTTTGTTGTTTATGTACTGAATATGGGTCGTCACCACTCGAACAGAAAGCGGTCTCCATACTTTCCGATGCCCGCCTCAACAGAGATTACGTCTCTAAAATCCTACAGGCCCTTACTCTTGACGACAACCCTTCGCCACTAGTCGTAAAGTATGTCCGCACTGCAAAACCACTCCTCACCGAACCAGACGATATCGACCTATACACGCTTTCACTTGCAAATTTGAACTTCCTTGATGCGTGGCGATACCAACGTACTTTTTCTGAATCTTCACCCACCAGAACCCGTCTCTTACACAAACTTTTTGAGTGGTGTATATCTCGTGAGCATTGTTGATATTTTCACTCTGCCTTGCTTACTTGGCACGCTAGCCGCTCCCCGACTTGAACCCCTCGCGCAGCTTATCGGGTTCCCACTAACATCGTTTGAACTATCCCTCCTCACCTCTTACGCTCTGAAACCTCCCTCCTCATTACCCCCCCACGCAGTGGCAGTTCTCCAAGAATTCGTCTGTGTCAGGTTAATTCAGTCTGCTGATTACGTGGAAGCAATCAAACTTGACCGGCAGTTTAATGCCGTATCTGGGTCTTCGTCCAGCAAGGAACGCAAACAGCACATGGATGATATCATTTCCACTCTCCCCCCTGCAGAGCGCTGGTTACTTGAAGGCGAACTTGGCCAAGTAGCCACAGGCGTGAGAGTATCTGCCCCAACCACATTTTTGAATGACCGGAGGGAACGGAGGGAATCTGGGAGATCGAGAGTACCTCTAGCGGACCTAAGCATGTCATGGGATGAAGTCCGATCTTCGCCATCTGCCTCTGCGTCGATTATGACGAGTAGACGCGGGAAGGGCGTGTTGCCTTCCTCGGTTGCTCCCAGTCCCAGTCCCCTCGGTATGGGAAATGCCTTGTCCCGATCGAACGTGAACGGTTCCGCTCTTTTGATGGACAAGAGCATCTTTACTTCAGCATCCCCTGCAGGAAAGCCTTCTCAATCTATCGCGCAGTCTTTCACTGTTCTCGGGCCCCGTCCTATATCATCTACTGTCCCCCGCGCCGGCGCCTCTGGGGTTACATCTACTGCTGCACGCGAAATCGCCGGCCCAGCTCACGCCAACCCTCCGCAAACATCACTCTTTGAAAAGTCTGGCAGTGCCAAACATGCCCCGAATGCTTTCTATAAACCACCGCTTCCGCCACCCAGAATATCAATCGAGACTCCGTCCGCTGCGCCAGCTTTATCAATATCCATAAACACAGCTGTAGCCACATCTGTGACTCCACCCCCGGAAGAAGACATGAGTATGGGATCTGAAGGGCCCACGAGCGAGGGTGAGGACAAAGAGGATAGTGACGACAAGGCCGAATTCATCACTTTCAGCAAGGAGGCTGATAATACCATCCTCCCTACCGACGCGGATGACATTCCAGATATCGGATATTCCGTGTTTGGGAGCACCGCGCTTGCAATGCGGTCGAGAAAGTCAAATGGCAATGGCGCTGTGCTCGATGCACGTAGCCCTACTTCATCTCCTCTTTCTCCGCGCGATTCGGTCCAAGACGGTAAGCATCGTGCTCCCCCTGGTGCGTTCCACACTGGGGAAGCTGAGAGTGATGGAGAACCTCCCTCTCCTCGGCGGAGTACACGGACTCGGTCACGTACTAGTGCGCCTCGCGCTACTCGCGCGACGTGGGCAGCCAAGGGCGCAGGATTGTCACAAAGCATCCCTGGCTCGTTGATCGACGAAGACGAGGAACATGATGAAGCAACCGTCAAAGAAGAGGAAGACAACGTAGCACCCCTACCCCCGTCGCGACCATCTCGCAAGACCCGGGCGACTACTTCCTCCAAGTCCAGGGCTTCAAGTACTGTTAAGGCTGCTACGCAACCGAAGACTCCACAGAGACGGTCATCAAGACTTTCAACGGCATCTTTGTCTCCCGATGGACTTGACACGTCGCCGCCCTCTAAGGTTAGCACTGCCAAACCGCGAAAGAGCACCAGGACGTCCACTACGGGTGCAAGCACCATTTCTACTAGAAGCAATGCACGACGAAAACGGTGACCTAATATTTGCACTGCATCAACCAAGAGGGATCGTAGTGTAAATATTGTGTTAGTGACGCTGACACGTACATACTACCATTATGAAATAGTAGCATAGGCTGCCCAACTAAAGCGTGATAGTTAGGCTTTCCACACGGGGGGCACCACGCCAGTTGGTCTTCACAGGCGCGCCAGGACCACGGAAGGGGGTTGACTGGGAATTGGTTGCTGCGGGAGGACCGCCTCTCCCTAAAGCCCCTCTAGCAGTGGGACGTTTTCCGCGATCATCCTTCTTGCTTTTCTGCGCCGCTCTCTCCTTTTCAGCGTCGGCCCTCTTCTCAGCCCGGAGCTGGTTTGCGCATTCCTGACAAATGCCCTTCGTGCAAATAACCCCATGCACGTTGTACAACTGTTGCTCAGGACCCTTTTGGCTCTCTTTCCAGTACGAGTCGGCACCCTCTGGTACATCATTCCGGCCACTGGTGGACACAGTATCGGCGGCTAGCCATGTTTGAGTGAGAGGTGCTCCCCAGCTCCCCGGCGCGATAGAGTCGAGCTCAGCAAGTCCATCGTCATGCGAAGTAGGTGAGTCTGTGCGGCATGCCGGTGTGCTCCATCCCGAAACCGAAGACGAACTGTTCCAACCATCTGCGGGGGGTGCAGCGAGACCTGCACTAGATGTAGTGTCGGTACGCCCTGCTAGAAAACAATTCACACCGCTGTATAAAGGGGCGCACAAAATATGACTTACAGACATTCAAAACTTTCACTCCAAAAGGACTACCTCCGATGCCAGGACTGCGGACTTGAGGAGGAGTTGCTTGAGGGACAGTCGCAATCATTTTAACATTGGCCGCTGGGGGCGTAACCGTCTTTGGAAGGCCCTTCTGTTTGGATGCGCCTTTAGGAGTAGCGCCGCTTTCGATACCCGCAGTTGTGCCAGCCGATCCCTTTGCGACACTCCGGGCAGCTCCTACAACGATATGCCATTCGACAACTCTTAGCGAATGACACAGCTACTCACCAGGCTTAGGCGCTGCCATCACTTCGGGAACAGGGGGTTTGGTTGGAAGGGGTCTGCATAACGGATGGTTCGTCACATCCTCAACTGGAACGTCACAAAAGTGGGCTGCGGGATAAGGATATTTGATGAGACTGTATCACACGCATATACATGGACGTGAATTCCTTATTGATAACACGTGGCTTTCATGTCTCACCTGTTGTTGGGCGACCAAGATGCGAACCACGACTCTTTGATATCTATGCGATCCCAGCCTGGTGAAAATGAGAAACAAGTCAAACAACTGGAAAGGAAGCGAGACTGGGAGAGCAGAAAGAAATTTCAGGCTGCCGGAATCAAACAACCAAGTACGTCAGAGCTACGTTGGATGCTCTAGAGCCACGGAACGTAACGGACCCAACTTTCCAACCCGCTGAACAGGAAATGCGGTAGCTTACTATTGTTTTGTACCATACGTCCGGTATGGTAGGTGCAGTAGAAGACCTGCGTTACTCGTTCCTTCTCATCGTCGGAAGGGTTCCGCAGAAACTCGGACCAGCGGTGTTCACCAAGGATCCGATCAAAGTGTGGGTAGTCTCTGTCGACTTCGATAATAACCATATCGTGGGCCTGGTGGATGTCATCAACATCACCAAACGACAACATTCACGAGCGATGTGGTCGACAGGGGCGAACGATGCACAATCGTATCACAAACTAGCATATAGGCAGACTTACACTGGGTTTATGAAAAACAGCGAAGAAGGCGTCCTTGTCTATGCAACACGCAACCCAACGGGCAAGGTCCTGTCTGTCCTGTTGGAGTTTCATGTTGCAGTAGCCATCGCATGCATAAGGGTGGACTACAGAAAGGTATTTTGGCTCGTCATCGCCTGGAGGCAGGGTGGGGATACGTTTGGGCATGGTGGAGGGAGACAAAGACCAACACACGGCGGACGTGTTGGTTTTGTGGTTGGCTTTGCTTGAGCCTCAGGCGGGGGGATCGATCGACGATAAGATTCGCCTTTCCTTCCGCGCAAAACGGCTTCATAAAATATCAGCGGCATCAAGCGCCAAAACACGAAGAGGACCATCACACTGGAAGCCAAAACGGTGACATTTGTTCAGGATTCCGTATTCCTCCCGCGCTCGAGGTCAGCGTGATCCGAGTGTCGCGTCCTTCTCTATGGACGTGCAGAGCTATAATAGTAGAGAGGGAAAGACTACATTCGGCGTTTCTTGTTTGTTATGGGTAGTAGAGAAGATATAACGAAGAAAGGACTGTAGTCTTGGCAGCACAAGCGAGACGGAGAGGTGATTGTCTCCGTGGACAGTCCAATCAGTTCTGTCAGGATTGAAGTCAAAGGAAATGCAATGGGTTTGGTTGCTGCGGAGTAAACGAATTTCAACGAATTGACGATGAAGGGGAAGGGCTGCTCAAGCGTTGTGCACGAGCCCTTTTTCAATGGAGATATTGCGTT
>Ga0307511_10007897_pt1 | contig 10678 bp, 12 predicted proteins | sample 13_EM_MG_FD_200266 | JGI IMG/M metagenome (GOLD analysis project Ga0307511, IMG submission 200266) | Populus trichocarpa ectomycorrhiza microbial communities from riparian zone in the Pacific Northwest, United States - 13_EM | ecosystem: Host-associated > Plants > Roots > Unclassified | place... | reverse complement strand
TATCTACCTACTGCGCTATGGTGGCGAGCTGGTTGGCACAAAGAGCCATGCATGCATGGTGGTGAAACTTCTTAGTTCAAGGAGCCACAGGCACAAGCAGCCATGCATGGCCGTAACAAACTTCCTGATAAACTAAGTATTCTCTTGGAACCTGGGGACTCTACCAGAACATTTATACAAATCAACTAGCAATACAGTTTACTATCACTTATCACTCGACCCTCACCCTAAGAATTGAATCAAACCTCAGAGACACTACCACCTTCCAAGAAGAACCTCTTCCGAACCCATCAGGGATCAACTGAAGCTCAGGACCAACTTCCCACTCAACTCAAGAACACAAGCACTCCCGAGATATGTGCCAACAGATCCAGCTTAGCTGCTCCACCTGCAAGAGCAAGTGGGATAGTAATGTCACGAACTGCCGAGGGCCATCAGATGCTGCATGCAGACCAATCACTATCACCACTGAAGAAATTGAGTCCTGTACGCAATGCGCAGATGAGCCAGATCTATCAACAGTGGTTTTCATTGCAAGGCATCCGGAAGAGAAGTCGAAGGCAAGGAAAAGTAAGGGAAAGGAATGAGCAGGGAGAGCAAGGCTGGCGGTCCATGGGCATGCCATCCTCGTAGGTTTGGGTTAATATATGGATAGCTAGTGAATATTTTCACTGCTTGCGTACCCTACCGTAGATCTGTTTTACTGGCTAGGATATTTTTGTGCTTACATCAATGGTTTTTTCTTCACTTTACTATTTGGCCTGTCTACTCTCAACCTGTATGCTTCTCACAAATACGTATGCAATAGATCTCTTATTCTCAGATTCCGGAAGAAGTGACCCACTCCAAGTATACCTAGTATGTACCTGTTTGAGGCGAGGCAACCAAAATGGTTTCCCCTGATGTGAGGCAGTAATGCTGCCCTGCCTATGTAGCAGGTCACTACGTTTCAGAAGTTCACGATTGGAATGTGAACTAGGTTCAGGGGTCCAAACGGACATAAGTTACCCTCAACTTGATACCTAGAAAATATCATGGAGCAGTCGCGCCTGCTTGACCCGGTAGGGAGCTTGTGGACTAGATAGACAGTTTACTGTTGACGTGGTGGTCTAAAAGCCAAGGCGCACGTAATATGTCCACTTTAGGAAGTAATGCTGACTATGCAACAACACTGGCATCCCATCGTTTCCCCGAGGAAAGCCGTTACGAAACCGATATGGCGTACGGAAGGAGAGAACACCTGGGATACCGTCGAGGACTTCTTCTTCTCCTTGTAGTAACGTACCTACATCATGCCAAAATTACCACTGGTATATGACTTTGACGCATTTTTGATGACCATTTCAATGAAATACATTCCTGGCATGCTCTGTCTATTGCGGAGCATGCTTTATGTGCCCCCAAAACACTGCTCACAGTTAATGAATATTACAGTCGCAGCGACGACAGATGGGGGGCTATGACTGGTGAACAATGCGACCTAGTCTTCCTTATATAGTCGAGCACACCTCCTGAATCCTCGCTGGTGCCGAGACGACTCACGAATATTCCATGCCTAATTCCCAAATAGGATATTGCCATTCCTATACTACCCTACACGAGTCTCGAACCATTCCGAAACATTATGAGGTGTTCTTCAAAATCAGTAGTATACTGTAATATACACAGATCCCTCTTAGTCGCGGACCGCTTAGTTTAAGGTTTGCCCTAGTGCCACCTAATTATAAGCAACCATGCAGCTCTCGAGATCGTGACTACTGGCTTTTATCTAGAAGAGTTCTTACGGGAGGAAAGTTCTTACATCAATCCTAATACCTATTTATTGTCTTATTTGTCCGTTTCTTCATGTATGTGGTTTTCTCGGTCGCATACCTATATTCATTCCAACGATAGAACCTCTGGTCCCAAGTATATTCTTGTAGGGAATTACTGTAGATATACTCCCTCAAGCATTAAAAGAATTCAAGTTAGCCACCAATTATTAAATCAAGCCAATGAGGATGGCATGGCCCTCCAGCCTCCTCCTCTCTTGGACTCTCCATCGGAAACACACGGTCGACGTTTTCCTCAGAGCACCACAAACAATGTTTATGGGGGATATCTTCCGCACTCGCGATTTTGGGTGGACAAAAGTACCCACAACCGAGGAGCGGGCCCCATTGTTCTCTACTGCACTTGGTACATTTCCCGTAGCTTTGCTGGCACATTCTGTGGAATTGAAGGCGAATGAGTGCCCCGGTAAGTAACTGATTCTTAAAGGAGCTGAGCTGAAGTTTTCGATGTAATTTGCGCTATAGTCGCGGTGTGAAGGAAAGTGGATGAACACCAATGCAAGGGAACAGGGCTTATAAAGGAGGTTTATTGCGGCCAGGCCATGAATGGCTGTCTTTCTGATTCCCGAACTGTAAACAGCTTCGATGGCCAGCTGGTCTACTGGGGTCCTTTGGTGGCAGTACTGTTTGGGGGTGGGGCCTGCCTGGGTCTGAGTTCGTGCCTCGATAAACCACTCGCATCTGGTCAAGTGACCGGTGCAAAAAGACTGAGATCAGTAGATGATGGCGGTCACGACGTATGGGCCGGAGCTATATCACGGGCTGAGCACGCCTAGTAGCAGAATACGCTAGGTAGATAGTTAGATCAGAACTGGCAAGAGTCACAGAATGAAAGGATGCAATGCGTGCTACAACCCCCTCATATTCATCCCACTTTAACTTTTTGTGACTGTCCCGTGCTCTCCTCGACGCGACCTCCTCACATACTTTCCGATCTCGGATAAAACACTTGTCTATTCCCACTCTTTTCTGTTGATTTCAGAGTCTTGCTTGACCATTTGGTTCCTGACTATAATGGAAGATCAGAAGGAAGCAGTTCGTGACGTGCTCGATACACATCTTTTCGTCAGGGCGACAGACCTCCTTACTAAGGTAGTCGCTGCATCAAAGGGTAATGGTGGACAAATATTCTGGATTACTCTGCAACGTGAGTTTCATTCTACCTCGGTGAAAACAGTGCTAGCTATTGCTAGCAAATTGGGTGTAACTTATCCAATTGGCCTCCTTACAGAGGCTCTTTTTACATTTTTTTCTTTCCATTCCCAATAGTGAGCCCCAGCCTGATTTCTTTGCTCGCAAGGAGACGGAGGCTAAATCCAATAGGGCAAACAGAGAGAGAAAGCGACTGGCAGGGAAGTGGTCAAGAGCTGCTGCTAGGGAGAGGAAGCGTGAATGTGACAAGTTGAAAATCAAGTCAGTCAAAACTAGGAACCCAACCGGGCAGACTAGAACCTGTAAGACTTGTTCACTTCGCGCAAGACTCTTTCGAAGCACGTATGCAAAGGATCGACCAGGTCGCCAGTTGTTCCTGTCAAGGAAACCCCACTAAGGGCAATAGTGTCGCTAAGGCGAACAAAAGCCAGGAAAGCTAAGCGGGAGTAAAAAAAGGTGGAAAAGGTCGCAAACAAGACAACCTCGTTGGTCAAGGTTGTCGACGACAACAAATTAGACAAGAATCCCCTGGTAACTGTGGACTCGGAGAGGTTTAGTCCCATGATTCCTGACATTCTGTACACTGTGCGGCTGTGGGTCACGTATTAAGTACTCACCCAGTTTACCAAACTGCCTGACCTAGTTTGGTGCATAAAGTGTTACAATGCTGGGAAGACTGAGAGTAAGCGGCTCTGCACGAAATCGTAGTGTGCAAGCCTAAATGCAGCCCTGTCCATTTAATCCAATGGCTGCTAAGATATGGTGGGTCGGTTATTTTGAATCTTTGGGATCTTTTGGAGCGAGATCTCATTTCCCTCTTAGGGAGAAAGAAAAAAATAAAAGCATCAGAAGTAAAGATCGTCCAGAACGAGAGCTGCTTTCAACATAATCCGGAGGTTGACTAGACTACCGCCGGCAAACAAATGAGCCATCGCGGTGGGGCAACTGCTCCCAATCCCGACATACCTACGGCGCGGAGCTTCACACAACCCCCTCGGTCGAACAAGAAATGCTGGGAGCAAAAGTTGGCAGATGGATAGCAATGGCTAACCGGGGAAGCAGCCGGACAAAGGTAGCATAGATTACAGGCTTGGGTCAGCTAGGGGTATTGATGGCAAAAAGAGAATCTGGTAGGGGGCAAGAGGTTCTCCGAGAGGCGCTACACAATGAAGTGGAGCTGAGATGGATGAGACCCATGATAGAAACCCGGAAGCCAAAAACGTGGAAGTGGTGGAGTACAGCGCAGACCCGTGGATAGGTTACTCGGACAGCAGCAGGATGGGTGATCTCACCGGTGGAGCTTTGTAGAGGGTGGTTTCTTCCTGGGGGACTACGCAACAGTGGCAGGTGCGGAATTTCTAGGCTTGGCTATGCCGATGGAGGAGGGATAAAAAATGGTAGCCAGCGACAGCACCACAGTCATCGCCACAGCGCTAGCATGCAACACCAGAAACCCAGGTTGTGGATAGAGCAGAGGGTACAGGACGTCAGTGATAGGCAAAGATTGATGTGGGTGAGGGGTATAGCGGAGTTGAAGGCAACGAGGGGGCAGATCGGAGAGCAAAGGAGAATGTGCGAGCCCAGCATAGCAACACCGGCTGGCATTAGACAAGCCTTCAATTGTCACAGCACAGCACATAAGCCACTGGAACCGGGAAGCCATCCGGGGACTGACCTACATCCACACAGGCCAGGGCCCTCATGAGGCAGTGTACTACACCAAATCGGCAGAGCCCCAGATCCATTCTGCAGCTACGGAGAACGCACAGCATAGAACGCAGCACACCTTCTGGAATGCAAGCTGGTGGGGGACGGTCGGGGACGAACGTGGGAAGAGATATGGGAGGACCGGAAGTGGTGCACAGCAGTAGCCGCCTTCCTGAACGAGATCGGATAGGACAATTCGAATGATGCTTTTCCTTTTATTTTACTCTATTTTAACTACTGGGTGAAGCAGGCGCGACTGCACAGTGATATTTTCTAGGTATCGAGTTGAGGGTAACCTATGTCTCAAACAAGATATGTACTAACTAAAAAAAAGAGAGAGGGACATTTGCTACATACACAAGTTAGCTGGGGGAAGATAAAAGGCGCTGGATTTGTTTTACTTCAGAATGAAAAGGTAGAGGGAATAGAAAAAGAAGAAGTAAAACAAGCGCTTTTAAAGGACCATTCCGGGAAAAGACGCAGGTAGCTCTGTTTTATCAATATTATTGATAAAACTCTCTAGTATCTTCCCCAGCAGAGCACCTTTTTACTTTTTACATGTAAATCGTTTTGGACACCTGAACCTAGTTCACATCCAAATCATGAACTTCTGAAACGTAGTGACTGCTATGCAGGGCAGCATTACTTCCCCACATCAAGGGAAATCATTTTGGTTGCCTCGCCTCAAACAGGTACATACTAGGTATACTTGGAGTAGGCTATTTCCGGAACCTGAGAATAAGAGATCTATTGCATACGTATTTGTGAGAAGCATACAGGTTGAGAGTAGACAGGCCAAATAGTAAAGTGAAGAAAAAACCATTCATGTAAGCACAAAAATATCCTAGCCAGTAAAACAGATCTACGGTAGGGCACGCAAGCAGTGAAAATATTCACTAGCTATCCATATATTAACCCAAACCTACGAGGATGGCATGCCCATGGACCGCCAGCCTTGCCCTCCCTGCTCATTCCTTTCCCTTTCCCTTTCCCTTTCCCTTACCTTTCCTTGCCTTCGACTTCTCTTCCGGATGCCTTGCAATGAAAACCACTGTTGATAGCTCATCTTGGCATTTCGTACAGGACTCAATTTCTTCAGTGGTGATAGTGATTGGTCTGCATGCAGCATCTGATGGCCCTCGGCAGCTCGTGACATTACTATCCCACTTGCTCTTGCAGGTGAAGCAGGTAAGCTGGACCTGTTGGCACATATCTCGGGAGTGCTTGTGTTCTTGAGTTGAGTGGGAAGTTGGTCTTCTGAGCTTGAGTTGATCCCTGATGGGTTTGGAAGAGGTTCTTCTTGGAAGGTGGTAGTGTCTCTGAGGTTTGATTCAATTCTTAGGGTGAGGGTCGGGCGATAAGTGATAGTAAACTGTATTGCTAGTTGATTTGTGTAAATATTCTGGTAGAGTCCTTAGGCTCTAAGAGAATACTTAGTTTATAAGGAAGTTTGTTACGGTCATGCATGGCTGTTTGTGTCTGTGGCTCCTTGAACTAAGCTTCACCACCATGCATGCATGGCTCTTTGTGCCAACCGACTCACCACCATAGCGCAGCGGGCAGCTAGGCTAGGCTATGGCCTAGTTTTGCGTCTGTGGTCATACTCAATTAAATCGAACATAGGATAGCAATGGTGCTATGAACGAACTGACCACATGCTACAGTCTTTAAGTACCCCCACGAATCCCCACTCCTCAGTAGCCTAGCGGAATGATACCCGCTAGTACATTGGAGGTGGGGCCTGCCTGGGCTCGAAACTCGCAAAGCCCACTTGCACCTGATCAAATGACAGACGCAAAAAGGCCGAGGTTAGCCTCAACCCACGAGGGGCGTGAGGTGAACTCGTTTTGGTTTCTCCACAGACGGATTTTATTAGTCTTGACCTGTTCTCGTGCCCAGCGGCTTCTTATCGGGAAACCGAATCCTCCGACAAGACCAAATGCCTTACTCGACTAGTTAAGAATCCCATATCAGGCGAGATACTTTCAACTTGGGGATACTCATCCGAAGTATAGTTTTACCCTGAAACCCTAGCAACTGGAACGCAACCTCACGGTTGCACAGATTTCCCCAATGTCTCTCAGGCACACTGTCAATAGAAACTACATGAAGCTTCAGGGCCTCGATAAATAACTTCTTTCGCACCAACCATTCCCTGCTGCCCTCTTGGTACTAAACAGGCTAGACTATGTACACTCTGCACTCGAATTGCATCTTCACATCAAGACGAGCATCCTCAAGATCAACAACATCCTTTTCTATGAATCACAGGAATCAACAATGAGAAACAGTATTTTTCACTATCTAAAGGTGATCAATCAAGGTATCCCTCCATGAATCGCATGTTTCTCTTAACCAGCCCGCCTTGACTCTATGACCCTTGGGTAACGCAAATCCACTGCCCAAATTGACTGCATTGAGTCGACCTTGCCTCCCCCTACCTAGTACTGGTAATGGCTGGTTTCCGGAATATCAAGCATTCCCTCTTCGTCTAAGGAGAGGCGTCCACAATAACTACATCGTTTGGGGTATCCCTGGGCACATTGCTGATCGCCTTCCCAACTGTTGGGCCTCGGAAACCTAGGCACAGATCGCAGACCCCTGGGAGCCCATAGATCTGGACAGGGTCACAACTACCCCCACAAGGTTCAAATTCACCCCATGACACTTGGCCGCAACTTTGGCAAATTTCGTGGGCTTGTTGGCACATGTTGGGCTGTTGGGCAGTTGGGGAGCTGTGTGAGCTTGGGGATGTTGTTTGAGACTGGGGATGTTGTGTGAGCTTGGGGGTGCTGTGTTTGGATTGTGATGAATTGGGTCTTTATTAGGCTGTGTTCTGTGGTGGTATGCTCGTGGGTCTGGAGCCAGTAGTTCGATGGCGATGTTCGGCCTTGAGAATGATTCCTGCAAGCCTGGTACGCGATTCCTGGCTTGGGGAGCGATTCAGAAAGGTTCAGGAGCTTTGTATTGCAGCTGGCCCGCAAAGTACTGACAAATTTATAGACTCCCATTGTATGTATTCTGAACTTTCTAGCTTAAATTCAAATCCACGCCATCTTACCATGGATTGAAGGGCCATATATAATCGTTACCTTAACCAGCTCGCAAGCTTGCCTTGTTTAGGGAGGAAATTTAGGCATCGGGTGGGCATACACCTACGGCATCTCAAAGTCATGTAACTACCTAATCTTTTTTTTTTTTTGCATATTCAATACTCATATGCGGCCCTTATAAGAAGGGCCATGGTGAGCCTCCCGGAAGCCCGGGAGGATTCAAGGAGGGCCAAGTTAATCTGGCCGCCCCGCGCGAGAGATATGTACACGATTAAAATAGAATTAACAAATATTCGAGAAAAGGATGCATCTAACAAGCGAGCTGTGCGAACATAAGTGAAAGTAGGTCTCTATCGCGTCTCGTAGGGGTCATCGTCCCCTTCCTTGACCCATGCCGGGGCTTCCAACTCCTCCCATGTGGACCGTGTGCCCAGCCAATATTTTCTCTCTCTGTCGAATCTGGTGCATTCGAACGTCAAGTGGGAAACCGCAGGGGCAAGACACGTCCGCTGCCTTGCCTATCCGGTGTAGCTAGCTTTTCTGTGGGCCTCGATCGGTCCTGAGCCAGGTCTAGGCGGGGGCTGCCTTTCTGTGCCAGTCACTCCTCCTGAGTCCGAAGCCCTTTTTGTGTCTTTCCTCCCTCCTCCGGGCCCTGGAGATCGCTCTTATTCCTTCTTCACTCACGGTGCCTGGCGTGTTCGCGACCACTCCCAGGTGTGACTCGAATGAGACGTGCCGGTCTGCTCGTTCGTTACCGGGGATGCCTATGTGTGACCCCTTCGCTTCATGGCTAGGCCTGGGCACGAGACACTCTATGATTGTGGTCTCGAGACTTTGGACATCGAGCAACCGCAATCACAATCAAATGATGCAAGTACTAGGAATTTGTAGAACATGAGCGGAGAAAAGCCATCTCAGCCTTTAATTATATACAGGTTGCCACACTGTCTCACCGGCTGTCACACTCTTTCAACGGTTGCCGCACTGTCTCACACAAATATCTGCACGGCGCAACCAATGAAAAATTTTCACAAAAGTCTCGAGACTTTCTCGAGACTTTTACCGAACTGTCTCGTGCCCAGGCCTATTTATGGCTGCTTGTTTCAACTGTACCTCGATCCCCGGTAGGGGTTCAGCCCACGGAACGGCCCGCAGGGCGTGAACTGGGGGGTAGGGGGGGTTGATTACACTAGGCCTGAGCACGAGCCGGCTCGAGCTCGGTCGGCTCGTGCCCAGGCCTAGATTACACGGGTTTTGCACCTGGGTCGAGTCGAAAGGCGAAAAAGGAAGATGCCCGATCAGGTATTTGCATAAGATACTGGTAGAGGAGGGTTATTGGAAACCACGAGAAAAGTTACAGCTCTAAATTCTGATCCCGGGGTCGACATTACCGGTAGGTTCTGTATGCATGGAAGATTGTACAACAGTTTACGCATGCGTTGTAATTCAAAATACCTAGCCACAGGCGGATCTCAAACGAGGTGAATGTCACAAGTGTTTCACAGAGTCGATTGCTCATTGCTTTTCGGTTTATTTCCTCTGAGACCTATGTCACAGGTACTTAGGGATTTCAAGAAAATCTAAAGTAACAGGCCATTATTACCCATGATCAGCTGCTCTTAGCCCCTTCCCACATACCCCTCGATACCCATGACTACTAGTTCTTCACATATCTTCCACCTTCTCCCCCCCCTTTCCTACAAAATCCAAGAAATTCAAAAAACCCCAAATATCAATAGGTAGCCTCCCTCTGATTGCCCATGATCATTTCCATGCTCTTTCCCATATCTCCTGCCCCTCCTCCTTACTCACCCCGGTAAATGGGGCCCACCATTATTTCTCGTTCCCTTCCTTAATACCCTTCCTTCGCTTCCTCCTTTGGGGGATTGCACACAAAACCAGTTGATCTGGGCATAGTGCACAGGAGTCAACATACTCAGCAATGATCGTGATCGGATTGCATGGCCCTCCGCAGCTCACGAGCTGACCCGTCGAGTCGCTCTCGCAGCCGAGACAGATAAGGCGGGTCTGTTGGCACATGTTTAGGGGAGCTGGGGTTACTTCAGTGGAGTGAGAAGTTTGCTCTCTGAGTCTTTGTGATCAAGTTGGTGGATTTGGGAGAGACTTTACTCTGAGGATGGGATGTGATGGTATGGGTAGATATTTAGTAGAGGATCCTCCGGATTTATATGCTCGGCCTGGGGGCTATATTTTGCATATTAATACCTGGGCCTGAGAACAACTGTTTGTTTACTCAAGAACCACTTGCCACAGTTCGTGACTGGCTTGCCGTACCACAGACACGTGCATGAAAATACAATCTGTCTCGTAGATCCACTATCCGGGTAGCTAATAACTTTAATATGTGAGCACGCGCTGTGTATGGGAGCCCGGAGTTTGATAGATTAATTACTACTTGGCTGAAACGTCTCGCCTTGCAACACAGCTGTACTGTTGTACATACCTTATAAAGTTTTCAGCTGATGATTCTAAACTTGATGTTTCCCTGCTGTTCTAAAGCCCATACCTGCCCCTTATATGCCCTATGCCCTACACGCTGGACAGCCCTACAATTCTCCTGGGTGACTCTTCAAACGTTTGGCTACAGGGACTATGAATTCCACCCATCGGTTGGTTTATTGAAGGCCATAACCGAATTTCTGCAGAAGTGAAATTGAGGCATAAACTTTGCCACTCCCGACGCTCATGGCGATTGGAATAATTGAGTAACAAAATTCAATTCTATACACCGCATAGGAGGAATATGTGGGATTGGTCTCTTCCTAGAATTGTGCGTGTACTGATTGATGCATGACTCATTTTTTACAGTTACCCTGAGCCCTCCCCACCTCTTTTTGGGGGGGATCTTGCAATCAGTACCATCAAAAAGCTATCCAGTGAAAAGCCCATGTCTATCGGAGTAGTCTCTGATAA
>Ga0307511_10007896_pt1 | contig 10678 bp, 4 predicted proteins | sample 13_EM_MG_FD_200266 | JGI IMG/M metagenome (GOLD analysis project Ga0307511, IMG submission 200266) | Populus trichocarpa ectomycorrhiza microbial communities from riparian zone in the Pacific Northwest, United States - 13_EM | ecosystem: Host-associated > Plants > Roots > Unclassified | place... | reverse complement strand
TTATTTTTTTTTATGGTTTTAATTTTTTTTTCCTTTTCGCGTGCTATTACGTGGTTTAGACGAGTCTGTGTAACCTTCACAAATTATTTAAATTATAGTAGCTAAGACTTAAGAGCATGAATGACGTAACTGCAGCTAGAGTTTCAAATAGCAATGCCTTAGCAAAATAGTAATATCATCTGAGTTTGTTTCTTTAAAAAAATTATTTTATCTCACTGAATTTTTTTTTTTGTTTCTTTGCTGGGTCTCATGTATATGTTTAAACTTTAATGGTTTGGATCCCACCTCGTCACCAAACTAATTAAGTCTATGGCCGCATGTTTATTATGAATTAACACGGTACTCTATTTTACTTTGTGGAAGGAAGCTAAGGTAAATTCTATTTGATTTTCTTCCATTCCAAACAAGAAAAAGGAGGAGTAAAATGCAAATAAACATTAGTGAATAATTACTCATTCTTGATCACCATAAAATTTTGACTCTCCAGGACTCTCCAGTCTATGAACTTATCCTTTCTAGTGGATGGTAGGGCGCGGAGAACGAAGCATACTGAGCAGTTATCGGAAAAATTATCATTATCTCTGGTGCGGTTTAGGGTGGCCTACTTACAATAAATATACTTTATGGAACCCTAAATTGACATGTAGTGAAACAACAAGGAGATGGCTAGATAAAATAGTAGAATTATTAAACACTAAACCTTGCAGCTCATTGGATTAACTAATTAATTAACCATGTATTACCGTAAGTGTAATTAAAATTCTTGATTCTCTATTATTCTTATCTTGTCGGCAATCCAACGACGTTAAGGCGGTCGATAATGTTCTTGTTTTTGTTGTTTTTGTGGGGCGGGGGAAGAGGGTATCATTTTCTGGGACAGGGCTGTGTTTATTCACAAGCCAAACATGAAGTTGGGCTTCCACACAATGGTTGTCCGTAAACAACCATGCTGATAGGACATGTGTCAGTTTCACAACGTAATGATGATCACTTCTTCCTTGCATTAAAGCAATAGGTGCAGCAACGTGGCTCAACTTATTGGAGAATGGATTCTTTGTTATCATTGCGTATTGGATGATTTTCTCATCATTTTCTTGGAATAAAATGGATGCCTCTCATCATTTTCTTGGCCCAGCTATAACACAAGCTGCATTAAATTGCTAGCTAACTCAGTCTTAGAATATCTGGCTTCTTTTTAGGTGAAAGTTTCTGATCTTGAAGGCAAGGTGCTTGGCCTTTACTTCTCTGCCAACTGGTACGCGCCATGTCGAAGCTTCACCTCCCAAGTCTTAATTGGTGCATATCAGGATTTGAAGAGCAATGGATCTAATTTCGAAATTGTCTTCGTGTCGTCTGATGAGGACTTGGATGCCTTCAACAATTATCGTGCCAACATGCCATGGCTGTCCATTCCATTTTCAGATTTGGAGACCAAAAAAGCCTTAAATAGTAAATTTGACGTTGAAGCAATTCCTTGTCTCGTCATCTTGCATCCTAAGGATAACAAAGATGAGGCAACGTTACATGACGGGGTCGAGCTCCTTCACCGGTTCGGAGTCCAGGCTTTCCCATTTACCAAAGAGAGGCTGGAGGAATTAAAATTGGAAGAGAAGGAGAAGCATGAGAGGCAGACCCTAACCAATTTGCTGATTTGCCATAATAGAGACTATCTTTTGGGTCATCCCGCACCTAGACAGGTCAGTTCCTACCTAGCCTCCTTGAAATTTAACTTGATCTCACTGCAGGCAGTTTTGATTTTATGCTGTTGTCAAAATTTTAGTTATAAAACCTTCAACGACTTGTAGCATCCACTCATACTCAGCCGAACTAGAGTAAAACCCATATTTGGATTTATTTTTTTTAAAATAATTAACTCGGATTGAACTTCTCGACGAGCCATGACCCGGTAAATCTTCTGATCAAGTTTTATAACTAAAACAAAAATTTGTAGGAATTTACAAAAATGTTTTTCGATGTGTTGGCAATAATAAGATGCCATCCATCTTTATTCCGTGGGGACACAATTTTCATTTGATTTGACCACTCGGTTTTAGAAATTTTTGGTCACTACAAAATGATGGGAAGGTCATTGCGGTGGGTCCAATGAGTCAGCACCTTGTGCATTACGATTGGCCAGATATATACAAGAAAAGAGCTCAAAAAGTCACCTGGTTCATGCATGAAAAAAGAAAGCATAGCCGACATCATGACACGTATTGTTTAATTAGATTCCTCTTCTAACCAAGTTAAGTCTTAATCACAGGACCATAACCATTGCTTAATTGTTCTTGCTTGCGACGTGGCCTTGTTCACCGTGTAATGGTGATGTATGAATAAAATTAAGTTTATTAGGTAGTGTTTGATTATTATTTTATGATGGAAAAGACAAAGATAGCTATTACACACTCTTAAAACATAAATTCCCAGTAAAACTATCTTGAAATTAAATTAAATTTTATGTTTCCTTCTTTTTTTTCTTCAAGAAAATACATTTTATCTTCTTATACATGTTTCTTCTGTATTATTACATTAATTAAACAAAATCTTAATGAAATATAAGATTTTGACGGATTAAGTATACATACGCATCCAACTCTAATTAACATGTCAATGACGTGGCAGATAAGGTGATAACAAGAATCTGCACATCTCCTAACCTGATTGGATAGTTCTCATATGTTCATAAGATCGTAAGGCCCGTATCTCTTATTTGGGGTGGGTCTCCTTGGCGTACAATTTTGTGGAGGCCATTTTTATTGGAGTTACATGCACTGGCCTGTGTTTTTCGAATCTGCATTGAAGATCTCTGTACCAAAAAAAATGAACATTGGGATCCACTCGAGTAATGATAAGGACAGGCAATAGGAACATGATTCAAGATTTTGACAAATTTCATGGTAGAAACGCATGTGCTTGAAAATCTGTTTGTCTAACGTACGTATTTGTCACTTGCAGGTGCCTGTTGCCTCATTGGTAGGCAAAACAATCGGACTGTATTTCTCATCCCATTGGTGTCTTCCAGGCGGGAAGTTTACTCCCAAGCTGATATCCATCTACCAAAAGATTAAGCAAATGCTGGTAAACAAAGGAAATGATGACGACTTTGAAATTGTGTTTGTGTCAAGTGATCGCGATCAAGCTGAATTCGACTCCTACTTCAATAGCATGCCATGGCTAGCATTGCCTTTCGGAGATCCTGCCAACAAAACCCTTGCTAAGCACTTTGATGTAAAAGGCATCCCTTGCTTGGTAATTTTAGGTCCTGATGGTAAAACTGTCAGTAAACATGGGAGAAACCTAATTAACTTGTACCAAGAAAATGCGTACCCTTTTACCGAGGCCCAAGTGGATTTACTGGAGAAACAAATGGACGAGGAGGCTCAAAGCCTACCAAGATCAAAGAACCATGCAGGGCATCGACATGAACTAACCTTGGTTTCAGAAGGAACTGGAGGAGGACCGTTTATATGCTGTGATTGTGATGAACAAGGTTCAGGATGGGCTTATCAGTGCCTTGAATGTGGATACGAGGTGCATCCCAAGTGTGTTAGAGCTGTGGACCGTGGCTCCATGGCTGAGAGCTGATAATTAAGTCCTACGTGCTGATCTTGCTAATAATCAAGCTTGGGTGTTCATTTGCGCATGTTGTCTAGTTGAAATCGTAGATTTGGTATGTCAGTCTCTTAATCACTACCATATATGTAGATTGGTTCTCTTACTGGAACAGTCTTCTGTAACATGGGCTTTAACTTGGGAATTTTATTTTAGATAAAGCTTTGAAAATCTCTTTAAATATTGCCCTATCGTCTTAATGAGAGGATATCCTTTTTATATCTAGTGAAATTAGATGCTTGAACTTCCTTGGCGATCGAATTGGATCTGTACCAGCCAAACTTTGAACTTGCTAGCCTCAGCATCTGAGCTTAACCGGTGATAATTATATCTCTAGCCTCCAGACAATGAGCTTGAAAGTGAAGTCTCTATATATAGCAAGTAAACATTCCGATTAATCTCATAAGTCGTGTACCACTCACAGATGAAACGGCTATTCGGTTTAAGGGGCTCAAAGGCAGCCTTTACCTGATTGTTTAGAATCAGATGTTTCTTCTTCCTGTAACATCATTATTGATATCCAGTGTCATTGCAAACGTGACTGGAATGTTTCTTTCCATCACGTTTTGCGACAGGATAATCGGGGAGCTGACTTCCTAGCTAAGACGGGGTCTTCTGGTGACATCCCTCTACAGGTCTGGATCTTTCTCATCTGCAAGGCATTTCTGGTACCCTCTCGAGTGATGCTGCGGCCGTCTCCTTCCTTGGGCAGTAACTGTGTTTTATAGTTCTTTTGCACCAAAAATAAATAAATAATATCCACACTCTGTGCTCCCCGTGCTTAGGTGTGGTTAAGAGACAAGAAAATAATGAACAGCCCACCCAATTGGCAGACGATTTGTTTACAAATAAATTTGGAGCATGTATATATGAACAATCCCACATTGATTTGAGCGTGGGGAAAAATGGAGTGAACAATTTTTGTTCTTAACTAGCACAATCCACATTCTCCACCAAAAATGGTATTTCCCTGCAAAATGGGCAAGAACTGTGTCCAATAAACCACTGACCAATACAACGTGGATGAAATGTGTGGCGGCACCCCGGCAAGCTGCAAACCATTTCCCCCAGTTGGAAGTCCTGTCAATCAGCAAACAAGATAAGTGTTAAACACAATTATTATTCGAATTGGGGAGATTATTTTTTTAAAACAGCAAAGCCACTAACCTGTAGGCAGATTGGGCAGGAAGGTCCATTCCATAAGGTATCCACAAAGTTTTTGTTTGCAAGTCTCTTATTTTGAATTTTCAGCATCGATAATCCATTGCTGCAAATTGTGGTTGAACTAAGCCTTTCTATTCTTTCATTCAAGATGTTTGAACCTGTTTGAATCTAAAGTTGAAAGGCAAGGTCAGGGCATAATTAATTCAAATTTTCCATCCCTGAAGTGATTAGCGTAGTGAGGAGCAATCAGGGAACTTACGAAATGAATGAAGGTGTCAATTGCCCAATCATCAGAATCCCAGAGAACGAATGATTTTCTAAAAATTTCAAAGGAAAGTATGCACCCCATGATGGCTCCAACTGCGGCTCCATGAAGTAAGCTACTTTTAGACTTTAGGCCCACAACTGCTCCAGCATAGGCTCCCAATGTTGTGCCAGCTATAAATAGAGAAAGAGCTCGATGAATGATTAAAAAAAAATAATAATAAAAAGAAAAGATTGAAGGGGAGGAGATGGGATGATGGTTCTCGTGACTTACTAGAACGATTGAAGCCCGATATTTGAGAAAAATAAACAGAAAATCTAACAGAAAATGACCCAAGAAAGTTTGGCACTCACCTACTGCAAACACGAACGTCAAGATCGCACAGAATAGCTTGCACGCAATTGCATAAACCTTGGCAGAAACCCAAAACGCTAAAGAAGAAGCAGAGCAAGATGATGGGCAGTTGTATACGATCTTCATGAGCTTATGTCTAGCGATTAAACTAGTAACAAGGCCACCGGACATCTCCTTTTGATGGGAAAAAATCTATTGGAGTTGAGAGGGAGAAATTGCCTGCAAAGGATACAAAAAAAAACATGCAATTTTGATGGAGGGTTAACGCAACATAGGCAGCCTATAAGACTAACTTATCCGCCGCCATCTAAGTCAACATTGACGTGCTTCAATGGTACACTCTTGTCCGGGTCATTCCAGTGAAGAGTTCCTCCCTTCCGGATCGAAGTCTTCTTCAAAAGTCGTCAACTAACAAAATGATGTAATTCTACCTACTCTCCCAAGATTTCTAAAAATTATAATTGCTGCAACTTTACCAATAAAATCCTATTTGTAAATGTGATTGATGTTCTTTTTTAAAGTGTGTTAGTAATTGAAAATATATTAAAATAATATTGTTTTATTTTTTAAAAATTATTTTTATTATTAGCGCATCAAAATGATCTAAAAACATCAACAAATATTAATTTAAAATAAAAAAATAAAAAATTTAAAATTTTTAAAAAACACTTAAAAGAAAAACAAAGAGGCTATATATAATTAACTTGATATTGCCTAGACGCATTTCTTAAAGGTTGTTTCATGTTATTTTCTCACTGTTTGGGCAGCTCTTCTCAACCAATGGACATTATTGAGCCGGGAAAATACTGGGCTATTTAGGAAAGGAATTAAAGTGTGCATGCACCCAGCTTGAGGAGTGCATGCACACAGCTTCAGTTTTTCTCTACTTCCTAAAGAAAGAAAAGAAAACATTGGAAATGATTGCTGATTTGTTTAAAATTTAATTATTCGAATGCATGCTTTGCAAATTTGCAATCCATGAATCGCCGTGATATTAGGGTTGCAATACTTTCCATACTCGACGTGTAAATATCATACAATTTTTTTGCTTTTTTACAAAGGAAAGATTGTATCATATGCAATTAAATTGTTTTAAGATTATTGTTTCTTTTTACTTTGAATTCTCAAAACATAAAATATGGATATAAAGTTTTTATCAATATATATAAAATAAACTTGAAGATGTAAATTGAAATAATTATTTTAAAACAATTTATTATATATGTTTTAATGTAAGCAATATTGTTTCATGACCGATTAATTAACAATACTACGATGCCGTTGGATGGGCCAGCAAGGATACTTCGTTTCAGATTATTCAAGTTAGGTGAGCCGTTGGATCCAGTACGGCTCAGCTCTATGTACGGCCGTTGTCATTGACAAAAAGAATTATTATTTCTTGGATTGCATGGAGGCCTAACAACTTTTAAATTCTACCCTTTCTAAGGTTCCAGTAGAAAAACCTATATATATAATTTTTATGGACTAATTCCTAACAGGTTATTTTCTTAATACCAGTGTTGATCTAGAACTGGTTTGGTTGGTTTAATTTTAAGAAACCAATCAAACTAAAATATACTAGTTTTAGAAAATATGAACCGGATTGGATAAAAAATTAATTCAGTTCATTTGATTTTTTTAGTAATAAAACCAGGAAAAAGAAACGCGAAATGTGAAATCAAAAGAAATAGTGTGAAAATAAGTTTGAGGTGAAGTTTTTGCCCATATTTATACTAATTTACAAGTTTATTTTATTTATTTTGAGATTTTTAAATGAAATAAAGACTCGCTAGAAAACAATCGATGATAAAGAATGGATGATTGTCATGATTCCAACCATAAAAATAATTAAGTTTGGTGTCTAAATATTCGATTCGACTAGGAGAATTGGATGGTAGTAATTATTGACATTCAAATTAAGTTTGGTGTCCAATTAATTCAAAGAAAGTATATGCAATCTTAATATATATATATATAATTCTTCGAAAGAGGTATATAAACTGTGGTGTGGTCCAACGCCACTAACTTCAATACTACAACGTAAATCAAACAAGTGATGGTACAACCTGATATAGTGCTTGTTTTTTGCATCAAAACAAGATGGAAAACCGAAAGCCTGAAAATAACAGAACATTATTAAATTACGGGCCATAAAAGTATCCACTAATTATTTGTGATCTCTTAATTAAATAAATAATCTTCGGAAACTTCTTTCGGGGAAGTGCATGGACACCTTGCTATATATCATATCAGCTTGTAGGTTGCATGGACGAGGACGACAATATCAACCTGTGAAGCAATCACCTCACGTATTAGCATTAATTTGATGAAATAATAACTAAGAATATTGATTATCCAGGCAAATTCATTCTTCCACACGTTAACCACTAGTGAGTTACAACAACAAAACCTTTTGGTATTTTCCGGTGGATTTGAAATTAATGTTAGAAATGATTTGGTTTTCGTCGAGGATAAGAAACCAAATTGGAACAAGTTGTTTGATCCTGTTCTTCTTTGACTTTCTTTCGATTGAAGACTAGAAATGGAAACACAATGTCCAAGCATCTTTTATTTAATCTTCGCATCGTGTATAGTTTTCATTCATGCTTTTCTTACATCTTGTTTTAATGTAAGAAGAAGGACAATATCTTTGCATTCCTTTTCATCCAAAGTACCATTAAGATTCTGGCATACTAAATGTCTGTTTGAGAGTATGGTTGTGGTTGCTTTTCATGCTGAAATGTATTAAAATAATGTTTTTTTTATTTTTAAAAAATTATTTTTAAAATCATTGCATCAAAACGATTGATCAAAACATACAAAAAATTTTAATTTTTAATAATAAAAAATTAATTTTTTATAGAACACGGTTTGCATCGCGTTTCCAAACGGTTTTTAATAAAGCTCTCAATTATGACATAAAAAAGAAGGGGCAAATCCATATATACCTCACTCTCTTCTGCATCTATTTTGGTTGGATTGAATCGTTGAGGATGGTGTCTTCTACTCATGATACATGCAACTGAGTCAAGCTTTGGAGGAGATAAACTTACATGTGTTAATTGTTATAAAAACTAATAATTACAGCATTAATAAACAAGCAATATAGCGATAATTAAAGATTACAAATTACAAACTGAAGAGATATATAAGCAAAACTGATACCTATTGATCATGCCATGACACTTACCAGAGAAAAGAAGCATGCGATTACTGTATCATCAGAATCCCACGTAGCAAGTAATATTTCAAGGATCTTTTTGGATAAAATAACCCCATTTGCCGCTCCAGTTATGGCTCCATGGAGAAACCCCTTCTCCGTTTTCAGGCCAGCAAAAGCTCCTATCAGGACTCCCAATGTTGCACCCACTGTATGTTCAAATAAAATATTAGAAAATAATATAAATTATATTTTAGAATTTCATTTAAAAAATTAAGTTTTTAATTTTTGAATTGAAATAATTCTTTAATATAATACATCATTAATTTTACCCAATTTTCTACAAAATTGATAGTTAATTGTTTTCATAGAAAAGTAACTGCTTATAATTTGTCTGCAGTGTTTTTTTTTTTTTTTTGAGATTGTATAATTACAAGGCAAAGAATGACCTCCTAGATTTAACTAATTAACCATGCGTCATCGTTTGGTATCAATCGTGGTTGGACTGAACAAAATAGTGGTTAATTCCAGACTTCCAGCTGGTTTTATTTTTTTAAAAATCCTGAACAAACAAATTTTGTAAAAAATAATAAAAACCGAAAATCAAACTGAAAAGGTTACAGAGCAGGACGTTATCGATTCACATGAACAAGTAAAACCTGAAGAATATCAGATCGAAACAAGTCAATGTATATATAGTTTGAGAAAAAGGCACATAAATGTTACATGCACTCACCTTCTGCAGATAAGAGAGTCAGAATTGCACAGGTCAACTTGGCAATTATAGTGGACAGAATAGAGATGCATGGCTCCCTCAAACTTACAGAAGAAACAGTCGATACAAGAGAAGAACGGGGAGTTGGAGGAGGAGGAGGACAAGCGCAAATCTTCATGTGTGGAGCGAAACAAAGCTACAGTTTTTCGTTTAAAGGCTGAAGCAAAATGTCAACAGTAAGGAGTAATAAGATGTTGGGAGAGCTAACAAACGAGAAACAAAAGCACATAAATGCCGAGAAAAGACTCGTGGTAGGTACAGAGTTGGCAGGGCTGCTGTCACTCAACAGGAAGAATTCCCCAAGTCAATGGTTAACATATAAAAAAATAAAATTAATGGCTACCCGAGGTCCGAATGTTGTCCTGTTCAGCATGTCAAAGTTTCATTATAGATCTCAAATCTTTAAACACTTTAAATTTTAAGCGATAGCCATAAATGGCTATTCTTCAGAAGATTAATGCTTATGAGTCACGACTACTCCTTGGCAATATATTATTATATGTCATGGGAGGGAGTGTTTGACAGTATAGTAAATTTTATTTTTATATGTATTTTAGAAATATATTTTATTTGAAAAATTATTAAATTAATATTTTTTAGTGTTTTTTTATGATTTTGATGTATTAATATTAAAAATAAAAAATCTAAAAAGAAAATTATTTTAATATTTTTTAAGCAAAAAATACCTTTAAAAAACACCATATATCATAATATCAAATGCACACTAAAATTTTTATTTTTGAGAGTCAAGGCCAAAATTATTTCTTACTTCGTACATCATTAGTTTCTAGTGAAAAACAAACATGTTGGTTATGAAATTCAAATAAATATTAATTTAGTTAATGTGATAAATTTTAATAAATATGAATTACTAATAATAAATCAATTAAATTTCTTCGTATTCCATTTTTTTGCAGCTAATATAATTATCTTTATGTTAACGCCATCTGGCCACGATAACAACTAGAAAACAAACACAAAACCAAAACTATAAAGCAAATTCCCAGGTTCTGCTATGGTAGGGAGTCCCATACAATATAGACTTGGGGTACTAAGATGAACTTATACCTTTTGTGCATGAATATCATGGTGTGAACGTAATCTTTTTTTATTATTATAAGGTATTTGATACTCTATAGTAATTACAATTTAAAATATTTTTATATAGAGATATATTAAAATAATATATATTTTTTTGAATAATATATATATATGTTTATTTTAAAAAAATTATTTTTAGCATCACACGTAAATAAAATTTAAAAACATATAATAATAATAATTTTAAATAAAAAAATTTAAATTTTTAAAAAACATGATTTTAATTATTTTTTAAGATATCGCTGTC
>Ga0307511_10007895_pt1 | contig 10679 bp, 7 predicted proteins | sample 13_EM_MG_FD_200266 | JGI IMG/M metagenome (GOLD analysis project Ga0307511, IMG submission 200266) | Populus trichocarpa ectomycorrhiza microbial communities from riparian zone in the Pacific Northwest, United States - 13_EM | ecosystem: Host-associated > Plants > Roots > Unclassified | place... | reverse complement strand
TGGTGGCCTTAATGCAATTGCAAGTGGGGTCCGGGATCTGGGAAGGGTGATACTGCGGGATGAGGATGGGTACGCGGAGAAGGCTGTGCGGGTAGGAGAGAAAGAGGAGGAGATCCGGTGTTTCGTAGGTAGGTGTGGAAGACAGAGTAGATACCTATACACATCCCATCCCGGATATCAATCAGCTAGATAGATATTGACACACAATCGAGGAGGATGTCGTATATGTCTATGACGTCGACGCACCGATGGCAAACCCATACGCGCTACTATACTCCTACTCCCGCACAACCCATGAAGATATAAAATCGCCAGAGTAAATACCAGCAAGACAATCTATCTCTGCGTCCGAGTCGGTGTGGGAATTAGCAGGGCGAGGTGAGGAACCTGGAAGTTTGGTTTAGCGAGGTGTGCAGTGGCGCGGAGGTATGCGCAGATGGGGGTGGTGGTGAAGAGGGTAAGGTAGACGGGAAGGGAGAGTGTATTTGTAATTTGAGAATGGTCGTCGGGTCGGGGGGTTTCTGGGCCAGCGGCTCTGTGCACCACGCGTCCGACATAATGAGTTCCGCGGTATCCGCCATTCATGATGAATCGTCCCCACCATTGCACAATCATCATCGTCGTCAATTTTCAATTCGGAAATCGTTCTTTCGCGCGCTGGGGGTGGGATGTAGGTATATCTTATGTCTGCTCTAACGAGACGAGTCTCCGCTATGCCCAAGAATGCGCGCACCCAGTGATCACGTTTTGTCCTACCAGTACCAACAATGCATTTCTTTATCAAACGAAATTAAACTCAGCATACCAACCAGGCTACGTAATATGTAAACTTCAAAACGGCTTACCTATGATATAGATTGATGCAGAGTAAGAGCATAGACTGGTGCAGGAAAGGTCTAGTACTTCACCGGGAGGAATAAATTGTTCCCCAAACTAAGGGTCTAATCACTTGGCCCACCTTTGCTTTATACGCAGAGAAGGCAAACCATGGGTAGGTAGCCATCCTGCATGTATGAATCTGTGCTCCATCTCCCTTGCATGTCCAAGCGCATCCATCAAGATAACATTGGCCACTTTTTTTTGTCGTCCCTTGTTTATCGCCGGTTACCGCGTCCACCAAGCTCAGGTGAGCTTTCATCTGTCCATATGACCCTCCGCCACTCCTCCGAAGTCCAATATTTCATCTGCAGCCTCTACTGGATGCTTAGAGGGACAACCATAGTGCTGTAGCAGAAGCCTCTGAGCAATTCGCCAATATTGTAGCCTTTGGAATGGAACTCGAATGGGAGAACTTTTACGAGAAAGTATCAAGTATCACAAGTATCACTGCGGTATGCTCACTCTACATGCTCACCCTGTGATCCGCTTCTCACGTTCACCCTTCGAGTTCACTTCATTTTCACATAAATGCGCTCTGCAGTTTGCTCATGCAATGTACCCACCTTGTGATTCACTCCCCATGTTCACACTTTGAATTCACTCATATCTTTACTTTGTTATTCACCATACTCACACGCAAGTAAGTAAATAGGTGAATTGCAGGTGACTTCGAGATAATTTAACTTATAAGATGGGTTTATTTAGCATCGCTACTATACACTAGCTATTGTAGTGTAGCTGTTTTAGCCTGGCGTAGTTACAGTGCCTGGGGGAAAGTTTCCGCGACCCTCAGACATGCTTTAGACATGGACGCCCATGCTCGGAATATGCAATAAGGGCCCTTCATATACCTCTGCATCGCACCTATAGGTCACCCTCAATAGCCCTCAAAAGGTTCTGATATAATCACTTTGATGTGGAGCCCTCCTCCGCAACTTGGTAGCCCTCTAACGCTTCATTTTTGGGGGTTTATGCAAACCTTATGCCTTGGACATCATTCGCGCGAGCAAGTTGACCTGAGACAAAAAAAGAAGAAAAAATGGGGTCGCGGTAACTTTCCCCCAGGCACTGTATGTATTGAGTGTTTGCGTACAGTATACCATCGGTGTCTCTACCCAGTGATCACGTTTTGTCCTAGGGGCCCGCATTTAGACTCTAGTTTCGCTCGCGTGTTAACTAACGCTTGTGGGTGTTGCATAGTCCATACAAATTCGAACAGAGAAATTTTAGGTTTGATATTTTGCCAAGCCACTGCCAAATCTGCCTATATACTACTCCGAAGTATCACAGCTATAAATGTTCTATGATGTGCTCAGTTGGCTTAACTGTAGTGTTCAGCTAAGTGTATAATGAGGTTCCAGGTTCAATCCTTGATACGTCATTATTTTTCACATTTTCTCCTACTCACTGGCATGAATTACCGGCCTTCAAATGTGCTCACTGCGTGTGAAAATCTTTCACCAGGTGTGAGTTTTCAGTAAGTAACGCCCATACAAAAAATGCACTGCACGTGAACCTAGGATAACCACACGCTTACTCACTGTAGCATACATATAAAAGTCGAGGAATATCAATGACATGCAACCTTAATTTACCCACAGAGCCGGCTGAAACTAGCGCCCGGGAACCAGACTACCCATTTATGGCAGTCGCCACGAAGTGAGGCTAGTCTTTCAAACCAAAAGTGGTAATCCTCATTTAATGGAGTCTAGCGCCTCCATTGACAAAAACACGTTTTACCCTGAACATCTCACCGTGTCGGCATGGATACTCAAGCACACTCTGTACCCTGCGATCGGGGACCGCCCTAGAGGAGATGTATGCATGCATATGTTATACGTGACTGAAATTGGGGGATTTCCGTACCCCCAGAGATTGTAGCCGATTATACCAGAAGTTGCCGACCAAATTTGAATACCATCCGGGTGGGGAGTAGCGTAGATGAAAGCAAAGCTGTGTGGTCTTAGGTCTGTCATGCAGACGGTTCTAAGGTTAGGTCCTATGATAGCGTGATAGGGTTCTCTCCATACGGAATATTCCTGCCTTAGCACGGCGAGGCGTAGGTCCACAGCTACAGATGGTAAAGCAAAGAGTGGGGGTACCTACTTAGCCACCACCTCGTTGATGTAATAGTAATGATAGCATCGCCCAGAAACTCTAAGAATGATAGTACCAGTCGACTAATGATATGATCATAGAAATCAAGGAAAGAGGTTCCAAGTCTGCATTACTATGAAGCAGCATACGGGGCACCCACAGAATTGTATGTATAGGGCATTACCATCAAGCATACATAACGAGCTCGACATTACCCAAAGTCATCATACGTTCAAGACGGTCATCCCTCATTTCGATGTGTCATATTGTGGGGTTTTGATTATCTGGTTGTCAACTTGATAGCTAACTCCATGGAGAACTGAGTTGCATCTTACTAGTCTTTTGGTGACGTCCGAGATCACTGTGACGTATGAATAGTAAATAGGAACACACTTACGTCTTCATTACACTACCGCAGCCTATGGCCTAATAATTGGACTTCAAGATGTACACTTGAGAAACCCGAATTCAATACTACATATTCGTAATAAATCCGAATGCCCTATACCAAATTTCACAATAGAAGTACCGTTAATAAGAACACAATTGTATTTATATTTCTCGTAATGCTTCAAATGTAGCTGGATTCGGAGTGCGTACGTGGTGCTTGGGTGAGTCTGTGGGTTTGGAAGGCCACCGAGGTACATCTAGGGAGGGGACTGCCGGAAGCCAGGTCATTGGCCTCAGTGAACGCTGAGGGGCTAATCAACGTAGTTACCTTAGAGTAAGTACGCTTTTATCATATTTTATAGGAAACATGCTCTATACCTATACAAAACTATGCTGGCACACAAAGAAATAGTAAGAAACCATAGTTTTACATATAGGCAAAAGGGTCATTGTGGCAATCTGAAGAATTCATAGCTACATAAGATGAGTATGACAACGGTAAATTTGTATGGAGAAGGCGAGCTGCCTAAGCGGGTAAGAACCCGCAAATTCCACGCAACAATGGAGATCTTGTTTTTGGTGCAGATTCGGATCGAGAGTAGTCTTGCGAGACATGTGAGGTTCCGGCTTCTGTAAGTGCCTATAGCAATATATGAGTACTAGTTGCTCTTTATGTAGATGGTAGCGGTGACCCTCTGTCACATATTCTCTTAACCATGATCTTCCAGACCTCAGTCCGGTTGATTACTATTTCAATTGTCACATTCCCATAACCACTGGCAGTAGCGGACGAAATAGAAGATATTGAGCACAGATAACCCCTCCAATTACAATGCGGTAGCTACACAAAACTTTAGAAGCCAGGGACCGGGAGTCATCGGGTAACTACGGCTGTAGTAAGCGGTACTCAGCCATACAGGTACCCCTTGGCATTCTCAGTAATTGTGCCGGAATCAGCTCAGATTTAATGGCTTATTTCCACGTACTAAGCATAGGTAATAGTGTAGATGTCTACACCTGATATTCTAAGGGAGGAATATTGCCTTTTTGCCCGCAGTCTCCTAGCCGAGTAGATGTATGCTTTTCCACAGCCTTCGTGTGCCTCACACCCCATTGGAAACTCTGTATCATCACTATAACTCAGATTGAGCGGGATCGCTCCATCTACTAAGTAGGGACTGCAACAACGGTTGACACACCGGGTTTGGGGCGTGATGTGTATAGATATGTGTACTGGATGCATCCGTCGATATCAATATCCGGAATATCCAGCAGCCAAGGAATATCCGGCAGCCAAGGAATATCCGGCAGCCAAGGAATATCCGGCAGCCAAGGAATATCCGGCAGCCAAGGAATATCCGGCAGCCAAGGAATATCCGGCAGCCGGCAGCCAAGTAACCACCCCGCACGCAATGCGCTAGTCCCGCTCCGGCAGTCGCAGACGCCAAAAGAAGCAATTTTGGTGTGACGGTGCCTACAGACACTCCCGAATGGCCATGTCGGACGCTGCGGCTGCGGACTCGGCGGATCTACCTTCGCGTGGCCTGTTTGTGGGTTCGTGAATGCGAATTCGTGGTCCTGCACCTGCGAACTCTCTCTTTCATCAACGGCAGAGATAGACCTTCACCCTTCACCAAAAGAAAGGCAAAGGGACAGACCCACGAGCTGGTTCATCAAACAGCACCAGCCCCCCTCTTTCTTTTATCAGTCTGCTGTCTTCAGCTGCAGCTACAGCAAAAGCTCTCGCTTCTGCCGTTGCATTCCTTTCAAGGTGAACGAGCACCTTACTCTCGGATTTCACAGCCAACCTCCTCCGCCATAATGGCCAGCACCGAAATCACCGCCCTAGCTCCCACTGATGTTGCTTCTAGCTCTAAAACTACTAAACCTGGCCTGTCGGGTCCTCTCTCTGTCCGTCAGACTAGGATGATGGAGGTGGCGAACCTCTACATCCACCGGGGTGATTCCGAGACGCAGGAAAAGAGCTACCTCGACACTTTCGAACAGCTGAAGGGACAGTTTGGATCACTGTTGGAGTACTACGAGGGGTGCCGGGAGTCCAGGCTTGGTGGAAGCAGAGCCGGATGTAGTGATGAGACATGGGATATGTTGACGAGGAAGATTACTGGGAAGGGACCATCGCTCCGAAAGGCGCTGGAGGTGAGTTGAAATTTGCGGGAATAGAGTGTAGCCTGCTAACTAACGGAATTTTAGAAGCAAAGGCCTCATAAGATGAGCTTGAAGCAGGTCCTCGATTTGGTTTCCTTCATCAACTCTCTGGAGTTATTGCTTCCGTCTGCGCAGAGTAGTTCGGCAGATCTTTCTTGTGAGAGTTCTCCACACGCTCATTCACCACGGCTTAACGGTACTCGGTCTCATTCTAGGGAGGTATGCACGGGGAATCTTGATGGAGGTACGGATTCACCAGACATATCACCGGAGGAATATCCGAGTCCGAGCTGGGTACGAGCAAAAGGAAGTCTGAACAGAGACTGTATCGAGCAAGGCCTTGCTGGAGCGGTGGAAGAAAGTAGCACTACGATGACGAATGACAGCAGTCCAACTACCCCACCCGGGGGTATTACCTCCCAAATGCCAGCGGTGATGACGCTCCCAGGTACAGAATTGTCCCGTTCGCCGTTTTGGTATTTCAACAGACCCCCTCCGAATTCCCGGGTGTCCCAGGTCTTACCTTTCCAGCGGCTTTCAACGCTGCTATCGACGTCTTTGAGTGGGGGAGCATGTACCCCCGGCGGCGGCTGTGCTATTGGACCAAAGCCTCCCCCATCTGGTGCACCCCCTGTTTACCCGACTGGAATAGTTCCGAATTCAGACGATATTCACACACCCGATGAGGGCCCTTCTGGAGCCTCCCGCCGGCATGACGGACCCGGAGGTGATGTGGAAGACGGCATAACACCACCTGATGATGGCCAAAATTCCTCGGGACAGCCTACCAATCCACCTAGGTCACGCCCATCAGCAATGATAAAAGGAAATGGGTTGCAGCGACCTAAAAACCCACTGGGAAGAATACTCGAAGAAGAGCACGAGTTATCTGAAGGTATTCGAACAAAGCGTCCACCCCTAGCGATGGAACAACTCGAAGATGCGTGCACCGCCGCCATGGTACGGTCTCAGTCCAACATCCTCGGTTCACTATTCATGAATGCATATCCTCGTCCGAAGCCTACTGCTACCGACACTTTACTCTACTGGCTGCTGCAGGATCATACTACGGGGGAGGATGTACCAACCTTCTCTCGCGGACAAGACCAGAAATCACTTTTCCGATTGATGATCTGCCTTTGGGCGGAACCGATAGTTGGATCGGGACCGTTTGATAAAGAATGGAAAAGGCTATTGCGCGAGAGGGAGATGCGTAGGTGGTCTGAAGTCGGTGGAGAGGCGGACGTTAATGTCGTTTCGGTTCTGGTTATGATGAGTTTGTTTGGAGCAGAGGTGGGGTTGGGTTTATGCAGAGGGCAGTCCAAGATTCGACATAGACCGGTAGCGATACTGGAAAACCGGGTAGTGTCGACAGCATCAAATCCCCGAACTGTCACTAGTCCTCCGAGGACTCCGAAAACCCGGCCAACATCAGGCTCAACGACCACTAGTGGGGAGCCCGGAGCGTTGAGTTTACCAGGATCGCGCGAGGGGGTTGTCGGTGTTTGTCCGGTGTGCAAAAGAAAAGGAAATCGTACTACAGTGTGTTCATGTGCATACTCGCTCCTCCAGGGAATGGGGGTTTTCGCACCTACGATTCCGCGTAATGTTCTGCCCTCACCTCCTACGCTACATGGTGCAAAGTCCATTGGTCGACGACCGCAACCTGTGGGACAGAGCAGCGGTACCAATTCTATGGTACCCCGGCCACGGAGTTTACCCGTAGCCCTCCACACACCCAAGAGACCACACACAGCGACACAACGACAACCGCTGAAAGTTGAGGTGAAGCGGAGGCCCTCAACAGCAAGGGATGCATCCCCTATGAGTCCACCCGAGTCGCTGGGGAGTGCAAACTCTAGGAACCACAGTTGGAGGGTCGACGAAATGGGAAGAATCGTGAACGCGGTTGGCGCAGAGGAGCCGGAAACATCAACGAATAAGGTATCAACTACACCGTCGGTTGTGGTGGCGTCCCAAACAGAAGACTCTTCGCCCCGCCATCCCTTACTGGCTATCAGTGATACAACATTAAGCGAGACTCCGGCACTTTCGGAAGCATATCACAATGCACACGAGGTTCAGTCGGAGTGCGAGCAGGATGTCAACTCTACCCTGTTTGGTGTGACGGAAAAACTGTATGCGGAAAATGCGCAGAGTCCCGAGACCCCTGCCTCGTTGGTGATATTGTCAGAGGACAATGGGGATTTGGCGGAGCAGCTGACACCGTTGACGAATAAGCGGGTGAATTTACTGTCTGAGGATGAGCAAAAGAGTAAAAATAGGGAAGCATTTGTAGGGTCTGGGTTATTCACTAGCATGACGGGCACCACAGGCTCTGTTGTAGCCGATCAGGAGGAATTTCGTGATGAGGACCGTCCCCCTCAGTGGATGCACGCTAGGAGTCATAGTGGCTCGGTAGGGCTCTAGGAGCGTTCTATCAGGAAACGAAAAGTGATGGAGGATACTGAAATGACTACCGCAGCTAGAAATATGATGACCGAGTGGATGTTAAGGTCACAGAAGGTGATGCAAGTGCGTTCCCAGGTATCGACTGAAACAAGCTCGAATTCGACGCCGAGTATACCGGCATCTGCCGAGTTGGGGGATGAGCTGGATGGGGTTTCGGAAAATACCACTACGGTTACGGCGGAAGAGGATTTTGATACGGAGTATGCAACGTCGTGGAGGAGGATTGAGTCCGATTCTAATGCGAGTTTGAGCGAAGATCTGGATTTGGGGGTGGTGGATGGAGGTAGCCGTGATTATAGTAGATACGCCAACATCAAGACCACGATTCCCTGTGAAGATGCTAATTATTGAACGATAGTGGGAATTGTGACCGTCCAGGGTGAAGACACCACTTACCAGCTTTCCAGCGCAGCCTCTTCATTGACTGATCTCGGGGATTTGCCAGAAATTCGCACACCAGAGCCGTTCGTTTCCAGAAGGAAAAAGATGCAGACCATGCATGCGCAGATGCTACGTGGAGGTAGCCTATTGAGGATGAGCGCGCGGTTAGTGTCGCCGTGGGATTTCCGATTTCCGAGCTCGGGTGGAGGGCAGTCACGCGATGGTCATGAGAGGACTGCTGTTGATATACTGGGATTGTTTGCGGGGGTGCGAGGTGGTGGAGATTGTGGGGAGGAGGGAGTAACGATGGATCGAGATGTAGAGAGACGAGAGTTGTCACCACCGCCGTTTATGGGTGTGGGGTATGCTGAGGGGGCAGGCGTAGGTGGGGTTGAGGTGGTCCCTAGCCCCGAGGGTGAGAGGATTAGCGAGAAAATGGTGATTACTACCGGAGAGGGGGTACAGATGGGTAGTGCGGAGGCGGAGGTCAACTCTCCTGTGAATTGTGCGAGCCGCAAGGGAAGGATGCCGGAGGAGTTTGTGTTGAGGTCTTTGACAGCGTTGGTGGGGTGGTCATGAGATAGGTGCTAGCGATTGACGATTTCAGGTGCTGAGCCTCGTGTGGCTTGTGGGGGAGGATTCTGGTTTGTGTAGTGCAAGTTGATGTCGGAAGGGTTGTGAGATGGTTACTTTTACATGTGACCGTTGAATACACCAGAGGTCTATGGTGCTCTGGTAGCGTCAGACGTGCAAAGTGGGAGTTAAAATGCAAGTGCTTGAATGGCGACCAGCTTACTTGAGGCGGACCTATTATCAAATGTGAATGTCTTCCTTTGTGGATGTGTGCATCTATGTAAGCATATAAAGAGAGAGCCAACTGATAAGTCGCTATAGTTATAGCTATAATATAGAGGCCATGGCCAGAGCCCGGAGGGGTGGGTAATAGGGATTTAAAGGAAAATAGACTAGCCTATGAGGCATTTTGAACCCCATATATATGCATGAATTGTCAAAAGGTATGTTAAGATCTTAATACCTGGGTGCAGGGATGGTCTACAACTTGATCTTGCAGGTGTTGATCTATGAGTAGAGACTGAGGGTTAGAGGTATAGGAATAGGTATAGGTACGGTAGAGTGGCCGTAGGATAATATATATCATGTACATATTGGTTGTTATAGTTTGAGGTGAGCGTGGAGAGGAGGGGACATAAATAAAAGGGGATCCTAGTGTAGCGGTGGGCACTAGTACCACGAAGAGAGGCTGTGGTGCTGTAGCTGCCGGGTTTGGAGGATTCGTTTGGATACTACAATTTCATAGTTACCCTGAATAAGTACTGGGTATGCCGTACACATGCAATTCTCATTATTTACTATACCACCTACTGACTTTACTGGCTGCTATATATTATGGAACAAGGTCCCTTTCTACAGGAGCTCCATCTGGACTCTCCGTTCTGGGTCCGGACTATCTCGTAGGTGGTCGATCTATCTCCATTTATTTTTAAACAGGTTATGAATATAAGTAGGTTGCTAGCTCCTTATAGATCGAAGCTTGAGGATATCAGAACAGAAATCCTCTAGCTATATTATTACTGTTGTTCTTGTTTTGGGGAGAGCATTTGGGATTAGACTAGGTTGGGTTAAGTTAATCGCGCTACGAAGCTAGTTACCTTGAAGAGTAAACAGGTTGTTAGTAGCGACGTTGTGCCTGGGATTAAAACTGTCCAAGTTGGGGTTGGCATTTGTGTAGTGGCAGGTTAAGATATTCTAGGTCTATATAACTTTTCTGGTGTTTAGGATTGGGCGACGATATACCATACCCTAAGCCAGGTTTCTAGGTTCAATTTGTCATGAGTTTTGACCGAGGGGTGGGTGTCCCCTGCTAGGAGATGTAAATGACGGTATTGTTATTGTATATCCTGTGGGCGGGGCTGGGGTTTGGATAGCGATAAGCGGAGGGGAGGCCAGGGTTTTGACAAGGACGCTAATGTTGCAGTGATACATATCATATATTGTTTTTTCTTGGGAGAGCAGATTATACAAGCCTGACTTAGAGATACTGCACTAATCTAGGACCCTGGTTCTAATAAATCATGGGCTCCGGTTGATCAATGTCTGCTTGCGAGAGGGTATAATGATGAAGTCAAAGTCATCTTATACAAGTACTATTCAATTACATCGGATGCTGATTCTGATTAAGTGTCCGCTTTGCGCAATTGAATTGACAAAACTATGGCAATTATAATCATATTCTAGAATACTACTAAAGATTCAGCTATCAGCTTCCTCGT
>Ga0307511_10007894_pt1 | contig 10679 bp, 8 predicted proteins | sample 13_EM_MG_FD_200266 | JGI IMG/M metagenome (GOLD analysis project Ga0307511, IMG submission 200266) | Populus trichocarpa ectomycorrhiza microbial communities from riparian zone in the Pacific Northwest, United States - 13_EM | ecosystem: Host-associated > Plants > Roots > Unclassified | place... | reverse complement strand
ACAGGTGGACGACAGCAAGGTGCAAAAGAAGGAACCGTTTAACGGGCAATCAATAGGAAATTGGCATTTGCATATTTCAGTTAAGGGAAATATGGCAACAGTAACATCGAAGGAGTCTTGCAAATAGTATCCAAAATAAATCACGAACCGAGATATTTTTTAGCAATAATTGAAACGATCTCCACGAGCAAACTAGTACTCAGTCCTAGATGTGAGGAGTTATTTTCATCAAAAACATTACTTTGTTTGCTTCCCCTTCCATATTAGAGGACCTAAGCAAGTAAAATGAACTACTCTTCCATGTTAAACTAGTGTCCCTCTTCCTCTGGAGGTGGCCTCCGCGACGCTAACATTTTCAAAAACGCTTGTGCTCCATCCTTTGCGAAACAAATCTCACTTAATGAATCCCACGTTTCCTGAGATTTGTCCTGTGACCTCGCAAACATGACTTTCTCATACGAAGCAATTTCCTCCGAAATTCCATCTAGCCCCTTCCCAAGCTTCACCGCATGAACGATAGCATTCGCCAAGTCCAATGCATCGTGCATTGCAGAATTAACTCCTTCACCAGCGAATGGGGTCATGAGGTGGGCAGCGTCGCCAAGTAATGTCAACCCTCCTCGGTGCTCCCAGCTCATCCCAATAGGAAGCATATCCAACCTCCGGAGCACGACCTCGTCACAGGAATCAAGTATTAGGCGTTTGATGTCATCTGCACAGTCGGAGTAATACCCATCCACGAGCTGCTCCCGTGCCTTTGCTGACGAGTTCCATTCAATGCCACAATCGTCAAACCAAGACTCTGGCTGCTGCACACACGCATAAACCCGAATGCTTCCATTGCCGTTACGCTGAGCAAAGATAGCACGGCCTTGATCGTACATAAAAACGCTTCCAGCACCAACGTACTTCGAGAGCCATGGATTCCGGTTGCCAACGTCAAGAGCCCAGAGCTCAACCGCGGAGATTCCAGAGTAAAATGGTTTTTCAGTACTGAGTAGTGGCCGGACATTGCTGCGTGCACCATCTGCGCCGATGACGATATCAAAAGGGCCCTCAATAATATCCCCCCCAGAAAAGGTAAAATGAAGTGTGTAAGTTTCATTCTCGCCCTCACTCACTGGATCGTGAGCCTCCACCTTGCAAAGCTTGTAACCCCAATGTACGGTACCCTCCTCTAACGAGTTGAGAAGCATTTCTCTTAGTTGAGACCTGTCAATCTCAGGTCTTCCTAGTGGGCCCCGGGGGTCTTTGGAGCACTCCTGATCGCCCTGCAGTTGATTTCCCTCGTCTAGTAGCACGGTTCCGTCGACTGCAACTAACTTCATACAATCACCTTCAAATCTCGCTCGCTTGGTGAATTCCTCGTATAAGCCGGCAACCTCAAGTGCGAGTTGTCCCGATTCACGGTGGAGATCCAGAGTTCCGCCTTGGCATCTTTGAGTTGGTCCGCCTTCACGGTCGTACAGTGTGAACGGGACATCTTCGAGCCGAAGCAGCCTGGCTACGGTAAGCCCTCCCGGACCAGCTCCAATGATGGCGATTTTTGGGTGGGGGGCAGTGCCGGTCAGGGTGGGTTGCGGGGTCATGATGGCTGTTTTGTGATCTTGACACTAATACAAGATACTTAGTAAGCCAGGGGCCGTTTAAAGGGCTTATTGGGCCCGGATGTACCCCCGGAGGTTAGGCTAGGTACTTACGTATGAGAAAGATACGAGAAATATGCTGCACGGCCAGCAAGAGAGGGCTATCAGACCTTAATAAGTAACCGTCAACGCCTAGGCGAAACTGTGATGCTTTGGAACGTTGATAAGGGAGTCTTTGCTGGGAACCCGGGTTCTGATTGAATTTACAGTCTAGCTAAGTAGTTGTTTGCAGTCGTAGGTTTCAAGGTTGCTTAGATAAATAAAGTCGGAGCTGTGTTGCATCGGAACTGGATCGGAGGTTAAAATTTCCCCTTCTCCGAGATTGGCTTCCGAGTTTTCCCAGGTACCGACCAGGCTTAGACTTGGCTGGCACTAGTCTGGTTGCGTAACCCTTCGTACAAGCCCAACTAACAACAAGACTACTTACATACAGTATCTATTCGGTATTTGGGTACCTACTCTATGTACACCTATGTATGTACTGTACATGTACATAGTCCTGCCGGCATTCTCTGGCTGGCGACTGCATAACTTCTCGCTAGTCTTATGTCATTTCTGGCAGAGAGCCTGGAGGTCTCATACATAATTGGGCGAAGCTATGTAAGACCACTTGGGTAGCTATGTTCGGTTTGTGCTACATACATCACAGAAACTTACTCTTTTCGGATAACTCTACTGCCATTTCGAGAAGGTACTGCCTATCTTGGTTGGCTTGCCGAGAGCATTGAACTACTAAATAGGGTCTCTGTACGGCTACTACAACCAGACTAGGCTGCTACTATTAAGCAATATATCTACTTATTTTTATGTATATTAAAGAAGGCTTTATACTATACAGGTAAACTGTAAAGCATAGGGTCTAGCGGTAGGCTGGCTACACTTCCGGAAAGGTACCTCAGTCAAAACCATGCCTGGATCGATTATCAATACAATATACTACGAAGTGCTGGTTGCTAGTCTGGGCATTGGTACTGGTTGCAAAGTTACTAAGAGGTAGGGCAGCCTCACACCGCCTACGACATACACTGCATACCTGAAAACAGAAAGTGGATGCTTAATTTGTTACCGGCACATGGTAATCTATCTGCAACCGATACTGCACTCTTCCTTACATATACATATATATGCACGTCGCCTGTGGAAGTATACATGAATCGAGTTTTAATACTACTATATACCGGTACTTAGTGGTACCTACGAGGCTATGTTAAGCGTTTTTTAAGGATGTCCACTGCTAGATACGGGGCACTGCATGCGGCAATCTGTATACCACTCATCCGAATTCCTGTCCCGTAAATAGACTAGCAGTCCTGTCAACATATACTTAGGTAGTAGTAGCTATCTAGATTTGGTAGCAATATGGTCCTATCGTCCGAGAATTACGCTGCATGCCTTAGCTGACCCGTATGTGTGACAGCCCATAGCACATATTGTCTCCCATAATGGGCCTCGAGTCCCGGGGGCCAGGTCCCAAAAGCTCTGGCCGGGGCTGAAAAAATAAAATCGCTCATGCGTATACTAGACGATAAGACGGAGACACCTCCGCACTACCAATTGACGTTGATCCCAATCCCACCATGGCTACCCGTGGTGGCGAGAGTCGTATTACCCACTAAGCCTTCGCGCATTATTAGGTTGCACAGCTGACAGCTTAAGAACCGGGGATTGGATTTCAGCTGGCACAAGACTCATATTGACAGGCGGTGAGTTTGGTGATTAGTGCATAGTCATGACAAGGACATAAAGCTTGTGAGACCTGCGACTGGGTATTAGCCTTGGAGTCATTGTAGGGCTTGGATGCCTTGATAGAAGGTTCTATATACTCTTTCGGGCAACAGATAAGCATGACAGAGCACTACGGTCGGTTGAGTTAACCAAAACTGTTAAGAATTAGCTCTGATCATGAATGGCTGAAGGCCATGAATTTTGATAAATGTGCTAAAAAGTAAATGGTGTAGAGTGATTTTAACGCTTGGAGTGACCACCCTCCATATCCCATATACGTTGGAAAAAAGCCCAAGTCAGGGCTTCAGGGTAACAATTCGCAGTGCTCAGCCTCACGCAAAGAGCCTATACTACCTGTTTGTCTGATGTGTGCATCCCTACCAGACTACCTGTGTTCCCCCCCCCTACCTATGCAAGCTCATGCGACAACTTTTGATGCTAAATACGGTTCTGTTAATGGAAAAAGGAACGAAGCTTAGCTTGAAAATTACGAGGATGGGACAGCTTTGGAAATCACTGTATCTAGTGTCATATCATGCAGGCCGGAACCTTATATGTACAGTACTACTCGTGGGCTACCGCAGCGCATCGCACACCAATCAAATTAACTGAAGCCTGCAAAAACCGAGTACCTCAAGCGTGGGGTACGTGATGCATGCTGCCTAAGGTACATCCTTACATGGCTGGGATAAGCGTTGGCTACCCTGGGCATCATATTTACTTAATGCAGTTCTATCATAGTGCCATTTCAGGGTAAATTTTCAAGCCTGGCAAACCTAGTAATTATAAAGTATCGTCATGTCGCAACCAGAACGGCAACAACACCGGTACCGCTACCTACAGCTGCTTTTGAATCTTTTGGTAAATATAGATCTATGGTAAGCATACATTAGGGTTGTACTTTTTGAACTTTTAACCCGAGACTATAGTATGACGGTTAAGGAAACTCGAAACGAGAAGATTAAGCAAGGCGACACACACTTAATCTTAGACTACTATCTTTATCTAAGTCTGGGATGGTCTAATTTCAAAAGAGCAAGGTGGAGTAAGCCGGACACCGCCTGGGTTGGAGCGCCTCTCAGCAACTGACCGAGGCTATGATAGTATTGATAAAAGCATTAAGATCATGTGGCGTTAGAACTCTAACCAGTTCTCTGGTACTAAACAGTGCAAGTAAGTAATCAAGCACGCTGATCCACCACTGTTTTCGTCAATTATCCAAGCCTCGAGACCATATACATCGCCTTACATATATATATATATAGATTGATCTGCTAACGGCAATCTTGAACGAGATATATATCGAGAGCATGGATCAAACTTAACCTAATGGAGTTTTTCATATCTGTTTATAGAACGTACCTAGTATTGCAACCGTTACTCTACTAGGACCCGAGCTCGGGCCCTAACATGCATGTCTATGCGTCTCGCCTTAAACAAAGGTGATTGTGGAAAGACTATGGGATCCTCAACTTGGATACCTAGGAAGCGTAGAGTAATGCTACATAATATAAGCTTCCTTCCGCCCGCAAGAGTAATATTTTAGAACCTCTCCATTCCCGTTCCCGAGATTCCAAAACTGTACGGTATAGATACTACTTGCGTAGATTATCGAATTGCCTCCCGCATTCCAATGTTGTAACCAGACATCTGATATTATTTCATAACAGACCATAATATCTAACCTTTTGCATTTCCTGTCCCGAAAAAGAAGTACCTCCGTAGAAGTAAACCTTAATCATTGACCAATCATGCCACTAGTGATTCTCCGGAACGGGAGCCATTTTTTAGACTTCTGCATGTATGCTTTTCCACGTTTATTTTCCATGTTTTATTTTCTTTATTCTGCTGTTAAAATACACCTCCTGAGATATGTAGAAATACGGCTCGGTGTCGCCGTTAATCGAGAGAGGTATGTCTAATTTGTCTTAGGCAATGAATACATTTAAATTATAATATTAAGCTGTCTATAGAGAAGGAAAGCTATCGAAACAAGAAGCAGAAATGCTTTCCCAATATCGATGCCCAGTCCCTTAATCCACGCCGATGTTTCAAAGTATCGTACTACCCCCTACCCATACGCGGGACCTACTTTGCCTTGACGCCTGTAAGGCTCTGGCACCTCAGGCCACTCATCCACCCCATCTAGTAAAACAATCGCCATCCCACCTTCCAAATGCGTCTCAATATGACAATGTAACATAAACGGCCCTGGTACAATAACCTGATATCTTATAGCAATCCACATTGGTCCCTCGTCCGTAGTCATGAAGGTATCTCTATATGGTGGATTCTCAAGGTTGAACAATTCAGGTTTATCCGCAATCGCCTCTGGCATACTCGTCCAATTGAAGATACCGAGCCCCTTTCCAATCCTGTACATCTTATTGGAATGTTTGTGTATCGAGTGCGGGGTTTGAACTGGCTGTATGGGGTTTGAACCAACTTGAACGACGATGTCAACCCAGCTACCATTCTTTGTTCGAATGGTGAGATCAGGGTCTTGAGCATCAAGAGAGTTGAGGTCGAAAATGAGGGGATTATAGGCACTGCGATCGGAGGCATATAGTTTCTTGGCGCCCATGGTCCATTGCCAGGCGCTCCCGAGACGTCCGGCGTTGAGGAAGTACAATGCATCAGCCTCCTTCGCTGGTGGAGCGTGGTTGAATGGTGTAAGTTTGGTCACGTCCAACTCACGCACAGACTCTGAGAGCTTCTGCCCACCGTAGTCGATGTAGGGTGCAGACTCCCGACCGAGACCCTCAATAGGAGAGTTGAGGTAATTCATCTCGGCATACCCAGAGATCACTTGGTCTAGCCCCGAACCAGCAATGCGCATTGTGTAATTTCCTGGCCTTTTGTCCAGCTTCACCATTGCCGAATAGCGCTCACCACTGAACATGATCATGGCATCTGCAGGTTGAGGCTCAATCCATCGCCCATCAACCTCGTAGATCCACATGGGATGCTCGTCGATAGATATTTTTAATGACTTGATAGCCGTCCCAGCAATGAAGTTGAAGCTAACCCATCGTTGTTCAGCGTCAACATGAAAGACCTCTCTGCCTCCCTTGGATTCGACACAGCCTTCTTGGAGGCCCCAGGGAACCAGCGATACATTGAAAGGATAAGGCCCTTGGACATTAGAGATGGGGGGGAAACATCTATAATTGATACATTAGTTTATGGCTCACATGCGCGGTCGCAGTGACCTACCCTTTATCAGTAAGCGACGCACCATCAAATGCGAGTTTGAAAATCGGAGACAGGAGGTCGTTGATGAGCTGCTGGGGTGGACAGAAGACGTCGCCCTTTCCATTTGTGAGTATACTATCGATACAGCTGTGTATCTCGCAAAACATCAGTGTGCTATATTCTCAGATATCTCTGGGCCTTGGTTCACTTACAAGATGGTCATTCCGGATTTCTTTGTAATCCCCATGTATTCTGCAGAGGTAAAATTAGTCCAGTCGGAGAATAGAACCAGATTAGGGCTTTGTGCAGCTCTGGTCATTTCCCTGATATCCTTCTTATCTTTGCTAATCAAATGGAACGGTGTTGGTTCATTTTTCTTTGGACTATTGAGAAGATTTCATTTAATCCCTTGCCTATGGATACACCGCTATAGTTTGAACTTACCGGATGTATATCGCTCCGTATAGACCATCTTGGAGTGTGCCGCGTGAATGAGCATGATACCTGGTGTCAGTTAGCTTTGTTACCGTTAATTACTCAGTGGATATTCCATTTAGTGATGCTTACCAGTATGTTCCATATGTATTTGCGTGCCACCTATATATGTAGGTTTCACCTGGTTCAATAGGATACTGCGACAATCCGGGTACACCGTCTGACCATGGGCTTCCATGCTGTCTGTTATATGACATCCATTAGCTCATCTCACATACATGAAACCTTGCCATAATATGCCTGCATACTCAATACCATGCCAGTGGATCGTTGTGTTAAATGGCAACTTATTGTGAACCTTGACCTGCATAATGACGAGCATTAGCCCATATTTATGCAATGGACTTATGCCCTGGGACTGGAATTAAAGCCTGATCGTTACCTCAATAACATCCCCTTGATCTGCGAAAATGCTTGGTCCTGGGAAATTGTCATTGATTTTGATCATTTTCCTCGCATTACCGTTGGGGGCACCGTCTGCCCACGTAAGCGTCATTTTCTTTGAAATGACGCGGCCGTGAATGAGTGTAGGAAACTCGGCACAAGCCCATAAGGCAAACAGGAGACACCGGGAGGTCCAAAGGTTAACCATCATTTTGGAGTAATATTGACTTATGGGTCGACTGAATGCAAGGGCTTTTGGAAAGCACAACACACGCTCTGGAGGTGCCAGTATATTGGCGTGGGCCCAGGCCCTTTATGTAGAGAAAGAGGGCAGACGGGGAAAGAAGTGGCGCTGCTCTGTAAACAGCCATGTGGTGCCTGCATATCTTGATATGATCGACTCGTCATATATACCTACTTACGTACTTCCTAGCATTTTGTACGGAATGTAATCAAAACTCTGGACATGGTATCCTAGTATTACTTGATATACCCCTTAGACACATACCTTCACTAAATCTGGAAAGTGGAAATTTCTCTCCGTCGTCTAGGGCATCATGTTGGATATGGGAGTCATGGAAGGGTCTAGAGCTAGAGATGTCGTGGTATACTTAGTAAATAAGTATTAGTATATAAGGGATTAACACTAATTTTGTTTCTTATATTCATGCCAGGGCTTGTTGGTAATTGCAGCACTAATACTCAACGCAGCATTCTCGTCTGCATGCCTCACTAGAAGCTACTCCTGAAGTGAGCTCTTCGGGTCTGGGCTGCCTTGAACTACCTTGCAGCCTGTGACGTCGTACACGTGAACCATAGTACATACCTGGGTTGCACTACGAATGTATTCAATTAAGGATTTATACGGCTTTTGAGTGACTGGTTTGATCTCCGGCTACAGTTGGGATGTTTTGAACTCTAGAAGGGAAAGAGGATGCATCTTCATAGTACTACTGGCCTGTAAGTAGAGCTATAATTTTGTAAGTTGCTCGTAGACAGGCAAATTCAAGCCTGCTTGCAAGGTAGAAGTTTGCCCACAGGATGCGATTTAAGCCTTGTCCAGTAGGCTTTGATTATGAGAGAGATCTAAAATTAGGAATCTGTTGTGATTTTCATTGTATGGGGGTCCCAATTAGAACTTTCAAGCTGCAGATCCTTGCCAGATCTGATGCATGTAAGTAAGATAGAGTTTGTATCCGAACTGACTACTGTAACTCTGTTCAACATACAAGCAGAGTCTACATAGTACAAGAGCTATACCATGCCTAGGCCCACATTTTTATTTATCACTGTCTTTTCTCATCTCTGGTCAAACACTCGATATATATGGAATTGATTCCGTCTATTCACCGGCTGTTTGCCACATCGCTTCCGCATGTGTAATGTGCAGATACATAAGTAGTTGTAGCGTATACTTTACTGATTGTGTCATTGTTATACAGTACGTTTTCCATTACCGGCTGGGTGCATAATGTAATTGAGACTCATCTTAAGATCACCAACGAGCTCACGGGAGGCCCCACGTGCGTAGGAATTGAATTAAGATACGCATAAAGATCACTGGAGGTGATGATTCAAGAAATGGCCCTTTAGATATATATTTTCCTGGCCATGTATGTGGCAGTGCATACTGGACTAAGAAAGGGATGGTTGGTCGGGATCCGAGCAGTACTTTGCCTTTTGGGGAGTTTCCTGTACTTAGGATTCGAATTTGTTTTGCGGATGACCGGCTATACCGCTTCTCCTCTATTGTTTAAGAGACTAGACAATAATTTAAATAAAGGGCTCCACACTAGTATATGGAATGTTGCATAAGCAACTGTTGTTTATATAAAGTTCTTTTGTGTAAGGATTTCCGGTGGCGGACGGATCCCTACTGGTACTAGGGGATATCAATATGCAGGGGAACAACCAAGCTTACCAAGGGCCGGTGTGCATCGGTATCATGTGCTCGTCAATTCCATGAACGGATGTGTACTCTTTGGATGCATTCTTTAACCATGATAATGGGTGTCGGGGCCTGTAGCTATAGAGGTTTTAGCCAAGTTTCATTAGCATTCTAGAATATGCCAATTGCAGGGCGTTCTAGATTTCTTCAATGCGTTTCCTCGAGCCCAGTAGTCCCATTATGCATTGCTATCTATTAACATTGCCATGTTTATTTGTTGTACAGGTCTCACCACATCCACGGACCAGGCGTATGTCGTACGGCTTCGCACAGAGCTGAGACAGTGCAGTTAGCTCAGGCTCATGCACACCAATGTGTACAGGTGCAGATTGTGATTACGGTAGTCCAAGCATTTAACGTTTACTCTGGGAGACACAGCTAAAAACATACACTTAGGCCTTGATTCTAGAATTTCAGATGGCAAATCTGGCTAGAGTAAGACAAACCCTGCGAGATATTTTTTATGATCGTCCGTGTTATTGTTTCACTAGACGGATCATAGCAGTCAACACCCTCGGCATAGCCGAGATCGGAAACATGCATGAAACGGGAGAAAACTACCACGCGCTTAGTGACTCAATTGCGCATGTATTAGCTCGCCATTCACCACTACACGAGGGGATCCTAGATTGGTGAATGCCTAAGGACCGCCTCCGCCTAATCTATTACCTAGGTCTTCGGACCCGGTTATGATATGTTTCGAATTTTACAGCATCTCGATCTCGATATGGGGTCGGAGGTCGTCTGCTGCACGATCTAGGGGGGGTGCTTTAACACTGGGTTCCTTCAAATAAGAATAATGTCTAGCGGGCTGGTAAAGTTAGGGCCAAGAAAAGTTATAAGTCTAGGTAGTACCAAAAAAGGGGGAAGATAATGGAGGCAAACGATTAGAACTGCTCTGATGTGTCCATGAGCCCAAGCTAGACTGGGTTTTGCAAGATCTTGAGTAAAAACCATATCATATACCGGGAAAACTGGGAATTAAGACTCCTTGTCTGTACTGAGACACTTCTAGCGCTAATACTAATCCTACATACAGTGCCTGGGGGGAATTTACTACGCACCCCCCTGCATAATATGCAGTGCCAGCCTATGGCGGGATGTGAGACATACAGCAATAGTAAGACAACGACCATAGCGACCTCGCTGGCATGTTAAGCGGGGTATAACATCTCTATGCTATGATAGAAGGCCGAAATAATGCGGAGCGCTATGTGGAAATATTGGAAGAGTATTTGCCACAGGTGAAAGCAGATATGGAAGCTGCCGGAGTTTCCAATCCTGTG
>Ga0307511_10007893_pt1 | contig 10679 bp, 6 predicted proteins | sample 13_EM_MG_FD_200266 | JGI IMG/M metagenome (GOLD analysis project Ga0307511, IMG submission 200266) | Populus trichocarpa ectomycorrhiza microbial communities from riparian zone in the Pacific Northwest, United States - 13_EM | ecosystem: Host-associated > Plants > Roots > Unclassified | place... | reverse complement strand
TCAGCAACAAAAAAAAAATCAAGTTATAAATTTTAAAGGAAAAAAAGAAAGGAAATAAAAACACTGGCGATAATTAAACACATGCCACATCAAAAGAAAAGAAAGATGATAATGATAAAAGTGTATTTTAACAACATGGTAAAATTATATTTTTAAATGTTAAAAAACATTGCACACGCTATTTGGTGAGGGTCTAAATTCATTAGATGAATCCGCGATCATAGAAGAAAAAACAACATAATTTTTAAATGATAAATACTCACGAGCATCAAAAGATTTTAAAACCAGACAGACCAAGCAGGATCCATTTCCACCCATTGCTATTTGGTAACTAGGAGTCACTCAACGGCCATTGATTGCTATGAAAGTTGTTGACTAGTGCTTCAGCAAGCTTGCCATTTGTTATGATTATCGAAGATCATTGTCCAATCGATTATCAAAATAATCGAGCATTGCTTACAGAGGTTCACCAAAAAATAGATTTAAATTTAAATATGTTCAGGTAAATTATAAAAGCAAAAATGCCTGACTACAAGATAAAAAATGAATATTTCATAACATTTTTTATCAAATATATTCGGCATTAAAGATAATAACTCGTAGATTTCCACCAAAGAAATTCTCTTTAGCAACCATCAAGCTTAATTCCTAGTTAAAGCAATATAAAAGGATGGAAAAAAAATTGTTAACCATGAGGTCGAAGCGTTGATTTTACACTTCCAATTTTAGCTGGAAAATCCAGGGGATTGTGCCGTGGAACCCTTCAACAAACAAAGACCTTGACTCGATTTACAGGGTTATTTTTCATGACAAATAGTTTCTAGATTCGTTAAAAAGGTCAAGTAGAGATGATCAACAGTGTTTGTTGTGTGCGCTCTAAATGGTCAGATCCCTTATGTTGAAGAGAATTGTCTCTTTATTTTCTTGTGGTCATTCGGTTTCCTCACAGCTATTTCTTGTTCATGAGAACTCGTTCACATCATGAACCTCGTATAAATAATTGTTTAAGGTCAAGAGGATGATAATGATACAGAAACAGCGACACAGTAACGATCTATACTTTTATCTACTTTTGATTTAACAGACAGGACAGCAATAAACCTCTTTTTTTCGTCGCTTCACCATTGGTTTTTGCATTAGAGGATGTACATTTGAACTCATTTTCGTCTTCTCTGAGCTGTAGGGGGTAGTTTCTCAGATGGACCACAAGGAAGTTTCTGCCCGGTCTCCCTTTCAATTCTGCTCTTGAGCTCTCTGAGTATCCGAATTTGGGCAAGCTTCTCAGGAGACAATTTGTCCCAATAGATCCCTGCAGGTTAAAAGAGTTCGTTCTCTAAGAACAGGAGACCAAAACAACCTGAACCCATTACAAGGTTGCTTTATGAAACAAACTCTAAAAAAACTGCAGTACACTTCAGACTTCAAACTACGGGCTGCAGTGATTCACAAACCTTGAGGCTTGGGAATATTAGTGTTGGTGAAGATGACTTGGTCGGGAGTGCATATGATGTCAACGGGAACATCATGGATCAGCAATTTCTCAACCGGAATATCTTCTACCAATTGGCAGTCATGCACTGCAAGAGTTTTGAAGAGTAAGAAATCGTCGAAACAGTTAAAAGAGAACAATAGTTCAGTAATAATAAGCATGGCAACAGTATGAATAAAGGGAGCGTAGGAAATGAGATCCAGAGTAAGCGTTCCAACTACCGGAGGTCACAACTGGTGTTGAGTCATCAATAGCTCCCATATACCGCAGCATCCCATATTCAAGTTCAGCAAATCCCTGCACTCCGAAATCTCTCTGACATTAACCTTACAGAATCTTCAACTGCAAAGATGGTATTGCACTTTACAAAGTAACAAAAACCATCTCCATTTTCAGAATGAAGGTTTGAAATTATAGTTTAGGACCATATCCATCCATTAACTCTCAAATATTTTCAATGCATTTGACTGGCAAAGATTACGTTGAGTTTATAATACAAGAAAGATTGTATTATTACCTCTCCCTTGCCAAGTCGAGCCCCTGTTTTTGGGTCAACAGCGACAGAACCAATGACAATTAGGTCAACCTTGATCTTCTCATCCAATCCAATAGGCCTTCCATTCTTGGCAACACCTACAGAGGTGCATGCCTCATTTATGGTACTAGGGCTTAACATGTGAGATTCAAGTATAGAGAAAAACCCAGTTCTCAAACGGGGTTGAGGAGTTAACAGTTTCTTTCCACCTGCAAACACCACGAGGAGGCACTGAGAGGTTACTCATAAGTTTGCTGCAAGTCATCCTTACAAGAGTATGGTATGAGGCTTCAATATGATGGAAGACTAACCAGAGAGAGTGAGAAATCTGACTTGTTTTTGTGGTGAATCCGGGTTTACCTTCACACAACTCGCTTCGAGAAACACTTCCAACCCACTCAACTGCCATGACCCGACCTCATTAAAAAAACTCTTACATTCACTACCCGTAAACAAAGCACGCGTTCAAAAGGAGAGAAGGGGAAAAAAAACAAAAAATAGGGTTGGCTCTTTTACCATTTTAGCAGCAGCTGAGGCGCCAACGAAATTGGGGATCCGGTGGTGAACAGGTCTGGGGTTCTGAGCAATATTTCGGGCCTCCATCAAATCCCAAATTCTCTTTCGGATGACCCATTTCCAAGCTTTGGGGTCATCCTCTGAACTCGTCTCCATCTCTCTTTTAGAAGTCTCGGCCATTGAGTCTCTTGCCTGTGCATCAAGTCTTAACCTCTCGGCCTCGTAAGCTTTTTCATCCAAAACGACGTTATCGTCGTGGGCATTTCGCTTAGAACTTCCCAGCTTGCAATTTGAATTGAACAATCTCTTGCTATGAGTTCTCCTCGAGAAGAAACAAATTAAAGATGGAGAAGAATGGGGGTAGTTAAAGAGGAGTGTGTGTGTGAGCGGAAGTGGAGCTGCTATTCGAGTCAGAGTTGAATCCATTAGGTAGGAACTAGAAATCCGGGATATGAAGTGAAATATGTGCTTTGCGCGTGGATTTTAGAGGAAAAAGGTGATTGGGCATCAATCAGTGGTTGTTCGTGTTTGGCCTTGTTTTTTAGATTACAGTTTAAAAAAGAAAAACGTAATTTTTTTAAGAAAAATATTTGAAGTGTAGTGTTAAAAAAACATTTATTTAGTTAAAAATTGATGTATGAATATATTGTTTTAACTTCTATAGAATTAATATTTAAAAAATTTAAAAATAATCATATATAGAACGTTCAAAAAACAAAATAACTAATCAAATATATTTTTTATATGATTAGACAAAATACAAGTATAAAGTATAAGCTAACACGGTCAAGATTAACTTCAAAACCGTTTTAGCAATTATTGTTATATTTATATTTTTGCCAGCTCATCAAAAACAATTTAAAAATATATTTTAAATTTTTTAAAAACATAATTTAGCATTATCTCACATAGATTCAATCAATCTGAATGATGGATAGAAATATAAGTTGATCTAAATTAATGTAATTTATTATTTAATTTTCTTTTTTAAATCTTTTTTACTATTCTTCTTGATCTTGCTGTTTAGAGCACAATTCCAATCAGCCTCCCCATCTTGAAAACTTCTGATGATGATGTTAGGGGCTCAGGAGAGAATATCCTGAAAAAGCATTATTGCCGACGCAATTATGAAAATTGTTCGGACAGCGCGTGCACAGACAGAGAGACAGGGAGAAGGAGAGAGAGGCAGAGGATGAAGAAGAAGAGAAGAGAAGGCGACCTAAGAAGAACAGTGAAGAGCAGAAGCAGGAGATGGAAGGAGGGGAAGAATGAAGAGGAGAGAGTAGATGGAAGATATCCAAAGAAGATCATTAGGAAATAGGGAAGAATAAATTTAGGAGGGGGGCTAGGAATACAACAGTAACGGCCCAATTAGCCTGAAATACAAGAATATACAGCAATGATACAAAGTAATCCCTCTCCATGAGGGAGGGAAAACCTCTCTCTCCCTACTCTTCAAAACTGACCATATCTGAAAACAAGAAATCTAATCCTCTGAAATTAAATAAACATTCCTAAGAAATAATTGGTACAAACATCAGAAGTGAGTGAGGAAGACAGTAAATAAAAATGAAGGAGCATCATCCACCAGTAAAAAAGCAATGAACCGTTACAAGAGAGGAGAGTAAGAGCTGTCACCAACATGTGAATATCCTTGTGAAGCATGAATCCTCAGGAATTATTATTACCATAGTAAATCTTTAACACTGCTATTCTTTTATTGGTTTTCTCTAATGGACTGTAGCTGGGAGAATGAGATTCGGACAATCGACCCAGCAAGTGAAGTAGCATGCTTGCACACGAGGGCTTCTGTGGCCTCCTCCTCGGTTTCAAACAGAACAAGCGCCTGCTTCTTCCCATTCATCTCAAAGAGCTTGGTGTTCACAACGGTGCCATGCTCCTCTACAAGACTCACAATCTCATCCTCAGTGATGACCTGAGGTAAAGTGGAAAGATGAATCATCTTTGTTGGTGAACAGCAGTATCGGTAGTTCTTTGCAGCATTACGGTTGAAGCGATTCAGATTAGAGTGCATGTACTCGTGCGTATCAGCACCTTGAGTTATGTTTGGATGCTTCGAAAAGTTGACCTCCATTCGCTTTCCAAAAAGCATGGCACCCTGTTCCACATATGAAAGAACATAAATACTGCCCGTTGAGACAAGGTGATATGGAGCATTCAAGGAGAGGAATTTATATCCAACAAACAATAATAACGAAGCAATGAATTCTGAGAAATCTTCATAGACCGAACCTTCAAAAAATGTACTGCCAATTCAGCTTGGAAACCATCCCCCATCTGAACAAGTGCATGATCAGGCTTGTTGCGAAGAAGCTTAATCCGCACTATGTTTCCATAGAGAGAAAACAGGTTGAAAAGCTTGTCCTCATCTATTCTCTGGGTACAGAAACATTTTTCTTGCATGAATATCAGGAATCTATTAAAAACTATATTCAAAAAGAAGAAAGACATCAGAATAAACTTACATCAGGATTTAAATTGGAGACAAGAATTGTGCACCTATCATTTGTCCCACTAATTCCAGGAGGCAAACCTCCACCAAAGGCAGCAGCAATTGCAGCTGCATTGGGCATCTAAATTTTCCAAAAGAGATCAAATGTAGTAAATTATATCATATCCTAGAACATTTTAGTAAGATAGATGCAAAATAAATCTAATTTTAGGCAAATAATTTATGTCTTTAAGGAATATCAGGCTATTACAGAAGGTAACATCTTATTGAGAATGTTATTCTATGAAAATTTCTTACAGAAAAGGTATATTTTTTATTACAAATAATTGTTATGTTATATAAACCAGGAGAGATGGCGAATGTATTTCCCAGTAATACCTGATATTCCCCAAATGCAGAGAATAAATTTAGAAAATAGCAAAGCCAGCCAAGAAGATTTACAAGATGTAGCTCTTTAGGCTGTCATTCATGCCTTGCCATTTCCTTTATATCACTTCTAAAGTTCCAGGGAAAAAAAGGGTGGAAGGACACAATGGTAAACAACATACACAGTGAGGTGTTTCCCGTTACAGATTGGGAGAATATAAAAATACCAACCCTGGTGTAAAATGCAGCAAGAAAAATAGGTAAGTTCGATGTCCCAGTTCAAGTTTCCTGAAACTGATCAATAGCATCATCACTACGACATTTTTTAGGTATCAGTTTTCAGGTTTCAACCCTAGCTGTTAATTTCTGGAAACAAGTTAGCAAAACAACCATCTGGACATCAATTAGGCAGGTCATTACTGTAAATGTAGGAAAGGACAAAAAAAAGGCGATAAATAATTGTGGTCAGCAGACATCCTGAATATTACACATGGATGATAAATAGTCTGTATGGTGCACCGCAGCAATACCCACCTGAGGATATCCAACTGCATGGAATAAAAAAAAAGGATTTAGTGCTCAATGAAAGCTAAGAGTAACAGATCATTGTAACCTCTAAAGCCAGCACATGCCCTGACTCCAGTAGCTTTAAGAGCATACATACCTACATCGCCATATGATGGCTGCTGCAAAAAGAAACAGAAAAGAATTTAATTACTCAAACCACCTATCACCAACCAACATGAAAATACAACAAGAGACGAGTACATACTTGGGAAGATCTGGCTTTCTGTTCTGAAGGCAGGTTAGGATTAGTGAAATCCCTGTACAAAGGAAGATATAGTTTTCGGCAACATTGATAGGAAAACATCGAAAACATAGAAGTCAAACAAAGAAGCCATAAGACAAACCAATCACCTTGAGCTGTCATTGTTGTAGTTCACTTGCAACTCATCCAGGCTAGATGAAAAATAGGAAAAGTATATTAATATCACCCCAAAAAAAAAGAATCAGAAATCCTCTTTCTGTGGTCACAGGAATCAGAACGCCCCCACAGGGTCCTTGATTCCCAAAGACCAGAAAAAGAGGATTGAGTGGGTGCGATAATAAAAATCATAGAATGTTCATTACATACTTTGAAAACTGAATGTCCAGCTGACAGCAGCCATCATAGATATTGCGCCCCTACCAAAACAGCCAAGTTCCAAAAACTCTTATTTGAAATCCAGCCAACTGCAACACCTTGAAAGCAAGCTTCCAGGTAAAAGCAACTTCTTGAATAACAAATTGAATAGTACCTGAAGAGAAGTCCTAGCCTGAACAGCACTCTGGCGTGACTGGTATTGAATAAGGGCTTGAAAACCTAAAAATATGCAAAACATTCATGCATGACAATTTCAAATCATACTCCTCTGCATTTTTAATAAAAAGCATAAGATAAATCCACAATGCACTCGGAGTAAGAAGTTAAGTAAGAGAAGCTAAGTAAAGAAAACACAGATGATTCTCAGCTATAAAGCTGTGGTACAATTAGAATGCACAAAAGTAAATACCAAAATTATTTAATGTAGTAACTACAATTCTTAAAAGAGAGAATGGAGAAAAAGAGGGGACGAGAAAATGAAACTTCAAGAAGCTGACCAGCTGACTTCTGAAATGTGACCATCTTCTCCACAAATCCATGGGGGGAAAAAACTTGATGCAGCACGTCCACTGTAATAGGATATTGCATGTGATGGATGGTAATTAACAGAATTCGATTTGGCTGTGCATCCAGAGAGTGCCCAACAGCAGACATCATAGAGACAGAAGAGAGAGAAGAGAATAAATAGAGAAGCATAGATAGCGAGAGGAGATATAATGCGAATTATAGTTAGAAGAAAGATAGAACAAAACAGATCCTTTATAGTTGATGGTTCAACATGCAGGAAGCATACAATCACAGCACTAAAAAGAAAAGCATGAGAAATTCCAAGGCAAATTTTGAGTTATGAAAAGTCTGAAAGAGGAAAAATTGTAGGTTACAGTTTATTAAAGAGACATAATTAACCTGCTATGCCTCTATACAGTTACATCAAATCATCTGATAATGGAATGCATAAGACTTGGTAGAAGTACTAGGACCATGTTATCTCTAAATTTTAATTCAACTTAAGCAGACATAGTGGATGAACTATAATAGACACATGAAGGAAAAAAGCAAGGAAGAAAACAAACAATCCACAGTGATTACAGTGTTGGCTTCATATTTGTGATTGAAGAAACTGATGATATTTCTCCTCTAATAACTTGCTTTCTGGTTATGAATAATCGCCATTACCTAAAAACACCACATGACACTCTCCAACTTAATGTCGCTATTAACCCTCACCAACCAATAAAAAAACAGTGCACCTCTCCAGTCATCCATCAATTGATAATAAAGAATCCTTTTCATCCCTGTAGCGCTCTAAAGTTCAACAAGGAATCATGGAAGCTTCTAGCTCCCCGCTTATATGGATTGCAAAGTAATGCTATCAATAATGCAATACCGTTTGGTTTTTGATATCTTAGACTACAAAGTACCCACCTCTTCTCCTCGCCCTTGAGTATTTTGATCCATTGTAGTCAGTTCTTGATGCGATGAGAATTGAATATAAACATTCCTTCCCCTGCAAGAAGAAAAGGAGATTCAAAACACGTATTACAGTTATCAGTTTGGACCATTTGGTACCGGTATTTACACCAAAAACAAAACAGAAAAGGAAATGCCCTTGCAGAAAGTTCTGAGAGAGAAACATGTACAAACTTTTGTATACCTTATAGTTGGCTGAACATCTGTATAGTATTGAAGAGCATTGATGGCTGAAGGAACATCTTGCATTTGAAGGAGAGCCTGCATGCATGGCAATCATAACAGACCATGTCACATTCCAGGTTCTGCAAAAATCTGATGTATTAATAATCACCACTATTCAATAAGCATTAAAGTAACCTGATTTTTAGCACGAAGCATAACAAGCTTCGTTATAACCCCAAATGGCTGGAACAGCTGAAGCAAGTCATTCTAGAAGAACAACATAAGATCATCAGTGATGCATGAATGCAAACCAGTGCATAAGCACCATTCCATGATTCAGAAATGCTTTTGAAGACAAAGTAAAAGACAAATCTTTCCAAAACTATTTTCAGTTATCACTGTGTTTCAACACTTGCAAAGCTTCTAACTAATTAGGAGACAACTCTAGATGATTTCAGTGACTTTAACACTTCATGACAAAAAACAGTCAAGAAAACCCAGAGCATGTAAGCTGAGTTTTATTCAGGTTAAGATTTTATTGAATAAGATAATCAATCACACTCTTTGTATTAAAGCCAGCCTGGAATTGAAATCATTATTATTCTATCCTTTTAATAATTAGATAATTTAAAAATGCTATGCCACCACTCGGACTTGAACCGAGATGCTCTAGCATTGCTTCCTAAGAGCATAACTTTATCCCATATAGTAAATGAAGCTAAGCTCAGCCTTGGCTATTAGTATCATCGGATTTAGCTCATCTAACGCATCTTCTTTAATGTGAATTATGTTTTTTTGCATATACCACTAGGGTAATAACTCCGGGTATTAAAGATAGATGATAAAACACATATTACATAGGTTGCAGATTTTCCCTATTGTCTTTCTGTGGTCTGATAGAAAGCATGCCCTCGCATCTATCACATTTAGGAATATAACGCCCCCTGATTCTTTTCAGAAAGAAGTTTTCAGTCTTCAAGTTCACTAAATACTACCGCATGGGGAAATTGAAAGGATGGTAACTTATGTGTTTGCAATTTTCTGGACAAGTCCTCATCATCCCATCAAGAGTATTGAATTTGTTTGGTTCATGTTTTCCAAGGGGTTTCTCCTCTATCCCATTTAGCATAAGGAAATATAAGAATTTCCTTCCTAGGCTACATAGAACGCTAATCAACATGTCTTTACAAAAACGTTTGACTCATATGCCATCCAATTTAGTATAACCAAAAGGAAAGTTAATATCTCCAGGCATTAAAAGAAGTGTTATCCATCTTTAAAGATCAACTTCCAAAAAAGTATCATTCCTCATGATACCTTTCAACACGTATAGAGATGTTTGGATAAATACACCAATTGTTTCAAATACTTAAATCACAGCTTGTGATTTTGTGTGCGTGTGCGTGCATTAGAAAGAGATAGAGATATACTTCAGAAATCTCATGCCCCACGTTGCGAACATGGATAACTTTGGAAGGCTCGGTCATTTTCGAACCAGTCTACAACAAACCAACACAGGAGTTAATCCATATTTTCCATCCTCAAAAGAAAAATTGCATTCAAAGTTCCTCACACGAAACAAAGGAAAAAACAATCACTTCTTCCTTCAACATGGAAAATGCTCACAGTATAATCAAACAACATTCTAAGTTCAATTCAAAACAAATAAAAAATAATGCAACCTTACCACACACAAAGCAGTACTAAATCATGAAATGCTAACAACTTGCTTGAGAAACACAAAACTCGTTAAATATTTACTATTTTTCCACTTCAATTCATGTGCAAATCTTAAACAATGCATTTATTTAAGAACCTAATCATCCAAGTACAATAAAACGCCTAAACCCCATGTCACTGAAGGACTATCATAGCTGCAAGCAAAGGTCATGAAATTCGAAACCCTAGCTAACGGTCCGTTTGGAAGCTGATAAATAGTTAAAAAAAATAAAGCAAGAATATCGAATCTAAAAACAAAATCATCGTGCAGTAAAATACAAAGCTGTCCGCTTTATCGGATTTTCTCAGTTACCAAACAGGCCCCTACACATTCATCGAGTGCGATCGAGAATCGAAGACAGAGAAATAGAGAACTTGCCTCGGAGAGAAAGAGAGTGAGGGGGGGGAGGGGAGGGGAGAAAGATCGTTTCGTATAAAGAACAAGGAGGAGGAGAAGTACTATGTAGATCGACACCTACGCAGGCACGCTGTCCGTCTCTGCTGTGAGTGACTATTGCCCTATCTCCGACTTTTAAATGACACTCCCTTGGATGGACTTTCGAGTGACGAGTAATGGTGGACCCTCTCTAGTTTCATGAGAGAATGGGATTAGGAATTTAGGACCCATAATATCTTTCTTTTTTTTTTTTTTATTCACGTGGGGTGTCCGGGCCAGCTTACGCGCACCACGACTATTTCCCACGGCCCACTGGACATCCTGCAAGCCCAGGAGCAGGTAAGGCACCGCGGGGGTGACAGGCGTGCACATAGAGGGTCGAACCCGGGACGGGGGCGGAACAAG
>Ga0307511_10007892_pt1 | contig 10680 bp, 7 predicted proteins | sample 13_EM_MG_FD_200266 | JGI IMG/M metagenome (GOLD analysis project Ga0307511, IMG submission 200266) | Populus trichocarpa ectomycorrhiza microbial communities from riparian zone in the Pacific Northwest, United States - 13_EM | ecosystem: Host-associated > Plants > Roots > Unclassified | place... | reverse complement strand
CTAAAAGAAAAACATAATGTTCTTGTAGATCATAAATTAACATTGCAGGAGATGGTGTTTCCCACCAATCCAGTATCTTATAATGTTCTTGCCATGTCACGCTGTCGTTTTTTCTCATGAAATAGTATCACTGAGGGTTGAGGGCTTATTTGTCAGTGGCTGTGTAGGATAGGACTGGTTTGTAGTCTTCCCATAATATTAGAGAGAGAAAGTGGCTGATACAGGGGAAAAAAAAAAGGTTGGTTCTTAGGATTTCATTGGACAACCTTGCCTACTATTGTCGTGGGTGTCCACTAGCGGCTTTTTTGTCTTCTCCTTTTCCCTTCTTCTTAATTTTATCATCTCTCCTTCTCTTGTGCTATGTATGCTATAAATTTATTTTCGGGTATATAAATATAGTACTTATTATTTATTGTAGGGTTTCTTTCTTTTCTCTTCTCCTGTTATTCTCTCTCTCCCCTTAACAGTAATGATTTTCTCGTTACGGGTATCGTTGTTGAGGAATCTGAGGAGTTGTGGTTGTGAAAAAGTGGCAGTTAAAGCATTAGAAAGACAACAACTAGAAGAACAAGAACAAGAGGAAGAAAAACAGACAGAGATATAGATAGATAGACAGGCACACGAGTGTTTGGTGTGTGTAGAAAAGAAAGAGTGCTTGTTTTGTTGATTGATGTGATCATCACCAAAACAAACGGCTCTTTCTGGCTTTATTTACCGTCTTTTCGTATTTCTCTCTATATTTGGTCTCTCTTGGGGGGTCTTTTACTGATTTTTGTTCCGGCTGAAGGGTGGTTCTTCCGTTAACATTCCTCTTTTTTTTTTCTTGTTTTATCTGGGCCTTGTTCTTTGTATTTTGTTCTTTTTGGTGTGCAATATTGTATATCATCATGGCTCAACAAAGGCAATTTCAGATGGCGGGTGGTGGCAATTCAGGGCAGTACAATGACACGACTTTTACCAAAATCTTTGTTGGTGGTTTGGCCTGGGAGACACAGAGAGACACCATGAGGCGTTATTTTGAACAGTTTGGAGAGATCCTGGAGGCTGTTGTTATCACAGATAAGAATACAGGGAGATCCAAGGGATATGGCTTTGTAAGCCCATTATTTGTTTTTTTATCCTTCCTTTTTCTTTCCCTTTTGCGAGGGGTATATTTCCCTGTCTTCCTCTCACTGCATGATTCGGTAAAAAGTGGGTCTTTGTTCTTGTTTCTTTAGGTTACATTTAAGGATCCAGATGCAGCCATGAGAGCTTGTCAAAACCCATCTCCGGTGATCGATGGAAGGAGGGCAAACTGCAATCTTGCATCACTTGGTGCACAAAAGACTCGACCACCAACCCCTCAACACGGTCCATTTCTCTCTTCTCTGTCATCTCCTTTCCATACCTTCCCAGATATTTTTTAGAATGCTTTGCTCATCTCAATGTATGTGTGTGTGTATATATATATATCCACTTTCTATGCAAAAGTTATCCCTTGAATATTCAACCAACATTGCTCCATGAAACAACACAAAAAATGGGGCAAATGCCCTTTTGTCTTTCATTCTTAAAACATGTAAAGATTCCAATTTTTGAACCCACTCCATGTTGATATTGTCTTTAAAAACCGTGGCAAGATAGCTGTTACAAGCTTATAATTACTCTATTCGTCCGCTTGCTAACTGAAATGTAGATCTGTATTCACTGAACAAGAGGATTAAAGTATTTACTTAAGGAAAAACAATGAAATCGCAGGCACAGGACGGTTTAGACCAGTACATGGAGTAGTGGCTTCACCTACTTATCCTGGATCCGCAGCTCCATACACCCATCAACCCACTGGTCAATACTCATTTCCTTATTCAGCTTATGGGTAAGTAAACAGTAACAAATAAAAGTCACCAGGGAATGTTTTCTTCAATTTCACTCTCCTTTAATATGCTTTCAATTTTCTGTATTCATTATCTTATCATATTCTACCTTTTCCTCCTCCTGTCATCTCACAGGTACACTGGATATTCACAGGATGCCATGTATCCCTTGGTTTGTATTGACGTGATATACTTGTATAGCTAATGTCTTGTCCAACCAATTTCATCTGCGTTGTTTGACCAGAGTCTTATGGCATTGTTTGCAGGGCTATTATGGTGTTTATGGAGGTCAGCAATTCTCACCTTACTATACCACTGGAGGGGCATCAGGAACACCAGGGATGTTCCAACACAATTTCTACCCATTTTACACTCCGTATGCACAGAGTAGCCAAGCACACGGTTTTGGAATTCAATATCCCCAAATGGTACAGTACCCTTATTTACCTCAGCAGTTTGGCTCTACAGGAATCTTATCACTTCCTTCTTCTGTAGCAATGGCGACTACAACTGCAGGTGATCATTCTAATAATTTCCCTGACTTGTTCATGAATCAAATTTATCCATTTGATGCTAGTTTACTTAACATAAGGCCAATGACAGGATCATTTGAATGTAACCTGCAACAGGTGCAGCCACAATGACTATGACAACTACTACAACAGCAGCAGTAGCACCAACAGCAAATACAGGGGTGGTGGGAGCAGGAACAGGTGCTTTGCAAGCATCTGGAACAGCTACTGAGCAAAACTCACCAACCAAATAATAAGTATGGAAAGTTCGTTGTCTTCTCACAGGACTGACAACATCCGCAAATCGCAGACCAGGAAAAACATAATGGGGAAGAAGGAATAAGGAAAACATTGTTTCATGTCACTGATTCAAAAGGAGGGTTATGCATGATCATCAGTTAGCATAACATCAGAAGAATCCAAAAATTCAGCATCAGATTGTTCATTTCATGGAAACAGGCATTTGAGATACAAAAGCTCACTCCACTAACTCTCTTTCAATCTTTCAAGCCCCCGACATTATCAACTTCATCATCACACATGTTCGGTCTAGGACACTAGGGAGTCTCAAGCAGTTGTTAGCGTTAACTAGGAAAAGAAATCATATTCATTTCATGTATTAGCACAAGGTGGAATCCAATATTGGCATTGGATTCTACCTCAGATACTAATCAGCAGATTATTATGTCTCGGAGGCAGAGAGCATCCGATGACTTACTCTTGTTTATATTTGGCAGCAATCAGGGTTCAAAGATTGGTTTTATATCTTTGAGCCCATATTGGTCAACAAGAAAGTTGGGCTATGGATAGCTCAGTCATTAACTTGTAATTTTTATTTTATTTTTTGTTTCTTCATTATTCATGATTGACTGCTTTTTTATAATAGGATCAGAACATTAGTCGGGGGAAAGAAGATGGTGTCTCTGTCACCTTATATTTTTCTGTTTACAGATAATCATCTCCTTTACATTTCATCTTTTGCTTTCATCCGGCATTTCTTTTCTTATTCAAATCCCTTCTTTTGCATTATCACATCTTTTGGGGTGTGTGTTTGGAATCCAAGGGGATCTCGCAAAGGGGAGTCAAATGGGTGTTGGTACTTTTTCTGTTCCAAAGTCGGGCATGCGGGTTTGCATCACATGGCTGTGGCAGTTGGAATTCTATGTGGAAGTGGGTGAAGAAGTTTCTGCTAAACAAATGATGATGAGACGAATCTAAACTAATATCATTGATATGGATAATGCGTACATGGTCAATGGCTAATGAAGATAGGTTCTTACTTTTCTCCTCATCACATGGTCTCCAACGAGGTTTTTGTTAGTTTCTGGAGAATTAGAAAATTACAAAACCTGCTGCCTAGCTTACCAATTGAAGATGATTTTCGCCTAAACATGGATTCCAATTCTCATAGCAACTTGGTTCTAATGCAAAGGCAGAATAAATCCGCGAAAGGTTACCAGGGAAATCTTTTACAAGTTTTTTGTACAAAGCATCAGGTGAGTTGTGTACCCAAACAACCTGCAAGCTCTAGCTACTCAATCACCGAGTTTACCTCTCTGGCAGTGCACTGAGTTTTCCGTAACTCATCTCAAACAGAGAAGGTCATGATACCGATGCAAGATTGAAATCGAAAATGGCATACAATAAAGCAACATGAGTTGTAGACATGTTCTTGCCGGAAGGAGAATACCAGCGCATCTATAAGTTGTTTCAAGAACACAATTAGGCTAGCATACCAGAAAAGATTCTATCACTTCTGCTTCACATGGCTATACGTCTGACATTTTTTTCAAACTTCACGATACAAATAAATGATTTCAAATTGTGGTAGGGAAGCATTCTCGCGTAGTTTTCAACAGCACATCTTGACATCGTCATTGCCAACCAGCAGGACTAATGTTTAACAAAGTTATTAAAACAGTTCTAGTCATAAACTGACTTAAAACCCGAGTGAATTGAATGAGTTAACTCGAGTTAATCCGGATTAATTTAAAACAATATCATTTTGATTTTTTTCTAAAAAACTCAAGTTTTGATTAGGTCGACTGAGTCTCTCATCCAATTTAATTTAAAACCTGGCTCTGTAAGTCAAATCCCGTGGCAAGACCAGATTTAATAACATTAAATGTTACAGTAAAATATTGTGGAAGTATACCTTAGGTTTGATGACAAAGTGGAATTTAAAGCGTAGTACACACTATTAGTAGATAGACATCTTATCTTCTCTATGCCCAAGAATCAACCCAAAAATTCGAGTAGATGTTGCCCCAAAATAAATGGGAAGAAGAAATCCATTAGACCACTTGAAATCTAGACATTCATACAATGACAAAGCTTCTTGCATCTCTATAATTGCCATAAAATGAATCTTTTTCGGATCTCAAATATTCCCCGAATTTACAAGGTACATGCCATCTCTATTCATAGCAGATAGATTCAATAAAAGCTGCGGACTCACTTAAAAATTTGGCATTTGTGTACAAATCCAGGAACGAGTACTAACCAAGCTTCTTGAAATACTACTGTCCAAGCTCAAACAGTTTTCTTCCTAATACAACAGCCAAAATAAAACGAACGATTGTCTCTGATCAAATTTTTCTATTGTTTGACATGCAATACTACAGAAATTATCATACAGAAGAACATATGGTAGCACCCAGAGCATAATCTATAGGCAGAGCAACTAACCCTCAGGAAGTGCAAAGCAAGAGGCTATGCTTCCTAGAAAGGCAGTCATTTCATGGTTGCATCAAGTTCTTAGTAAAAAGTGAAATTAAAGGAAACTTGGTTAATTCAAAACAGGAAAATTATGTTATGCTAAAAGAAAGTTCACTAAAACTGTCTATATCAAGCATATTACAGTAAGTAGACAATGCAGCTAGTCTCATGGGTCTCTCGAACTCCTTAACCTTCGAGCTTCCTAGAGTATCTGCTATAAGATGCAGCAATCAGACACAAGAACAAAACAATTAGAAACCTATGCAACAGAAACCTAAGCTGAATGGATGTTTTCAAGCAGAAATATCCAAAAATCTATTTCTTCCAAAGAAACCAAACATACCAACTGTTACATGACAAGCATATTATGCAATGGTCAAAAAACACAACACAACATGCTTCCTCAACACCCAGGAAACAAGAAAAACTGCCCTGCAAATCTAAACACATGGAACTTGTTCAAAAGAACTCCTATAACGCAAATCTAAACACATGGAATTAACTTGTTGAAAAAAAAATCTACGAGAGAGAGAGAGCACCTGATGCCTGGTCAATGAAACTCTATCTACTTCAATGGCGGTTTACCGCCTCCTAATGTTGAGTGTGATGACCGCCAAAAACGACGTCTTTCCCTTCATAATAAAACAATATTTCCCTCAAAGTTTTAACAGCTCTATTTTGGCGATGACAATTTCACCCGTGAAGACCTACCTGAATTTACCGGAATGATTTTTTTATTTATTTTTTTGTTAGCTCGGGTTGGATAATATTTGAAGTGAAAAAATCAGGTTTGGAATTTGGATAGGGTATCGATACTGCTCTGGTCCTCGACCCGAAATCCTGTCTAAACCCGACCCATAACCTTAAAGTTTTTGAAAATTACATTTATATCCCCACCTATATTTTTTTGAAGAAAAACTAGGTTTCTTACTTGCCTCTCCAGCCGAATCCTCCCTTCTCTTTCTGTATCCCTCTTGCTTTCTTCAGTCTTCTTCAATCTCCAGCTAGCAGCAGACCTGCCGGCAGCAAGCCAGCAACACCAGCAGCAAGCCAGCAAGTCTGCACCTAAGGTTGGTTTATTCTGGTTTCTCACTTACCTTCTATATTATAACCAAGACTAATGCATTAGTCTTTTATTCTGTTGTATTGATTCATAAATGCTACAATAATTCTTTATTTCTGCATAAATTAAACAGGTTATGTATTATTCTTGGTTATAATATTGAATTTATTTGAGATGATTTCAGCTCGATCATATGTTATGTCATGCCTTAATCGGATAAAACAAAGAAAAAAAAAGGTCTCATCGGCTTCCTTCATAGCTTTCAGCTGATGTTTAATTTTAATTAAAGCACCCATGTTAGTTTTTGCCTATCGTTAAATAGATTTGAAGTTCTCATTGAAATTGCGGGTCAAATAAGTAAAGACAATCGCTTTTTTTTTTCTGGTAAAAAAATGTTATTTCTGTTCTTCTGAAGATAGTCATTTTAGACCTCAAAGACTTAGTTCCTTTGTTTGCATTTCTTTTTCTTCTGCTTTAACTTTTTTTTTTTTTCAATGTCAAGCAGGGTTGTTAATGAAAAGTGTTCCACTGTGCTCTAGCTATTGACTAAATGCTTATGTTGCCATGAGTATAAGGTGGCCTAGGCTTCTAACACCAACACAACTCTCTCAAATTTTGAGGAGCCAGAAAAATCCATTAACGGCGTTGCAGATTTTCAAGGATGCAAAAGACAAATACCCCAGCTATCACCACAATGGTCCTGTGTATGCCACCATGATCAGCATCCTTGGAAACTCAGACCGAATTGCTGAGATGAAAGAGGTTATTGATCAGATGCGCGACGATTCCTGTGAGTGCAAAGATTCAGTCTTTGTTACTGCAATCAAGACCTATGCGAGTGCAGGCCAAATAAGTGAAGCTGTCTCACTCTTCAAGAATATTCCAAAATTCAACTGTGTAAATTGGACTGAATCTTTCAATACCCTTTTGCAAATATTGGTGAAGGAATCAAAACTTGAAACAGCTCACCGTTTTTTCTTGGAGAACTCATGTGGGTGGGAAGTGAAATCTCGCATTCGTGCCTTAAACCTGCTATTGGATGTTCTTTGTCAACGTAATCGCTCTGACCTTGCATTGCAAATCTTCCAAGAGATGGATTATCAGGGTTGCTATCCGAATAGGGATAGTTATCGAATTCTTATGAGGGGATTGTGTGAAGATGGAAGGCTAAACGAGGCCACACATTTGTTATACTCAATGTTTTGGAGGATCTCTCAAAAGGGAAGCGGAGAGGATATCGTAGTATATAGAACCCTTTTGGATGCTCTATGTGATAATGGGCAGGTTGAAGAAGCTATGGAAATCCTTGGTAAGATATTAAGGAAGGGGCTGAAGGCACCTAAGCGATACCGCCACCGTCTTGATCTTAGTCAGTGCAATAATTGTGAAGATATAGAAGCCACAAAGCTTTTGATTAATGAAGCTCTAATCAGAGGCGGAGTTCCCAGTTTGGCTAGTTATACAGCGATGGCTGTTGATCTTTACTGTGAAGGCAAGACTGGTCAGGCTGATAAAGTGCTAGATGAAACTCAAGAGAGAGGCTATAGGCCATCACTTAGGACTTATGAAGCGAAGGTCACCGCATTGTGTAGACAAGGTAGGAGTGGTGAAGCCATTAATGTAATCGAAAGGGAGATGGTAGAGAGAAATAGTGTTCCAAATGTAAGATTGTATAATGTCTTATTGAAAGGCTTATGTGATGCAGGGAATTCAGCAATCGCTGTTAGTTATTTGAAAAGGATGGCTAAGCAGGTGGGTTGTGTTGCCAATCAGGAAACTTACGGCATTTTAGTGGATGGGCTGTGTCGAGATGGTAGGTTTGTTGAAGCAAGTAAGGTTTTGGAAGAGATGTTAATTAAATCATATTGGCCACCAGCTGATACCTACAATATCCTTATAAGGGGTCTTTCCTCCATGGGCAGGCAATATGAAGCTGTTATATGGTTAGAGGAGATGGTCAGCCAGGATAAGCTACCAGAACTTTATGTGTGGAGATCCTTGGTAACTTCTGTTTGTTGTAATATGGTTGCTGTAGATGTTAGCTGTGAGACATTTAATCAGCTTATCAGTTCATAGCGCATGTAAGAGCAACTATCATACATGAAGTTTGTCCTCTTTGACGTCCACGTTGATATTCTCCGTCTCTCTTCACAAATTAGAGTTTGAGTAGTGATGCATGAGGTTTGAAAGGAAATTAATTTTCCTTGGTTATTTTTTTTATTTAGTTTAGAAAATTAAATATTATACTTGATAATTTTATTTTTCTACTTAGTTAAAAAAATCTCTATAATAATTCCATAATTATTTATTGAGATTTTTTTTCTTTTTAAGATACACTTGGAATTAGTATAAATAAAGATATTTAGCTTGTATTTCGGTAATCTATCATAGAGAATAAATTCAATAATAAAAATATAATGGGGTTTTCTTGTTGTTAAGACCCTTTTCTGGAAAATTTATCTTCTTTGTGTTTTGCTTCCTTTTGTTTAGGTTCAGTTGCCCCAGTTGACCAGTTTTCTTGTATCATTTAAAAAAAACAAAGTAGAGTAAATTTCATTTTATTGATGATCTTGGGTCATTCTGAATTTTTTATCCAAATCCCGAGCAAGATGTTTCAGGTTTGTTCGTCTGTTTTGTTTGTTTTAAAAATCTAGTAGGCAGGATTTGTAGAGTACTTGTTTCAACTACATCTTCCTAGTTAATGTACATTATTTTTGCTTAGATTGTATAATAATATTTATAATACAAATAATAATATTAAACATGCCTTATTCAAGTTTAAGTGAATCTAGCTGCAATACTAGATCCAAGAGCTTTGAAACCTTCTTAAAAGTCAAACCCAGGTGTTTGGGTTTGTAACCCCTGCGGGGTCAGAAGACCCGGGCGCGCGGGTCTGCAGATCCAGAAGTCCTAGATCCAGACCGTAGACTCTAAACCCTAGAGCCTAGAGTCTGGCTGCCTTGCCTGACCCGGGCGCCTAGGGTATGGCAGCCATGCCATGCCCCGCCCCCGTGCCAAGGATAGACAGTTTTGTCATGCCCCACTGACAGCCTTATAATATCCCAACAAAATCTGAACTAACTATTTTATTCTCAATCATCATTTCAATACCAAATACATCTCATGGAAAAGACAATCTCACCTCCACTACATGCTTAGCAAGTATCTTTGGCAAGAACAACTCCGTCATTATATTGCTTCAATCCACAGTGATTTGTGTCTAGGTAAACAGTGAAGGGACACCGATGCCTTTTAGTATAGAATGTAATTAGAGTGTGCATGTGCTATGCTGCAAGTGCACTTGAATTTTTTCTGTTAAAAATGATATTTATGTATTGTACGCGTGCTTTAAAAAAAACAAAAACTCAATAATTTGGATCTGATTGTTCAAATAAGCTTATTTTATTCTAATCAGATGAAAAAACACTAATAATAGTAAACGGACAAAAAACACAATCACAATAACTTGTGAAAAAACCTTTTTCTAAAAGTAGAAAAATGATGATTTTTATTTTTTAGCCAATTAAATATGAAAGGATGAAATTGGGTAAAATAAGAATAAAAAAACCTGATCGAGCCAGCTTAAATTAGCATGATAGATATGTAACCTAAGCAATAAGTGGTGAGACAACCTGGGTTAACTCGCCAAACCTGCATCCTAGATCATGAGGTCAGGATAATTCAATAAAAAATCAAAGAAAACCACAAAGCTGATTTTTTTTCTAAAAACAAATAATGGCGAACGATGAAATTGAAAAAGAAAATAAGCAAAAAAAAAATGCCAATCCCCATTAACTTTTCAAACCCATGACCAGGATCATTATGCCAGAAGCAACACAAATAAAAAAATAACGAACCCAATCCCCAATAAATGAAATGCCGGAGGATAAAATCAAGGAAAAAAAGTGATCACATAAAAGGACTAAAAAAATAGTAATAAAAAGAATGAGAATAAAAATAAAAATAAAAAATAAGGCAGAGGGCAGCTACAATTTTTTAATCAGATGGTGAAATGAAAAAGAAAATTAACTTTAATGAAAGGGGAAAAAAATCAATAACAAGTAACAAATTGAAAAAAGTAATACACCATAAATTTGGATTGAAAGATGAAATTAAAAACTAATAAAACTTTTACAAAAGAGTTACAGAAAAAAATAAAAAATCAAAAGAATAAAAATCAAATTGAAAAAAAATAACATATGAAAAAATAGGATCGAAGGATAAAATTAAAAATAAATAAAACTTTTATAAAAGGATCAAACATAAAAATCAAAAATAAAAAAAAGAAGGATTGAAGTTGAAATATCAAGAACAAAGAAAACCAACCTGTAATTTTAAGAGAAGAAAAGAGAAAAAAAAAAAAATCCCCATTGATAATAAATCATCCAATCACCATTGACATGTGTAGTATTAAAAAAAAAAAAAAAAAACAACAACAAAAACTCATCCATCAACATGTAAAAAAAAGACATTTTTCCACTGGGAGGAGTCGCAAAAAAAAGTGAATGATAAAATATGTCAATAACCATAATGA
>Ga0307511_10007890_pt1 | contig 10682 bp, 12 predicted proteins | sample 13_EM_MG_FD_200266 | JGI IMG/M metagenome (GOLD analysis project Ga0307511, IMG submission 200266) | Populus trichocarpa ectomycorrhiza microbial communities from riparian zone in the Pacific Northwest, United States - 13_EM | ecosystem: Host-associated > Plants > Roots > Unclassified | place... | reverse complement strand
CAGTTGGGAAAAGTATTCTTAGTTGAGTCAAGTATGTAGTATGACTCTGCAGTAGCTGAAACGCTGGCAGACTAAGTGCAGAAGGCGACTGCATGAAGAAAAGCTGATGTGACAACCTTCGGACATGAGCAATCCGAAGCCCGCGAGTTATCACAATATACATTACCGCGGAATATAAATAGTAAGAGAATTGTCGAAGGTGAGGATAGCACCCACCATAGCTGTTAAGCAATCGATTCTACATGAAGCCTACAAAGTTCTAAGTTGACAATTTCTGAGTTCTGACTTTGTCTGTGGTTTTGACCTCGCAGTGCTACCCTATTGGTTTCGCGTTAACTGGAAAGTTGCGTCTTCTCTTGCGGATTGAAGCCTATAGGTACAGATAAGTCTAGAAAGGACTTTACATGCCGAAGGATTATTTGGACTTCTGAATAAGTTCCGTTGTGGCAATAGAACACACGGCTGCTCTATTTTATAGTTGGAGTATCCGCTATATAGTTAATAGAGCCCCCGTGACAACTTTGAGAAATTCTGGTACTGTGTTATTTTTGGTCTCAGGATCTTTTCTGTAGGATGCATGCAGGATCTTTGCTTCTCCTTCTAGGTGCCAATCTAGCCAGATTATAGCTGATCTGTCTTCTGGATCTAGTTCTCCTACCTCTTGAATGTCCATAGCATCATTAACCCAATTGTCAAAAATAGCTGCTTCCTTCCATTTACCACTTCCACTATTTTTCTCAAGTTTTGGGGCTTTGAGCTTGCTGCTTCCAAACACAGAGCTCATAGTGGATCCCACGCTCTGAGATCTTCCACCTCTGCTACTTGCTTTCCTTGAACCATTGTTGTTGTCACCTTCAGAGGAGCTAGAACTGCTACCATCTGAATCACCAGGATCAGATCCTGGGGGGGCTGACATCCTAACTTGTTTTTGGGTTTTTGCTGTGGATGGTGGAGGGGCTGCTTCTGGGGGCGGCGGAAGTTGCTGTGGAGGTTGCTGGGATGGTGGTACTCATGCAGTGTCTGGTGGAGAGGGGGGTCTAGGGGCTGGTCTTGGTTCTACCCAGTGAAATGCAGGTCTATTGAGGGGCTTAGCTTAGCTAAGGGGGACTGAGGTGGGTCTTTGGTGGGGAACTCTTTGTTGTGGTGGCAGCTGCAGGCATGATGAGGATTGTCTAGATGGTGCAGGATTGTTGCTAAACATGGTTGGTTAGAAGGTGTCTTTTAACCCTTGGCCTAATTTTATTAACATACTGGGATCCTCCTTAGCTGTTTGAGGGGCTGTAGAAGGGAACACTGGAGTTGGTACACGCTGTGTAGGCTTCTGAGGTGTGACAGGAAATTGTTCTGGAATAGGCTTCTTAGGTAGTTCTTGTGCTAACTTGGTAATTTCCTTGGCTAGTGCTGACAGGCCTTAGGGAGTTGGTTCAAACCTAGGTCCATTTGGTTTATGGAAGTGATAGATGCTAAACATACTGTCAATAAGGGCGTGTGCTTCTCGCTCTTCTCTGTCTTCTCTATCTTCTTTAGTTTCTGGGATGGGAATGGGTTTCATGGGAGTAGGGTGCTGGATTACCACTTCTGGTCTTTTTCCTTTATGATTTGAGTAGCAGTAGCTTCTGTATTTGCTAGGTCTGGCTCATCTTCTGCTTCTGAGAGAGGATCCTGCGCACGTTAAGAGACCTCTTCAGCTTCTGGTTCTTCTGTATCTGTTCTCATAGATTGTCTGGAGGCAGATCTGGAGTGATACATGGGTGGGTTTACTCTCAAAGGTCCAAATTCTGGATTTTGGCCTGAGAGTCTGCTAGACGTTCTAGAGTGGGACGGTTCTGGAGCTGACATGATGGCTTGCTAATTTCGTTTGCAACGTTTTAACTGTATTGGTACTGAGTGGGGACTAGTGTTGACTTACTAGTGCTGAGGTGAGATTTTCTGAAATTTATGACAAGGGAGGTACAGGGACTGCTATTGCACTAACCTTGGGGAGCTCGGGTCTGGAGTGCTGGATAAGGTACTAGATTGTCTAGATAAGGTTCAAGAGGGTCTAGGGTTGATCAGGCCCTAGAAGGTGTGGGTGAAAATCTTTATGCCTTAGATTGCAGTTAAAAAAAATGTAAGTGTAGGCCAAGTTAGTAGAGGAGTTCTGTAAGGAACTCGGTTCTACCAACGTGGTTATGGGGTCTTAACCATGCCCACTATGTCCTATGCAGGATTATAGTAGGTGGCTAAAAGGTGGTTGAGTATAGGGTTGGTTGGGGATCAAGAGGTACAAGTGGACAAGAATATTACTAGTGTAGGTTCTGTATTTCTGAAGTAGCTAGACAAGACTGTGCTGAACGAGAACTCTCCTATCTAAGGCCGTGGAATTCAGATCTTTAACAGATACTGAGTTCCTAAGGCAATGAGTCTATTTGGACTCATACTAGGCAACAGTAAAGACTCATTATGATATCAGCTCACAATGAATACATGATGGCTCATTATAGACACGTCCAATGTCATGATGATGCCCAACAAGGTAACAGAACAAAGGCTGCCAACGAGATAAATGTAATGAGCAATGCCAATAGTAGTGGGGCGGGCCGTTTAACAGAGTCTATACTATCACCTGCGTGATGGTGTATGTCTGTTATTGGTTCCACTAAGTCGAGGAATCAGAGGGTCTTTGATAGCATACAGATTTCCCAAGCGGGAAGAGAATTAACAGGTGTAATCTCTCTGTATTGAAGCTATCCAAAGCTTGTCTGAAATCTATCTAAAGTGATCTGATCTAAGAATCCTCCTCCAGAAGGGCGGAACGGCTCAGTACTTATACTAGCCGCCAAGCCTTCTGGAGTCTGAAAAACCTGTTTTCTGGCCTTTCCACAAAACCTGCTATCTGGCCGTTCCAGAAAGCACTCCTCCATGACCATAAATACAGGTGTTGGAGGTAAGGCCTCCAGTACTCAGAAATACAGGTGTGGATATATAATGCATCATGATAAAGAAAAGGTACATACGGACCGGATACGCTCAAGGTAATAGTACTTAAGGTACTATGCCCGAATTACCTGGTATACATGATAGGTGCTAGGAAATGAGTACTAAGAGAATTATAAGTAACTGTCTTCCATTACACTTCTCCACTTAAAAGGATTTCCTACTCTTGTTGTTTTGCCCAAGCTGGAGGTAGTCCAGAATAACAACTGCAAGTACTACAGTTATGAGAGTAGCAATCTTCGCAATGAACAGTTTGAGACCGACGTAACTTCCCAATCATCCGTAGTAAACATTCATGACATAAGGAACAATGAAAACATCCGATAGATACCTTATTTATCATACCTTCTTCCATAGTTAATTCTGAAGGACAATTAAAACACCAAGAAGGAACGCGGGATTGCCAGGTTAATTCAACCGGCGCGAATCAGTACTTTAGGAAAACATTAAAGATACCTTCTGCAAGGTTAGTAGCAGTGCAGGTGAGGTCTTCATTGTCGGGACTGAGGGCGAGAACTCTGTCTCGTTTAGTTTGCACAATTGACTTGGTGGTTTCTTGCGTGTGACGCTTCTTGTGTTTCTTGGAGGATCTTCATTGCTTGAAGGTGTTGGAATAGTTTCCGCTTGTCCAAAAGTCTTGAACGATTTCAAGGCTGATGTCTTTGAAGTTGATCCATTCATAGTCATCACTTCCGTAACCTTTCGATCGTACCAGGCATTTGCTTTTGCCGGTACGAGGAGTAGTACGAAATTCGAGTACCCGTTCGACTTCCTATCTACCTTCCGTTACTTAGCCAGGTTGTTCTTCGTGACGACCTGGTAAGTTGGTTGATTCGTTTTCAACGTAAGGTTTGATCTTGCTGCTGTGGAAAGTATTGTGAATAAGAGAAAGTCGACTGTCCGTTGACAGGTCGAGTGTATAGTTGTTCCGCTTCCTGTTGACATGTTGGATGCGGAAGGGTCTGACCCATCTAGGCTTCAATTTCCTACATGTATTCAAGAGGTTTAGGTTCTCCGTGGAGAGTAGAATCTTTTGGCCGGCTGAAAGAAGGGGTAGAACAGATCTCATCTTATTGGCTTGTTTTGCCTGCTTGACTTTGGAGAAGTATAGGTTGCGAGAGGTGTCAAGATGACGTTCCGCTGCAGGGGTATAAGGAATGATCGGGTAGGGGAAGGAAAAAGGGCCTAGCTTTGTCTCAAAGCCTAGGAGTGAAAAGAATGGACTGTGTTGTCTTGCGGGGTTGTCTCGAGAGTTCAACTTGAGCTGAATCTTGGAGAGTTCGTGTGTCACGGAGTGACTACCGGCCCACCTAAGTATACTTGTACTATACAGAATGACACAAGGATATGTTATACATGTCTAAGGAATACTTAATAAATAAGTATTGTGCGTTACTAGAAAATATTACTCGTAGCAGTAATACTTCTTTGTGCAGTATAGCCCAACAATAGGAATATTGTGTGCTGAGTCCAGGGATACAGGATTTACTTAAGAACGTGTAGCTAGAGCTACAGTTCAAGTTTCGTGCGATTCGGACTACTAGTGATCTAGTTACAGTCAGAGAAGGTTTCTTACTATACGACTCAAGAAAATATTTCTAAGTCGAAAATTGTATGGGAGCAGTTACCCAGAACTTGCCAAGTTACCTGGAACTAGGATTGGTTAGCCTGAACCTACTAAGTGAGCTACTTACCAAATGCGATTTAGCTCAACACAGCTCCGGTAAGAAACTTCGGAAGCTTATTGCGGGAAGAGACTGAGCCCGATCGGGAAACCGTAACCATGATTGCGATCAGCATATTTTTAGTTTCCTACCGACATATCATACTAGCCGCATTCGTGGCTCCTTGCCGTTTTGGGTTACCCTGAAATCTCCTTAGAGAGAAATAAAAAAATCAAGCTACCAGTGCGTAATTTAGACTAAAGTGCGTCCCTTGACATGATAAGGGGCAATGGAAATCTGAGCGAAAGTAAAAGTTCTCAGAAACTTTTGGTTCAAGTTGGTTTTAGGGGTAGTTTTGCACGCTGAATCCATTTCTGGAACCCGTTTTGCGATCAGAGTTACACAGGGCGGGTTATATGCTTTTCAAGTTGTTAAACCTACTTCTACAGGTTTTAGCATATGCCCGGTTAACAAAAGTAGCTAACCGACCTTGTCTATTATATTCCACGCAGAAAGAGCTTTCAAATGAGACTTTAAAGAAGATCAACGGAGTCATATCCGCGGAGTTATAAGCAGTTGAAGCTGGTCCACGTGTATATAAGGCAGGCTCTCAATGGACACTAGACAACTCGGATGGATCATGCCGGATCTATTAAATAAGAACTCTGAGTTGTAAACTGAACGACTTTAAGTTTACTATCTGAAAGTTACTCTGGCATCGGAATTAGACTATGGTTATCTCACTTAAGCAATGACCAAGAATAGGTAGTGTAATCTCCTCGAGATACAGTTGGGAAAAGTATTCTTAGTTGAGTCAAGTGTGTAGTATGACTCTGCAGTAGCTGAAACGCTGGCAGACTATGTGCAGAAGGCGACTGCATTAAGAAAAGCTGATGTGACAATCTTCGGACATGAGCAATCCGAACCCTGCGAGTTATCATAATATATATCACCGCGGAATACAAATAGTGAAAGAATTGTCGAAGGTGAGGATAGCGCCCACCATAGCTATTAAACAATCGATTCTATACGAAGCCTACAAAGTTCTAAGTTGACATTTTCTGAGTTCTGACTTTATCGGTGGTTTTGACCTCGCAGTGCTACTCTAGTGATTTTGCGTTAACTGGACAGATGTGTCTTCTATTGTGGATTAAAGCCTGAAGGTACGGATAAGTCTAGAAGGGACTTTCCATGTTGAAGGATTATTCGAAGTTCTGAATAAGTTCCGTTGTGGCAATAGAACCTACGCCCACTCTATTTTATAGTTGGAGTATCCACTATATAGTTAATAGAGCCCCTGTGACATTACTTTGTAGTCGCAGTATTTTCGTTTAGTTTAAGTGCTAAAATCTATAGCAAAAAATATGTCTGCTCCAGAAGACCAGACTCCAAAGGCTTCAAGGTCTCGCCAACCCTGTAACCCTTTACAATTTACTCCTATCGCTCCGAAAGCGATAACCAAATGAGCTCACTTAGAGGCAACCCATTCAGAATCAGGACTAGAACACGATTCTGTTATGGCTGACATATTATCACCAGGTGCTCAATCATATGAGCCACAAGGAGATGATTCTCCCGACCCTCTAACATTTCCACTAGGATTAATGCATCGCCTGGGTGCTCCACGAGTTAGGAATGCCCCCCGTAGTACCACCTCATCCTGACAACGAGTTGATACAAGGGAATACAGGCGACGAAGACCAGCCTTGTCGCAAGAACAATATGAGGACCTACTAGCAGTGATAATCCGAGATGGCAAGCTGGAATTCGAGGCACAGCGGGCAGAGATTACAAAATTAACGGACGCATTGTTGGCTCAGCCAAAAACCATTACTGACCAACAAGCAGCCCATAAAATCATCTACGATGGTGCGAAAGCCACCTATGTTGAACTTACCACCCTTCGTCAATAGGTTAAAGACGAAATCACTGCTCTGGAAGGTGAAGCAACTGGCCAAAAAGAGGCAGTTGAAAGACTCACCGATAAAATTAAAGCTGCACTGGTAATCCAGTGGGAAGCATTAATCAAGAAGCTAGGTGAGGAAAATGATAAAATCATTGGTGAAGCACAAGCAGAATTCGATTAAATAAAGGCCGCTTTGAAGAGCCTGCATGACTGGAGTCAGAAGGCTATCAAACAAGAGCAGGATGATCAGTCAAAAAGTTGTGAAGTCAATAACGAGTCAATCGAGACTCTGGACCGAACAACCACGACCATCAAAGGCAAGCTCAAAGACCTTGAGAATACCACTAGCAAGCGCAAACGAGGAATCTCAGCCGATATCGAAGAAGAGATTCGAAGACATAGAACCCCTCCCCCACTTCGCGATGGACTAGGTAGAGGACTAGGTGGAACTATTCAACCACCTCCTCCACCACCTCCACCTCCACCACCAGAAACCCGCATTACCCTAGGACAGCAAGCCGCTCCTGTTCCTTTAGTCAAGAAGAAACCCCGAAACCTTTCCACACCCTCCCAAATTCGATGGTACTTCCTCTAAGTTGCAGAAATTCGTTCAAAAAGTGCATAATATTTTTGAAAGGATACCACTTTCCTATAGCACTACCAGTGAAAAGATCCTGTACGTATCGGATGTATTAACTGGACAATCTGATGTTTGGTACCGTGCTAACCAGCACAAACGTTTACCAAACGAACAAACTAATGGGCTTCAATGGGACTCCTATGGACGATTCAAAAACTAGTTCATGGGAGCCCACCGAAACCACCACGAACAACGAGAAGCTAAGCAGACCATGCTTAAAGATTACCAGCAGAAGGGCGAGAGGATGGTGGATTACATCTCTCCCAATAGAGCACATCAATTGATGGCTTGTCTATCAAGAGAGGCATTCTGGTAGCACCTTGTGAACTCCATTCAACCCGAGGTCAGAACCCACATGATCCGAACAAGTACTGACAAAGACGTATTGGATAAAGTCCTCACCAGTATTGAGATGTGTTTCCATACTATCGCCAATGCAGTATCGACCTTGGATTACGAACGGGGAAGAGAGACCTGTGCACGGACCGAGTTCCAGCACAAGGTAGAAAGGGCAGGTGGGACAAAGGAGAAGAAGGATGCCAATAAACCCTCGGAGGCTACCAAGAAGGATGACACCAAGCGTGTGCAGAAGGAGAATGCGAAGCCTAAATCTTAAGGCACCGGTGCGAAATTCGACAAGTCTGATACTACCAATAAAGCCAAAGAACCTGGTGAAGAGCTTGTCACCTATGCCATGAAGAAGGCATGGATGGCATCTGCACAGTGTATCAAATGTGGTGATCCCCACCACATCAAGAAAGACTGTACCACTGCTTGCAAGCCTACCAAGGAGGAGAAGAAGAAGCCTGATAAGGAGAAGGAGAATATAGCGCAGGTGTCTGCGATTAGGGCAATATAGGACGTAGTTCCTGAGCCAATTTCCTATGGTCGCATGATTTCGGAAGACGAGTTGGACTTTGAGGTAGATGAGTTGGATACTCAATAGGAACGTGGGCTGTCCTGTACGTCGGGTCAGGCAGTCACGCAGGATTGGCTTTCGATTTGTGTTGTTAGGAAAGGCATCCCTGTTAAGCAATGGAAGGAGGAACATGAGGGGGAACTTATGGATAGAGACCCGGTTTTGATTTCTTCTGTTTCTCGCAATCTTTGTATATCACAAAACACAAAAAGAGTACAAAAACGAAAAAGCTGAGGACGAGTTGGCTACTCTAATCAGTCCTCTCGAAAAAAGACCACAAACGGTGGCAGAGTCGGATATTTCATTGCCTCGGAATCCTGTTTCTAATTTTTCTTTCCCTGGAAAATCTTTTGCGAAAGTGTTGAGGCCTAGGGGAATAAAGTTTCATATTCCTGTTAGGTTATCTTGGGTTTACGGTGGAAATACAAGAGTGATAACCGTGAATGCCCTTATTGGTACTGGTGCCGAAATGACGATTTTGGATGCGGATTTTGTTGAGCAGATGATGATGCCTTGGGTTAAGAGGGAGAACAGACTGAGAATGGAGAGCGCCGACGGCTCTCTACTTAAGAGGTCTGGGACTGCACAAGTCAAACAAGTACAGTTGGAGGACCCCGATGCAAGATCGGGAAAAACAAAAAAAAATTTGACTTGGTTACTGAGGTTGCGTGCCTCGAGCCAGGTTGTCCACTCATTTTAGAGTTCGATTGGATTACAGTGCACTGCGATAAGCTCAGAGTTTAATCTCCCTATGGTCTGGAGCTAAAGCGCCCTTGGGAAATTGAAGAGGTAACGGATTTCTCCGAGTTTGATGAAATTCTGGAAGATGCGAAATATGTCGGTTTAATACATGTGGGCGAAATGGAATCTCCCCGAGTACCCACTGGTCAGGCGTTCGATGTGATGCAGATCACAGCGGCGGAGAACTTAGAGGGACTGGCAGAGAGATTGCCAACCCAGTACAGAGATTTTGTATAAATCTTTGGAGAAGAGGTGCAGGCTGCCCTGCCAGCACATGGTGGCCAAGATATGACTATTGACCTTGAACCGGGAAAATAACCACTCTTAGGGAAACTCTACCCTCTGTCCCCAGATGAACTTGAGTTACTAAAAGAGTATCGCGATGAAATGCTGAAAAATGGGAAAATTCTCCCTACCAAGAGCACTGCTGGCCTCCCAATATTTTTCGCGAAGGAGGCAAATGGCAAGTTGCGAATAGTAGTTGACTATCGTGGACTCAATGCCATCACCATTAAAGACAAGTATCCCCTACCCCTCATGACTACACTAATGGAACAACTCGGCATATCTCAAATATTCTCGAAGTTGGATTTAAAGATCGGCTTTAATCTACTACGCATAGCAGAAGGAGACGAATGGAAAACAGGGTTCAAAACTCGATACGGTCCCTACGAGTATACGGTTATGCCATTTGGAGTAACCAACGCACCATCTGTCTTTCAGCGACACCTCATTAATATTCTCGCGGAGAAAATTGACCGAGGCGTTGTCGTCTATATTGCTGATATATTGATATATTCTAAGACAGAAGAGGAGCACATTGAACTCGTTCGTTGGGTCCTTCAAAGGCTTACGGAGAATAATCTCTGTATTAACATATATAAGTCCTTGTTCCATGTACCAGAAGTGGAGTTTATGGGTTTTCAGGTAGGAAAACACTGGATACAAATGAGCCAGAAGAAGGTTGAGGACATTGTGAACTGGCTAGCCCCATGAAACGTCAAAGAAGTACAGAGGTTTATTGGATTCACTAACTTCTATCGCCGATTCATACAAGGCTTTAGTTCCCTAACTTTACTGATTCAAGTACTGAAACATAAAGGGGTGATGTGGAATTGGTCAGAGCAGTGTGAGAAAGCATTTGTGGAATTTAAGCGCAAGTTTACTACAGCGCCTATCCTATGCCATTACTATCCTGAACGACAAAAACAGATCGAGACAGATGCCTCGGACCTATGCAAAGCTGGTGTATTGTCCTAATATGAACCAGATAGGCGTTGGCACCCTCTGTCATACTACAATAAACGTTTACTACCCGTTGAACTCAACTACTATGTTCACGATAAGGAAATGGTAGTGATAGTTAACTGCTTTCAGGAATGGCGACACTTTTTGATGTGCGCACCAGAGGAGATTGTGGTATTTACTGATCATAAAAACCTCAAATACTTCAATACTACTAAGTTGCCGAACCGGAGACAGGCATGCTGGGCGGAAATCTGGAGTCAGTTTAACTTCAAGATTGTCTACCGTCCAGGTGTCACGGGGGCTCTATTAGCTATATAGCGGATACTCCAACTATAAAATAGAGCGGCCGTATGTTTTATTGCCACAACGGAACTTATTCAGAACTCCGAATAATCCTTCCCCATGTAAAGTCCCTTCTAGACTTATCCGCACCTTCAGGCTTTAATCCGCAAGAGAAGATACAACTGTCCAGTTAACGCGAAATCACTAGGGTAGCACTGCGAGGTCAAAACCACAGATAAAGTCAGAACTCAGAAATTGTCAACTTAGAACTTTGTAGGCTTCGTGTAGAATCGATTGCTTAACAGC
>Ga0307511_10007889_pt1 | contig 10682 bp, 5 predicted proteins | sample 13_EM_MG_FD_200266 | JGI IMG/M metagenome (GOLD analysis project Ga0307511, IMG submission 200266) | Populus trichocarpa ectomycorrhiza microbial communities from riparian zone in the Pacific Northwest, United States - 13_EM | ecosystem: Host-associated > Plants > Roots > Unclassified | place... | reverse complement strand
AAAATCCAAGACGGGAAATGAACGAGCTGATGCAAGAGGTTTTTAGAAGTATAAAGCATCAATGGATGATGATTATTATAACATCAAACTTCTATCAAAGAACATAACTGTACAGGGATTAACTAATCTATGCTGCCCCAAAATTCCTAAAGCTCTCAATTATGCATATAATCACATGAAGCTCCTTTTTTGCAATGCCCATGTTCATGGTGGTATTTGCAGATTCTCTGCCCTTTAAATGGAGGCCTGGGGGAGTCTCTGCTTCTGTTAAATGATGACTGCCTATTCCATGGCTTGCCTCCACCATAACCAGAATCTCCACCATGAGAACCTCTATCCCTTTGGCTCGAAAACCTATCTCTATCTCCATTTTGATTTGCATCACTTCCCCATGTACCTGCATTCCCAGTAGGCACTGACCAATTTGTATTTGCATTCGGAGGAGGTGGTGGCCCTTGACTGGGTGGTGGCCCTTGACTGGGCGGTACCCAACCAGTGTTTGCATTTGTTGGTGCTGGCCCCTGACCAGATGGTCCCCAACCTGAAAATGCATTTCCAGGTGCTTGCCCCTGAACAGGAGCACCACCCCAAGCAGGATTTGCATTTCCAGGTGCTTGTCCCTGGACAGGAGCTCCCCAACCAGGGTTCACATTTCCAGCTGATGGGACCTGACCAGGCACAGCCCACCCCTGATTTGAATTTGCAGGTAAGGATACTCCCCAGCCCATGTTTTGATTTCCTGGAATTGGTCCCCAACTGGTATTTTGGTTTTCTGGCCCTTGCCTTGGAGTAGCACCTTGGTTGTCTGTAATACCCATGCCCCATGGTCCGCTGGATGGAACAGAAGGTTGAATGTTTGATGGTCCTGGAACGGGAGCTCTCCAAGGATTGGTGCCCGTGCTTGGCACGGGGGGAACCCCACTTGGATTTCCTGTGGTCAAGGATGAAGAGGGGTTCCGGACAGAGGTTTGTGCATTGCCCCAGTTACTATAAGCACTGGGCTGTGAGGGCATCAAAACCAGATTATTTGCCTCTGGCTTCTGGGATTGGGTACTTCCCCATGCTTGAGATCCAGCCCCAGTTACTGCATGTGAGGCATACATTTCTGGCCTTGGAATTGAACCTGCCCCCCATCCATGTGTCCCGACAAGAGAGTTACCACTAGTCCCCGGCTGAACCAGGTTCTGGAGACTTCTCATATCAACAGTTGCGTTAACTGAAGTTCCACTGGGATCAAGTACTGAATGCATATGGGAATTGACCTGTACCCTGGGTGATTCACCTGGCAACGTTGATTGAGAATGCATTTGAGGACCATTTGAAGAAATTGAAAGCATGCCTGGTTCTAACTTGGGCAATGGGCTCACTCCATGAGACATTTTTGATGGAGTCCCTGAGATAACAGTAGCACCTTGCAGTTCTACATTGCCTCCTGAGGATTGATTGGCTCCTAAGGCAGAACCCACTGGTTGAGCAGGAGTTGGTGACCATTGGCTTTCAAACACTTGCCCCTTTGTCAAACTTGGGGTTGTTTGGCCTGGAGTTGGAGAAGGCAGGTTTGTCCCAGAATCCCACCTATCCGTAGAGTACTTGGGGACCTCAACTGGAACTGGAGCAGCTTGGGCTATATTCCCTGTAAATGACGATGGTAGATGCGGACTCTGAACCAATTGAGTCTTCAGGAAACTATTGTCCACTGCTGGAGGGTCTCTCTGGAAATTTCCAGACAGTGCTTCAGTCAAAAGTATGGAGTCATCTTTCGTCCCAGTATTTCTCCATATCCTCAAATCAACAGGAAAATATCCAGTATTACTCCATTTCCGCAGCTGCACCATCGAAAATGGTCCTTGAATTTTTCCAGATGGATCCTGATAGTGCCATATTTTTTCCGCTTCATTCACTTTGGAAGCAGATTGTGTGACCACTGTAGATGGAGTTGAAGGTGAAATCTCTAGGGCAATCCCAGGAACAGATTCTGATATTACCGTAGAATTAGTACTCTGGGACTGCTGTGTTTGTTTTTCTCTTCCTTGACCCCAGAAATTCTCATTCACAGACTCACCACCTCCAATGTCATCCCCTTTGCTTGAGAAACCTTTATCAGACAAGTTTCTGCTTAGCTCCCGATTAGTGCTTGAATAACTTTTTGATCCACCCCAGGTATCATTTGAAGTAAAACCTCCTTTTCGGGGGGAAATTGGCTCCCTCCCTTTCCTGCTAAAGCCACTACCTCTAGGTCTGAGAGAGTTCTCTGCAACAGCAAAATGTATTTCATAAATAAGAAGTAATAAAAGATGTAAATATAGTCAGTATAAGTTGGAAGATTAGGTTTGAAATGCACAAGAAAAAGAGAAAGGACCTTGTCTCTTATCTTCTGTCTCGCCTTCATCTTCATCTGATTCATGACTTGGATCCATATTTGGGTCTGCATGTATTTCTGGAATTTCTTCCAATCTACGCTGCCGCTCCTCAGGTGTTTTTAGAAGCTGCAACTTCTCTACACATTCTCTAAGCGTGAACAGAAGTCAAGGACTACTTAACTATCCAACGGAATGCAACCATTTTCTATAGAAAAAATCCAATGATCATGATATAATAGAATAAAGAAAAGTGTTCTGGTCTTCTACTTGATCAGATTTCTCTTCTTTTCCATGGATGAGGATGCTTATATCAAATCCTAGATTGAAATAGGACATTCTAGCCTGCTTTAGAGAGGAGCTATTTAACTGGATAAGCTACCACAAAACAACATTTAAACTTCATATCAGATCATCAATAGCAATTTGTATATAATTATAAGTACATCTTAAATGCTTGCTTGCTCCATGCAAATGAATGCATATTTTGCACAAGGATGTGGATAAAGGGACTGATAACGTGTTGTGCATCTAGAGCAATATTCAAAACCGTTACAGGTTTTGTCAACAAAACAACCAAGTATAGAAGTTCTTAACAAACCTACTAGTCACTATCATATGAATAGAGCTCACACAATCTCCTTTCTTCAAGAAATATAATGAAAAGAGATAAGGGCCAAATCCAGCAGATGGCAATTGTTGTTTACATAATCACCAGGTTCTTCCTTGAAAGAAAGGGGAGTGGCAAGGCGAAAAGGGTTGAGCATGATGTCCATTTACATATTGTTTATTTTAAGTGAGAAACATTTTAATCCCGCAATCCAACCAAAGAGAAAAATATAATGAATTGCAGCTCGCAGGTTAAGTATCGTGACACTGAAAATAGAGAAGATTATCAGATCGTGTAAACTATCCATTTTCAGTTTGGATTTAAGAGTTTATATCATGCAGCACCTTTATCTCAACCAGTTTGCAAGACTTAAGGATTGTTAAGCCGAATCACAAATGGAATTAGATTACCCACTCAACAGCTATTGAGGCATCCAGAATGAGGCTACAGAAGTCAGAGAACACTCACAACTTCCATCATATGTTCAGAATGTAAAACAGGACATAAAATGTTAATGACTGCAAAAAACAGAAAAATGTAAAAATGATAAAATTGCCAATAAAATTTCACAAGCAAAGGATATTCCTTTCTGTGTCCCATATCACTAGCTCGATCACGGAGATGACTGAGACGTGTAATCTCTGACTCCAAGGACTGCATCAGAAGTAAGATCATTAACCGCCATAGAAAACAAACTTCATTGCATAATTATCACATACCCACAGCATAACAAATGAAAAGAGTATTCGATAAGCAAAGCCACGGTTATGATGGGGTAAAAGAAACATATTCAAGATGCTTAGCAAAACAATTGAGTCTACATGAGAGGTAAATTCACAGAAAAAGATCTCAATAACATCTACTATAAGGGTTGAGCAAATGCTCCTCAAAAAATAAAGTTGCTCTGAAAAAAACAGTGTTCATTTGGGGAAAAGAGGATATACAGGCAAAAGTTATAGATTGTCATGTGGGCAAAAATATTTTGCATTACCACAAACACCCATCTAATTGAGTTTATATAATCTTCTATGCCATTTCCATCTGAAGCAAAATCTATGCCATTTCCATCTGGACATCTGGAACCAAATGAATTCAAGAAGTTTTAAATCATATAGCACCTAGGGAGATTCCATATTTTAGAAGGAAACAGATACTATCAAAGAATCCAGGTCTGCTAGTTTGCTTGAAAAACAGACTCAGAGATTAGGAGACATTCAATACCAAGTAATTTAGTACTTTAAGGTAGCATTTTATAGGGGGGGTCAATCACTGATATGGCTGGCACACTTATTCGTAGTTAACATATCAAAAGATTGTGATGAGAGAGGCCCCTGTCCACAGAAAACTTCTTCTATTGCTCCCAGCCAGTTGACTCTAAGTTGGGATACAAGCCAAATGAGGTGAAAATTACATGCTATACAAGTTGATTTATTATAACTGTTGATTCCTCCAAACCTTAAACAGGATGCTTCATGATGCCAAAAAATGCACATCTTACAAGGTTTTTTTTTTAAAAAAGATGAAGAAAATGTTCTATCGATTTTTTGCTAACCAGATATTATTTACCTTTACTGTCAAGTTTGGACCCATATAGTCTCGGTCAACTCAGCTCTCTTTCAACTAGAAAGGATTTTATTTATCATATAAAGGCAGAATATGTCGACAAATTAATCATTCATTTCTTTGAAGCTTAGCACCATCCATTTTTTGGTTGTCAATCATTTTTTTTTGTGCTGTCAACATTACATTTTGGTTCAACATTACTCATGATGGAAATTGACCATATTCCAAATTTGTCAAGGAAGATCAATAGTGAAAAAGTGAAGTATTGCAACAATAGATCACATCAAGAAAACTTACATCCTGAACTCTGACTGCCTGGATTGCAATGGCCTTTTCCTGAATGTCGCCCTACAAGCAACAAATAGCCTTTTAGGACAGAATCCAGTAACCTAAAAAGATAAATAAAAAGAAAGGTACATTACCACAGTCAACCGATTGATAAGTCCACATTTTATGCTCTGGCGCAGACGCTTGCACTCATCCTAAAAAATATAAGAAGATCCAGTTTAATGAGGAGATATTCATATACCAAAAAGCATCACTGCTGATATGTAAACAGGACAAAATTTCATTAAAAAGCCGCTCAAAGCAAACATTGCAGATTAAAAAACAAAAACAAACATCAAGCATAAAAAATGACTCTGGCAGTTATAATGACTTTAAAGAAACATGTTTATGACTTCAATTATCATTGGCAGGTGTAGAAAGAAAAAATTCCTCTCATATTCACACATCAATTTTTCACTCCGAACTGGGATTGCTGAAAATTCACCTTGCAGTGAAACCATATTAACAGAAAAGGGCAAAAATAACCTGAAATAAAAGTGTTAACACTACTCACCTCTGTGAATTCTTGATTTGAGATTATATCAATTGATACAAGCTCTGTCTTGTTTAAATTTAATATTTCCAACATAAAGCTAGTCATCTTTTTGCCAACTCTGTAAGGCTCGGCAGCTTTGCTTGTACCTGCACACATCGTATAAAGATTTTAAAATCTTTAACAATTTCTTCAGGCCCAGGTCAAAATTCATGCAGAATGCGGATAGTTATCTATAAATTCACCTATAACTTGGACCAACCGATATAAATCTTGCTTTTGAGCATTGCCGGATATTCTTATTCTCACAAAGGATCCGACAGCTTTATCATGAAAAGCTTCAGTATCTTCAATTAGATCTTCCAGAAGACTACGTCGCAAATAAATCAAATTGATATTGTGCATATTAATGGCTGCATAGTCGTCAATATTAGATTGCAGTCCTCTCCCCTCACCCTTTTTACGTGATTTTCGTCGCTTATCCTTACTTGCCTTCGTAAGAGCATCAGAGTTCCCATCAGCCTCCAACTGACTAGATTCAGTGTCAACAACACTCCCTTGAAGATCATCTGCCTGCGAATCATCTTTCAAAAGAAAATGAGATTCAAGAAGCTTTAACATTTCAAAATGCCCCACGCGTGGTTTCCCAAACAAATTCTCAAGCCTAGAATCACAAATTATTTGACTTTTGCGACGAGGATCACGAAGTTTGTTCCTTTTTATGTAATCAAGCAGCAAAGCCTGTACATCAAATTGAGAACAAGCAGATTTATCGCCATTCTTCATGTGCATAACAAACTCCAAAAGTTCCTTTGATGCCCACTCAACACTTTCATCTGCTGATTCCCCTTCAGCCCATGATACTGAGCCTGGTGAATCCTTCTCCTTTGCACGAGACCTCAACCGTTTTTTAGGCTTCCTTCTTCTAGAGGTGGTGACTTCTGCATCAGCAGAACTGTCTGATCCTGATCCTCCATCATTATGCACATCATAAAGCTCATCAGCCAATTCCTGCTTTCCAGTATGTGAATTGGAACCTTTCCATGGATTTTTAGCCTGAGCAAGTTCTTCCGGTGTTAGAGAGAGCCTCTCTTTTAAATCATTCCAGTAATCCTTGAAGAGATACTCCCAGCTGCTTTTGTCATCAAAATCTACTTGAACCTGCAAAAATACAAAGGAATAGGCACACAGAAAAGCTTAAAAGGAATATATAAAACAAAAAATAAGAAAACACTTCAACAACCAAGTAAGAGAAAACAAGAAAAATTGATGGAAAACTAACACTAAGTTTGGATAGGAGCAGTTAAGGAGGACGGAAAGAAATGCAGCAAATGAAATTTCAAAGGCAAAGTGCTAAGTGCTAACTACTAAGGAAAAAAGGCAATTTGATGGATTAATTTCAAGATATAAGACTTTCCTACAATAACAGGCTACTCAAGAGGATCTCCTGTACTTCCATCAAATATTCCCTCTTTCTGCTACAAAAAAAAGGCACCTTCTTAAAGGAAAGGCAGTCCAGACCAACCTCTGGACCATGGACAAGCTGCTTTTAGAACCGCTTAAGGAATAACAGATTGTTGGAATTCCCCAAGTGATACATTCTTGAAGAGACACTGTATTGGAGTTGTGAGAGTTCCTATAACCCCCAATTCCCTCCTATTAAAAAAATCCAAATCACCAAATTGGGTTTTAAGGAGGGAAGGATTGAATTCAAAATCTCCTTTACCCTAAGATGATGAAAGATTTGTTTGTACTTTTTATAAGGCAAAAAAAAAAAAACTCTACCTTCTAACTGAATACGAAAGTGGTACATTACTGATCTTTCCCCTCTCATTAAAAATGTAAGGCAAGGTAAAAACATTGGTGAAGCACCAACTTCAGGATGAAATGAAGCTTGTTTACAGTTAGTTGAGGCTGGAAAGGATGCATTAGTTCCTCAATTGGCAGAAGAGAAAACTGATCGCAGCAACATCTATACAATTATGTGTGTGCTGAACAGGGATGCTCCCCTAAAAAATGGGGAACAGTACCCTATAAAGCAAAAGTATGATTAGATAATAACATGCATCTGCAAGATATGTAAAAGGAAAAAACCACCTCCAAAATATAATGAGTGAGATTAAGAACATTTTTTTAAAAAAAAAAACCTCTTTTTCCTAAATCTCTCCAAAAGAAAATGAGAGAAGAGAGCTTAAAAAGTCAGAAAAAAGATAATGCAGGAATAAAATAGTGATGCTTTTAAATCTTTATTTTTTTTGTATATGCACTAGCCATTATAGGTACAACTGTCAAATGATAAGATTTCGTATTCAGCACTTATTTTCCATGGCCAGCATATTTGCTAATCTACATGCCTGTTGATATTCAAAGAGAGCATAAGGGGAACAGTCGAAGACGAACACAAAATGACACCAAAATTGTAGAGCTAATAGCTAGATGCTAACTAGAAAGAAAGAAAGAAAGGGAAAAAACATATCATAAGTTTGGACATACCGTTTCCTTGCTTCCTTGCTCATTCCTTTCAATCAACATGATAGTTTTCATGCATGTCTCACAGAAGCCCTTGTTACCTCTTACACATAATATGACAGCATCTTTAATGCATCCCTTGCACAAGGAAAAGGTACACGTATAGCACATATAGTAGGCATTCTTCACACAGTTGCTACACAGATGCCAACCTAAATCAACAAAGAAACAAACCTCATATTAGATAGAACAAATGACCAAAGTTAACATAAATTCATATGCAGGAATTCAATGAAAACAAATGAATAGATGGTAACAGATCTTGAAAGAAAAATCATAGATTCCCAATAGTATTCACATCTGCATATCAAATGACAATAATTACCAGTAATGCCATATGTGAAAGAGCCATCAACAAATTTTATGCAAGAGAAACAAAAAGACGTTTCAATGTGCTTACCACATCTGCCATGCAATGAAAGCATCATACAACAGTCAACCATCATTGTCACTAATGCAAACAAAGCAAGTGATTTACCATTCCATTTACAAAGAGGGAATTTTTGTTTCCCTGTATTATAATACTACCTCACATTCTTTCAAACTGAAATGATCTAGAATGCAATTTTGAGATACTAAAACAAGATCTCCAAATTCTCTTTCCCATAGAAAGTACTTTCAGATGAACTAAGAGTCTCTAAAAGTGTGTTCTCCGCATATCAAATCCCGGTGTTCTGCCCAGAACACTACGATTATTACATTCAACATCTCTTGAAATTGATAATCTCACTGAACAAGAAGCTGCAAAGAAGTCAAGTATCTTGTGTTTTACATGGCTGTTCTGCTAAATACAACAATTACCACTTGTCAAGTTCAAGAAGCAAGGATCAGAAATCAGAAATCAGACAAAGGGCATCTATGCACTTGCAGGAAAAAGGGTCCTTTATAAAATGCACTCAGGAATCTTGCAGCTCGAAATGATACAATACTCCAGCTGCCATACCCTATAAGTATAACAAATTGGTTTGAATCCTCACCTCAAACTCCCCCCTTCTTTTAAAGTTTCCTTTACATGAATGACAAGACCCTTAAAAATTGTTTCTCATGCTAGTAGAATTCTAATATTTTTCCTTAGTTCTACAAACAAGCTACTGTGAACAAATAATAGTTTAAAAAAAAAATCATATCCAAGCCCTTAAATATGTTGATTGCCACAAGTGAACAATCAACTAACGTTCTTTTTGCTTACAATTTTCCATAAATAAAATGATTTGAAAGAATGCAAACCATTTTTGCACGATAAAATTTATTCCCTCTCAACCATTTTAAAAAGAATATACTCTCTAGTAAAAAATACAGAATATGTTGCTCTTAGCTTCTATGGTTACTTGAAAACTGACCCAAAATTGTATAAAGAGGCCAAAAGGACAGAGCTGAGAACATGTATAATATAGTCCTTCACAGAAACATGTTTACAGAGCAATGGAATCATCGCATCGGTGTTAATGCTAACAATTGTCCTGGAGATCTCAGATATTTTATTGACCATGTAATTGAATCATTGATTTTTGTTTTCACTTTCCACTCACCACACTTTGCCTAATCAAACCCAAACATTGCAAATACCAGCAATTAGTTTGGTTTTTCAACAATTCACGTGCCCTAAACATTCAAGAAAATGTAACATGTCAAATGATGCACAACAACCCAACCGGGTGAGTTTGCAAAACTTAAATAATGTGATGGGCAAGAACTTCTGTCCCTTCACACAAATCTTCTGTGACAAACTTTGCTGTTGTGTACATCAAACTTTTTTGCAAAGAAAAGAAAAAATAACAACTTAAATACTTGAAAGCAATTTCAATTAAAAGAGAGATGAAAAAAAAATGCCAGGATTATGATAACTATGGTTTGAGTATTTTGGTTTCCTTTAAACTAGACACTACAAGTGGCTTTCTTCTTTCCAAGTGCTGTGAGGAAATTTGGACTATCTTTTGCAAAAAGAAACACTGCCCACACTAAGTAAACACACATTCTTGCTTTTTCCATGACAAAATTTACTTTCACCTCTTGCAGTCATCTAAAAATATATGAGAGCAAATCACAAGTGAAAAGAGCCACAAGCAACATCATAATACTCCTGATCAGCAGAAACAAAACTATTAAACACAACACAGTAACAAATAATGAATAACCAAATCCAAATAAGCTCCATCAAATAAAACCAAGCAAAATGACTGGTAACAGCAAGGAAAAGTTTTAAAAAAGACAAACTTACCACAATTCCATCGACCTTTTGCCCGAAAGAAAGCCTCATCTCGATTAACACAAGAAGGATGATAAGCCTTAGAGCAACCCCTGTACAAGCAATTATAAATTAAAACCATAAAATAAAAAAACAATAATAACACCTAACACAATAATGAGCATAGAACTAGAATTACAAAACACAGAGCAATGCTTCGACAATTAGTTCATTATTTTTACCTGCGATCACACAGCACAAGTTCACCTCCATCAAAACAAATGAAACAGACATCCTCCTCCATCTTTTTCTTTGATGTTGCTCTAGAGGGAGTTTTAGCATTCTTTCCCCGCTTCCTCTTCCCACCACCACTTCTACCCACTTCTTCAACTCCCTCCCCCACTCCTTCAGCTTCATCTGCCATATCATCTCCTTCATTCCCTTTCTCTGCCATTTCCATTTCTGTATCCTCTTCCTTATCACCTTCCTCTGCCACGTCAATCATTTTTGTCTCCATAGCTTCCCCTTCCTCGTCAATAGCCTGCTCTGTCCCTCCTGCAACATCAGTTGTTTCTAATTGCCCTGCCACCTTAATTTCCTCTGCAATGTCTGTCATTT
>Ga0307511_10007888_pt1 | contig 10684 bp, 3 predicted proteins | sample 13_EM_MG_FD_200266 | JGI IMG/M metagenome (GOLD analysis project Ga0307511, IMG submission 200266) | Populus trichocarpa ectomycorrhiza microbial communities from riparian zone in the Pacific Northwest, United States - 13_EM | ecosystem: Host-associated > Plants > Roots > Unclassified | place... | reverse complement strand
GGTGAAGGGAGCAGGGATGGGTAGGGTGGTGAAGTGGAATAGGAAGGCGAGGGTCGCATACGTTCAATGTCGCACCGGTAAAGGCAACCTACAAGCCTGGCGCCACAAGATCGGAAAAGCAGATAACCCCGAATGCCGAAAGTGCGGAAGATATGCGGAGACAGGCAAGCACGTAGCCTTGGTCTGTACGCATGGAGAGGATATAGGGCGGAGGTGGGGGACGTGGGAGGACATGGACGATAGGACGCGGTGGGCTAGGAAGGAGAAGGACGCAGACGGATATTACACGGTGGATCTGGTGGAGACGTTTTTCTCTAAGATTGACCTGCGTTGATTCCGAGTCACATGACCAAATGATACCACACTAGTGCGTTTAGCGTGGTATCGTTTGGTCAGGTGATCAAGCTACAAAAGGGGCGTGGAGGCGGAGGAGCATATTGGTATGGGGAAGGGCCGGAAGGGGCGTGGTGGCGGAGGCATATCTTTATGGGGATGGACCGGCAGAGGGTGTGGCGGTGGAAGAGGGGGTATTTCCTTGGACATTTCTTTGGCTTGGAAGGCAGGACGTTTATGTAGCCCGTTTTCCCGTGGGTGTACCGAACCTTCAAAGGGGAGGGAACGGGGGCGCCGCATAGCCTTAGGCTGATTAGGCGTATAGACTCCAAAAAAAAAAAAAAAAAAATTTCTGGAATCCTGAGGCTTGTGAGACTGAGCGGAAAGGCACCGGGTTATGGCACATAGATACTGTAGTCGGTATTTTTGTTAGGGAAATGTTTTTCCTTTGAGCTGCAAGATGTAATAGATTGCAACATATATTGCTTTTTATTTTTCTGCGGCTGAGCTTATTCGAATCAATCTCGGAGTGGGGTCGACAGCCCTTAAAGTAACCTACCCAAGCCTATAAGTGCCTAGTCTGGCTTGCTACGGAGTCCTATAAGAGCCTCCGTGAGCGGTCGCGCCAACTACTATAAGAGGTAAACTATTATCGGGGTTGTGCAACGCAACCGCGAATCTTAGGTACGGACTCAAGTAGACGGGCAGCGCTCAATACAACAGTACGAGTTGACTTGTTAGCCGAGGTTTATACAACATCAATATTCTTGGAGCACTCTCAAATATACATATCTAACCCGGAATACTTCAAGCAGCCTAAGAATACCTTGAGAAATGAAGGTTATCAAGAAATTCCGTGACAAGGGAAAGGATGCGTTTAAAAGTTTAGGTCGCAAGCGCACTCCTTCAGGTTCCCGAGCAACATCTGTGTGTGGCAGTACTGTGTCGTTTACCGACCCAGCAGTCTCTCCATCGAGCGAGGATGTCAGTACCGGTGCCACCCAGACTAATAGCATTAATCTTACTGCACCGCCCTCCTCATCGGCCAGCGCGTCTCATGGTTCGACCAGACTAGCACCCGATTCCACTATTCTTGCACCACCCATTGCAGGCACGCTGGAAACTCCGGATCGGGTGGAAACAATTATATCTCTGGGGCTGCCGGGTACCCAAGAACCAAGCTCAAGCTCAAGCTCGGGGACGCAATTGCTTGTTATAGGTCCCCAGATATCGATTTCGATTTCAGAACCCGAACAGGACAATGGTAAGTGGCTATGGGGGATATATACTCTTGAGTGAGATAGCCAGGACTAAGTTGCAAGCTATAGAGCCTACCACCGATAGAATCGCAACGACGCCAATTGATGCGGTTTTGCTGTTGGGGTCTACTCCCGAAAATATTCCTACGACCCCACTTGATCAGTCCCTACCACAGCTTGAAGAAACAGGAGTAGCAGAATGCAGCGACGTTGCGGGTAGTCCGAGCACAGATCCTGCAGGTAATAAGCCCCCGTTACTACCTACCCGCCAGACTACCGTTATTACTAGGTATCTATTCTTACCGCAATTTCAGGCGCGGACGCTCAGGCTACTGGCACCAATGTCTTTGAGCCAGGCAAAACCGTAGTACATTTACCAACGCCCTCGACATTAGCCAACTCAGGTGGAACACCTCAAACTGTGAGTGAGCAGCAGCCTCAGACGGCGAATACTCCCTCACTCTGGGAAGAGGTATGGAGGAAACTTCCAGAGGATATCCGGACCCATTTACAGTCTACACTTAAGCTGGATGAGACCGACAATAAGGGGTCCGGGGCAGCCAAGCAATTATTAACGACTGTTTCAGAGATTAGAGGGATTTGCGAAAAGCAGAAGTTGATCGATACAAGAGATGATGGGAAGAAATCCAAAAGGATTATTGTCCGTGATCTGGCTGATAAATTACTTAGCTGTATTTCAAAGTTTGTCGCGGTTGGAGATGTGCTTGTACAATATGATCCAGGTCATGCAGCAATTCCTTGGGCTATCCTTCGGTTTATTTTACAGGTCTGTAAACCCTCTTAAACCCTCAGCTTGGATAAACGTTGATAAGGTTTCATATGAATTTAGAGCGCAATCATACATAGAGAACGCATGGCGGAGATTGTTACCAACACGGAGTATCTTGGGAGGCTCATCGTGCGCTGTGTTGCATATGAAGAACTGTACCTCGTGCCGAAATCAAAACCGGGCAACTATTCCAAACTGAAGCTTGCTATAGAGGAGCTCTATCGGGAGATTCTTAAATTCCTGGTGGAAACGGTGAAACACTTGGATAGAAAGAGACTTGGTATACCGAGAACCTTTACCTTTCTACCACATTGTTCATGTCTCTAACCTCACCACATAGGCCGCATATTAAATGGAATTCTTGAACCTGATGCCTTACGTGAACTACTGCAGAAAATCAAATCTCATGAGCAGCAGCTAGCGGAGGAACTCGAACTGGCCCAGCGGAAAGGTAGGGCCCTAGCCTTGACTCCTGGCGAAACTAAGAACTCAAACCTTGACAAGACTGAACATTATGCTCGCTCGTAGTGGCTCAGACCATGGCTCATACAAGCTTTGCCGTGGCAAAACACAACCATACGCAACTAACACAGCTCCTTGAGGACCTGGAAAAGCCCATCCAGAGAGTTGTATTGGACTTACAGACTTGTTACCAATCCGTCCAAGGTATTCTATCCGCGATATTGGATATGTGCAATAGGTGATAATAATTGATGAGATTTTGGCAGATCAAACGCGAGAAGGCGTATTGAATTGGATCACAAATAACGAGTACCAGGCACCCCATAATCTTGCACTAAAAGGGTTATTAGAAGACACTGGGAAATGGTTTTTTGATCGAGCTGAGTACAAGGAATGGAGAAGTGCAAGCGCCTCTAGTATACTTTGGCTACATGGGATACGTAAGCACAAATCCGAACACCTTTGCACTGACTATGACTGACATGGGGGAAATATCTATAGCGGGTGCTGGAAAAACAAAACTCACGTATGTTACAAGATTCCAAAAGCTTCAATATTAGGAATGCTGACACGCTCTTTCTCTAGATGTCAAGTAATCAAGACACTTCTATCCACAAATCCCAGCGAAGTGCTTTGCTACTTTTATTGCAAAAAAGACGGCGAAGCCTCACGGAGAATACCACTCACAGTCTTACAAGCAATTATCAGACAATTAAGCCTTTGTCAGCCCGATGGGCTTCCGGAGGAAATATTGAATCGCTATACGGCTGATCAAAAGAAAGGTTTCGCCGCCGGGAGGTCAGGAGTCCTACAGTGGGAGGATTGCAGGACTTTATTATTGTCTCTTCTCAGCATGTACCCACAAACAACCATCATCATTGATGCCCTAGATGAGCTAGACTCTGGGAATGAGTCCGAGCATCGCATTTTACTGCTCGAGCTCTTGATTGATGTTGTTCTGAAGTGTGATAGTCTAGTCAAGATCTTTGTGGCCAGCCGTGATGACCAGGATATTGTGGTGGAGCTTGAAAAGATGCCCAATCTTTTCATCAAGGCCACGGATAACCTGAAGGATATCGAGAGGTATATCATTCGTGAGTTCGAAACAAATAAGCGGTTCTCTAGACCTCCTTGGTCACCTGAGCTCAAGAATATCGTTTATGCTGAACTTTGCAAGAAAGCCAATGGAATGTAGGTTCAATGCTCCTTTTTCTATTCTCGACGTTCTGAGCTCGCTCACACATGCTGCAGGTTCCAATGGGTCAAACTACAACTCCAGTTCCTGGTTTCCATGAAGGTTGAACGGGATATACGACAGAAGTTGGGGCAGGCACCAAAGGATCTTACAGCAGCTTACGATCAAATCTATACGCTGATTGAGGGTGAAGAAGAGTACGGTCGTGAGACAGCAAATTGTGCGCTAATGTGGATCATGTGCACCGTCAAACCTTTGACAATGGAGATGCTACTTGAGGCAACAAGATATGCAACCGGGTTACAGGATATTTCTGCCGAGTCCCTGCTTGAGCTCTGCCGCAATCTGTTGACATGGGACAAATCTGAAAATTCCAATGTAGTTCAATTCGCCCATCTCTCTGTCAAGGAATACCTTATTGTTGGGAAATGGGCCGAAGTGGAGGCTCATGCGGTGGCAGCAAAGTCATGCCTAGCGGCCTTGATAGAGATGACACATGAGCATGGGCTACAACGGACTTGGGGTCGGGTTGCTAACTTTCTAGAATATGCGGATTCCTATTGGTTAGAGCATGTGTCAAAGGGTTGCGTTGGCCAATCTAGCACAATATTCAAGGAAGCCCTATGTTCTTTCCTTGGGCGTTCTACCATCCCCAGCCGTTCATATCTAAATTGGATCCATGGAAGGCGACAGGCTCAAGCACTATTGCCGGAGATTGAGGATGAGTTGTATGGTACTCACCACTCTGAACCTCCTAACCCGCAATTCTTAGTTGCAGCTTGCGGCTTCTTACGAGACGTTATGGATGAGATCTGGCAGGAGTGGGAATGTTTTGACCCCCATAGTCGAAACCTCTACGGAGAGAGTCTACTCTCCATTGCCGCTAGTCATGGAAATAGTCCTGTGGTCACACGCTTATTGGCACATGATACGACTGATCCCAATATGAAAAGCGAAAATGGAGGCACTCCCTTACTTGCAGCTGCCTCTCGGGGGCATTTAGAGATACTACAGCAATTGTTGGCCCACAGGGCCATTGATGTCAACATGAAGGGCGAGACATATGGAAGTACCGGTACCCCTTTATTTGTGGCGGCCTCCCGAGGATACGCAGAAGTAGTACAACAGTTGTTGTTTCACAGTGCCACTGATGTCAATGTGAGGGGCGAGGCATACAAAGAAACTGGTACCCCCTTATTTGTGGCGACCCTTGAGGGGCATGCGGAGGCTGTACAGAAATTGCTGGCGCACAGGGCCATTGATGTCAACATGAAGGGGGAGGCATATGGAAATAAGGGTACCCCTTTATTTGTGGCAGCCTCTAAGGGACATACAGAGATAGTACAGCAATTGTTGGCTCACACTGCCATTGATGTCAACACGAAGGGGGGGTGCGGAGATACCGGTACCCCCTTATTTATAGCGGCCTATAAGGGGCATACAGAGATAGTACAGCAATTGCTGACTCACAGTGCCATTGATGTCAACATGGAAGGAGACATAGGCAATGGGAATATCAGTACTCCCTTATTTGTAGCAGCCTCAAAGGGACATACAGAGATAGTACAGCAGTTGTTGGCTCACAGTGCTATTGATGTCAACACGAAGAGGGGATATGGAGATACCGGTACCCCCTTATTTATGGCGGCCTATAAGGGACATACAAAGGTAGTACAACAATTGCTGGCTCACAGCGCCATTAATGGCAACGTGGTGGGGAAGACAAGCACTGGGGATATCGTTACCTCTTTATTTGTGGCGGCCCTTAAGGGACATACAGAGATAGTACAGCAATTGTTGGCTCATAGTGCCATTGATGTCAACGCGGAGGCAGGGTGCGGAGAGATCGGTACTCCCGGATTTATGGAGGCCTATCAGGGACATGCAGATATAGTGCGGCAATTGTTGGCTCACAGTGCCATTGATGTCAATGTGATGTGGAAGACCAGCGAGGGAGATATCGTTACCCCCTTATTTATGGCAGCCTCTGAGGGACATACAGAGGTAGTACAGCAACTATTAGCTCACAGTGCCATTGATGTCAGCGTGAAAGGAAGCACAAGCGGTGGAGTCATTGGTACCCCGTTATTTGTGGCGGCCCTTCAGGGACATACAGAGATAGTACAGCAATTGTTGGCTCACAGTGCTATTGATGTCAACATGATGTGGAAAACTGGCGACGGGGATATCGGTACCCCCTTATTTATGGCGGCTTGTAAGGGACATAGGGAGATAGTACAGCAACTGTTGACCCACAGTGCCATTAATATCCACGAGAGGGGAGGCACAGGCGGCGGAGATACCGGTACCCCCTTATTTGTGGCAGCCTCTAAGGGACATGCAGAGATAGTACAGCAATTGTTGGCTCACAGTGCTATCGATGCCAACATGATGTGGAAAACAGGCAACGGGGATATCGGTACCCCCTTATTTATGGCGGCTTGTAAGGGACATAGGGAGATAGTACAGCAATTGTTGACCTACAGTTCAATTGATGTCAACGTGGAGGGGAGGACAGGCAATGGATATACCGGTACCCCCTTATTTATAGCGGCTATTTGGGGACATGCAGATATCGTACAGCAATTATTGGCTCATCGTGCTATTGATGTCAACGTGAAAGGAGGCACAGGCGATGGAGATACCGGTACCTCCTTATTTATGGCGGCCATTTGGGGACGTGCAGAGATAGTACAGCAACTGTTGGCTCACAGTGCTATCGATGTCAACATGATGTGGAAAACAGGCGATGGAGATACCGGTACCCCCTTATTTGTGGCAGCCTTCAAGGGACACGCAGAGATAGTACAGCAATTGTTGGCCCACAATGCCATTGATGTCAACGTTAAGGGGGAGGCAAGCAGTGGAGATATCGGTACCCCCCTGTTTATGACGGCCCTTAAGGGACATACAGAGATAGTACAGCAATTGCTGGCTCATAGTGCTATTGATGTCAACGTGACAGGAGGCACAAGCGGTGGAGGTATCGGTACTCCATTATTTGTGGCAGCCCTTCAAGGGCATACAGAGATAGTGCAGCAATTGTTGGCACACAGTGCCATCGATGTCAACGCGAAGGGGGCGACAGCCGACGGAGATACCGGTACCTCCTTATTTGTGGCAGCATATAAGGGACATGCAGAGATAGTACAGCAATTGCTGGCTCACGGTGCCATTGATGTCAACATGGAGGGGAAGACAAGCACTGGATTTACCGGTACCCCCTTATTTATGGCGGCCCTTAAGGGGCGTACGAAGATAGCACAGCAATTGCTAGCTCATAGTGCTATTGATGTCAACATAGAGGGGAGGTCAAGCAATGGAGATACCGGTACCCCCTTATTTATGGCGGCCCTTACGGGACGTACGAAAATAGTACAGCAACTGCTGGCTCACAGTGCTATTGATGTCAACGCGAGAGGCACAGGAGATGGAGATACTGGCACTCCCTTATTTATCGCGGCCATTTGGAGACATGCAGAGATAGTACAGCAATTGCTAGCTCACAGTACCGTTAATGTCAACATAGAGGGGGCATATGGACATACCGGTACCCTTTTATTTCTGGCGATCTTTTGGGACGAGGCAGAGATAGTACAGCAATTGCTAGCTCATAGTGCTATTGATGTCAACATAGAGGGGAGGTCAAGCAATGGAGATACCGGTACCCCCTTATTTATGGCGGCCCTTAAGGGGCGTACGAAGATAGCACAGCAATTGCTAGCTCATAGTGCTATTAATGTCAACGTGGAGGGGAAGGCAGGCGGCGGAAATACCGGTACCCCCTTATTTATGGCAGCCCTTCAAGGGCATACAGAGATAGTGCAGAAATTGTTGGCACATAGTGCCATCGATGTGAATGTGATGTGGAGGACACGCGCTGGATATACCGGTACCCCCTTATTTATAGCGGTCCTTAAGGGGCGTACAGAGATAGTACAGCAATTGTTGGCTCACGGTGCCATTGATGTCAACATGGAGGGGAAGACAAGCACTGGATCTACCGGTACCCCCTTATTTATGGCGGTCCTTAAGGGGTGTACAGAGATAGTACAGCAATTGTTGGCTCACAGTGCCATTGATGTCAATGTAGAGGGGAGGGGAGACGGAGATACCGGTACATCCTTATTTATGGCGGCCCTTAAGGGACGTACGAAGATAGTACAGAAATTGTTGGCTCACAGTGCTATTGATGTCAACGTGGAGGGGAAGACAGGCAATGGATCTTCCGGTACCCCTCTATTTATGGCGTCGTATAAAGGACATTCCGAGATAGTACAACAATTATTGGCTCACAGTGCCGTTGATGTCAACATAGAAGGGGAAGGGGAGGAGAACCTTTATGGTCACGCGGGTCCCCGCGGCTCTCCATTATTTGTAGCGGCCATCGGGGGACAGACAGAGATAGTACAGCAATTGTTGGCTCACAGTGCCATTAATGTCAATTTGCAAGGCGAAGGGGAGGGGGACCTTTATGAGGATCACGCGAGCCCCCGTGGTTCGCCATTATATGTGGCGGCCTTTAAGGGACATACGGAGATAGTACGGCAATTGTTGGTTCACCATGCCATTGATGTCAACGTAAAGGGAAGGACAGACGAAGAAGATATCGGTACCCCCTTATTTCTCGCGGCCCATTGGGGAAATCTAGAGATTGTACGGCAATTATTGGCTCACAGTGCCATTGATGTCAACGTGAAGGGGGGCACTGGCGACGGAGATATCGGTACCCCGCTATTTGTGGCGGCCCTTTTGGGACATGCAGAGATAGTACAGCAATTGTTGACTCACAGTTCCGTTGATGTTAACATGAAGGGCAGCATCAGAGCCGAAGGCATATTTAGCATGATACTGACGACGGGTACCCCCTTATTTGTGGCGGCCGATAGGGGACATGCAGAAACAGTACAGAAATTGTTGACTCACAGTTCCACCGATGTCAACATGGAGGGAGAGAGAGACGGACATACCAGCACCCCTTTATTTGTGGCGGCCCATCGGGGGCATTCAGAGCTGGTCCAGTGCTTGTTGGCTCACGGTGCCATTGATACCAACTCACATCCCGACAACCATGTCTCATCAATAGCAGACCACCGCACTTAAGTTTGAGCAGGCAAGCGCCGAAGGACCTCGTGTGCATAGTGACCGACTGGGGGCCACAGAGGCAGTGGAGGCATAAAATAGGGAGAGCGGCGGTCCCTAGTTGTGTGCGATGGATTGACACCAAGAACGCGGCACATTCGCCGATATGCCCGTGGGTGAGAGACGGGAAAGGGAGATTGCGAGAAGAGATATACATGTATCTGGAGTGGTGGGAGGCGGTCGCGAATTTCTTAGCATTATTTCCCCTCGCAATTTGTGTATTTAGAAGATCAGCAAGGGCTGTGGAAGGTAATCTACCGGACATCCGGGGATGCTGTCTCTCATCATAGGTTATGTAGCTTGAATTCGAGTACGATTCACCAAAAGAAGAAAGACAAAATGTTAACTCACAGAAGAATCGTGGGAAAACTGCACTATTCAAGGCTTTAGCGGCAAAAAGCAACCGAGCACAGAGATACTGCAGTGGTCTTAGACCAGTGTGATTTCAGTTTGCAACATAATGTGAGTGGAACGGCCTTATTTGTAGCTGCCAGGGCGTGGGGCGAGTGCGCGTTTTGAAAGCTGATGGGACATGCTGACATCAATCATGAGAAACTGTCTTGATGGTAGCAATCGCAGCAAAAGGTTATGACGAGGGACCACATACCCGGATACAAGCCCAGTTTTGTGATTGGAGACGTTCCTCGAGTTCCTATCTAGATTCCCCTGGTGTAAAAAAAACTTCCAAATACGTTCTATTTTGTTCCTGCCATAGCATCCACTGTACACGGGGCTACGAGAGATGAAAATGCCCCCAGTTCCACACATTACCCTGAATTCACCACACTAGGATTTATGTTCTTACCATAGGCTGTCCTTGCGCCACCACTGTCATGGAGAGTTCTGCCTGTCCTGGCATTACTTGAACTGGATACTCAGGGTGTACGTGTCTTAATTACCGGGGTTTTGCAAATTACCTGACCCTTCACAAGGGAAAAATACTCCGTCACCGCTTTGTTCCTCCTACTACGAATTTTGGCATCGGTTTTCTCGTTGACAGGGTTGGTCTATTGGCGGTAAGGGCAATACTTCATGGAAATGTAGCCTTGTCTCCAAGTAGTGTCGGTATCACCTTGCGCAGAATTGATATACCCCCCCCCCGTGTGCCATGTTCAGAGACAACATGTAGTTTTGAACAACGAAATAACTAACCTCTTGTTGTACACCCAGATTAGGCATACTTAATTATTTGAGAGGGACAATTCGGTCCTATACAATTATACTCTATACACTAGCTAAGTAGCCTGTCGGCACTTCATAGTTGCAACAGCTATTGTTATCCTACCCTTATATTGCCGGTCGCTTTAATAGGCTTTATATTCCAGTTTAATCTTGAAGACATTCTCTAGTTTATACCTTTTGCTTTTCGGCTGAACTAAGTGAACCCCAGCATATCAGGCCGATCCTGTGTGGGTGTATATCCCGGAAACGCTCTAGGTGCATTGCTTGAGGAACATATATGCAGCCTGCTGGTCGGGGGGGGGGGTTGGTCTATTGAAACCA
>Ga0307511_10007887_pt1 | contig 10684 bp, 6 predicted proteins | sample 13_EM_MG_FD_200266 | JGI IMG/M metagenome (GOLD analysis project Ga0307511, IMG submission 200266) | Populus trichocarpa ectomycorrhiza microbial communities from riparian zone in the Pacific Northwest, United States - 13_EM | ecosystem: Host-associated > Plants > Roots > Unclassified | place... | reverse complement strand
ATTCTACATCATTCATCTTCATCATTTTGGCTTTTTAAAAGACCAAAACAACGTCATTTCACGTCTATATATATATATATATAAAGAGATCGGGTCTCAGCCGGGTTTCGCCGGGCCAACTCCCCAGCGGGTTTTTACTTAGACTTGGATCGGTCCCAGGCCCGGGTCGGCTAGGTCCCGGGTCGACTCGCCAGGCCGGTTCGGGTTTCAAAACTATGGTTCCTCTTTCCACGATCCAAGACCGGAGTTTTAAGAAAGCTCTTTTTGGGGGAGAGCCTTTTTTTTTTTTTAGTTTTAAGAGAAAGGTGTGTTGTTCAAAATTAGCAAATAAAATTAGACAAATAAAAAAAAATGTTTAGTTTATATAAATATACAATATAATACGTACATGGTTACTTACAATCATAACAGAAATTCTTAGATATCTCTGTTTGAGGCTGTTAATGTAACTCTAAGGTACTTTAAACATGGGGAAAAAAAACTACGTATTTAGGGCGGCAAAGAAATTCTTAGGCATGAAAAGACCTGCACTCTGCGCTCGCACAAATCATGGGACCTCCTATGAAAATTATTAATGAATCTCACCATAATAATACAATTTCTGACATTTTTGTCAGCTTTGAAAGTGAAAATGAATACTACAAATCTAGTATAATTATCATTGTTCACGTATCATGTTTATCACATGAAATCTTCTTTATGTTTTTTCGCTTTCCTTGTCATTTTCTGGAGTTCAAGATATGTGGGTATGAAGGCTGTGGTCCTCTGCCTCAGTTCTGTCAGTGGTGCCTTTGTGAATCTGTGATTCACAAGTGAGCCTTGCACTGGATTGTTGTCGGGAAGTCCTATTTCCTTTAATTGACTAATTATTCTAAATTCTACATCAGACAGACCAACAAGTAATTGTGATACTTGTTCTTTAGATTTTTAACTTCATCATATCCTTCAGCCACTTGATACCACTAACATGTTTCTATAGTTTAGACTCTTTATTAATGTGTATTAAAATGCTTTAATTTAATTAAAAAATTACTTTGGCATTTATTTTTATTATAGAATGTACCTATATAGAAAATGTTGTAATCATACTCTTGTGTGGTAACCTCCACCATTACTATTGTATATTGTCCTACATATATATATAGAGAAGGTTGGCTAACCAATAGGTCAAGCCTCCTAATTATTCTCAACTTGGTATCAGAGTCTTCTGTCGTCGGAACTCTTCTCTCCCTCTCCCCTTTGCAGCCGCCCTTCTCTCCTCCTCTCCTAAATGGACTCTACAGCCGCTGGAGCCAATTTCTCCCTCACCACTGGTGGTAAAGCCCCACCGGCCAGCCATCTACAAGCTGTTGCCGATGGTGTTCTTCCTCCACAGCAACAGCCTTCCCTTTCAGAACAAGTCAATGACTCCTTCTCGCAAGTTTCTGTCGTTCCTCTGCACATTATGAGAACACAAACTCCAGCTATCGTTGCTCTCTCAAACACCCACCAAGTTGTTTCATTGAAACTTACGAACACAAATTATCTCTATTGGCGAATGCAGATGAAGCCCTATCTCCTTGGTCAAGGTATTTTTCACTTCGTTGACGGCTCAGTGTCGTGTCCTCCATCTTATGTTTCTGACAGTTCTGCTAGTTCTTCCTCTACAATCAACCCTTCTTTTCTTCGTTAGAAGCAACAGGATCAACTTATTTTGAGTGCATTACTCTCATCCCTCTCCGTGGATGTGTTGCGTCTCGTGGTAGATTGTTCTACCTCGCATTGTGTTTGGCGCACTCTTGAGAAAGCACTTGCATCTCCGTCTAACTCTCGCATCATGCAACTTCATGGCTCTTTTCTGGATCTTCGGCAAGGCAACTCATCGGTTAGTATGTATATGCAGTAAGCCAAATCGTTATTTGACTTGGCTGCTGCCGGTTGCCCCATGTCCCTTGAAGACTTCAATCTCTATATGTTTTGTGGCCTTCGTGGTGAGTTCAAAGACTTGGTAACGAGTCTCTTAACCAAGGCAAAACCGTTGTCATATGATGATCTTCATAGCCACCTTCTTACCCATGAATTTCTACACAAGAACTCCTTTCATTCCATGGATGTCGCTCCCTCTATGTTGTCTTCTTCTCTGCCGCAGCAACCACCATTGCTGCCAACACCACAGCCTTCTGCTCATCTTGTTATGTCTCATCACAGCTCAAACTTTAGCTGCAACAGGGATCGTTCTCAAGGTAATTGGCCTCCCAACAGCAACCGCTACATTCACCAGAACAAGGGCCAATCTGCTGCAGACTGGCAGCCAAACAACTGGCAGCAGACCAGGCACAACTCGGGGGCTGGGCAGTGGTCTGGACAGCAGCATGTCCACTGCCAATTGTGCTACAGTTTTAACTCAATTTGATTTTTTATTTTATTTTTTATTTTATTTTTTGCCTCAACAATTGCTCATATAAATGGAAAGATCATATCATTTAAATATTTAAACCTAAAAATATATATTGGGTAGCTAGTATTAAGAATGTAGGGTAATGAATATGATTATCTTAGTATTTTTAATATAAAAAAAAATCAAACTTATTTTATAGAAAAAAATAAAGCCACGCCTATTAAATTGATAAATTATTGAGCACAAAATCTTAATTGTGATTAATAGTCTATAAAATAGATTTAACTTTCTTTGATTCACGCCTGCTTGGTGGATTGGGTAGACCTTGAAGGGGCATTCGCCTTCTCAACTTGTTTTCTTTACTTGATACATATAGAGTGTCCATCGTTCACATAAAGTTCCTGAAATTGTTTACGACAAATGTTACTGTCAGGTGTGTGAATACACGTTCATTTCAGCAGTTTTTGATCGATTCTCATCATCACCAGTCACCACATCAGATAGAACCCATTAAACTTTGATCCAACCTTCTGCTTTTAGACTAGGATATGAGCTGGTTCGACCTACATCCAGTTGACAGGACGCTGCAACCATCCCAAGAAAGGTAAGACACAAGCTAACCAAATAACAACAAGAACGAAAATGGAAAATACAATAAGAAAAAAACCCTTGCATACAGATACCTGATTGCAGGAGGAGTGCTCAATTACATTTCATCAACATTGTACTACATATTTCACATCCCAGGGTGTGTGTGTATGTATATATATATAGTTCTTCCATCAGTAGTATACACAAAATAAAAGCGCAGAAACGGAGAAGTAACCCACAAACTATATAGCTATATGATTAGATGATATATATATGTCATCGTCACTCCCTTTACTGGTACCAGCCAACAGGGAAGTCAATCAGACACATGATGACTTGGTGTCCATGAGAGAAGGCTGTTTACATGAGGCAGGTATGCGCCAGATGATAGGTTGCGTTCTTTGTCCATCTCAAACTCTCTCATCACTTCAGATTTAAAGTCATAAGCATGGAATGAGCCATCTTCCTTCCTCCTGAAAATTACATCTCCACTGATTCTTAAACTAAAAAGCGGAACCATGTCAATTAAGCTACCTTTAGTGATGCTATATTGCTTTGTCCAAATGCCTTCAGGCACACTCTTCAAGTTCCAAATATCAATGTTCAAGTCTTCATGTGTGACAAAACATAAGAGACCACCCATCTCCATAACCCTGTCATGAGTAGTACAACGGTGGGGTAGCGGTATGCAATGAAATCTTTCGTTCTCCACTTCCATTGACACTATGAAATCACTATTATCAAGCTGCGGAATCCAATGCAGAGCTCCAATTGCAGAAACAGGTGCATGCCCGAACCAATTAAATAGGCCAAATGAAGGTCCATTCACTGCCCTCCATGATCTTGTCGCAAGATCTAGTGTCTCACAGGTGACATACTCAAACTCATCCCGAAAAAGGTGCACCAACTTATAGTCTCCGGTGACATGATTCAATGCAAAGCCATAGGACTCCTTGTGATAATTACACAAAGTACCAAGAGGAAGTGTAATGAGCTTCCGTGTCACGGGATTCATGACTATCAGTCCTTTCTTCACATGGTTATCAAGCAAAATAAGGCCATTGCATGTAGCTCTAATGTTTCCCAGGCAGCTAACATTATACTTCCCTACCTTGATCTTTCCTTCTTTAAATTCCATGAACTGGATAAAGAATTTTGATGAGCTGCCAGTGACATGGGGCCCAAAAATGGGGACAGTTTTTAAGTTCGATTGAAGCAAAGCTACTTCAACTGAAAAGGTATTACCTTGTTCCTCTGGCATTGATGTCATAGAAAAAGGGTCTGGTCTTGAATAAGGGTATGATCTTCCTCTTGAGACTGATTTTAGAAAGATCAAAACAGATTCAGAGCGACGGAAATGTGAATCGATGAAAGTTCGGCTGTTAATTATATTGTACCATGGCTTACACACAAATCTTGAACTTGGAAGTGATTCAAGAGGCAGCCAAATAAGGATATTCGATATGCAATCCTTGTGAAAATAAGGGGCTGGACCAGCTGGCAGCTTCTTTTGATCATCCTCCATCTTCTTCGACAAGGCTCTCTCTTCTACAGATTTTGATAGCCCCATGTTCCTGTTCCCCAATGGTTTGCCCATTCTGCCTTCTTCATACACAATGAGGCACTGCAAATAAAATAATGACTTCAGAATTTTTTTGCATGTGATTGATATTCCATCTTGAGAGGTGGGTGGGGTCATCCTTATAATCTATGTATATAGTGTGAGAAAATACAAGAATATATAGAAGAATGAACCAAGAAAAACAATACTTGTAGAATAAATCCTAAAACAAATCAACCACTACAACATAATTTATGTACAGTTGCTTGGTGTCACAAGTTTATTCTGGGGAGGGGATGATGGCAGATTGAAAGGAGGAATTGGGGAAGAGTTAATTCAAATTCATATGACCGTTCCACCCACACCCCATGTCGTGTGATTTGGTGTTTATGGATTGTAAAACGTAGCATTTCATTTTTTTTTATTTTTTTTAGAGGCAGTTTGTTATTGCGTTTTAAAAGTGTTTTTTTGAAAATATTTAAAAAAAATTTATTTTTTTCTTTGTTTCAAATTAATTTTTTTTAATATTTTCAAATCATTTTAATATGCTGATATCAAAAAATAATTTTAAAAAAACAAAATATATTATTTTAATACATTTCAAAGTAAAAACCATTTTGAAAAACAACAACCACTGTTATCAATCTCGAACACCCCCTAATTAGTGTCATGTGGTGTATGCCACACGTGTTGGCTTAATAGGCGAGTAGAAAGGCATTCTCTCCCTCCCCCTCCCTCCATGACAGCTTACCCTTCACACATTGCTGGAATTCGCTGCTAGCCATTCCTCTCTTCCAAACACACCTGGAGATTTCCCAGGATGGTTCCATCCAAATTAAGCTTGTTCCACTTGGCGATGTACCAAGTGACTAGGGTAAAATCTCAAGCACACCAGAGATGAAAGGGATTAAAAGAGGAAAAAAAGGTATTCCTCTTGTGTGGCTTAAATCCCCAATAACACTCTCAAAAAGAAGAATAAAAAGGACAAACAGAGTACTATTTGCATCAAAGAATAGGTATAAAAAGGATTAGGTTTTCATTTTCAAGACAGCAAGATGATCAATATGGTAAATCAACACGAACCATTGGGAAAATATTGAATGATACTCGATCCACAATATCAGCACATAGATAAAGTCCCTGTCAAATTTAGCATCGGCCCATCTTCCAATATTGAATGATTAAACAGAAAAATCAATACTTTCTAATCATCAAACAGATGTTATTATGATTAAAATCATAGCTATGTATAGATCATGAAAGGAAATAAGAAGAAAAAAAACATCAGTTTTGAGAAGAAATAAATGGAAAACAAGAGATCCTAATTCATACCTGGTGATGAAGATAAGGAGGTCGTGTCGGCAGCCCAGTGAGTAGACTCCCTGTCTCCTCGTTTGCTTTTTACTCTCCATTCAGCTGACAAAAACGTTTCGTGGCTTCCAAGGTGAAGGAAAAAAAGACAAGAATGGTTGACTTGAATGTCTAAGTCTCGGAGGGCCACTCACTCGGTCCGTCCGTCAGTATTTTAGAGGACTTTTGAGAAGTCGTTCCTCCTAGACTTGGGGTTTGTTGGAAAACAAGGTATAAATTATATTTTTAAAATTTTTAAAAAATATATTTTTATATTATTTTGATGTATTAATATTAAAAATAATTTTTAAAAAATAAAAAATTATGTTTTAGATGTATTTTTAAGTGAAAAGTACTTTAAACCGTCATTACTATCACAATTTCAAATAAGCTTTTTATAAATAGAAAAATTTTAGTTTTTGAATTTTTTTTATTTATATTTTTTAAAACTAGGATCTTTTCCAAAAAAAAATTATGAAGATAGATTTTGAGAAATCGAGGTTAGAAAAAGATTTGTATACAAGTTTTATTAAAAAAAATTGTATTTGTTTTTTTAATGAAATAAATATATTTATTCTTTTATAAAATTAAAAAAAATATTCAAGGAAAAAAATTTATCTAGATTAGGATTCTTAATTACAAGGTTTTCTTATTAAGAAAAAGATTTAATTGGTTTTTTAAATAAACAGCTTTGGTTAAATGCAAAATCTATTTAAAAAACAGTTTATTCTTTTCTACAGTTAAAAAAAAAAGTGTTCTTTTCAGAAAACATGCTTAAGTTTGTTATTTTTGCAGAAACTTTATTTCAAAATCTATTTCTTTTATATTACAAAAAAGTATTTTAAGAGAGAACATTATTGGAAAAGTGTTCTTTTCAACTCCTAGCTATTTTATTTTTCAAAATTTTTTTCTACATGTACTACTTTCTCAAATTCTTTTTGAAAAGGTTCTAGTTTTCAACAAAAAAAAAAAAACTCTTGAATTTTATATTATTTATAATATTTACCTTGATAAGTAAAATGATTTACTTTCTTTTTTATTTTTTAGTTTTTGAATTTAAACATTGAAACTTTAAAATCATTAAAGAAAAACTTAAATCTTAATGAATACATGAATTGACTCAAGAATATATTAATCGTCAAACAAATTAAAAAATATATATATTATTATTGTTGTTGTTAAGTACTTATTCCTTGAACTTAATTTAATCACTTTTTATATAAAGATAACATAATTATGACATATATATATATATATATATATATAAAAGTTGATTAAGAAAAATATTGATGAGTCAATTTTATTAAATGTTAATTTATTATTTTAAATTATATGGGTCTGGTAAGTATGTCTGACCCAATATATTTATGTTTGGTGGTTAGTCGAGTCTAATGTGCTTGGACTTTGCAGTGCATCAAGTCCAAGGTAGCGTTGGTCTGGCACGCATGTCAAACCCAATATGATTGGACTTGACAGATTAGCTAAGTCCAAGACACTTAAACTTTACAGTGCGCCAAGTCTAAGGTAGTGTGCCAAGTCCAAGGTGGTGCGGTTTTGACACACATGACAGACCCAATGCATTTGAACATGGCATTTAGTCAAGTTCAAGGCGTTTGAACTTAGCAGTACGTCAAGTCTAAGGTGGCGTGGGTCTACACGAATGCTAAACCCAATACGCTTGAACTTGGTAGTTAGCCTGGCATTTAGCCAAGTCCAAGGCATTTTGACTTGGTAGTGAGCCAAGTCCAAGGTAGTGTGGTTCTGGCACACATATCAGACCCAATGCTTTTGGACTTGACATTTAGTCAAGTCCAAGGCGTTTGGACTTACACCAAGTCTAAGGTGGCGTGAGTCTACACGAATGCCAAACTCAATACGCTTGAACTTGGTAGTCAGCTAAGTCCAAGGCTCTTGGGCTTGACAGTGTGTCAAGCCCAAAATAACGTGGATCTGGCACATATGTTAAACCCAAGGTGTTTAGACTTGGCAGTCAGTCAAGTCCAAGATAATTATCAAGGCGCTTAGATTTGGCATGCATACCAGACACAATACACTTGGATTTGGTAGTTAGTCAAGTCCAAGGTGGCGTGTGTCTTGCACGAATGCTAGACCCAATACACTTGGAATTGGCAGTGCGTCAAGTTTAAGGTAGTGTGGGTCTGGCACGCTTGTCACACCCAATACACTTGGACTTGGCAGATTAGCCAAGTCCAAGGTAGTGTGGGTCTGACACGCATGCCAGACCCGAAGTGTTTGGACTTGGCATTTAGCCAAGTCCAAGATGGTGTGAGTCTGGCATGCATGTCAGACTCAATGCTCTTGGACTTGGCAATTAGCCAAGTTGAAGACGAAGTGCGCCAAGCCCAAGATAGCGTGAGTCTTACATGCATGCCACACCCAATACACTTGGACTTGGCAATGTGTCAAGCCCAAGATAGTATGGGTCTGGCGAACATGCTAGACCTAAAGAGTTTGAACTTTGCAGTCAACCAAGTCCATGATAATTACCAAGGCGCTTGGACTTGACAAGTAGCCAAGTTCAAGGCGTTTAGACTTGGTAGTGCGCCAAGTCCAAGGTGGCGTGAGTTTGGCACCCATGTTAGACCCAATACACTTGAACTTGGCAATTAGCCAAATCCAAGATGGCGTGAGTCTGGCACGCTTGCCAGACCCAATATACTTGGACTTGGCAATTAGCCAAATCCAAGGTAGCGTGGGTAAGGCGCTTGGACTTGGTAATGTGCCAAGTTCAAGTCCATGATAATTACCAAGGCGCTTGGACTTGACAAGTAGCCAAGTTCAAGGCGCTTAGACTTGGTAGTGCGCCAAGTCCAAGGTGGCGTGGGTTTGGCACCCATGTTAGACTCAATACACTTGGACAGCCAAATCCAAGATGGCGTGAGTCTGGCACGCTTGCCAGACCCAATATACTTGGACTTGGCAATTAGTCAAATCCAAGGTAGCGTGGGTAAGGCGCTTGGACTTGGTAATGTGCCAAGTTCAAGTCCATGATAATTATCAAGGCGCTTGGACTTGACAAGTAGACAAGTTCAAGGCGCTTAGACTTGGTAGTGCGCCAAGTCCAAGGTGGCATGGGGTCTGGCACCCCTGTTAGACCCAATACACTTGGACTTGGCAATTAGCCAAATCCAAGATGGCGTGAGTCTGGCACGCTTGCCAGACCCAATATACTTGGACTTGGCAATTAGCCAAATCCAAGGTAGCGTGGGTAAGGCGCTTAGACTTGGTAATGTGCCAAGTCCAAGGTGGCGTGAGTCTAACACGCATACCAAACCCAATGCATTTGGTCTTGGCAGTCAGTCAAGTCTAAAATAATTACCAAGGCACTTGGACTTGGCAGTGCGCCAAGCCCAAGGTGGCGTGGGTCTGACATGGATGACAGACCCAATACACTTAGACTTGGCATTGCGCCAAGCCCAAGGTAGCATCTGGCACGCATGCCAGACCCATTACGCTTGAACTTGGCAGTGCGCCAAGTCCAAGGTAGCGTGGGTATAACACGCATATCAAACCCAATGCATTTGGACATGGCAATTAGCCAAGTTCAAGGCATTTGGACTTAGCAGTGCACCAAGTCTAAGGTGGTGTGGGTTTTGCACGCATGTCAGACCCAATGCGCTTGGATATGACAGTTAGCCAAGTCCAAAGCGCTTGGGTTTAGTAGTGCGCCAAGCCCAAGATAGTGTGGGCCTGACACGCATGTCATTCCCAAATACGATTGGACTCGGCAGTCAACCAAGTTCAAGGCACTTGGGCTTGGCAGTGTGCCAAGCCCATGATAGAGTAGGTCTGACACGCATGTCAAACTCAGGGCATTTGAACTTGGCAGTCAACCAAGTCCAAGAAAATTATCATCCTCCCTTAGCATGTCCAAGGGAGTGACCGACCTCCTTTGAGTCTAAACATTACGGAAAAACTCAGCCTCTATAGGCTTAGCTATATTTGATGTCTTAAACTCTAAATCTCCCTACACCTTTTTAGGTGTTTAAAAGTCCTTCATGGACCCACTATATTCTTATCAGATAAGAAATATTTATCCCTCATTCAATGCTATCAGGATAATTACCTTGCAGACCTTCCTTTTATAGGCTATAAAATATACCATGAGGGTTTCATGACAAAAGGTTCAGGTTCACGATCTTAAACTCTTTACAACCTTGATATTTTATAAAATGCTGACTTTACTATCGCAGGATCTTAAAGTTTTTCCAATTAAGATTGTTTTTATTGCAGGTATTTAAGACCATTTTAGTGGATTTGGAGCTCTTTAGATTAGAAAAAAATCCAAATACTTAACATATAAATCAATTATTATTTCAAATTCTGAATAACCTTTTATTTTATGTTCTTAAATATTTGAACATCATCTAATATATTTTAAAAATTGATAATGTAAAATAAAATGAATTTTACAGAGTTACAGTGACAATTCAAGACATGTCAATTGATTGTACCAAAATTCACAAAATGCTATAGAGTTTAAATTTCTATAATTTACTTTATGGCTATTATGTCATGCTCACATCACATATGTACATACATGTTGCCCCTTGTAGCAGTAAAAATATCACCGACAACACAATTATTTATCTTTTCATTTTATATTTAAAACGTAGGACTTTGCAGCCTAATTTTATAGGAAGTTTGAAAGTGAAATAATAATTATTTTTTAAAATATTTTTTATTTAAAAATATATTAAAATAATATTTTTTTTATTTTTAAAAATTATTTTTAATATTAATACATCAAAATCTAAAAACATAAAAAAAAAAAATTATTTTTA
>Ga0307511_10007886_pt1 | contig 10686 bp, 7 predicted proteins | sample 13_EM_MG_FD_200266 | JGI IMG/M metagenome (GOLD analysis project Ga0307511, IMG submission 200266) | Populus trichocarpa ectomycorrhiza microbial communities from riparian zone in the Pacific Northwest, United States - 13_EM | ecosystem: Host-associated > Plants > Roots > Unclassified | place... | reverse complement strand
AACAAACAGTTTTCTTACCATGCAAGCAAAAAATTTGAAACTCTTGACAAGCCGCCATGTTTGTCAAGAAAGACATGCCACCGGCCTATTTTCACTGCAGCCATGCGTACACATGCATTCACTACAATCATCACGCCCACTAGATCATCACCAATTCCTAGCCAACAGCACAACAAGTTTGTTGAATTTGGCTTGTTTTCTTGATATTTGAAGAAAGATGATATGAATGAAATAAAGATTTTGGTACGTTCTTATATTTTTGGAGAAAAAGGAGTAGATTTTCTTTTTCTAATTTAATAGAAACTAACGAATTTGTTTAATATCATAATGGACTGTTGTTCAAAAACTAACAAGTAAAATTAGACAAATAATAAAATATATTTATTTATAATTATGCAATTATATAATCATTCAATCTTACAAAAATCTAGTATATATACTAAATAAATATATAAACTTGTAAAACACACAAGAAAAATAATCATAGCATGCAAACTAATTAAACAAACATTAAAATTATACTTAAACAAAACAAATCTAGAATTAAGTTTTTAAATGGTAATTATGACATAGCCATGAGGAAAAACTCAAAGAAAAAAAATAATAAAAGAGCAAGTCTTAAAAAAAAACCAACAACAAAGAAAGAAAAAAAGTAGGAAAATTCTTGAATCCATAGCCACCCATCCAAAACTTCTATATTATCGGACTTGGAAGCCAGAACATTAATACATATAATTCATAAAAAAAATACTAATGAAAGTCTATAATTCACGAAAGAATTGATGAATATTCATAGTTTACTCACAATAACATTCATTTTCATAACATAATTAATTTATTAATTCAAGTAGTAAGATATTTTATGAACTAAAAGAAATTACTCACAATAACATTCATTTTCATAACATAATTAATTTATTAATTCAAGTACTAAGATATTTTATGAACTAAAAGAAATTATTGATCAAAGAAAGACTCAATAACAAATATTTTTTTATTAATCAAACTCAAATTCAAATTCATGAACCCTCAAATCCATTATCAAATCCATAAACCTATTTGGGGTTTGAGATTTTTGTTATCCAAGGGTTTTATGGAGACAATTTATCATTCCCTTTTTATTAGTCTTTTTTATTATATATTAATATTTTATATTAAAATACTAATTACAAAATTCAATATGATTTTAATCTTGGACCTCATATATAATTCCGCTTTAAAACTCCGACTCATATTCTAAACCCAATTCCAACATGGACTAAACAATTAATCCCAATATTAGAGGGAACAAATTATTTATTTCTTAACAACACGAAAACTAAAGTATATCACTCTGCAAAATGTAATTACAAGTCCTTCGTGTTTAGGCTAGTTTGAAGATGCCTGTGGTTGGAGACCAGAGACATCAAATTAATGTTTTTTTATAGTAACATGTGCTCAAGTTGCATGCATTTTTCGTACCAACAAAATACATGTAAAATCATCATCCATTAATCAAATTGCAATGATTCATAGCATATGCATAACGCATGTGTCTGTGCATGTTTTAGCTGGTTCAATTCTTGCAGATTGTACTGCTAAATGTACGTACTAGCACCTCAAATCACAGTGACCTCCCAAATATTGCACAGACCTCTTTGTTTACAAATTTCAAGCATCCTAATTAATCTCCCAAGTGACATCTGGTGGCCATGTTGCGGCCCTGACAAGCAGCTGAGAAATTCTCCAACATTAGAGGGATTCAATGTTCTGTTCAATGTTTGGATACATTGATTCTGCATTGCAACGCTAATCACGGTCTGTTCTCCGGCAAGGGGGGGAAAAACAATGATCAGGGATAAGGCAGCGAATGTCTGGTGAAAACAAGGGTATTTTCATACTTTTCTCAGGTTCGTGTAGTCAGCAATGAACGAAACCAGGCAAATCCAACCAAGTAGAAAAACCTCATGAGTAACGAGAAAGTCGAGGAGACAGTATCTGGCACCCTCAGATGCATCATACCTTGCGATGAGCCAGAAACTAAGATGATTCTAGTGACGTCTAAATCATCAATCCCACGGTTAAAAGGACACCATAACCCAAGCCACTAGAATATCTGCTTACGCAGCAACCACACTGCAAAGCCACGACGAAGAACTACAAAGATACGGATATAACATGATATAAATATATTAATACTTAATTCTTCAAGGTCTTGGATTATGAACTTTTTTGTTCATATTTATTTTATTATATTGAAAAACTCGAAATAAATAAGACGATTATTATAAGAATTCTTAAATCATGTTTATCAAATTTTGTCCTATCTAGAGACCATTAATAATTGTGTGTGGATTAATTCACCAAAAACTTAAATGAAAAGTAACTTTATCTAGAGATGGAAAAGGAACTCAATTACCCACAATGATAAAATTAAACGGAAACTATTTAGGTGGTGACCCAGTAATAAGAGTTTGGAACTAAAAGGTTTGCTCTCTTTGTGGTCTCAGGTTCGAGTCATGTGGTTGTTTATATGATGGCCACTGAAAATTTACATGGTCGTTAACTTCAAGACCCGTGGAATTAGTCGAGGTGCGCCAAGTTGGTCCGAACAACCAAATTAATCTAAAAAAAATAATTGAACGGCATATTTTGAATGTTGAAGTAAAAAAGTGAAAGGGAGGTAGTAAAACAATATACGACCTAACAGGAGAGGAGTCCAATCAAGTAGATCATGTGTCAAGAGATGAGTGGATAGAAGAACTTCAAGTGAAGAATGTATGCAGGGAACCAAATGTGTGAATGACACAAAGATCTGACTAGTTCGATTTCAACTGTCCAGTTCCGAAGAAACATCAAAACCCTTTAATTCTGTTAGCTTCCCAATACATACAAAAAAGAAAAAAAGACAAAAAACTCGTCCTGTTAAGGGCAGTTTTGGTATATAAATAAAACAAGAAGCTCACTTGTCTTTATATATCTACCAAATCCAAGACATGCACCTGTGAAAGATCACAGAGAGAGAGACAAGGGGGCAGATAGATATGGATCCGGAGGCTTTCACGGCGAGTTTGTTCAAATGGGATACGAGAGCAATGGTGCCACATCCTAACCGTCTGCTTGAAATGGTGCCCCCGCCTCAGCAGCCACCGGCTGCGGCGTTTGCTGTAAGGCCAAGGGAGCTATGTGGGCTAGAGGAGTTGTTTCAAGCTTATGGTATTAGGTACTACACGGCAGCAAAAATAGCTGAACTCGGGTTCACAGTGAACACCCTTTTGGACATGAAAGACGAGGAGCTTGATGAAATGATGAATAGTTTGTCTCAGATCTTTAGGTGGGATCTTCTTGTTGGTGAGAGGTATGGTATTAAAGCTGCTGTTAGAGCTGAAAGAAGAAGGCTTGATGAGGAGGATCCTAGGCGTAGGCAATTGCTCTCTGGTGATAATAATACAAATACTCTTGATGCTCTCTCCCAAGAAGGTTTGGTTAGCATTGATTCTACCTTTTAGTGTAATTAAGCTAAGCTCATACTATTACTAGCTATAGGAGTCCATAGCCAATTTGTTGTAGTTTTATAGAGTAAATTAATTCTATGTATACTTGGATAAGATAATTAGCTTATTATAAGTTGTTACTTGCCAGCTTATAATTTCCATATACAATAATCATTTTTATTCCCTTTTCTTTTTCTTATATATGGAATTTAGTTCAAGTATAAGTGCTTGTACACCAATGTATGTTTACTCTAGTCATATCAATTCTACTTTGCAGGGTTGGTTTCTTGCTAATTAATCACCATGCTCAATATTAGAGTAGTAATTCTCTTAACTAAGTCAAGGTTAGCTAGCTTTTGGTTTCTTGTTAATTGCCATACATACTTAGCTTAAATTAGTTCTCAAGGTAATAGTTAGCTTAATAGCTTTGAGCTCATGCTGGTTTCTAGAAAATAAATGAACAAAATCTGATTGTTTCGAAAAATTAAATAACATGAACTTATTAAACTTATTTTCCTTTCCTTAATTTTTTATTTTTGCTTGTTTCTTGGGTGGTTGTGTGTTCAGGTTTCTCTGAGGAGCCAGTACAGCAAGACAAGGAGGCAGCAGGGAGCGGTGGAAGAGGGACATGGGAGGCAGTGGCAGCGGGGGAGAGGAAGAAACAGTCAGGGCGGAAGAAAGGCCAAAGAAAGGTGGTGGACCTTGATGGAGATGATGAACATGGTGGTGCTATCTGTGAGAGACAGCGGGAGCACCCATTCATTGTAACAGAGCCTGGTGAAGTGGCACGTGGCAAAAAGAACGGTCTTGATTACCTCTTCCATTTATATGAACAGTGTCGTGATTTCTTGATCCAAGTCCAAAGCATTGCGAAGGAGAGGGGAGAAAAATGCCCCACTAAGGTACGAAGAGTCAGCTTCGCGAGGGATTGATTTTTATTTAGAAATATATTAAAATAATATTTTTTATATTTTAAAATTTATTTTTAATATTAATATATTAAAATAATATAAAAATACTGAAAAATAAATTTTTTAAAAATAAATTTTTTTCAAAAATATTTACAAAACAAACTGTGTCTAAAGAACACATTTAGACCGTTAATTTCTGCAAGTCTCAACATTTCAATGGTTCTTGTCTTGGACCCACATAGACCAGCCATTGTATTCTGGACTGGACTGGAGTTATGCCCCCACCTGAATTTGCCTTTCACAGCTGTCCCGATAAAAACGTGACAACTCATGTACTGGTTTCTGGTCCCTGTCATTTTAGACCTGCTATTTGCAGTGGGATACTTATTGGTTACTCTTACTAGTCGATCATCGTTATTTGAATATTTCAAATATTCTGATTTTGGAAGTTTGTACGATGTCGTGTCACGTGGATCTTGTGAAACCTGGTTGATGTCAACTATTGTCGAACTGGACCAAAATCCATTACATTCTGAGTTTCTCTAGTGTTTTCCTGCCATGGAACCTGAAAGCCCATGTTGATGGTTAGGACTTAGAATTTGATTAGCCCTAAATGGAACAGTGAGTAATTATGCTAAGAAAAATGGTTTTTTTTTGTTTTGTTTTGTGTTTGGTTATAGGTGACAAATCAGGTGTTTAGGTATGCCAAGAAGGCAGGAGCAAGCTACATCAACAAGCCCAAAATGAGACACTACGTGCATTGCTATGCTTTACATTGCCTCGATGAGGACGCATCTAACGCACTTAGGAGAGCGTTCAAGGAGAGAGGAGAGAATGTTGGGGCATGGAGACAGGCTTGTTACAAGCCCCTTGTAGCCATCGCATCACGCCAAGGCTGGGACATAGATTCCATTTTCAATGCTCATCCTCGGCTTGCCATTTGGTATGTGCCGACCAAGCTCCGTCAACTTTGTTATGCAGAGCGCAATAGTGCCACTTCTTCAAGCTCTGTCTCTGGTACTGGAGGTCACCTGCCGTTTTGAGTTCTTAATTATGCCAAGATAAATACTCCTATCTCTATAAAATTGTCAAAATGTATGTTGTAGCGAGGTCAGGACAAAGTATTGGTTGATGGAGGATGGTTCATTAAATTTCACATCCTTGACTATTTATATATCATGATATGCTTAAAGGCTCTAATCATTGTTTACGTCGATGGAACTATTATATTTCTAATTTAGTTTTCAGGGAAGTCTAGGCTGCTGCTGCCTACAGTGTCCATAAATTTGAGCGAAATGGCCAAAAGGGGCCACTTGGGACCCACTAAATTAATTTGGTGGTGCAGTCCCCCTTACAATACTACTGCATGTAATACTTGTCCAAAATTTGAGTACAGTTCATAGGCTGTTACTTTAAACAGACAAACACATGATGACAAGATAAAAGGCATGGATAATTCTTGTCTTCTTGAGGTGCCAACATGCAAAATGCCATGTCAGGTTGTTGATTTGATTTCTAATTGTTAACCATTACTGTTTTTTTTGCCATAACCATGCAATGGTGCTAAAGTTAGATGCCATAAAAGATGTATCATGGCAGCCTGCAATGCAAAATAAAAACGGGGAAACAATGGAAAGTTGCCAGAAATTTCAATTACTAAAAAAACACAAGGATGCATGCTTAACAAATGGCTTCTCCTTTGTAACTAAAAAAACAGACAAACAAATGGATGCACAAAAAGGGCAATGGCTAAAAAAAACATCTGGGATCCGGTGGAATAATATTGGAAATTGAGCGTGACAGCATTCCTATGGTGCTTAAACCAGAGCTTAACCTTTGAAATTCATTCTTCTTTTGAAGCTTGATTATCTGCAGGCAGAGAAACTGTAGTATACATATAGCATATTGGCCATCAGTGACCTCTTTTACTGCACTTGATGCTTCCTCCACATCAACATGGATCTGAACTTTGGTGTCCTCTCGGATGGTAACAGATGAAGTTGAATCCACTGTTCTGGCATTTCGTTTTCCTATTGATGTACCTGCTAGGAAACTTGACACGTGAGCATAACTTTCTTCTGGACTAACCTCGAATCCATAGCAGGATTTCTCCGCACCACAGCACTGGTTCTATAGTAATTCATAAGATATCAAAATACAAGAGCAGCCAAATGTGCATTAATTCACCTCCCAAAGATTATATCACCACGTATTCTGATTGACACTACATTTTATAGGTGGCCACGATTGGAGGGAAACGGAAAACATTCAACTGCTCATTGCCTGACTTACTAGGCCTAGGGTAGAAAGAATGCTCATAAAGACAGTAAATGATCCGCCCAATACCAAAAGATGGCTCCAGCACTGCATTTGGCATTTGTTTAAGTCGAACAAAAGAGTTGCTTATAGCCGTAGAAGAGGCTTGCTTATGTGGTTATGGGCTCTTTTGCCTGTTATCTTAGTGTCGTAAACTGTATGAAAATAGTGTAGAGCTGAGCTTCTTAACTTTTTTTGTTACAATGTTATTCTTAATAGTATGAAACTATTAAACCTCAATATTCATATAGAGTGTGCACGATTATTTTACTGGTGAAATTTGCTAATGTTATCCAGTCCTGAACATTCTATAATTATAATCCGGAGAATTAATTGCAAGTTTGTAAGTAGAGTATCTATGGTGGTGTTGCATGACAAACTTGAGAGTTTGGCATTTCTGTTAAGTTGTTCACTATATGTTGCTGGCTGCTGCATCACATGGATGGGACTGTGATAACAGATTCTATAATTGTATTCAATTAATACTATGGTATTTTGTGATAAAAAAATGTTCAGGAGAAGAATTCTGCAACTCCCTTTTTTGATTATATATTTCTCATTCCATATTCTGGTTTTTTAACAGCCTCGTGTGCAATATTCTTGTTCCTTACGTTTAGTAACTACAACAATCTTCTTCCTAAAGTCTAGGAAGTAAGGACTCTATCTTTTAACTCCTATCTCACTAACAATATACAATCCCACAATTATAGGCCTCTGATTCTCACAGCATATCTGGTATTAATCATGATGATATATAACATTCCCCTTCAAGTTGATGACAAACACCATTCATGCCCATCTTGTTGAGACATTGGTTGAATGCTTGACTTGAACGGTTGAACCTGTCTGTGAGTATATCGGCTAGCTAGTCTTATATAATCGTACGTCAGAAATCTCAGTAATCTCTGCTTTTAGTTTTTCCTTGATAAAGTGTCGGTTGATTTCAACATGTTTCGTTCGATCATGTTGTACTAGATTATAAGTTATATCATATACTATCTTGTTATCATAATATAACTTCATTTATGGGACTTGTTATCATAATATAACTTCATATATGGGATGTATCTTCGCAATTTGTAGTTCATGTATAGTTTTAAGGAGGAGAGTTTAAGGACAAATGTTTTAAGATTAACACATTTTTTTGGCTTGCCTTATAAGTGATGGTTGCATGGCTATTTATAGCCTTCATAACTAACCTAAATGAAACAATCTAGATAAACTTTCCAACGGTAGAACTTGCTGGAAATTTAGCCAATACATTAGAAAATCCTAGAGTTCTTTGAATTATGAACAAACATTCTTTTTTTCCTAAAACATCTATAATGTTTGTTTTATTTCTCCAAACTTAGCTTAACACTAATTTATAGTTTATATATAGTATTTTCTAGAATTGGTCTCTAATCTTCTTTAAGTGCATTAATAATTTAACACTCCTCTTTAATACACTTAACTGATACTCCAAGTTGATCTTGTAGTGCCTTGAACTTGACTCGTGGAAGCGTTTTTATAAGATATCTGCTAATTGTTCTTTAACCTTACAATATTCGAACTCGATTTCTTTATTGCTAACTACTTGTAGAAAGTGATATTTGATTGATATGTACTTATTCCCACTATGAAATACAAGATTTTCATCATAGAAATCATTGACTTATTATCACATAATATCATTATAGATCCTTGTTGGCTCTCTTCCATATCTTATAATATTCTTCTAATCCATATAGCTTAACTTGTTACTCCTGCAATTACCAAGTACTCTGTTTCAACTAATAATTGTGCTACAAACTCTTGCCTTTTAGATGCCCAAGAGAATATCTGAGAATCAAGTGAAAATATATAGCCTAAAATGCTTCTCATATCATCAATCGATTTAGCTCAATCACTGTCTGTGTATCCAAGTATTCTTGTTTTTGTATTTGGTTTATACCATATGTCATACTTCTTTGTTTTTTGTAATTATCTAAGTATTTTTTTTAGCAACTCCAAAGTGGATTTGACTTGGACTTTGCATGAGCCTTGATAGTAGACTTGTTGCGTGCATTATATCTAGTCTTGTTGTTGTTAAATATAATAAGCTACCAATTAAACTTTTGAATGTTGATGCATCTGTTTTTTTTTTATCTAACTTCCTTTTGTAATTTCTTATTAGTCACGAGTAGAGTAACAACTGATTTGCATCATGTCATCTTGAATTTTTTTTAGGAAGTTCTCAATACATTTTTTTAGATAAATATTCCTTTATTTTTTTGACTGATTTATATCCTAAAGAAATAATGCATCAAACCCATATCTGTCATTTTAAAAGTCTTCATAATATATTCTTTGAACTCTTGAATCATTTATTTGTTGTTTCCCATATAGATAAGATCATCAACATACAAAGAGACAATGGGGGTGTCAGAGTTACCTTGAGTCTTGATGTAGAGTGTTGACCCACTCTTACTCCTTTTGAATCCTTATTTACTGAAGTAGTTGTCAATTCTGTTATACCAGGCCTTGGTGCTTGCTTGAGCCCATACAATGTTTTTTTCAATTTTAATACTTTATCTTTATTACTTTTTACTACAAAGTTGAGTACTTGCTCCACATAGATTTCTTCTTCTAAAACTCCATTCAAGAAAGCGAACTTCACATCAAGTTGATAAATTCTCCATCTATTTTGAGCAGCTAAAGCAATTAATACTCGAATAGTGTCTAGCCGAGCAACTATAGCAAATGTTTCATTATAATCGATCCTAGGTAGTTAAGAGTAACCTTTTGTTAAAACCTTGCTTTATGCTTTTGTATTGAGCCATCAAAGTTGAGCTTTGTTTTATAGATCCACTTAACTCTAATGACCTCTTTATTTTTTGGTTGATCCACTAGTTCTCATGTTTTATTTTTCTCAATCATTTTAATTTTTCTTTTATTTTCATCACCCAAACTTCTTCTTTAGATGCAGTTTCATAGCTTTCAAGCTCCACAACTATGATGTTGTAACTTTTATAAATGTCAATTAGTGATCTCATTTTATTAACTGATGAATTGGAAGAAATTTTTACTTGCCCTGTAGTTGATGGTGATCTAGGTGAACTAGGAGGGGTTGATGGTTAGCTTATTGATGAAGAGAATCTTAGTAGTGATGATGGATTTCTAATTCCTTTAACATCTCCTCCATCAGCTTGAGTTTGGTAAAAACTGATCATTCTCTTTTCAACCTTTTCTTTATGCTAATTTTGATTAGCATTCTTATCAAACTTGATACCTCAACTGATAATTAGCTTCTTAGTTTGCAGATTGTATACTCAATAGCTTTTTGATGTTGAACTATAGCCAAGAAATATTCATCGCTTAGTCTTGTCATCCAACTTACTCCTTTTTGCATATGGAATATGAGTGTAACTTATATTACCATAGAGATGTTTTTCTTAAGGCTTTCTTCTTGAGCATGCTTCAACTAGTGTTAATTTTATCTACCGTTACTTTTATTGGATATCTATTTAGTATATATACAATAGTGGATATTGACTCTGTCTAAAATTTATTAAGAAGACCTTTCTCCTTCAACAATAATCTTGCCATCTTTATTACAGTTATATTCTTTCTTTTTAATACTCCATTTTGTTCGGGTGCATATCTGATGGTAAGTTATCGTTCAACGTCTTTTTCTTTATAGAATTTTGCAAACTCTTTGAGTTGTATTTCATACCTTTATCACCCCCTGACACCTTGATATATCGGCCACTTTTTTTTAGTATTTTTTTGGACTTTTTTAATATGTGGAAAACTTTATGTAAAAAAAAATTGTTGGAGGAGAGTGAATATTCTCTTGCAAAACCTGCAAGAAAAGCATTATGATACTTAAGTCAATATAGTATTTGTACAGGTGACGAGGAGAGTGAGTATTCTCTAAACTTAAATGTTCATTGTTTATACTCCTACATATATGTTTATATAAACTTGTTTAAGATAAATATTTTAAAAGATATTTAAGTTTCTTA
>Ga0307511_10007885_pt1 | contig 10686 bp, 8 predicted proteins | sample 13_EM_MG_FD_200266 | JGI IMG/M metagenome (GOLD analysis project Ga0307511, IMG submission 200266) | Populus trichocarpa ectomycorrhiza microbial communities from riparian zone in the Pacific Northwest, United States - 13_EM | ecosystem: Host-associated > Plants > Roots > Unclassified | place... | reverse complement strand
ATTTTAAAAATAAAAAAAATTATTTTAATATATTTATATACAGAAAAAACTTTAAAAAATAAAAAACAACTTCCATGATATCAATATAATACCAAATATTATATATATATATATATATATATATATCAAACACAGATAGGTTAACAGGAATGTTATAGGCAAGTTATTTTATACACAAATGTTTTCAATAATTGTTTTGAATAAAATGTTTTACATGAAAATTAATTAATTTAAAATATTTTGTAATCAGTCTAATTTACATAAAATTTGGTGCATAAAAAATGAAATATAGAACAAAACACACTCCCAGACTCCAAACAAACCTGTAAGAATAGAGCAACAGACCGTGTGCTGGATGGATATCCTATCACACTCCTGAAAGAAAAATCCCACAAACTTAGCTTTCAACCACCCCCATCACAACCCAATCATCCATCGCCATCATAGCACCTGTCATTTCTCTACTGCCAGTCCTAACATATTAAATCACAAGCGTCGTAACTTTACCAATCACCTCTAAGTCCCCACCAAAAAAATTAAAATTAAAATTCAAGTATAAATACTCTCTCTATCTTGAACCACTTTTTGTTATCACTCCCTCTCTCTTTCATAGTTTCATTTTCTCTTTCTTTCTTTTTTTTTTCTTTTTATTTTTTTTTTCTCTTTTCTCCGACTGATTGATCGATCGATCGATCGAGACCTCCCCTTTCCTTTCTTCTCTTCGAACCCTAAACCACACCAAAATCTGAGAGAAAATACTTTTGAAAGAAGCAAGCAAGACCGAATTTTTATTTTCTCGACAAACTAACAATAAGGCCTGATTTTTTCTCTTTCTTAAAGGAAAACGAAAGAAAAAATGCAACAACAGAGGCTTAAACAGCAACAACAAGCACTGATGCAACAGGCTCTTCTTCAACAACAGTCTCTTCTTCAACAACAGTCTCTTTACCATCCTGGCCTCCTCGCTCCTCCTCAGGTACTTCCAATTTTTGGAAGCTTTTCCTTTTTTTTTTTATTGGTTCTTATTCTGCCGATTGCAATTTTCGTTATTGGATTTCTAGAGCTATCTAGGCTAAGGTTCTAGGAGCTCGGGAGGAGGTTTTAGGTTTTCTTTTCCTTTTTTGACAAAAAATTATGGTTTAGTGTTAGTGTGTTGGCCTTGTTATTGAAATTTTAGGGTTTTCTATTTCCTATTATTGTTACGAGCTTTGCCTCTCTCTCTTTTTTTTTTTTGGTTTTTGGGGTTTTGTTAGAAATGAATGAAAAATTAATTAATTTTTTGAAATGTGTTGTTCTCTAGATTATTTGAGGGCATTTAGTGAATTTGATAAATTTCTTTTTTGTTTTGGTTTCTTTTATTCTGCTACTGTTTGTAATGTTAAAGTTAGAAATCCGAGGAAAAATTTGGGCAGTTGTTTTCTGTGTTAGGAAGCTTCACTTAGTCGTGCCTTATCTATCTTATCAAAAGAACATCACCTTGATTATGGGTCTTCTTCACACGGTTTTAGTTGATGCGTCTTCGCCAACTTGACAACTTATTTTTGTGTGTCTGGTCATTTCTAAATCACGGTCTTCCTCTCTGTGTTTATCCGTGTTTATGCATATGTGTTCAACTCGTGCGGGAGTGAATTACAAATGTCCATGTTAAGTTTCACAGTGGGTTTTTATGCCCTGTTTATTTGTTAGCCTGGGAATGCTCCAAACTTTTGTAAAATGCAATTTCAGTGTTCTTGAATAGCGCAGGGTTTCATGTCATTTTCAGTGAAATGCAGCAGAGTTTGGGTCCATTTTCTTTACCACGTTATAATCTAGATAGCAGTTGTTTCACTTGGTGTGATTATTTCTTTACCATTGTCATCACAAAACCCCCTCAACTGATGGTTCTTGCTTTAATTAAAGGAAAAATAGGACAAAATTTCCATTTTTATACTCTCTGTTATAGGAAGCTAGAAAAGATTGGCACAGGAAGGAGTGATGGGTTTTGAACCGAAGCTTCCATCTGGGAATTAACTTTGTACTGAGGATTCAACAAATATTGAGATTAAGAATCAAGACATGGGCGATATCTTTATATAGTTTTGTTCTCTTAACATGACCAGTACATTTAAGAAGATAAAAAGAAATAATAATAATTAGAATGTGAAAGCTTTAACTATAGTATATTTTTGTTTTTTGGTGTCTTGTTTGTATCTGCATTAGTCATCCAGCCAATCCTTTAGGTCTACTTTAAGAACTATTTTATCTTCCCGTTTTATAGGCTTGTTCTGTCCAGACCTTTTGCAAGCTGTGCTGTTCTGGATTGAAATATTTTAGATTCGGGTAGATTGAGAAGAGGCCTTTTTTTATATTAAATTTTGTTTTCTTCCCTTTTCTTTTCGTTTTCACTTTTTTATTTTGCAGATTGAGCCAATTCCAAGTGGAAATCTGCCTCCTGGTTTTGATCCAAGTACTTGCCGCAGTGTGTGAGTGTTTTTCTAGACATTTTTCCTTTTTAATTCTATTTCTTTTGTTTTTCTTACTTGTTTTCTGTTTCACATGCATGCTCATGCAACTGCCCCCCGCTTCTATTTTCCTGACTGAATTTCTTCTTAATTGATAATAGTACTACTTATTCATGCTTTCCTTCAATTTTCACTTAAAATGCACCAATAATTTGATGACCAATTGTCTGCTATATTTTATTTTTGCTAATTGAGGAAGGTTACTTACAGGTTTATTTATTTCCCTCTATTTTCTTCTTTTTTTAAAACTTCTTTCTTTATTTTTTGTGAAAAATGCAGGTATGTGGGAAACATCCACACTCAGGTAACTGAACCCCTTCTCCAAGAGGTTTTTGCGAGTACTGGTCCTGTTGAAGGATGCAAGCTTATCAGAAAAGAAAAGGTAAATCTGAGAGATCGTATGCTATATGGAAAGGATCTAATTGTTGTATGTTGCTACTTTTTACCAGTTCACTTAGTCAGTTTGTTAGCTTGTAAGCTATTTTTGACATCTCTGTTGTCTCCACTTCTGCAGTCGTCCTATGGATTTATTCACTACTTTGATCGTCGAGCAGCTGCTCTTGCAATATTATCTCTTAATGGAAGGCATCTGTGAGTAGCTTGCTTTTGATTGTGAATTGTTTTACTCTTGTACTGATCCTCCAAGCTCTACCTTAAATTTGTGTCAGCACCTTATTACTGCACTCTTGGCAGATTTGGGCAGCCTATTAAAGTTAACTGGGCATATGCTAGTGGTCAGAGAGAAGATACATCAGGTTGGTTCTCTCTCTCTCTCTCTGTTTTTTTTATGTTTTAAATTTTATCCCTAACTCAGATGTACTGGCATGTATAAGCATGGACACCATTTTAATGCGCAGGTCACTTCAACATTTTTGTTGGAGATCTTAGTCCTGAGGTTACTGATGCAACATTGTATGCCTGCTTTTCTGTTTATCCCAGTTGTTCGTAAGTTTCTCCTCCCTCACCCTCTCTCTCTCTGCATGTGTCCACCTTGGTTGAATTCAGTGTGTTTTCAATGTCTGAAGTTGTGGAAAACATAGAGTTAAAAAGTTGGAAATGCTATCTTGGTGGTTTATTATCTTATTAGGTTGGTGTTATTAAGCTGAGCACTGTATCTAAGCATGTTCTGGTTTCAGAGATGCAAGGGTTATGTGGGATCAGAAGACTGGGCGTTCAAGAGGGTTTGGATTTGTTTCCTTTCGAAATCAACAGGTATTGAATTCATTTAGTGCCTTTCTTTTTCTGTAATCTTTTTATTCATCATGATTCTGACATTGTTTTCCTCTCAGGATGCCCAGAGTGCAATAAATGACCTAACAGGTATGGATGATGGGATTCACAAGGATTGTTTAATGGTTTTGGGGTGATTGTTTCTTAATTAAGGTTCATTGGAAAAAGCAATGTGTTATTTACACTCCCTCTATTCTTAACGTGCATTTCTACTTAATCAAATAGTGAATGACTGACAAATGGAAAGAAGCTGTGTTATATACACCTTTTTTTTTTTTTTTCACGTCTGTGTATACTTATGAGTTTGGGGGCTGCTGGGAAAGTTTAGCATTTTGAGATCACAATGCTGGTTTTTGCACTAGTTGCCATCCCTTCTTAGAAATGTCCTTTGCTGATATTGTCCCACTAAATTTGAGGTCCTAGGATTAGGAAGGAGAATTTGGTAATAGTCCTATGGCATTAGCATGAAATTGTGCACTTAAGACATGGATTGATACACTTGTGATTCTTGGGCTTTTTAGCATAGCCATAAGCATAAGCAAAAGTTGATTAGTATTCATCATTAGGGTGTACAATCTAGTGATGCAAGATTGATTTTGTAAAGTGGTGGAGTTCGTCGACCTGGATCATTACAATTTTGTTAGATTTGCTTGCTCACGTCTTATTCATGTTACAATAATGTAAATTCACATGCCTTTCAGGAAAGTGGCTTGGTAGTAGACAGATTCGGTGCAACTGGGCAGCTAAAGGTGCCAGTTCCAATGACGACAAGCAAAGCTCTGATTCAAAAAGTGTGGTGGAACTAACAAATGGCACGTCAGGTCAGTTGTACATGTTTTGAAATGATGAGAATCAGGATTAGATGTGAATAATGCAATGCTTTATTTTCAAAGATGGGTTTGGATCACCATTATTTTCTAATAGAATGTGGTGAATTGGCAATTAGCTTGTGGATCGTCGCAACATCTCATGCTCTTGTAACAAAAATAACCCATTTTGATTTGTTATCCTGTTTTCATGTTTGTCCACGGGTTGCAATGTGTTTTGTTATTCTTCTGTGTCTGTGGGAAACAACTAAGATGGAAAAACTTATATTTATAATTATCTTGTGCAGAGGATTGCAAGGAGGCAACAAATAATGAGGCTCCTGAAAACAATCCTCAATATACTACTGTTTATGTTGGCAATCTTGCTCCAGAGGCAAGAAACTTTTCTTCCCATCTGCCTGTTCTTGCTATTTGTACATTATTTGTGCATACATCTCCATATGTGATTCTTTTCCAAAATGCTTGCTGTATCTAATGTCTAAAAGAATGGTAGAATTTGGAATATCTTAGAAATATCTGATTTGTCTTATTTACAAGAACTACTTATCTTCAATCAATCTCCAGGTAGCACAGCCTGATCTCCATCGCCACTTCCATGCTCTTGGTGCTGGAGTTATTGAGGAGGTTCGTGTCCAGAGAGACAAAGGTTTTGGTTTTGTGAGGTTCAGTACTCATGCAGAGGCAGCTTTAGCTATTCAGATGGGAAACACCCAATCACTTTTTGGAAAACAGATGAAGGTATGTTGGATTATGTTGACCTCATTTACTATCTACGTAAAACCTTTGTGTTAGAGGTCATGTTACAAGGATGGAACAATAACAACATTTTTTTTCAACTTGGAAATTGACTTCTAAATTTTTTCACCATTCTTGTAGTGCTCATGGGGTAGCAAGCCTACTCCGCCGGGGACAAGCTCAAACCCACTCCCCCCACCTGCTGCTGCCCCTTTGCCTGGTCTCACAGCTACTGATATCTTGGCATATGAGAGGCAGCTAGCGATAAGCAAGATGGGTGGTATCCATGCCTTGATGCATCCTCAGGGGCAGCATCCTCTAAAACAAGCAACAATGGGAATGGGTGCTGCCGGAGCAAGCCAGGCAATATATGATGGTGGTTTCCAGAATGTTGCTGCTGCCCAGCAACTGATGTACTATCAGTAACAATAAGAGTTGACGCCACACCTTTATTTCCTGCCTCTGTGGGTGTTATTTAAGTTCCAAGCAATTAGGAAGCCATCTGTTTTCTCTTTATCCAGCCGTGAGGTGGTTACCTAACCGCATATTTATATCATATGCTTGCCATTTGTGTTGATGTATTATACATGTATGTTTTTCTGTTTTCGACCATGTAGGGATGAGCTATCTATCATGTAGGGATGAGCGAATTGGTTGACAGAGGGAATGGGCAATTCAATATGACAGCAGTATGCCTTAAACCCTTTGAGCATCTTGACCATTGTCTGTTGTATGAGAATTTAATTATTTTCGAGGCATGTGGATTTTCAGGCCTGGAATTTATTTTTATTTTTAATTTTTTAAAATTTTTTTGAAGGTCCTTGTTTGAACTTTCGCCACAAATGCTTTGCCTTTGTGAGAATATAGTGTTTTTGCAAGATGCTGTTTGCGAGACAATATACTTTTTAACAATTTAGGAATGAAGGGTTTCGGCTTTTGAATGATGGTGGTTTCACTCCTTTTAACTAGAAATCTCCTGCGAATCCATGATGCTCTGAGACGTTTTAAAGATAGCCTTGCAACACCTGCTTATTAAAGAGAAACTTCAAAAACGCAATTCGGTGTTCCCCTTGGGAGGAGTTGTAATGTGATGAGAAAAAAAAAAAAAAAATTCAACAATCACAAATCATAGCTAGCTGAAAGACAACAGAACGATACAAAGCAAAAGATATGGAGACTACGCCAGTGGCAAAAATTAATGAACTAATCCACAACCTATGATGATGTCTAATGTTATTAAGATGAAACCGATCAGTCTGTTTCCAACCTTGCAATATATTTGTCATAAAATTTGGCAGCTTGCTCGAGATCACCAAGTTCAGTGTAGCAATCCGCTATTGCTCCATAAGCCTCCGTGTTTCCGGATTCCTCTCCTTCTCTCTTGGAGATTGCAAGAACCATTGAGTGATATTTAATAGCTTCTTGAAGTTTACCCTGCCTTTGCAGTGAGGCTCCTGAATCAAGCAGGTTTGTTTCAAATGAACTTCAATCAAACATGCATTTGTGAAGAAAAGCGGGACAAGCAATGTCAAGTTCATCTATCATCATAAATGAAGAAAAGAACTAAAATATGGATAATGATAACACCATAGCTAATAAAAGAGGATTTGATTTCTAAAGCTTAGAGAAACAAAGATGAGAAACTCATTAGAAGTTGAATGTAGTCATCATTAAGAGCATTCATCGATTGAACACATGAATTGAAGTCTATTTATTGTATAAAAGGACAGGAACTTGTATCCATCTTGACATGAGGCCGTCAAAAGAAGTGCAATAGTGAGGGAGACAAAGATTCAATAGATCCATCATCCAGTCACTAGGGCAAGACGTGCACGGCCTAGCAGAACAACCAGCCTTTTGCTTTATTGCTTGGTTTTAAATCATTGATCATGTAGGTATAGGAGAAGAATGGAAGGTAAAATGTACATTTATTGAAAAGAGAAATGGGCAAAGGAATGAAAGTGAAACAAACCTAAACCTCTTACAGCCTTCTTCTCCTCTGTTGGATCCTTCAGGTTCTGAGCAAGCTCAAGAGCTGACTTAAACTCCACAAATGCCTTCTCTGGATCTTGATTCCGCAAAAAATTCTTTCCAACTTTCAATCGAGAAATCAAATCCTCCTTCCTTGGATCAACAATCACTTCACTCTCTAGTATTCTACTACCAACAGGAGCATAGCTCAAGGTGGGGGCATAGGACTCGATCTTGGCTTGCCTTCTTAGAGCTGCATTGATCTGGCGTAATTGCTCATTCAGCCGCTGCAATTCCCCTTTCCTCTGCCGTGCAAGCAACCCTGTCACATAAGCACTGAATTACTAGAGGAAGAATAGCATGCATCATATTGATTTAAGTGAACACTTCAAGAATGCAGTGGAATTTTTTCGAGAGCAAGGAAAAGCTATCAAACAAGCGCGGAAGAACATAAGAGGATTCTTGCACCAATCTTCAACTTGGTGGTCCTGGTCCAAATTCCAAGATCCTTGAGCCTTGAATTTCAAGCATTTACTTGCTCTCGCTTCAAACGAACTTAAAACATTATCTAATATATTTATATGCAAAGCTTTCACTGTTGAGCATAAAACCGGGGAACAAAGAAATTAGAGAAGAAGTGAAATAGAATCATACCTCCAACAGTGGCCCCTACAAGGGCCACAAATAACAGCAAAGGCATGTTGAAGATAGAGCTATCTGCCTCACATGTTTCAGCTAGAGCTTCAAAAGGGGTAGTCCACATCAAGGCATTAGTAACAAGAAAAGCCATTGCCGAGGATCTCAATTGCATGTTTCCCTGCAAAGACAAGAGTATTACCAATCAGATGGAAATTGAGTAGCCTGAAAAGGAAACCAAACTAATCCTTGCTGCAGAGAAACCAAAACATAAAGAGCACCTCAATCTGTCTTGAATTTCAAATGTTAAACAAATCAATGGATGTGATTTTTATCATGTTCCATTATGACATCATCGACCAAATGATGACTGTGGTAACCTACATCTCCTAATTATAAATTGCTTTTCAAGTCCACACAGAGAATTGACACAAAACCTAACCAAACCAACTCATTATCAAATCCATGACTTTTTGCTGAACATAGAAAGCAGCATGGCAGGTTCATTTGGCTTAGCAATAAAGATTACGCAGTAATGTTTTGATGGATGCACAAAACCACAAAGGGGTGTCCCCTGTGGCAACCCCCCATATTCATGCATCAGAAAAGCTGTGACTCTCTACAATACATGGTGGGTAGTTTTACATTCTTTTAAATCAAGTAAAGCCAGCCAAGAAAGAAAACAATATTTATTGGGGGAAAATAACAGGACAAACTCACCATCATACCTGATGAGCAGACAATAGTTCAAGAAATTTGTCACAAACAGGCGGTACTTGAACAGTGTTCAGATGCCCTTCTGATGCAGGCCTTATGTGCACACTTTCGCTGCCTGGCAACTTATGGCGAGAAGCAGATAGTATACTTGAAGCATCTCCAGATGATGGTGTAAACTTCCGTGCTCTAAACAGAAGAGAGGCCAATTTTCCTGGTTCAAAGGATCAAGAAATTACTTCAGATTTATACATAAATACATAAGATTTCCACTATTCTTCGAGAAACGAAATAAAAATCTATCCACCACAATTCTGTATTTCTGATCAGTCAAAAATCTGCAAAGCTTTATGAACACGGACATAGAATAAATGCAAAACATTGAAGCTATATTTGTATGCTTGATAGTTAGGCATCAAAATTTTGAAATTTGGTAGTAGCCCTTAACTAGATATAGCATAAAAATCACATCCCCGGAAAAATAAGTTAAAATAAATCCAACCCAGCAACAATGACATAATAATACCTGAAATCCATTTCCATTTTCATTATTTCTCGAAAACCAAACATAAAAGGCGCGCAACTAGTGCATTACTCACATAATTCACGCTCAAGCAAAACAAAAAACTCAAGAGAGAGAGAGAGCACTGACCAGCTGGAAGATGGGGTTTGGGGGAGATGATGTGATCGGAGGAGGGTGGAGAAGAGAAGCAAGAGCTGCAGCGGATTATCACTGCCATTTTATTTTTGTTATCGCTTTGGTGGTTTCAAAGAGGATAAAACGTTGGCTTCTGATGTTTCTGTTGGCTTTTTATGTCTCACTCAATCCCTTGGGAGTTGGCAGCATGAGATAAAACGTCGTTGGTGCTGCTGCCGAATCGCCATTGTTTTCTTTCTTTTTCTTTTTCTTTTCATTTTTTAAACCAACAATAAATGCTGCCTCAGTTGAGACTCAGTTGATTTTTCTTTCAAGGTGAGAAAAAAAAATTCTTATTTTCAAACTCAATAATATAATAATATTAAAAATAATTGTTTTTATTTTTATTTTTTTAATAATTATAAATATCTAATTCAACTTATACGTATTTCAATTAATTCTTTAATATTCTAAAATTAACAATTAAAAAAACCTTCAATAATTTAAATTTGTGGCAAGTATTTATTTTCTTTTTTTCTTTGCAATTACAAGTGGTGGTATGACATCTATAATGTATTATATGTATATTTTATGACAAAGTTTTTAATGGAATTTGCATTGATAAATTCATGGTTGATTATTTTTAATCGATCAATGGAATATTTCATTTTTTTATTTTTAGATTTTATCTTATAAATATAAAAAAATATTGAAATTTTTTCAGTAAATAAAAAAATTGTGTATATATTTTTCTCTTTTTTTGAAAATTCTTAGTATTGTTATTAACCAATTTGTATTTTTTTAATTAAATCCAATATAAAATACCAATCACATAATCTTATTTTATGGATACATTGAAAGATTTCAACATTTTATTGCGCATAGTTTCTCATTTTATTATAGACAATATTTTTTAATAAATAATGCTATTTTTTATTTTTTATTTTGATTACTAATTTGTTTTTCAATTTTATCTTTTTTTATGTGATGTTTGTTATATTTTATGTGTTGATGTTTTCTTATCCTTGCGTTTTCTCGACAATTCAATGTATTAGTAAATTTCATAATTGAATTAGGAGCCAATTTCATAAAATAAAATTTAAATATATAATGTTAAAAAACTTCAAAGTAAATGGACCAAAATAAAAAAAAAATATTAATGAGGGTTTTTTAGACTTGCTCAAATAAGTTCGCTTTCCTCCAAATACTTTTCATTTACTCTTTTTTGATCTCTTCAATTTTAAAATTTTAAATTTAAGCCTTAAACTTTATTTATTTGATGTTTTAATCTTGAGTTTTCAGAAATAAGAGAAAAATTGCTAGAAAATAAAGAATGAAAGAGAGTTATTGATTGGCTACATTATGGCATAAAAAATTGATCTTGGTATTATTTTATTTCTTTTTAACGAGAGGAGTATCATTGAAGTGTTTTTAA
>Ga0307511_10007882_pt1 | contig 10689 bp, 8 predicted proteins | sample 13_EM_MG_FD_200266 | JGI IMG/M metagenome (GOLD analysis project Ga0307511, IMG submission 200266) | Populus trichocarpa ectomycorrhiza microbial communities from riparian zone in the Pacific Northwest, United States - 13_EM | ecosystem: Host-associated > Plants > Roots > Unclassified | place... | reverse complement strand
CGTAGGTTTGAGGTGTGATGCCGATCAGTGGTTGTCGCGCGGTACAAAAGCCCCGCTCTTGCCGACCAGGAAGTCCAGGTCAGCGCCTTCGTTGGCCTGGTTGACGTGGTCGATGTAGAGCTTCCAGTAACCACGGTCCAGCGCCGGCTTGGGCGCCTTCCACTTGGCGCGGCGCTTGGCGAGTTCCTCTTCGCTCACGTCCAGGTGCAGGCGGCGCTTTTCCACATCCAGCTCGATCATGTCGCCGGTCTGCACCAGCGCCAACGGGCCACCGGCCGCCGCTTCCGGGGCGACGTGCAGCACCACCGTGCCGTAGGCGGTGCCGGACATGCGCGCATCCGAGATGCGCACCATGTCGGTCACGCCCTTCTTGGAAAGTTTGGGATGCAGCGGCATATTGCCGACCTCGGCAAATCCCGGATAACCCTTGGGGCCGCAATTCTTCATCACCATCACCGAGTTCTCGTCGATGTCCAGCTTGGGGTCTTTCAGTTTCTTGTGCATGTCCTCGAAGTTCTCGAACACCACGGCGCGGCCCTTGTGCTTCATCAGCTTCGGCGTCGCGGCCGAGGGCTTGATGATGGCGCCATCGGGCGCGAGGTTGCCGCGCAGCACGGCGATGCCGGTATTCTTCTTGAACGGCTTTTCCCAGGAGGTGATGACCTCCTTGTTGTAGCACTCGGCCTTCTTGTTGTTTTCCCAGATGGTCTTGCCGCTGACCGTCATCGCCTTCTTGTGCAACAGGCCCTGCTCGCCCAGGGTGCGCAACACCACCGGCAGGCCGCCGGCGTAGCAGAAGTCTTCCATCAGGAAGCGGCCCGAGGGCATCAGGTCGAGCAGCGTGTGCACGCCGCGGCCGAGTTCGTCGAAGTCGTCCAGCTCCAGCTTGACGCCGAGGCGCTTGGCGATCGCGGTCAGGTGGATCACCGCGTTGGTCGAGCCGCCGATCGCGGCCAGGGTGCGGATCGCGTTCTCGAATGCCGGGCGGGTGAGGATGTCGGTGATCTTCACTCCTTCTTTCACCAGGTCGACAATACGCCGGCCGGCGGTGCGCGCGATGATGTTGCGCCGCGCGTCCACGGCCGGATAGGCCGCGTTGCCCGGCATGCCGATGCCCAGGGCTTCGACCATGCTCGCCATGGTGGAGGCGGTGCCCATGGTCATGCAATGGCCGTGGCTGCGATGGGTGCAGGCTTCGGCCTCGTGGAATTCCTCCAGCTTCATGCGGCCCGCGTAGAGGTCTTCGCGCATCTGCCATACGCTGGTACCCGAGCCGAGGGTCTGGTCCTTGTAGCGGCCGTTCAGCATCGGGCCACCGGAGACGGCGATGGTCGGCACGTCGGCGGAAGCGGCGCCCATCAGCAGCGCTGGGGTGGTCTTGTCACAGCCCACCAGCAGGATCACGCCGTCGATCGGGTTGCCGCGAATACTTTCTTCGACGTCCATCGAGGCGAGATTGCGGTACAGCATCGCGGTCGGACGCAGCAGCACTTCGCCCAGGGACATCACCGGAAACTCCAGCGGGAAGCCGCCGTTCTCCAGCACGCCCATCTTCACCTGTTCGGCCAGGCCGCGGAAATGCGAATTGCAGGGGTTGGTTTCGGCGAAGGTGTTGCAGATGCCGATCACCGGCTTGCCTTCGAACTGGTCCTGCGGGATGCCGCGGTTCTTGGTCCAGGAGCGGTAGATGAAGCCGTATTCGTCGGTGCGGCCGAACCACTGTGCGCTGCGCAGCTCGACTTTCTTACCGCCCTTCTTCTTGTCAGAGTCTTTTTTGTCGGACTTCGCCATGTCTCTTCCTCGTTGTTGTAGTGGATGTTGGTTCAGGGATGCTTGACCTGTTCGGCCTTCAGATTGACGCGTTCCAGTTCCAGGAACAGGCCGCTATGATCGACACCCGCGCCGCCGTGCTCGCACAGCGAGGCGTAAAGCTCGCGCAGCTACGCGGTAATCGGCAGTTGCAGGTCGTCGAAGCCGCTGGCGGCATCGAGCGCGTTGTTCATGTCCTTGAGCTGCACCTGGGCGGTGGCACGCGCGGTGAAGTCGCGTTTGAGCATGCGTTCGCCATGCACCTCCAGAACGCGGCTGCCGGCAAACCCGCCACGGATCGCTTCGCGCACCAGGGCCGGGTCGGCGCCACCGGCGGCGGCCAGTTGCAGGGCCTCGGCGACAGCGCCGATGGTGATGCCGACGATCATCTGGTTGGCAAGCTTGGCCAACTGGCCCGATCCGTGCGGCCCCACGCGCAGGGGCTTGCCCAGCACTTTGAGCAGCGGCTCCGCGCCGCTGAAGTCTGCTTCGTCGCCACCCGCCATGATGGCCAGCGCCGCCGCTTCGGCACCGAGCGTGCCGCCGGAGACCGGCGCATCGAGATGGCGGCAACCCATCTCCTGCAGCCGCGCGGCGTGGTCCTGTGCTTCGCGCGGCTTGATCGAACTCATGTCGATCACCAATGTGCCCTTTTGCAGCGAGCTTGCGGCGCCGCTGCCAAACAGCACTGCCTCGACAATCGTCCCATTCTCCAGCATGGTGACGACGACATCGGCCTGGCGCACGGCGGCATCGACGCTGTCCGCGACCTTGGCGCCATCGACGATCAGTTGTTCCGCCTTGCCGCGGGTACGGTTCCACGCCGTGACGGGGTAGCCGGCCTTGAGGAGGTTGCGCGCCATCGGCAGGCCCATCAGGCCGATACCGAGAAACGCGACGCGGGGAAGAGCCGGAGAATTGTGCTGCATCGAATCGTGCTGCTCGCCAACGACTTGGTTAACGATTTGGTTACAATCGGCTTGCCATTATCGGCGCAGCGCCCTGCAATTGCAAACGGCGTTGCGCCTTGAAAGCGTGCTGCAAACGCACAAAATCACGCCCCCACAAGACCAGACTCACAGGAGACGCAATGACCACCCGCTACCCCGCCGCCGCCCTCACTACCGCTGCCAGCGCCTTGCTCAAGGCCGCCGGCCTTGAGGCCGACAAGGCGCAGGCCGTGGCGGAGATCCTGGTCGAGGGCGACCTGATGGGCCACGACACGCATGGCCTGGCATTGCTGGGTCCTTACCTGGGCGAGCTGGAAAGCGGCGGCATGCTCAAGACCGGCCAGCCCGAGGTGCTTAACAGCCGCCCGGCTGCCGCCGCGTGGGACGGCCGGCGACTGCCCGGCCCCTGGCTGGTGCTCAAGGCGATGGAAGAGTGCGCCAAGATGGCCAGGACCTACGGCACCGGCAGCATCACCATCCGCCGCTCGCACCACATCGCCGCCCTCACCGCGTACCTGAAGCGCGCCACCGACCAGGGCCTGGTGATGCTGCTCTATTGCAGCGACCGCAACAGCGCCTCGGTCGCCCCGCACGGCGGCCTGGACCCGGTGTTCACCCCGAACCCGATGGCCTTCGGCATTCCCACCGGCGGCGAGCCGATCCTGGTCGATGTCTCCTGCTCGATCACCACCAATGGCATGAGCAACCGCCTGGTCAAGGAAGGCAAGCGCTTTCCGGCCAAGTGGCTGATCGACGACAAGGGCGAAGCGACCGATGACCCCAAGTACGGCGTCGCGGGCGGCGGCGGTTCGATCCAGTTGCTGGGCGGCATGGACGTGGGCCACAAGGGCTACGGTCTCACCCTGCTGGTCGAGGCGCTGACCGGTGGCCTGGCCGCGCACGGCCGCGCCGATCCGAAGGAAGGCTGGGGCGCCACCGTATTTGTGCAGCTGCTTGACCCGGAAGCCTTCGGTGGCTTGTCCGGCATGCAGCGCCAGGTGGACTGGGTGGCGGACGCCTGCCACAAGTCGCGCCCGCGCCCCGGCTTTACCCAGGTGCGCCTGCCCGGCGAGCGCGGCCTGCAGCGCCGCACGGAGCAAAGCAAGAGCGGCGTTGAACTGCACCCGTCGATCATGCCGATGCTCGCGCCTTGGGCGGAGAAACTCAAGGTCGCCCTGCCCCAGGCGTTGTAGGCTTAGGCCTAGGCCTCGATACGCATCGCGATCTCCCCGACGCCGGCCGCGCCGAAACGCACGCTGTCGCCGGCGCTGGGGAATTTCGAGGTGATCAGGCTGCCGGTAATGACCAGTTCGCCCTTTTTCAACGTGCGCCCACGCTGATGCAGATGCTGCGCTATCCACACCATTGCATCGAGCGGATGCCCCAGCACATCGCGGCCCCAGCCTTCGCCGGCCATCTCGCCGTTGGTGTGCAGCACGCCGTGCACATCGGGCAGGTCGATGCCCTGCCAGTCGGTGCGCCACTCACCCAGCACCACGCCATGGTTCCAGGCGTTGTCGGCAGCCAGGCTGAGCATGGTGGCGCCGTCGTCCGCACCAAAAGCGGCGTAGTCGGCGTTGCGGTCGTCGACCAGTTCGAACGCCGGCGCCACCGCGGCAATCGCGGCGCTCACCCGTTCGCGATCCGCCGGTACCGCGCCGGGCGGCAGGTCGGCGCCGAGCAGGAAGGCAAGTTCGCACTCGAAGCCGAGGCGGCCGAAATCGGCAATACGCATGGTCGCGGGCGACGGCACGACATGCGCGCTCAATACATGCCCGGCGATCGAATTGTCGTAGCCAACAAACTTGCGCATCGCCGGCGTGGTGAGCGCGATCTTGTAGCCGGCCAGACCGCAATTCCAGGCGCGCATGCGCAACTCGACCAGCGCGTCCTGCACATCGTAGGCGGCGCTGATGGTCGCCGGCCGCAGCGCGCCGCTCAAGGGCGCGAAGCGGCGGTGCTGCGCATGTTCGTTCATCAACCATTGCGCGCCAGCGGGTACGGGCGAATTTTCTTGCAAGGCTTCTTGGGACATCGGCGTCTCCATCCAGTGAACAGCTTGGCGGGCATTATCGGCACAAACACCGCCGGGGTCGAGGTATGGACCGCATGAGCGGCGCGATCGCACCCAATCGCCGCACCGGCATCCTCCTGATGCTGGCCGCCGGCCTATGCTGGAGTTCCGGCGGCATCATCGTGCGCTCGCTGGCCGTCAAGGACGTATGGGAGATCGTATTCTGGCGCTCGCTGTTCATGGGGGCGTTCGTCGCCTTGCTGCTGCTCGCCCTGCGCGGCCGCGTCGCGTTGCAGCGGGTGCGTGCGCTCGGCTGGCCCGGCATGATCTCGGCCGCCTGCCTCGCGGGGCAGATCTACTGCTTCATCATCGCCTTGTCGCTGACCAGTACCGCCAACACCTTTCTCCTGATGAGCGTCTCGCCGCTGATCACCGCCCTGGTGGGCATGGCTTTCATGGGCGAGCGCCTGCGCTGGTTCACCTGGTGTGCGATCGCCTCCGCACTGGCCGGCATCGCCATCATGTTCGGCAGCGGCGCCGGGCTGGAAACCAGCGGTCGCAGCCTGCTGGGCAATCTGTTTGCTCTCAGCGTGCCGTGCCTGTATGCCTGCCAGATCCTGTTCGCGCGCCGCGTGCGCGGCAGCGCCGGCGGCGCCCCCGACCTGATGCCGACCCTGCTGATGGCCGGCGTGTTCGCCGCCGTGCCCGCCGCCCTGCTCGGCTGGCCGGTCGATGCGGCGCCGCGCGACATCGGCCTGCTGGCGCTGATGGGCTGCGTACAACTGGGCCTGGGCTGCTGGCTGATGACCCTCGCCGTGCCGCATCTGCGCGCCGCCGAGATGGGCCTGCTGGCGCTGACTGAAACGATCCTGGCACCCATCTGGGTCTGGCTGGGCGTGGGCGAGAGCCCGAGCGCCAGCGCGATGGCGGGCGGCGCCTGCATCCTCGGCGCGCTCGCCACCAACGCCTGGCTTACGCTGCGCGCCGCGCCAGCAGATTGTTAGCAGCCAGCGCGGCGATCACCAGCGCCGCGCCGACCCATTCGATCGCCGTCGGCAATCGCCCGCGCGCCGCCTCGATCGCGAATACCACTACCGGCGTGCCGTTGCCCGCCAGCAGCGTGTTGAGCGCCCCCAGGCGCGCCACCGCGATGCCGAACAGCATGATCGAGACATACAGCGGAAACACCGCGATATAGAGCAGCGCCGGCCCTTGCGCCGCCAGCGTATCCCAGCTCGGCACATGCGCCACCCCGGCCAGGGTCAGCGGCAACACCACCGCGAGAATGCCCAGCGTACCGACGATATTGGCCAACGTCGCATAGCGGAACGAAGACCATTGCGGAAAGCGTGCCTGCCCCAGGGTGTAGATCACCCAGCAGATCGCCCCGGCCAGCGCGAGCGCGTCGCCGACCAGCGAGCCCCCTTTCAGCGCTCCTTGCAGATCGCCGCGCGTGATGATCAGCAGCAAGCCGACGAAGGCCACGCCGATGCAGGCCATGGTCGCGGCCGGCGGACGGCGCCCCCGCACCAGCCACATCCACAAGGCGGTGAGCAGCGGCTGGGACGCCAGGATGATGGAGACGTGCGCGGGCGTGGTGAAATACAAGCCCCAGAATACCAGCAGGCCGAAGGCCGTGAAGCCGCACAGCCCGTGCCAGGCCAGCAAGGCACCCTTGCCCTCGAACGCGAACGATTTCCAGCCTTCGCGCACGTAAAGCGTGATGACGAACAGCCAGATGCCGACGCCGTAGCGGATTACCGCGAAGTAGTACTGGTCGACCGACTGCAGCACCTGCTGCGCGATCGGCAACTGCGTGCCCCAGAAAAAGATCGCGAATACCAGGCCGATGGCGGCGGGCGTCTTCGAGCGGGAAACAGGGCCAGCAGCGGTTAAGGCGGAGGAAGGGGGTTCGGACATGACGGCGCACGGCCGGAGGAAAGCGCCGGAAGCACGCCGGCGCGGCATTGCGGACACCGGCACCGCGCTTGCGGTGCCGGAAGAGGCCGCATTATGCCGTAGGCAGCTTGTAGTCCTTGAACTGCTCGCGCAGCTTGAGCTTTTGCAGCTTGCCGGTGGCGGTATGCGGCAGTTCCTCGACGAATACCACGTCGTCCGGCATCCACCACTTGGCGATCTTGCCTTCGAAGAACTTGAGCAGCTCCTCGCGCGTCACCTCCATGTTCGGCTTTTTCACCACCACCAGCAGCGGACGCTCGTCCCATTTCGGATGCGCCGCCGCGATGCAGGCGGCCTCGGCCACCGCCGGATGGGCAATCGCCAGGTTTTCCAGGTCGATCGAGCTGATCCACTCCCCGCCCGACTTGATCACGTCTTTCGAGCGGTCGGTGATCTGCATGTAGCCGTCCGCATCGATCGTCGCCACGTCGCCGGTCGGGAACCAGCCGTCGCGCAAGGTACTGTCAGGCGTGGCCTTGTAATAGTCGCGCAGCACCCAGTGCCCCTTGACCAGCAGGTCGCCAAACGCCTTGCCGTCCCAGGGCAGTTCCTTGTCGCCGTCGCCAATGATCTTCATGTCGACGCCGTACATGACGCGGCCCTGCTTGTAGAGCAGCTCGTTCTGCCTGTCGGCCGGCCAGGCCTTGTGCTTGTACTTGAGGGTGCTGACCGAACCCAGCGGACTCATCTCTGTCATGCCCCAGGCGTGCAGCACGCTGACACCGTACTTGTCCTGGAAGGTGCGCATCATCGCCGGCGGGCAGGCCGAGCCGCCGATCACCGTGCGCTTGAGCGTGGTGAAGCGCTTGTCTTCCTTGTCCACGTATTGCAGCAGCGCCAGCCAGACGGTCGGCACGCCGGCGGCGAAGGTCACGCCCTCGGCCTCCAGCAGGTCGTGCAGGCTCTTGCCGTCCAAGTCCTTGCCCGGCATCACCAGCTTGGCGCCCACCAGCAGGCAGGAGTAGGCCAGGCTCCACGAATTGGCGTGGAACATCGGCACCACCGGCAGCACCGCGTCGTGCGCCGACAGGTTCAGAGTGTCCGGCAGCGCGGCCGCGTAAGCCTGCAGGATGTTGGAGCGGTGCGAGTACAGCACGCCCTTCGGGTTGCCCGTGGTACCCGAGGTATAACAAAGGGAGGAAGCCGTGTTCTCGTCGAGCTGCGGCCACTCGTATTTCTCGCTGGCCGGCGCCATCAGCTCTTCATAGCAAAGCAGGCCTTCGATCTTGGTCGACGCCGGCATGTGCGCACGGTCGGTCATCAGCACGAACTTCTTCACCGACGTCATCTGCGGCGCCAGCGCTTCGACCAGCGGCAGGAAGGTCAGGTCGAAGAACAGGCAGCTATCTTCCGCGTGGCTGGCGATCCAGACGATCTGGTCATGGAACAGGCGCGGGTTGATGGTGTGCAGCACCGCGCCCATGCCGGAGACGCCGTAATACAGCTCCAGGTGGCGGTAGCCGTTCCACGCCAGGGTGGCGACGCGGTCCCCGGGTTTTACGCCCAGGGTACCCAGCGCATTGGCCAGCTTGCGCGCACGGCGATTCAGGTCGGCGTAGGTATAGCGATGGACCGGGCCTTCGATCGTCTTCGATACCACCTCCGTGTCGGCATGGTGCCGCGTGGCGTGTTCCAGGAGCGAAGAAATCAAAAGGGGCTGGCTTTGCATGAGCCCGAGCATGGCGTTGTCTCCTGTATTTTTTGGCGATGACGGACCGGCGATTGCGCGAACGCCCCCGATCCTGTGCGAATTATATGCGGTGCCCCGCGGCTCGCGACAGCAATATGCGCGGCATGTCCGCAACGCACACCGAAGGTGCAGAAAAAATGCAAAAGCCGCGCCGCAAAACAAAAGGCCCGGGGCTTTGCGCCTCCGGGCCTGCGATGCCAAGCTGCCTGCCGGCAGCCTATCCGCTTCTAGTTCTGCTTGCTCGCCACCCAGGCGGCCAGTTCACCCACCACCGGACTTTGCGGCTGTTTGTCCTGCATGGTCCGCACCACGGTACGCATTTCCTCGTACAGCATGTAGTCCTGCAGCACGGTGTAGTAGTACATCTCCGGGGTGATGTCGTCCGCGGAGGCGCTGACCTTCCAGGACTCATAGGTCTTTTTCGCCTGGGCGACCTCGGCCTGCTGCGCCGGCGGCAGGGCCGCCAGATCCTTTTTCACGCCGCGCACGGTCACGCCACCAGCGCGGCCCAGCTTGGCGATCTGCAGCACTTCGGAAGTCTGCGCCAGTTTCGGCGAAGCACCGCCGGGCACCTGCGACACATCCGCCTTGCCGCTGGCCGCCTCACCCTGCTTGACGCCGGCCTTGAATACCGCCGGCCCCTTCCAGGTTTCCTGGCGGCCGCCGTCGAAATAGACGACGCGCACCACGGCGCCATCAGCCACCGTCAGCTTGTCGCCTTCGCGCACCTTCATGAACGCGCTCGCCTTGGACGGCGAGCCGCTGCCGGCCTGGTAGGAAACGTCGCCATTCAACTGGTTCACCAAGCCGACGTCGCCGGCCCACGCCGTTACCGCCAGCCCCAGAATGAGCAGGCCGGTCAAAAGCTTCTGAGCAAATCTGTTTTCCATCATCTCGCCTCCCTGCTGTGACTACATGCGGCGACGAACCAATGCCGGGCACACATGCCTTGCTACGGGCCAAATTTTGCGCCCGGGAGGCCCCAAAAACAAGGAGATTTATCACACTCTTGCATTTGCGGCCCGAACAGCGATTTTTTGGCAATTTTGGGGCAAAACTGACAAAAATCGTCCTAAATCGCCTCCTGGACGCCGAGTATTTCCACTACGTCTATCTCTCCGGAACGTCCTTTCACCGCCACGCTGCTGCCGCCCCCGGAAACGATGCCGGCGCCCGCCTCCTGCGCCGTGAATCGGCTGGCGACGATTTTCCAGCCCAGTTCCTTGGTCAGGCCCTCCAGCCGGGACGCCGTGTTCACGGTATCGCCGATGATGGTGTATTCGCGCCGCTTGTCGGTACCGATATCGCCGGAAATCACCGGCCCGGTATGGATGCCGACACCGATCGCGAAATCCGGCAGCCCGCGATCCGGAAAGCGCTGGCTCATCCATTCACGAAACTCCTCGGCCGCCTCGATCATGCCCAGGGCCGCGCGGATCGCGCGCCGCGCATGGTCCGGATATGGCACCGGCGAGCCGAACATCGCCATCACCGCATCGCCAATGAACTTGTTCACATTGCCCCGCTCGCGCAGGATCGGCTCGCACACCCGCCCGAAATACTCGTTGAGCATCTCCACCACTTCATGCGGGGTCAGCTTTTGCGAGATGGTGGTGAAATTGCGGATGTCGGAGAACAGCACGGTGACCACCATCTCCTCGCCCTGCAGGTCCACCTGCTCGCCCTCGCCGCGCTTGGCCATCAGCAAATCCACCACTTCGTCCGACACGTAGCTGCCGAACATGCTGCGCAAGCGCGCCCGCGCGCGCTCCTCGCCGGTCAGGCGCAAACCCAGGGTAAAGAGAAAAGCCAGCAGCAGGCTGAACTGCATCGCACCGGTGGGCAGCACCCAGTCGGACTTGAATGCGAGGTACGAAGCCCAGGTCGCCGCTATCGCCAGCATCAAGCCGCCCGCCGCGCCCGCCAGCGGGTGCAGGCGCAGGAACAGCGCGGCGCCCAGCGCCGCCATCGCGATGACCAACCCCCACGCGAGCGGACGCGAAGCCGGATGCGGATAGCGGCCGGAGAGGATGGTCTCGACGATATTGGCGTGCACCTCGCCCCCCGTCATCTGGGTACGCTCATAACCGGGCAGGCTGCGCGAATAAGGCGTCAGGTGGGTGTCCTGCAGGCTGGAGGAGTCGTGCGCGGTGATGATCACCACCTTGCCCTTGAGCGCCTTTACCTCGGGCAGATTTTCCGCGCCCGGCTCCAGCAGGCGCGCCATCGGGATGCGCGGAATCGTGCCGGGCGGCCCGACATAGCCG
>Ga0307511_10007880_pt1 | contig 10690 bp, 8 predicted proteins | sample 13_EM_MG_FD_200266 | JGI IMG/M metagenome (GOLD analysis project Ga0307511, IMG submission 200266) | Populus trichocarpa ectomycorrhiza microbial communities from riparian zone in the Pacific Northwest, United States - 13_EM | ecosystem: Host-associated > Plants > Roots > Unclassified | place... | reverse complement strand
CGCCAATATAAATAATTGGTGTTTGTTAATTTGAGGGAGATGACTTGATGAGTGTGAGAAAGGGAGATCATGCTTGCGGCAGTAGAGGTAGCAGAGGCAGCAAACGTGGGCTGCAAGAGGAGGCGTTCACCAGCCATGGCAGAGGAGAATCCAGGCGGTGACGCAGCAGAGGAAAGCATAGGAGGCGCTGTAAGAAAAGAGGGCTGCACTGCCGGAGAAGAAGAAAGCTGAACTGCTGGTGCTGCAGAATTTAAAGATGTATGTGGCGGCTGTTCCATTGAAGAAGGGAGGCTGGGAGGCTGTGAGAAAAGTATGTTTAATTTATTTTAGGGTTTTATGGCTCTGATACCAAGTTGAGAATAATGGAATGTGTTGGGTTGTGCCTTAGTCAACCTTTCTATTTATATAGAGGCAGCAGAACACTGCAGTAACTGTAATGATTACAATATCCTATATTAATTTCCTATTCTGATAGATACATGAGTAACTGTAATGATTACAACATCCTATATTAATTTCCTATTCTGATAGATACATGAGTAACTGTAATGATTACAACATTCTATATTAATTTCCTATTCTGATAGATACATGATATACATTCTATAATACATTTTAATGTAATTTCACTTCATTAAATATAAATAACAATTTATAATCACTAAGTGAAATTACCCATATAGCTATTAGTTTAAAGTAACTGAAGCCATAATGATTAAAATATGATTTATCAACAAACTATTTTAAAAAAAATATGATTTTTAGTTTCAATGAATTCACCAGTTTTCAATTAATTATCATATTTTCTTAATTAAGTTTTTTATAAACAGATATGTGTGTTGTCTTACGGATTGATATTCTTTTTTCATATGAAAATTTATTATATATGTGCTGTTTTATAAATTTATTATATGTGTGTATGTTCTTTTCTTTTCCTTTAACCACTTTATGATAATTTGTTAAATATACTCAAAATATTACAATTATAATAACTTCAAGTTACTGTCGTAAAAACAAAAAAAAAAAACTTTTGCAGCATGAATTGGACCATCCTCCCTTCGGCCTCCAAGTGTGGAATTAAGCATTGGAATTCAGGAGTTGTTTTTCCCCTCATTTTTCTCGGTTCAACAGTTTATTTCATTGTTTAGTCACTTGATTGGTGTCCAAGGCAGTAAAAGTCCAACTCTCTCTTTCGTAGTGTGCAGTTGGCATCTATTTTCTTTGAATTGTTATTTTCTTTAGCTCCATCACGCGTGCAATTTTTTATTCGATCTTTTTTCGCGATGACTGCTTCCCAACTCTTCCCAACTCCAGGTGTTATATGTATATATAGATATTTTTTTTTGCCCAGTTCTTGGTATTGGAGTTATATTAATTAGAATCCGCAAATCTGTTAATATTATTAATTTATAGGCCTTAACCAGTCATGAAAGGGTAAATTTTTATTCTATAATCGTTTTGTTTTTGTCATGGATATATAATGAGGAAATTAATTTAAAAAGAATATTTGGTACAACAACGCAAATACCCTAGCTATTCGAAAATATTGTTTGTTTGCTTGAGCAATCAAGATTCAAGCCCTTGCACTTTCTATACTTATATTTTGATGGCATAATTGATGCGCGACAATAATTCAAAGAAATAAAAAAAGGGAAAAAAACCAAGAATTAAAAGCAAAGAATGAAAAGCTAGAAAGAAAAGAGAATTTAGAGAAGGAATAATCCATAATTTTTATTCAATACATTAAAATTATCTCACAAACCGATAAAGAAACATATAAATCTCATAATCTTAAAACATTCAGCTATCGGGCTTATCCCGTCAATTAAAAATGTCTAACATAAATAACTCAAATAAATAAAACAAATTAAAACTGTCTAATATAAATAATCCAAATAAATAAAACAAAGACAATGAAAGAGGTCTATATGGGCCCAGTCTCTCAACCAAAGAGTGATAGGCTGGGCTATCTTTTACCGTCTTTGTCTATATATTCGTGTAATTTACTATGTGAGTCTGGTGTCCCCACCAACTCTCTCAAGGTTAGAGAAACTCAATCTTGTCGAGTATAGCTCTAAACAAATCTGATAGTACTCCTAGAGATCTAGATTATCTATTATAATGTATCTCTAGTGATTCAAGTGCAATATGAATTAAGTTGGCCTACCCAACAAATTAAATACCGTTGAACTTTACCATCCCTGATTAAAACAACTTGTTCATCTAGAATAACATTAATATTATCCTTTTGTGTTGCTATTAAAGTGAAAGGGGTAGATGTTTCAATAGGATCACCATTAGGGGAATTCGGTGGCACTTCAAATGGATCATTTGGAATATGATATGGTTTCTAATATGCAACTAGATCCTCAATGTTAAATGTGGAGCTAATTTTAAAATCAAATGGTAAATCAATAATATAAACATTTGAACCAACCCATTATAGCACTTTGAATGGCCTAGCAACACGTGCATGCAATTATCAATTAGTTATCGAAGGATATTGTTCGGGTCTAATCCATACCATAACATAGTCTCCAACATTAAATTTATTGTGTCGTCTATGTAAATAATCTCAAAGTTTATATTGCGCATTACTTGCTTGAATCTGCTTAGTGATCTCAACATTCAAATCTTGAACTCTATGTGCAAATGATATGGCAGACTCAAACACCCTAACATGAGACATGAGAGGAAGGTATAAAGGTTTTCTAGGCTTGTAACAATATACAACTTCAAAAGGATTCATGTCTATCGACCTCTTGATAGAGTTGTTATAGGCAAATTAGGTTGTAAGAAAAATCATATTCCAATTTCTATTATGATCACACACTAGACATCTCAAAAGGTTGCCAAACTCCTATTAACCACCTTGATTTGACTATCAGTTTGGGAGTGATAGGCACTAAAAAACTTCAACTTAGTTCCCACCATATGCCAAAGAGTTTTCTAGAAATAATTCATAAATCTAGCATCCCTATCTGAGACTATGGCTTAAGAAACACTTTACAACTTGACAATCTCGTCAAAATAAAGTTTTGCAACTTTAGAAGCATTTTTTTGTCTTAGTACAAGGTATAAAATAGGTCTTTTTAAAGAAGCGATCAACAATTATAAAGATAGAATCATGCTTCTTTGCAGTATGTGGAAGCCCAAGCACAAAATCCTTACTTACATCTTGCTAATGACAAGTGGGAATAGGCAATAAAATGTAAAGACCAATGTTCTGTTTTCTATGCTTAGCTAGTGACATGTTCAACATTGACCTACCAACTTAATTATATATTTTTTAAGCTAGACCAAAAGAACTAACATATCACCTCTTTAATTGTTTTATTTCTTTCAAAGTATCTTCAAAGACCTCTAGAATGAATCTCCTACACCAAAAAATCATGCACTAATGTTTTTAGGATACAAAGTTTATTATAAAAAAAAAATACCCTTCCTGAAAGTAATAACCATCTACAACATAATTACTCTCATCTCTTAATGTCATATATATTTTTTAAAATTTTAGACAAGATTCATACTTTTCTTTAAGTCTCCTAGATCCAATAACTTCAACACTTATTAGGATAATAGTGTTGCCCAGCAACTTAAGGCATTTGTTGCCTTATTCTCCATTTTAGATTTATGTTTCAATACAAATTAATAAGCTTGCAAATACTCAACCCAACGACTATGCCTATGGTTGAGCTTCTTTTGGGAGTTGAGATAGTGAAGGACCTCAGAGTCGGAGTAAAGAACAAACTCTTATGGTAGCAAATAATGGTGCTAATAATGCAAGGCCTAAACTACCTCATAAAATTCTTTATCATAGGTTGAGTACTTTTATTTGACTCGTTAAGTTTCTTACTAAAGTAAGCTACATATTGATGTTCTTAACTAAGTATTCCACCTATATCAACTCTTGAGGCATCATATTCTACTTCAAACACCTTAGTAAAATCAGGAAGCCGCATTACTAGAGCATTTATCATCTTCTTCTTAACTTTCTTAAATGTCTTATTAACTGCTTTACTTTATTAAAACTCATCTTGTTTCAAACAATCTATGATAGGAGACAAGATGGTGCTAAATCATTTGATGAAATAATGATAGAAAGTTATGAGCCCAAGAAAACTACGAATCTCATGAATATTCTTAGGTTATGGCCAAACTATAATCACTTTGACCTTTTTGGTATCAACAAAGATTCCCTCACATGACACTATAAAGCCTAAAAAAACCATTCAATCCATGAAGAAAGAACAACTTTTGACATTGGCATACAAACTTTTCTTCTTTAGGGTGGTACAAACTTGAATAAGGTGATCTAAATGCCCTTCCTTAGTTTTGTTATAAATAAGGATTTCATAAAAAAATATATAGCCATGATTTCTTCCATAAAAGGCCTAAGCACTTCTATCATTGCTCGTATAAAAGTACTTGGTGCACTAGAAAGGCCAAAATACATGACTAGCCACTCGTATAGTCTATCCTTGGTCTTAAATGTTGTTTTTCATTCATCTCTTAAGCGAGTTCTAATTTGATGATACCTACTCTTTATGTCAATCTTAGTGAAGATTTAAACTCCTGCCATCATATCTAACATGCCATCCAATCGAGGAATGAGTAAACAATACTTGATAATAATATTGTTGATGGCTCGACTATGCACACACATTCTCTATGAGCCATCTTTCTTAGGTGTTAAAAGGGAAAGTACTGCATAAAGTTCTCAAACTCTCTCGTATAAATCCCTTTTGTAACATTTCATTTACTTGCCTTTGCAATTTGGCATATTCACTAAGGTTCATCATCTAGTGAGGCAAGTTTATCAATATGGCACCAGAGATAAAATCTATAGCGTGTTAAATGTCATGTATAGAGGTAACACATATGGTAGTTTAGAAGGAAAGACATTTAGAAATTCTTTTAACTCTTTCTTTATCTCTTTAGGTGGTTCATCTGAAAAATTTTCTATAACCTTCTTAGCTATTAAGACAAACATAATAGACTCTTCACGAACCTTTTTTTCAAACTTCTTATGACTTAGTATGTTAAGCCTCTTTTCTTTCACCTTTTCCTTCTTCGTATTACTATCATTAGGCCTTGGTGGTAATTTAATGAGTTGAATCTTTTTACTATAGAAAGTGAATGAGCAAGAATTTGATCGCTCAAAGATGGTAACTTCTAAGTCATATAACTAAGGCCTACCCAAAATAACATATTTTATATCCATAGGAATTATATCACACCAAATTTTATCATGATAGTCTAAAACCTTTATGGGGAAAAGACATCTCTCCTTAATTGCTATGGATGCATTGTTAACCCAGGACACATTATATGGTTTAGGATGTGGGACAAACTTCACTAGTGGACACTACATTGATATAACTCCAACTATCTATAATGATCTTGCAACCTTTATCTTCATATTTAATGTAAGTGTAAAAGATAGTAGTTCTCCTCCAATCTTCAGTTCTTTTAGGTTATATTAAGGCATATCTAACTACATTTAAGTTAGTCGTCTCTTATTCTATAAAGTCCTGCTCGATCTGAGCGGATATAAACCTAACACATTCTTGGACTTTTCCTCATCATTTAGGTTCTAAAAATCAGCAGGATTATGTTTATACACCTTATCATCATAATTTTCTTTCTCACCTATATACTCTCGATCCTTAATGAATAAAACCTTATTGGGACAACTAAAGACAAAACCCTGACACTTAAAACATTGAATCCTTGAGGTCATATTAGGTGTTACATGGAGAATAACCTTACCCTTGTCTTCCCTAAGTATCTGGAAAATAGTAGAATTAGGTTTACTAGGTGAGTCACCCAATAAAGAATTATTATTATTAGGTTGGGACCTAGAAGGGATACTACAGGTGTCCTAACATTCTGTCCATTGACTTTCTATGACCAACTCGTAGTTTTGCATTAAGGTATAAGCTTCATCAAGGGTGGACACACCTTTAAACACAACTTATCTTCTAAGGTCATCATTCAAGCCTTTCCAAAATCTACATAGAGTCATTTTCTCATCCTTCCTAACCACACACTGTATCTTATATTCATAAAATTATGTCATATATTCATTAGCAGGCTTATTTTCTTGTCTCAAGTTATTCCACTAGTCTAAGAGATTTCTCCTATAAGAATAAGGTAAGTATTTCTCTTATAACTTATTTTTCATCTCCACCTAATCAATAATAGAAGTTTGACTTCTCATAGCCAAAAACTCTTCTACACTTTCCTAATAGAGTTAAGCAGTACCACTAAGTTTTATTTTTGCAAGCCTTACCCTCTTATTCTCAAACAAATCATATTAGTCAAATAATTGATCCATGGGTTAAATTGACCCTTAAAATTTAGATCTTCTACCTTGATATGTCTAATGACTTGATAATTAGGGTCATTGTAATCGTGGAGACCCTGATTGTAGTTGTACTAACGGTTCTTAGGGTGAGTTGGCCTCTAATGGTAATTGTTAAAATGCTTACTGTTGTTAAGATCATCAAAGTCATTGTGACCCTTATGGGTCATATTGGCAATTTCTATAGGAACTAGTCTTTGATGATTCCTACAGTTCTCATTAGAATACTCACTCTCACTAGATTGCCTTATTTATAAAGTTTTTATGGATTCTACTCTCTTAGAAAGGTTATTCATCTGAGTGGACATGTTGTTCATATTAACTTGTATAAGCTGTAATTGGTCTTGAATATCTCTAAAAACATTACTAGAGTTCAGGTCTATAGTAGTTGTGAGTTCTAGATTGTTTACTAGACGATCACTCTATAAATGAATTCAATACTAATCTTAAGATTATGATTGAGATCATAAATGACACTTGCAAGTAAAATACAATATAAAATTAAAGCTAATATTTAATTATTTGTTTATTTTGGAGACTAAGCATTAACAAATTTAACAATTGAAAATATCATGGAAGCAATGTTAGTCATCTAAATGCACACAAGTAGTCCAAATATAATGTTATAATTTTCCAATAAATTTAGCCAAGCTCCCAATTAACTAAGAGGACTAAATATTCAATGTAAATGAATAAATAAGCCAAAAGTTAAGTTAGCTCAAATTGTAAGACGGACTATATATTTGTGTGCATGCACGAAAGAATAATATCAAAGTTAATTTTGGCTACAAGTGTAGAATTATATGAGGAACAATGATATTCAATGGTTAAAAGAAGTGGCGCTGATGTGGTAGAGACTGCTTGCATAACGCTGACGTGGTAGAGACCGATGCCATGTCAGTTATGTGGCACTGACACTAGACTAGTGAATTAGTCTACCTTGAGATATTAGTTTCTTTGTTGTTGCTGAAGTTGTGGCTAATGTAAAAGGGGTAGATCTAATGGTGTGTTGTCATCTTTAACCATTGTGCTGCTATTGTTGTGATCGACGTTGTTGTAGCTAAGAGAGTGATTGTTGTCTGTTGCCAAAATTAATTGAGAGAAGTTGTTGGTGTATTGTAGCTATTATCGCTGGCGTGAGAAGATCCAGAGTGTTAGAGGTTGCGAATTGATCTGGATCTATGGACAACGACTGCTGCTGTGGGTAGTGGTTATTGGTTGAGGGAACAGTGTCTTTAGGGATGAATGAGTCTGTATTGAAGATAAACATTAATTATTATTTTTATCTCAACTGTAAATAAAAAGATTAAAGGATTTTCTTAGTCTAGATCAACTATTGATGATGATCAACCTAGAAATCTTCACAAGCCTTAAGAGATCTATAAACTATAAGAATAATTAAAAGCATGTAGTTTGATATCAAAGTTGATACGGAACAATAAATAAAAGAAATAAAAGTAGAGAAAGAAAGAAAGAAGCCAAGAATTAAAAGTAAGGAAAGAAAAGTTACGAAGAAGAGAAAATATAGAGGAGGAATAATATGTGATTTTTATTTAATTCATCAAAATTATCTCATAAATTGAAAGAGAAACATATAAATAACATAACCCTAAAATATCAAACTATCAGGCTCAACCTATCACTTAAAATTGTTTAATATAAATAAAACAAATAAATTAAAAATGTTTTATATAAATAAAATAAAGATAATAAAATAAGTCTAGACTGAGTTTTCAACCAAAAAAAAAATTACAGCCGAAGCCATCCTTCATCATTTTTATCTATACATATACTCTCGTATAATATGCATTATAAATTTAGTATATATCCCCACCATTAACTTAAGCCGTAAGCTGTTAGATAACGAAGTTTTTGCTACCACATTGAATTTTTCCAACTCAAATTTCTTACCAAATCTCCATAAGAATTTAACTACCTAAACACGCAATCATGCGGAGGCCACAGACCTCTAAACTTTCTAAATTTACATAATTCCCCTCTCTCTCTCTTATCTATCTATCTATCTATCTATATATATTGAGATATTAAAATTTCAACAACAAACATTTTCTAAAGCTATCTTTGTTATAAATTAGAGCTTCTCTTCTCTTTCCCTCTTCATTCGTCGTCTCTTCCAACTCTTCTCTCTGGAAACATGTTGCGTCTTCTGTTTTTGTTAACTTGTGCTTTGGCTCTTCTAGCTTCTTCAGTGGCTTCTGCTGCAATTGTGGAACGCTCATTCTATGTAATTTTTCTTCTTTCTTGTATTACTACTAAGATTTTTTGTCGACGTTGAGGGAGTCCTTGTATATAGTTTCCCGTTTTGGTAAATTACTCATGCAAAGGTTGCATTAGGATTGTTGTCGTTAATTAAACGATATATGAGTGGCCAGGATATATAGGATGGTAGCCCTGTTATACCTTGAAGTTTCTTACATAGGAAAAACATTCATCAAATTAGCCATACCCTTTTGTTTTATCTTGAGCTCGTAATTAAGATCAAAATCATGTTCACGCTTAAATGGAAGCGATCGAGAGAAAAGTTACTGCCTTTGATACTGCAACGTCCCAAGATTCAATATCCTACTAGAAAAGAAACGTGGGTGTCAATTGAACTACGTTCTTTAGCAAATTCAATACACTTCTTCCCACGATCATCTAATTATGGAATTATTTTTTTTCATCCACTTTGGACCGACCTAGATTGCATATCCTAGCAATATTAGTCTGTCGGAGAGTGTATATATATAGGCATGCAAAGATATTTTCTACTTGTTTTTCTACTTGTTTAATTTGTTGTGAATGTTTTAGGTGAAAAACCTTACAGTTCGTCGGCTGTGCTCCGAGCAAGTGGTAACTGCAGTGAATGGAAGCTTGCCAGGCCCAACGCTTCGCGTTCGAGAGGGAGACACCCTTATAGTCCATGTTTTTAACAAGTCACCCTACGACCTGAGTATTCACTGGTAAATCCTTGGTTATTTATTTAAGAAGCTAGACAATTGTAAAAATTCTAATTAGTGTATTAGAAAATAAACACGTTAAATTGTTAACTCTGATGAAAATTAAGACTACACGTTTCGAGCTTGCCAAGTATTTTCACTAGAAATTAGCAGCTTGATAACTATATTCATGCACAACTTATCCTGGTATATAACATAATGTTGTCTCTTGTTCGATTTGCAATAACAGTCAGTTGTTTCTTATTTTTTGTTTTAACTCAACCAAGATACCATCCTTTTCCTTAGTCGACCATAAAATTAGAACATAATATCAAATTTGTCTTCAAGTTATCCAATAAAAAAACTACAATTGAATACTTGAGAAATTTATTCTTCAACTACTGTAGGCTAATATAATTATGATTAACAAATTTACCGAAGACTTGGTTCTATAACTGACATCATCGTAGTCGTCATCATCACTATTATCCCTCTTACTTTTAAATCTATCATTATTCAATGAATTACTGATTATCTACTTTTTTATGTAGGCATGGAGTGTTTCAATTACTTAGTGCGTGGGCCGATGGACCTTCTATGGTTACTCAATGTCCAATAACCCCTGGAGGTAAATACACCTACAAATTTAAACTCCTCCAGCAAGAGGGTACGCTATGGTGGCATGCTCATTTCAGTCTTCTCCGAGCAACAGTTTATGGGGCACTCATTATCCGTCCAAGATCTGGTCATCCTTACCCTTTCCCTAAACCCAACAAAGAAATTCCAATTCTATTAGGTAGGTAGCTAGCCATTGATTTTTAATCTAAAGCCAGTTCATTAATGCTGAAACTGTTAATAATTTGTTGAGATCATGCATGGTGATTGTTATTAATTTGTTGAGATCATGCATGGTGATGCATGTATGTTTATGTTATTGCAGGAGAGTGGTGGAATGCTGATGTTGTTGGTATCGAAAGGGAGGCAGCTGCCACTGGTGCACCACCTAAAATTTCGGATGCCTACACCATAAATGGACTCCCTGGGGATCTCTACAATTGCTCTCAAAACAGTAAGTAATAATATATATGCCGCCATCATCATCAATCATCAAGGATATTCATGATAGAGATTTACTGGTCCATCAGAGATGGAACAGTAAAAGTTGAATTTGTCCACAAGCATAATAATCCTGACACATTTTTTTATTTTTTATTTTTTTTCATTTGGAACTGTCTGACTCTTATTATTTTGTCGTTTATTTTGCTCCTGAAATTCCAGGAATGTACAAGCTTAAGGTGCAGAAAGGGAAGACTTATCTCCTCCGAATAATCAACGCTGCCCTCGATAACCAGCTCTTTTTCAAGATAGCCAATCATAATATGAC
>Ga0307511_10007879_pt1 | contig 10693 bp, 8 predicted proteins | sample 13_EM_MG_FD_200266 | JGI IMG/M metagenome (GOLD analysis project Ga0307511, IMG submission 200266) | Populus trichocarpa ectomycorrhiza microbial communities from riparian zone in the Pacific Northwest, United States - 13_EM | ecosystem: Host-associated > Plants > Roots > Unclassified | place... | reverse complement strand
TTATTGGTATTCCAATTATTATTTAATAATTTTGATAAAAGTAATTGATGAAAATATGTAATAAAAATTAAATAAAATATACATGATTAATATTAAAAAATAAAATAAAATGACATTTTAAATATAAATAAAATATTAAAGAGACAAAAAACCATCATTAACCCATTTTGATTATGCAAGAGAACTTTCATTGCGATCCGACAACAAAAGACATCCCACTCAAGAGAAGAAAAGAACATAAACGACAACGCGTTTGATCTCCTCTGCTTAAACTGAAAATCATAGGCTAAAAACAACAACGTTAATCAAACTCCGACAACTTCTCCTGAGAGACTGGATTTTTTTCGGTAATTCTACTGCTTCTATCTTATCTTCCTTTTCTTAAGATTTCAAATCATGGGGCTTTGGTTTTTTTTTCTTTTCTTATGTTTCATTTCCAATGAAACCAAGGTTGTTTTGTATCCGATTGTGTACAATAATTTACCATATTAGCACTGTAACGCATCAACCCAGCTCCCAAAATTTGTAAATTTGATGTCTTTTTTCTAATTGTTTTCAGGGCTGCGGTTATCTGGCTGAAATATTGCAAAGCTTGAATCTTTGAGCTTTGGAATTGAAAATGGTATGTGGATCAAATCTGCAAATCTAGTTTTTTCTTTAGTTTTCATCTTTGTATTTTCATTTGCGCAAAATGATATAAATTGTTGGTTGATCATGTGAGATTTATATACACTATTGGGATAGGATAGGCATTTTTAATTGAAATCACAAGAGTAGATACGTTAAAGTTTGTGTCTTTAGTCACTTAATGGGAAAAACTTGGTTAACATCGTAATTGGGTTTTTTTAAATAATAAATATATTTAGGTTCTTGGATTTTTCTTTTTTGCTCTAATTATACCATGTGGTTATATTTGGTGATAGCAGCAATATGAATTAAATTCCTGTTTATAGATGAAATTTGAAAGATGGTTTTTCATGGCTAGGTTCATCACTCTAGTTTTGTGGATGAGGAGGGAGTAAGAAAAGCTTGCGGCTGCCCTTTGCTTCCATTAAAAAGTCATATAAAGGGTCCTGCTCCAGTTTCGGATCAAGGTTATAAACACATGCATTATAATTTATTTTGATGATCGAATAATTGTTAGAGTATTGTCTTTATGTTTTTTCTTACCTTGATTGTGTGGAAATTGTTATGTGTTTTATGCAGATAGAACTGATATAGTTGATGAGGCAATCACATTTTTTCGCGCCAATGTTTTCTTTAGAAATTTTGATATTCAGAGCCCAGCTGATAAGCTCCTTATTTACTTAACATTCTACATCAATGTGGCTTTGAAGAGGCTTGAGGGTTGCAGAACTTTGGCTGAAGGAACGAAAGCAATTATTAACTTGGGTTTGGAGAAGGTTCCTGTTCCTGGAGAGTCTGGCTTTCCTTTCCCGGGCCTTTTTGCTGATCCTCAATCTCAGAAGGAAGCAGGTAAAGTTTCTTTTATGATTTTTTTCCCTGGAGTTAAATTAGTGTAACAGATTTTATGTCATGAGCAATGTTTACTTAGTCATGTTTGTAAAGTATATGAACCAAGTTTAGATAACCTAAACAGTCCATAAGCAAATTTATTCTCTTGCTTCATCTTAACTATATCAACGAAGCAGTAAAACACACTAGCAGTGTCTTCAAACTAAATTATGTTCAACCTATAGACTTAACCAAAAACCATAGAGTTATGCTTCAATAAATTTGGTACTTAACTTTAGCCTGATGTTTATCAAGTGACTTCCATAATCATGCTAGCACTTTGAATTAATGTCTTGTCTCAGTGTGTGACTGAATCATAGAGATCATGAGATTAGTGCCATTTATATTATCAGCTATCAGTAAGATATGGGCTTTACTGCCATTGCTGTTTACTATTATTCCTCGCTACCGTGCTTCTGCTGATGACAAATTTGTGTGACAGACATTGTTATCCACATTCCAAACCATGTAGATTTTGTCATTTTCCTCTCATAGTCTTCATGTTTGTTTGGGAGATAATCTTTGTCATGGCTTTATTTTCTATTGAAGAGTTCTGTCATACCAGGGAAGTTCAATACCCTTGAGCCTCATGATATTGTATTATTCCTATGGTATTAGCTATAATTTCTGAGTTGAGATATCGTGTAGAAATAGCATTCAATAGCAGTTTCAGTAGGCTGCAAGTTCTCCTGCTATAACTGTTCTACTGAATTGTTGATTTCAGCCCATAATTCTGAAACGTTGGATCTGTTAAGTTCTTCGGTTGGACTGTGATTTTGACTGCCTTGCTGTTTTTGTTCCAAACCTTTGTTTATTTATACCTTTTAATTCTTGAACTGCAGAGCTATTCAGAAATTATCTTAAACAGATAAGGGAAGAAACTAGCGGGAGACTATTGAGTGTTGCATACAGACCCAATGGGACTCCAAACAAATGGTGGTTGGCCTTTGCCAAGAGGAAATTCATGAATGTCGTCGCTCTTTGAATATTTTGTTTATATATTCCACCAAAGGTGACAAATAGAAGCCTTGTAACAAATTGCGAATATCCATTTTTTTACCAAGTTAAATACGAACATCAATGCCTTCAAAAACCAGGCATCAGACATGTTTTGTGTGCTAATAACTGATATTACTGTATACTTGTAAAATGAAGTTTCTATTTGTAATATCTTCAAAAAAAATTGATGAATGTACTATCGTCATTTTCTGAAAGGAAGAGAAGGAATGCAAATAATAGGTGTTTATTGGTTCAAGAATTGACTTGCGTCCATCTTATGGATATTTACATGGTGAAGATGATAAATTTGTGGCATGATTGCTACACTCTTGCATCTCATGCTTGCATCATTTACATAATTGCTTTCTCACAGTTCAGCTTTTTTAATTCTTCATCAGAAGGAAGCGATAATGCTTTCTGCAGTTGAGTTTCTAATGGTGAGTATTGAAAATTTATATACCTATATTTCAGCCGTAGACTTCTTATTTCTCGCATTAAAAAATAACGTTGCTTCACTTGAGACATCTTCAATGAAAGGGGGAGAAAAAACAAGAAGACGACGAAGGAATCAATCCAAATGTGGTAGATTTTTCCTTTTGCAACATGCAAAAAGATGTGAACTACCAAGGTGATGAGCCCCTCAATTTGGCAAAAGCAACATTTATGTAAGCATGACTAGGTTTTCAGTAGTTGTTGCACCTGCACCAATTATGGCATGGGAAACTAGGTAGCCCCTTCCCATAGGCAGGCCAGGGCCTTACAGACCACGACTTAAAGTCTAAAAACTGTCCCTTTCAATCTGGTGGCCGTGAACTAGATCAAACCACTCTTTTTCCTCATATCCAGCGGCCCCAAATTTTATGAACAATATTCGAAATCTTAGAAGTTAGAACCATTTCAAGGCATTTTGATACGCCATTAGGGCTAAGGTATTTCAAGGCCAATTTCTTCCGATTTCTCTATGATCACGTGAGAAGCCAACCCATCATACCTTGTACTTCAGGTATGCCACTGTAACAGACCTCTTTCATTAGAGGCAGGTCTCTTGTTTCTGTCCAGTTTCGTCATATCACCTTTTCTACTGGTGGGGCAAGCAACAAGAAAACATGAAGACAAACCTCCCCAGTTTTTACCAGAAGTAGAAAGACCAAACATGTGGGGATACAGAGTTGCTGTAAAAGGGAAGAAAATGATTGCTTTTATTGAATGTTAGAAAGATGTCTCGTTTCCATGCTCATTTGTGCTTGACTTATAATCACTTTGCTCATAAATCCCGTGCTTGAATAATTAAACTAGGGTGACCACATCATTGAGCTGCTTGGTTGCCTGTCAAGCTACTCTTTATTTCTTTTGAGACATTGCCTTGGTTTCTGCAAAACTATCAAGCTGTTTCAAACACTTGAAATTGAATTTAATTCCAAGAGTTAAATTAATTTTTAGTGATGGTGATGCTGAAACGATGATCATGTTCTACTATGCTTGGAATATTCCTACTGGGGCTGGTTTTAACCCTTCTGTTTTGATTACTAAATTTTTTTCTTCAGATTATCGAAGTCTGGATATTCAGCGTCGTTCCTCTCACTGGGAGAAGCTTACATGCTTCTCAGGTGCTGCTGCTAATTCAATTACTAGTTGTGATGGAATTTGGTTTTCATGTTTGTACATTTAAATAGCTCCACATACACACAAACATGATGGTTTATGCTGCAAAATTTTTAACCTTTTAATGGCGTATATTTCTCATACAGTTTGAGTTTCTCTCTTGCCTTTTCTCATAAAATTTTTTCTTGTAAGAAAAAGAAATGATTTAAGAATAAAAAAGATAAGATTGCTAACCCAATTCATTTTACTTGTATTTTAAATAGTATAATTAAGTTTAATTATGTGAATTAATATTTTATTTCAAATATAATAATAATAAATTATTAATTTAATTTAATTTAACATGTGATTTAGTTTTGAAAGTGATGTAGCCCTTTTGCTTTGATGCTCAATTAAATTAGATTCCCATTCTGCACATATATTTGGATTCGTGACAATTATACAGAGCATTTTGATGGATTAAAATGACTTTGTTGATGTGATTTCTGGTGTTTTTGTAGTTTGAGTATTATTTTTTTATTAACAATTAGATTTTTTTTTTGAAGTGAAAATGTTTATGCTATTCAGTTAATAATTCTGAAAGTAGATACTATAAGGTTGACACATGGTATACTACCGGTTAGATAAAAAAATCTAAAATAAAAAGAAATTAAATTTTTTTTAGAAAAAATAAATAAGTTATGTAAGAGTTAATTTAATGTGATTCAATTAATTTGATAGGTCCAAAAATAATCTAAATAACCGATAAAAATATTTAAGACGATATTTAAAAAAAAATATTAGAATGAAAACATATTGGATTAATCTGTTAAATTCATGACCAGTATTATTAGATCATGATAACCATATATAAAATAAATAAAAATAAATTATAAAGTTAAATTATTAATTAATTAAATATTAAAAGATAATATTAAAAAAAATAATTAAAAAAATAACTCGAATTAATTTAGATTTACTTGTTAAATTTATAACTAGGGTTATAAAAACTAGAATAACTCTGTAAAAATAAATTATAATATTATTATAATAAGTAATATTTTATGAGACATTGTACCTTTTAATTTTTTTTAATTAGTCGGTCAACGGCTGTTGTTGTATAGAGTAGATTATAATTTAGTCCTCATTGTTGTATGGTTTTGTAAATTAGTCCTTTTGGTTATGAAAATTATGGAGTCCGAACCAGTTTTAATAACAATGGTATTGACAGTAGAAATAATAGATGCTTTCCACGATCCATAGAAGTGGCCTTGGAAAGGATGAGAGAAGCTAGGCATCTCATGCTTTCAAGATGCATTAATAGAAATAAAAACTTCATCATAAATATAATTTTTTTAAGTATGAAGGTAAAGAATTACTTATATTTAGCGTGAAAATAATATCTCCAAATATGATTAGCACATTTGGATAAAAATAAATATATTTTTATATTATCTTCTAATAAAAAAATATTTTTTATAATTAAATTAAGTCTACTTTCCCTCAGTTTTATAAATTCTACATATTTTAACGTATAAATCTATAAAAAAATTCTTTCTTTTCATTAATGTTTAATTAAGCAAACAAATTTATTTATCATCGAAACTAATTCTAAAAAGAGTTGTCTTCCACGTAGGTGATTTGTGTTGGATTGGACGAAAGTGAAGAAATTAAGAATTCAATGGCTGAAATAAAATTTTGATAAGCCCAATAATACCCCCACAGAATCAGATCTCATTTCCGAACAATCTTAACAGAAAATAAAACAGAACCCCAACTTTACCACACAGACCACACTCCCCTCCCCCGCCCCTCCCCACCTCCCGCCCCCTCTCTCACACAAGATCATCCTCATCCTCATCATTTTCCATGTTCCCTCGCTCCATTTCCACTAATCACAGCCGTTGATCTCCCTCTCCATGTCCTTCAAATCCAGCTTCCCTACTATCAACCACGACTTCTACCACAAATCTCCATTCACTCTCCTCCATGTCATCAAAAATCAATCACCACCACCATATCAACGGCCACGATTCTATCCCTCCACCCTGTCCCCACCTCGCCGATTTCCGTTCCCGTAACGGCACTAAACCCTTCCACCTCCTCCAAAACTGCCTCCGCATCAAACCACCTCACGGCCGCGCCTCGATCCGTCGTGACCCCTCAGAGATCCCTCGCTGTGGCGCGTGCGCCGTGTCCTCTGTCCCCCGCATCTACGCTTGCGTAACCTGCGCTACCATCTCCTGCCACGCGCCTCCGGAACCCTCCCATGCGGCGGCGCACGCCGCCTCCATGGCTCCTGGTCACGAGATCTCCGTCGATGTCGACCGTGCAGAGCTTTTCTGCTGCGCGTGTCGCGATTATGTTTACGATCGCGATTTCGACGCGGCGGTGGTGCTGTCATCTAAGGCCAACAATATTCATAGCAATGTTAATAGCGATAATCTCCGCAAAAAACGGAGGATTGTTGAGTACCGGCCGTGGCTTCCGGATATCCAGGAGCGCGTGCTGGTGAATAACAATTCGAGTGTGTTGAATTTTGTAGAGGATCGGCCGTGGGGGTTGAGAGGGCTGAATAATTTAGGGAACACTTGTTTTATGAATTCAGTGTTGCAGGCATTGCTGCATACTCCGCCTTTACGGAATTATTTTTTGAGTGATAGGCATAATAGATATTATTGTCAACAAAAGAAGAGTGGTAATGAGAATGGGGTTGTTGGTGGAAAGAGAAGTAATGGTGGTGATGGTAATGGGGGTAAGGGTTTGAGGCTGTGTCTGGCTTGTGATATGGATGCTATGTTTTCTGCTGTTTTTTCGGGGAATCCCGTGCCTTATAGTCCCGCCAAGTTTTTGTACAGGTATTGAACATAATTGTGATTTTTGCTTGTTTTTGAGTGAAGTTGGCAGCTTTGTTTGTGTCTGATGTGGGTTTTTGATAGCGAAATGAGTGTGGTATGGTACATTATATGGAGACCAATCTCTGTTTTGAGATCGCAGTTTTCCACATTATGTGGAAATGTATCTACAGTAGATGTAATTGTTTTACCCCTGACGGGTGGCTTTTTTTTAATTTTAATTTTTGACATTGAATTGTGAGATTTTTGTTCTGTAGTGATTGGTTTGTTTTGTTGCAGTTGGTGGCAACATGCAGCAAACTTAGCAAGTTACGAACAGCAGGATGCGCATGAGTTTTTCATTTCCATGCTTGATGGGATCCATGAAAAGGTGGAGAAGGATCGACACAAGACCCATGGTCTAGGTAAAGAGATTCTCTCTTTCTGCAGATTTTCATGCTGAATTAGCCATGCCTGTGACTTTTCTTTGAGGTTTTGGAGTCACAACTTGGAAGACATGAAGCATCAGATGTGTTTTGCAGTTTGTTGACAAATGGGGAATGCGCTGGTTGAGGGGTTCAATTGCATCTTATTTAATCAGAAACTGCAAAATCTAGTTTTCTCAACTGATTTGATAATTGAAGTAGGGTGTTTATTTGCTGTATGGCTGAATGTGGGCCCATAACTTTGGCATCCGTTATGTGGATGGATATCTGCTTTCCTTCGTTTGGATTGGTCTTGTTTTGGTAAACATAGTTTGACTGTGAACTTTTAGATAATATGAAGATGTATGTGATTGTGTGATAATTTTATTTTGAGATTACAGCCACGTTGGACAATCAAGTTTTGTATTACTTTTAGATTAGAACCTTGCTAGAAAATTTAGTTTTGTTTGGAACTACTTCAATCTGACAAGATGTTAAAGCTTAAAGTACCACATTATCTTCAGTTCTTTGACGAATGTCATATTTTATGCACTGTTAGTTTAAAGTCAATTTTGTGCCTGTCAGCTGAGGATGGATATTCTATCTAAGTAGTAACTCTTATTGGGACAAAAGCAAAAGAATTATTCTAGGGCGTAAGGGCACATTCTGTTAGTTGTTTTATTTGAGGCACTGGAGTGAGTGACTATTGGACCATTTAGCATGAATAGAACTGGCTGTCATCGCTAAAGCTGCAAGATCATCAATCTAGAGCTCCATTAGTTGTTGATGGCCCTTTCCTTTCTGCTTTTGGCAATTTTCTTCAGTCAATTGGTCCAAAATATTGTTAAAGACTAAGTTGTCGCAGCTTTTAACTGCAGGATGTGGGCTTAGGTCTCATTACTATTGCCCTAGGAGTTGAACAAGCCCTGTCTGATTTAGGGCTAATTCTCAACATCAACCTGCTGGCTTGATGGTGTCATCTGCTTCGTTCCAGTAAGTCAACTTTTTCTTAGCCTGCTTGGTTCATCATAGGATTTTCTCACCTGCCATAATACTCATCTTAATTCAACCTTTGTCCTTACTAGGGTTTTGTCTCATTGCAAAGCTCATCCCAGTCTGAGAAGATGCAGATGGTTGCATTAGATTCAAATCCAGCTTTCTATTCTTACTTGTACCTAGAAAACTTGCATGCCTCTACTGGTTTCACATGACATTTCTTCTGAAACCTTCTTATTTCGATGGAGATATCAGATTGCCATTGTCCGTACTAAGTTTATTTCTCCGGTTTTAGTACTGTAGTCTAAGCATCAACAGTCTCTTTAGTCTGTCTCTAGGGAACTGAACTTCATGTGTCCTCTCCCTGTTGCTGGTAGTTGCATAATTTCTGGTGGGCTACAAAGAGTGTTTTCAAAAGTGATGAAATAAAATAGGAGTTTTGGGATGTGTTTTCTTGTGGCAGCTGAATAGACAGTCCATTCTCTGCCATCTCAATCAAAAAAATTTAGCAAACAATGGTTGCTTGTTCTTTGTTTAAAAAGGAATATTCATTCTAACAGCTGTGATAAACTTATTAAGCAACACAAAAAGAATGACTTCCCGGAAGCAGGAAGATATCCAAGATCAAACTTTTTTGTTTATTCTTAAAGAAGTTTTATGTTTATAACTGGATCCATGCTGTGTTTGTCAATGTGATATGCATTCTATTCTACATGTTTCTTACTGGAATTCTTGTTGCACCTATCCTTTTTTCTGTTTTGAAACCTCCACTGTTTTTGGACGTGCAGGCCATGGAGATTGTTGCATTGCCCACAGAGTATTTTCTGGAATCTTGCGATCTGATGTCATGTGCACAGCTTGTGGTTTCACATCTACTAAGTATGACCCATGCGTGGACATTTCTCTGGATTTGGAACCTTACCTGGGGAGTTCTGCAAAGTCTATGTCTTTGAAGACTCCTTCTTGCAATGGTGAGGCGGATTGCACGAATTCAAGCCAAAATGGTGGGATATCAACACTAATTGGGTGCTTGGACCGATTTACTAGACCTGAGAGATTGGGCTCTGACCAGAAATTCTTCTGCCAACAGTGTCAGGTGAGGCAGGAGTCTCTAAAACAGATGTCTATAAGAAAGCTTCCACTCGTTTCATGCTTTCATATCAAAAGATTTGAACATTCTTCCATACGTAAAATGTCAAGGAAGGTTGACCGTTATCTGCAATTTCCTTTTTCATTGGACATGGCACCTTATCTTTCTTCTTCTATCTTGAGGAGTCGATTTGGAAATAGGATCTTCCCATTTGACGGAGATGAAGCAGATGCTTCAAAAGAAATGTCATCAGAGTTTGAGCTGTTTGCTGTGGTCACTCACACAGGTAAACTTGATTCTGGTCACTATGTGACTTATTTGCGCTTAAGTAATCAGTGGTACAAGTGTGATGATTCTTGGATCACTCAAGTCAATGAGAACATTGTGAGGGCTGCGCAAGGGTACATGATGTTTTATGTACAGAAGATGCTCTATTACAAAGCTGGCGAGAAACAAGTTGCCCAGTGATATAATGGGAAGTGGAGGATTGGTGGTCAACTCAAGTTCCCTGGACAAAGTAATCAACGAGTCTTGGTTTGATGAAGAATTCTGCATCCATGGGATGCCATGGCCAATTTTCTATACCAAAAAAAAAACACTGTGATTTTCACATCACAAATGAAAGATAAGATCAAGCATCAATTTGCTTTATGAGTATTCCAGGTGGTAATCACTTATCCTCAGTTGCAACATAAAGCGAACCTGAGTTTTTGAGGCGCTTGAAAGTTCATCCATTCAGGAATATTATTTTTATGAAGGTATGAATTCCTTGAAGTTGATTCTTGATTTAGTTAGTGCCCTAAGTTTTTTTTCTGCTCATTCAAGTATTGTGGGTGGGTTGATTCCTTTTTTCACGCTAATCCTCTCAGAAATTGCAATACTTGGGAGTGTAGTTCATGGGTGAGCTAGTACTTACACGGTGTATCTATGTCAAAAATCTGATATAAGAGTTGAATTCGCCTTTTTTTCCCCTAGACTTTTCATACTTGTTCGAGCTTTTTGGGGGATTTATAGTTCCTAAACTTAATGAAAAAGGCAGATATCACACGGCCCCAAGAAATGTTTTATCCACTTTTTTTATGATTGCAGTGGAGCTCTATACCATTTCTATGGTTTCAGCATTGCTTCCTGTAGCCGGAATGTTTGTTATCTTGAATAGTGCTAGCATTTCAAGAAATTTAACGTGGGAAGTTTCAGAATTTGTTGGGTTGTGATGATATGCCATTAAAAAATTGTTTCTCCTGGGTCGCCAT
>Ga0307511_10007877_pt1 | contig 10693 bp, 15 predicted proteins | sample 13_EM_MG_FD_200266 | JGI IMG/M metagenome (GOLD analysis project Ga0307511, IMG submission 200266) | Populus trichocarpa ectomycorrhiza microbial communities from riparian zone in the Pacific Northwest, United States - 13_EM | ecosystem: Host-associated > Plants > Roots > Unclassified | place... | reverse complement strand
CGGACGTAGCGAGCGGAGCGAGCCAACATGGCGCTCGACTCTGCCATGAGGGGCACCCTCATAAAATTCATTTTCACGAGCTAGGACCGCCACAACGCCGCAACGTAATTCAAGCTGCTAAGAACATACTCTACCCCGGGCCGTTTGTCGCGGTCTCCCAGCCAGCACAGCTCAACGGACCTCCACAGTTCGTCGCTGAATCCAAGCCTTGTTGCCTCCTCTGGTTTCTTCGGTCGGACCCCCTCGATAATCTTGGAGAGAACAACAAAATTCGAGTTGAACTCGACATAGGGGTGGTGTCCGCATAATACCTATGTTATCCCCAGTTAGCTGTCTACTGCAAAATCATGCTTGTATGAACACCCACCTCATAGATCACCATCCCGAGAGCGTAGCAATCGGACTGTCTGGTTGGCCGCTTCTCCTCCGATGCCGGAATCCCGAACCCCTCCGGATGCAAAAGTTCGGGACTCATCCACCGAGCAGTCCCCCCTGCAACAAATGACAGGAGTGAGTTGTTTGTGCTCGTTGACGCTATGGTGGCCTCGTTATAAGTCGCGACACTGGCGATGGTCGAGAGACCGAAGTCGGCGAGGCAAGCCCGTCGGTCCTTGTTGATTAGGATGTTCGCCTTCGGAGACGAGTGAGAGATGGCCGGACGCCCGACCCGACAGAACCGCGTACCCCCTTCAGATCTCCATGAACTACATGGAGGTCATGCATATACTTCAGGCCACTCGCAACGCCAGCCAACTGAACGGTTCGTCAGTAAGTGGCCGCTGTGAGTTAAAGTGACAACGTACGAGCTTGGCGCGGTTTACACCCTCGTCCCTCTTGATGAACTCGTTGATGTTTCCGTTGTCCATCCACTCGGAAACGAGAGCAAACCGATGTTCATTTAATGTCACTCCAAGCAGCGGTAGGATATTGCGATGCCGGAGGTGCTTCCAGGCGACCCCCTCCCGACAGAATCCCTGCAACCGGTTTATCCAGGCTGGTATAGTAGCGTAGTGAAATACTCACGCTGCGGATGGCGTCCTGGTCACTGACGTACATGCGCACACGTTTGATAGCCACCCGACGTCCTAGGTATGTACCCTGTGATACGTCGGCAAAACCCCCCGATGCGACTTTCACAGCGCCTTCTGAACAGTCGGGAATGAGCATGGATGTTGGGACCACACGGTGTCGGCTGCATGTTTTGCAAAGCTCATTGAACAATTTTATTCGCTCCAGATCCGATAGCGCGCCGTTCTCAAGACGCTGTGGATCATGTTAGCCTTGGGGGGGTGACGTGGAGGAGCTTACCTCGTTCATTTCATTGACCTGCCTCTGGATTTCCGACTCCGAGTTTTGTTGGTTGTGTAGCGAGAATGTGTTGTACATATCGGAGAGTTGACATCGTTGTTTTGGCCGATCATGCCAGCCACTTGTGATTGCATCCCAAACAGGGTCCTGCAACCATCGACTCTGACCTGAGCCTGTTGGACGGGATGGTCGTCTACCGGCGCGAACCTCGTAGACCATCATCATCATGTCAGTTCCATGGTAGGGCACTACCCCTGTGAGGACCTGATCGTAACAGGATGGTCGTATCAGATCAGGATGTTTTCCAAACGAGGTACACACCGTGAAGGATGTCATTGCAAGGGAGTAAATATCACTCTCTTCTGAACCGTGTAGCACTCGGTCATAAAACAAGGCTTCGGTGATACGTTCCGGGGCCATATTTCGAACAGTTTCCAACTGGTGGCGCCAGACCCCGTCCCGCGTGAACGACCCCGCGATCGCAAAGTCTCCGAGACACGCCTGACCGTCTCGGGTAATCAAGATGTTGTTCTAGATGAACTGAGCATCAGCGTTGGGGTCCACCCAACCCTTCGTCTTGCCTACCGGACTAATGTTACCGTGTGAAATATCCAACTCGTGAAGGTGCATGAGACCGCTGCACACTTGTGCGAGCTAACGCAGGTATAGTCAGTAGATTATCCCCACCAATCCCCACAGATGGACACGTACGAGCATTAGACGATCTGCATCCTGGTTTGCCTGGGTATACTGGGTAATATTCCCATCCGGCATCCACGGGCTCATGATGAAAAGCAGAACCGGGTGTTCCGAAACTCGGATGGTGGGGAGCACGTTTGGATGAGGTTTGCCTTTGCTCCTTTTGACCATACGGCAGTATATCTTGCATCGAACTGAGTGCGCCTCTGATTGAATAAAACAGTTACCGTACCCCTTCGACCTCCCTCCGGCCGGTCACCTCCTCTTCCCGAACCACTTTCACGCACACCGGCTCCCCATGATATTCTCCCTTCCATATGTCTGTGAATCCTTCAGGAGTGTAATCCGGGGGGTTATCGCATAGTTCTAAGCCGGGGAAGATTCGCGATTCGCGGAGCAAGGCGTGGGTAAAAACTCTGGTCCACGGGCTCCAAGAGGCACGCAACGGTCCGAGCAGGGCCTAATCACCAGAAGCGTCAGACACTGAGAGGGGATTTGGCGGGGGAGAGGTACCTCACGAAAGAGTTCCGCCAACCTTTTCGCATCAGTCGAGGACAAACCCGTCGGAGAAGTTTTACCCCTTGATATCACCTTGGAGATTGACGATATGCGCTCGTCATCCCTTCCGCTGTATCTGAGTTCGTAGTAAATAGGATACACGTGTAACAAGTCTTCTGCCAATCGGATGAGGTTCTCGAGACCAACGGGGGGGAACTCAACTAAATCGTCTGATAGTCAGCTACCACTGCTCGAGTTCAATTGGATGGGCGACTCACTCTTGGGAGGGACTGCCCAGTGGTCCATAACTACTCATCCAAGTGGCAGAAATGGAGGGCCACGCCGTTTCCTCGTTCTGGTCACGGTGTACAGTATACACCTGAATTGGTTACGTAAGGTACTACATGAGGGAAGATTACTAGCGGGGTTTTGCCTTACGCTTTCGATTGTGACCATCTTTAGGCAGGTGGTTTTCCCGTTCGTCCCGAGGTTTCGTATCAATATATCAGAGACGCAGATCGCCAATTTCCATTCGTTTTATCAACCTAGACATTATTACACGGTAGCGTACCAACTCCGTCGAAATCGGGCAGAGTCGGGTCCGATGGTAAACCTCGGAACCGACGTGCCTAAAGAGGGATGGGGTGGGTGTAAGCGTAAAGGTTGGGTGAAGACGTAGGAGGTACATTTGACACTGACTTGCAAACCTTGAGTTCCTTGATGTATAGGTCCTGGACGAAATATACGAGGTAAAACGGTGGAGTCAAGCACATATCGCGTCTGGATAAATTCCAGGAGGGGCAGACCTTTTCCTAAGGATAAATAAAAATGATAGGAACCTCGCAGGCCTGGAAGTAGTCCGTGTCTGCATGGGTAAACGCAAGGGTGCAAGATGAATCGTAAATTTTCGGGATCGGGTTGTGAATTTTGACGCGCATGACCGAGAAGGCTTGCCTGGCGACGAAGGACGTGAGAGGGTAGAAAAGTTTGAAGGAGAGATGCATCGGGGTGAGTCTGAGGAGGCGGAGGAGGATGATTCGGAAACCTCCCGGACCCGGAAGCAGTCCGTGTCTGAACGGGTGAACGCAAGTGTGCGAGAAAGATCATAGATAGTGTGGGGGTTGCAAATTTGGATCCGCATGACCGAGAGGGCCCGGCCGGCGACGAAGGACATGAGGGGAGGGTAGGGATAATTGAAGGAGAGATGGATCGCCGGGTGGGTTTGAAGAGAGGGCGGGTTCTCGGCGTAGTCCGGTTCAAACCGAGATCCTGGACAACTCTTCCCTCACCGTCCGGTTCCACAAAGTCAACGATGCTCTCTATCGCTATCCGAATTGCATCGTTCGTCGGGTCCCCATCGCCGCTACCCCGATGCTCGCTCGTGGTTTCTCCAACGATGGTTCCGCCGCTCAGTCCCAAAGTTTCTGGACATTCCCACCTTCCGCTTCTCGTGGTTTAGCGTAGCTCAGATAGCGTGGGCAAAGGTAGAGTTGGCCAAATTCTCTGTCGACAACTGCCCCTACGAAAACTATAGCGCGGTCGCTTTGAGTGGGCCACGGGCACGATTTCGATAGCCACCTGACGTCCTTCGTATGTACACCGCGATGTGCTCCCCACATTCGACTCCCATGGGATCGTTCAAACGGTCCGGGTTGTGCATGGACTCCGGCTCACGCCGTGTTGGCCGCACGTCTCGCAAAACCTGTTGAGCTTTAGTCGTTCCCGATCTGACATTTCGTGACTCCCTCGACGCTGCAACTCATACCAGCCACGGGGGAGAGTGGATAACGTAAAAAAGCCTACCTCATCCATTTCGTTAGCACATCTGTAGATTTCTGGCTCTGAGTCTCGCAGTAACTGGAAGAAAGAGGCGATCGTTCGGGCGGGGACTGATATTGAACGTTGTCAATTTGAACGTCTGACGTAGTGAAGTTTAGCAGGTCCCCGACGACCAAATGATGAGCCACATACATTTTCGGCGTTGTTCAGGTGCCTTAGCTCTTTTGCCCGAATCGCCTCAACGCACACCGGGTCCCTATGCTAACCGACATTCCAGATATCCACGAATCCGGCGCGCTTATAGTGTGGGGTTCGTCACACAGCCAAATGTTGGGGAGGATTCGTGATTTGCGGAGGAAGGCGTGGACATGAAACCTAAACCGCGGGTTCGATTTGGTTCTACTAAGGAAATATCAGCCTTCAAAATAATACTGTCAAAGACATCAGACACCCAAGCGGGAATTTAGTGGCCGTGGTATCTCGTCCCGATGGCGCTGCTATTAGTGATGATTAGTCGGTCCGTTTAACCAGTTTATGCGGTCCTACGACCAGATTAGAGGAAAATTATGGAGACTTGAATGCGCTGACAGTTGTAGGACAGGTGTTTTCAAAACACGGGTGTCCGAGGAGAAGAGACTCTGGCCGATGCAAGGGCCATCGCGAGGTCGGTAACGTTACTGTCGTTCAGTTTGAGGCCGCACTTGTCCTCGCCGCGTTCGTTGTGGCAACGGACTCTATCTTGAGAGAGAGACCAAGCAGTAGATCATTCGAATCGGGAAGGTAAGGAGGAATCGATGGTGGAACTTGGAAGGTCTTCAACGTTCAGGGATCCTTTCTCCTCGGATAGCGGTGTCGCGCCTTGCGGTGGAAACGGGGTCCTCCAAACGTTTGAATGTGTCATTCCTATGCAACGCCTTTCCCCAGTGTAAATCCCGTGAGAGGTGGGAGACGCCAGGTGTGGAGGTGGGAAGCCGAATCAGATGGTTTATCGCCGCGTCCACAGTAGGATTGGGGAGGTGAAATCGATGAGTAGTGGCCCACAACGCGAGAAGTAGAGAACACGTATTTGAAATACGCCCAAGGCATCTCACAATCATAGTTGAAGTCTATGAAAATGGATTGAAGAAAAATACGGAGGCGACAGCTGACAGAGGATCGTGCGCAAGGTTGAAAATACTCGATGATTGGCATGGTGCGGAGATTTCAGACGCGGAGAACTTCTCCTGAAGAGCATGGGTCGGCATAAAGGGCGTTGGATTTCGTAATAAAGCAAAGCCACTCCTGGAGCGCTTGGAACAACCCGCCAGCAGGCGAATTAAGGCAAAATTTGAGGATAGCGTCATCCGCAAGGGCAGACAACCAGTTTAAGTGGGGTTCGCCGCGTTGCGCGCATCCAAGACGCGTAGCGGTGGACGGGATCCCCCACTGGGATCGCGAACTAAAATGATCCGAAACTTTTGGGGCTGTATCCTATACAGAACGGTCTATCGAAATGAAACGCGCTGTAATGAAAAAACTGTAAGACCCGAGACTTACAGTCCCGGGAATACAGAACGGTCTATCGAAATGAAATGCGCTGTACACAGTCCCACAGTAATTTCCGAAACACGATCGATGGTCCAAAAATCGCACCCAGCGCCACAGCGCCCGATCGATTCGCTGATGCGACATTACCACTCGAAACTGGCCGTAGGGGAACCAATGGAATCAATCTCAGTCGAACTATGCCCAGCGGGCTTGTGGCTGACTCGTATGCGTCGTCTGCCACACCCTCGTCCGCCTCTGGGTTCAACAACACTCGAGCCTGGGACGCGGGTCACCCAGGACGTATGAGCACCCTTCAAGGCAACGTGCTCGGCTTTCGAATAACCGAGGACATCTTCGAGTCTCCGAGTGGATAATGGAGTGGATTACATGATTTTATTGGGTGTAGCAGATGTATGCGACATACGTGACAAGTTTTACTCAAGGGGGAGCGATCGTACTTGGGGATGGTCACCAGTCTATTTTGAACCCTTCGTTGTTGGTGAAAGCGAGACCGTGCGTCAGTATGATCCTGCGAGGAACGCACAGTCGAACAACGCAAGGGCACCACCAACGGAGGGGGAGGTGGTATGGGAAGCTCAACTTGGAAGTTGTTAACTCGCGACTCGGGGGAAAGTCCCAGCTAAGTTAACTTATGAGTAACATTGCGCGCACTCTCCGGTTCCTCTTCTCCCTCTCGTGCAGCCTGCTTAGAATTTCGAACACGACACAACTTTGGGGCGGTGATTAATGTACCGGGAATACAGGGCTGTAGGTCGAATCGAGTCCAATCGTGTAGTGCACGGAGAGAGGCGGATGAGCCGAGCCTCGCGGGTAAGTGAAACTAAGTAACAGCGACGCGCCGAGACTCCGCAGTAGCAGAGCCAACTACCTTTGTTCTGCCGTCCTCATCCAGACCTATTGCCGTCGTCAGTTTTGAATCATCTTATCGGTGATTCAAGTGGTATTACCAAGCGTCCGATCGGCGATCCTGATAAGTATATCCCTAGCTTCGCTCAGCGAAACCAAGTTAGGGGATGTCAATGCCGGTAAGTATTTGCCGACACTTTCGACGAACGGTTTGACAGGCACTCTTAACGTGTAGACGGCGAAAGATTTGGGCAGTAGTCCAACGGTGTTGAAGTCGACGAGGCAGATTTTGCCTGTAGGGTCAAGGATGAAGTTGCCCTCGTGCATGTCGGACTGTCCAAACACAAGCGGCTCGTCCTTGATCCGGATGGGGTCTTTGTCCCGGAGACGCTCGAGAGACTGAAGCCCAACGGTAAACCACCGACTGGAAGCACAGAAGTAAAACCATACCTTATTCAGAAAAATTTCCAGCGCCTCACTGGACGAGAACCGCAGCGGCGCCGTCCAGTCCTTGAATATCGAGTGGCGGGCGTATCCGCCTCCAATAGGCCCAATTCCTGCACCGGGGGGAGCGGGAAGTCGTAGAAGCCAGTCGATTGCGTTCGCCGTCTGCTGGTGAAAGTACATAGCATCTCGAGGGGGTGACGTTTGGATGTACTCCATGACCAGATACATGATTCTATCATGGACGAAGCAATCGTAGACCTCAGGGACACGCGGTGCCTTCGGATCTTGGACAGCCTGGCTGTAGACGTACTTCTGGGTAGCGGCGTCGTGGTGGAGATGCGAGTTACCCCATTTGATGAAGTTCCGATATTACGCAACAGCGGTTGTCGGAACGGTCCAACCCGGAGAGCACAGCGCTGATGCGCTTTGCGCATACTTTGACGATCAAAGTCCGGAGTTCGGCTTGCTCGACGGACGACATGGTTGAGGAGCTGGGTGGCGATGGTTGGGAAATTGCAACAGTTGAGGGCAAAATCGTGCGTACGTGTGTGATATGAAGATTCTGAGCAGCCCAGCTTGAAGCGGCCGGGAGTGGCTGAGGTTGGTTGAGTTCAACGAGCTAGAGGACGGCGGTGAAGCCTGGGTGAGAGGACCTTAGGAGGATCGGATCGTGGTAAACGGGAACGTATTGGGAGCTTACGTGAGATTTCGGGTTATTTTTTTCCCGCAGGGCCCGCACACAGGCCTGCTCTTATTCGATGATTCATCCGCAAACCAATCCACTCGCGTGATCATTGCCGGGTTCTATTGGGCCTCGGCACCCCGGCATGACGTACGATACCGGAACCAGGTTCTCTATGTGCGCATAACCGGTTCCTACTGCCATGTCTCTCACGGAGGTCGACGATACCCACGCCCCCATGGATTCACGGGTTGCTGGCGATCCACGGACAGAAAACCGGGTTACCGACCTACTGCGACCGGCGTATGAACTGGCCATCGATCGCGGCCCTTACGAGTCGGTGACTGGTGTGAGGCAATCAATGTTCAATGTTCAACCATAACACGACATATAAGCCACGCAACCACACCGTGACCGGTCAGTTTCTCTCTTCCCAAATCCACGATATCGTCCTGTCCGTCGAGCCTCCGCGTCGCTTGCACAGAAACCGTGAGTTTCGATTCACTCATCTTCACCCACACGGTGTTCACCGCCATGATGCTTATCGCCGTCTTTCTAGATGTCTCAACCCTCCTCCTCCCCACCGGCCGACAACAACAAAGCCAACGAACCGGATTTCGACCACCCCGGCGATTGGAATGACGCCACAGGCGTTGGTCCCGTTCTTCGCGCGCCCGATGGGGTCAAGAACGCACCGCTAACAGGGGATCTCTACGTCGATCTCGATGGACGCCTCTACTTTGGTGCGCGCATATCCATGGAGGAGGGAACAGTATGGTCGCCCGTGCCAGTTGAGGTAAGCAGCCAACCCGTTGTCCGACCCCCCGCCGCTGGTGTTCACGCCGTTTTTCCCTGGTTTTAGGGCCAGACCATGGTACCTCGTTTCAACCTTGGCGAATTCACCATCACTTTGCAAAAGCACCCAGGCACGTCGGTGAGATGCGCACAAGCACGCACGTATCCCTTGAGAGAGGGCGCAGTTATCGGCGATCTCATCAAACCTGTTATCGATGATAAGATGTATCATTTTGGGTTTCTTCCGTATGGCTCGGGTAACAAGTGGAAAGGGTGTGGTGATTTCATGTGGGTTGCTATTCCTAGCTGCAGACGGGCGGGCCCAGCGGATACTGATTGATTTGATAGTCTTCAATAGTGGGGTGTTTTGTGTCGTAGTGGTATAATCACCTCTCCCGACTCAGAGGAGGCCCCGGACTCCCATATCGGTTCTGATCTCACCAGAACGTACGCAGTCGGCAACGCCGGTATTTCCAGCTTCAGCCTCGACATCGGCAGGGGCTGGTACTTCAGCTGGTGCCCTATCGATGATGATTTTACTCCGGATCACTTTTTCGACGACTCCACACAGGTCAACCAAAGGGTGGTTGTACAGTAGACTGTTGTGAAGTAACATGGCGCCAAAGATACGCGCGAAATACTATTTGGTACAGGAATTGAATTGTCGTGCTCTTCCATTTGGGCGCGATTACGGGTGATGACACCCGTGAACTTCACATCCGACTCCCCTCCCCACGCACTACTGTATATAAACAGACTTGTTTGCCTCAGGTTCAGCCTATGGCCCTGTACTTCCACTACATTAATTCCGTCTAGAAGTTATACCGCGTTCGCCAAGACGCGGGCCCCCGTATCGGTGGGCGGGATTTCACAAGATCGCGAACTAAAATGATCCGAAACTTCAGCATCAGATTTTCCAAGTGGGATCCAGGCCACGCTCCCCCTCCCCCCCATCGGTCTCCGGATAATCCCAGTTTTCTTCAGACGACACCTCCAGAATGGTACGCAACGACGATCGCGCGGTTCATCATATGCTGAGGGCGGGTTCTTCGAGGTACCAGCATGCGCAAGCAAGATTTACACTCCTCTTTCGGCTGATAACCATTAGGTGGTTGGCCATGAGTCTTATTAATTCGCCAATATTGAAAACGCGATGGGGCGTGCTGTCCTGGATCGTGACGGCTCGTGCGCTATTAACCACTGATGAGCAGGTACCCGTGCGTACTAAAGGCAACGGATAAATTAGATCCTACCCTGACCCTACCCCAAACACGGCCGTCTCTACACCACCCGAATCCGGTGCACGCAGTGCGAACCAGCGAGAAAAATGGTCGCGATTCCACAAGATTCGACGCGCTTGTTGGAGCTCTACAATCGTTCCACCGAGCGCTTTCAATTCGCGGGAGCTGACTCGGCATTTCCCCGGTGGTCATGGACGCGTGACGTTTGGATGCGCCCAACGTTCATGCAGCTGGCCAATACACTTGCTCGGAGCGACTCCGGGTATCTTACCCACTACCACTCCCTCTTGCCGCCATCCCCATCTCCATGCCAGATTTCGATCCCGGGAAGCAACGACAGGGGGGCGAGTTGGACAAACAGATGTAGGCAGTTGTCTGTGTTGCTGTCTCACGATTTCTCATCGAGCCACGAAAGGTTGGAAGAGTCCCTCCGCGACGCCTTGACGGCCATACTGGGCGGCGCTGGACACGGGGCTAACTCCAGAATGGAGTTCTACAACAAGTTCCAGCGAGAGATGGAAGAACACGACCGGGACTTCGAGAGGAGATACGACGAGGATCTGAACACCACGCTCATTTTTGTACGTGTTTATTCGCGTGCCGGGAGTTGGACTTCGGGAATCGTTTGGAACCCAATCTTACCACGATGTTTCGTGCAGTCTGGTCTGTTCTCGGCCGTGACATCGGCGTTCGTTATCGACGTTCAATCGGATCTCAAGCCCGATTACGAGGAAATGAACAACAGGCTACTCGAGATGCTCCTCAACGCTACCACTGGAACCCTCCCTGCCGGTTCTGCCGCCTCCGTACCTCGGTGGTCTGGTCCCGATCCTGTCATCGTCCAAGTTCA
>Ga0307511_10007876_pt1 | contig 10694 bp, 10 predicted proteins | sample 13_EM_MG_FD_200266 | JGI IMG/M metagenome (GOLD analysis project Ga0307511, IMG submission 200266) | Populus trichocarpa ectomycorrhiza microbial communities from riparian zone in the Pacific Northwest, United States - 13_EM | ecosystem: Host-associated > Plants > Roots > Unclassified | place... | reverse complement strand
CCAGCGGAAGGTCCAGCGGGACGTGCGGTCGGGGATGCAGCTCTCGATGGCGGCGAGCAGGATCTCGGCCGGACCGTCGTTCAGGAAATGGTTGGCGCCTTCGGTGCGCACCACGCGGATCGGGCGGCGCGTCAGGGTCTCGCCGGCCAGGCGCTCGGCGGTCTCCAGCGGGGCGAAATCGTCCTGGTCGCCATGGATCATGTGGATCGGGATGTTCAGGCGGGCCAAGGCGCGCTTGGCGTGGCGCAGCTGCGGCTTCTGGCCGTTCACCTCGATGACCGCGTGGCGCAGGTCGCGGGGGATCATGCCGAGGGCCTTGGAGCCCAGGTCCAGCAGCCACTTGGCGGTCGGCCCCGCCTCGCCGAAGAAGCCGGAGAGCAGGACCAGGCCGGCCACCTTGCCGGGGTTCTGGTCGGCCATGATGCTGGCGATGGCCGCGCCGTAGCTCTGGCCCACCAGCAGCACCTTCTGGCCGGGGGCGGCCTGCAGCACCGGGGCCATCGCCTCGGCCTGGACGCGGATGTCGGTGACCGGGTGCAGCGGCTCGGAGGCGGCGTAGCCCGGACGGTCGACCACGATCATCTCGCGGTCCTGCGGCAGTTCGGACAGCGTCTCGGCCCAGTACTCGGCCCAGGACGGGGCGCCGGTGATGACGACGATCTTCCAGGGCGCCGGCTCGGCGCGCGGCGTCTCGAGCGCCGAGATGCGCCAGCCGTGGCCGCCGCCGGAGATGAAACTGGTGCGGCGCACGACGGTGTCGGGATAGTCCGAGGCTGTGGGAGCATGCTCGGTGCGGCCCTTGGCGGCCGCCTCGATTGCGGCCCACCCCATGGCGAGCACTCCCTTTGGGCGCTTACGCTGCACCGACAACCTCCTGGACCGTTCTGGCACTGTCACCTGGGAAGGCTAACGCCCGGTGCAAGACCCGGTTCAGTTAGCTTTTCGTCATGTGCTTGATGCTTGAGCGGCCTGTGTCCGCAACGCCTCACGCAGCTCGCGTTTCAGCACCTTTCCGGTGGGGCCAAGCGGCAGGCTGTCGATGATCCGCACCTCGTCCGGCGTCCACCATTTGGCGACCCGTTCGGCGACGTGGGCCTTGAGCGCCTCGGGGTCGGCGGTCTGGCCCGGGCGCAGCGTCACCAGGAGCAGTGGCCGCTCGTCCCACTTGGGGTGCGGCATGCCGATGGCGGCGGCCATGGCCACGGCGGGGTGCGAGCAGACCGCATCCTCCAGGTCGAGGGTGGAGATCCACTCGCCGCCGGACTTGATGACGTCCTTGGCGCGGTCGGTGAGGCGCAGGTAGCCCTGGCCGTCGATCGTGGCGATGTCGCCGGTGTCGAACCAGCCGTCGGCGGTGAAGGCCGCCGCCCCGTCCTGCTTGAAGTAGGCGGAACTGACCCAGGGCCCGCGCACCTGCAGGGCGCCCGGCGTCCTGCCGTCGCGGGGCAGCTCGGCCCCGTCCTCGCCGACGATGCGGAGGTCGACGCCCCAGAGGCCGCGGCCCTGCTTCAGTTTCCGCTGGAGGGTCTCCTGCTCGGTCTCGTCGGCATGGGTGGCGAGCGCAGTGTTGATCACGCCCAGCGGCGAGGTCTCGGTCATGCCCCAGATCTGGCGGACCTTGCCGCCCAGGCGGTTCTCGATGCGCGAGATCAGCGCCGCGGTCGGAGCCGAACCGCCGACCGCGATGGTGCGCACCGAGGTCAGCTGGCCGCCGGTCTGGTCCAGGTGGTCGGCCACGCCCACCCAGATGGTCGGCACGCCCAGCAGGAAGGTGACCCCCTCGCCCGCGATCAGCTCGCAGACGCTGGGGCCGTCCAGCAGCCGGCCGGGCAGCACCAGCTTGGCGCCCACCAGCGGCGCCGCGTACGGCGTGCACCAAGCGTTGGCGTGGTACATCTGGGCGCACGGCATCACCACGTCGCGGGCGCCCAGGTCGAAGGCGTCCGGCAGGGCCAGCGCCAGCGCGTGCAGCACCGTCGAGCGGTGGCCGTAGAGCACGCCCTTGGGATTGCCCGTGGTGCCGGAGGTGTAGCAGAGGCCCGACGCCTGCCGCTCGTCCAGGTCAGGCCAGGTGAACTCCGGCGCGTTGGCGACGATCAGGTCCTCGTAGACCAGCACGCCGTCAGGCGCATGCTCGGCGTCGGTCATGGCGACGAAGGTCTTCACCGTCGTCATCTTCGCGCCGATGTCGGCGATGAGGTCGCTGAAAGTGATGTCGAAGAACAGGAAGCTGTCCTCGGCGTGGTTGGCGACCCACGCCACCTGGTCGGGGTGCAGGCGCGGGTTGATGGTGTGCAGCACCGCCCCGATGCCGGTGACCGCGAAATAGAGCTCGAAGTGGCGGTGCGTGCTCCACGCCAAGGTCGCCACCCGATCACCGGGCTTCACGCCCATGGCCACCAACGCATTGGCCATCCGCTTGGAACGGGCGAGCGCATCGCGGTAGCCGTAGCGGTGGATAGGCCCCTCGACCGAGCGGGACACCACCTCCGTGTCGCCATGATAGAGCGCCGCATGCTCCAGGATCGAAGGCAGCGTCAGGGGGCGGTCCATCATCAGGGCGAGCATCGGGAAGCCTCGTCAGTGCAGTCGTTGAACGCTATCGCGTGGGAGGGTTGATACGGAACCGTATCAACCTTGGATGCACGATGGCGGCGCATCCGCCAGCGCCGCATGATCTTGGGCGGGCCTTGCGGTGGCCCGGGGACGTCGGACAATGTGCTCGCGCCGCGAAGGAAGCCTGTCGCGCGGTCGGTGAACGGCGAAGGGTCGAAACGTGAGCAGCTCCATGTCAGCGGATAACGGCCGCTCGATCCTCATCGTCGGCGCCTCCCGCGGCCTGGGCTGTGCGATGGCCGCCGAATTCGCAGGACGGGGATGGGGCGTGGTCGGCACGGTCCGAGGGGGCGGGACCCCGCTGCACGGCCTCGCGGCGGAGCAGTCCGGCCGCGTCGAGATCGAAATGCTCGACATGACCAACCCCGACCAGATCCGGGCCTTGCGCGATCGCCTGTCCGGCCGGCAGTTCGACGTCGTCTTCATCAACGGTGGGATCGTCAATCGAACGCCCGCCGACACGATGGCCGATGTCTCCGCCGACGAGTTCGCGCACGTCATGGCCACCAACGTCCTCGGCGTGATGCGCGCGGTCGAAGACCTCGGCGCCCTCGCACGAGCCGGCGGCGTGATCGGCGTGATGTCCTCCGGTCAAGGCAGCATCGTCAACAACGCCAACGGCGTGAACGACGTCTACCGCGCCAGCAAGGCGGCTCTGAACCAGTCCATGGCCAGCTACGCGGGCCGCCACACGGCCGAAGGGCGGGCGATGGTCCTGATGGCGCCCGGCTGGATCCGTACGGAAATGGGCGGTCCGGGCGCGCCGTTCGGTGTCGAAGAGGCCATGCCGCAGATCGTCGACGTGCTGGTCGCCCAGCAGGGAACGCCCGGCCTGCGGTACCTCGATCGCAATGGCAAGACCGTGCCTTGGTGAAGCTGACGGGCGTTGCTCCGCGCTAGGCGCGGACATCGCGGCGAACCTTTTGCAGAAAAAGTGTCGGCTTCCGACGAGCTCACTCGTCGTCCCGACGAGACGGCAACCGGGCCGGCTAGGCCGCGGGCTCCGTCCATCGGTCGAACCTTGAGCGAAGAGGCGTGAGCGATGCTGAGCTGGCAAGTGGGCCGGGTGAAGATCACCCGCATCGTCGAGATGGATCTGCCGGTGCCGGCCGCGTTCATGGCCACGCCCGCGCAGCTGCGCGAGTTGCCGTGGCTCTATCCGCATTTCGTCAGCGAGGACGGCGCCACCCTGAACCTCAGCGTCCACGCGCTGCTGGTCGAGGCGCCGGGGCTGAAACTGGTCGTCGACACCTGCATCGGCAACGACCGGCCACGCGAGATCACCGGCGGCGAGCCCTTATCGACGCCGTTCCTGCAGCATCTCGGCGAGGCGGGCTGGTCGCGCGAGGGCGTCGACACCGTGGTGTGCACGCACCTGCACGCCGACCACGTCGGCTGGAACACGATGCTCGAGGACGGCCACTGGACGCCGACCTTCCCGAAGGCGCGCTACCTCATCGGCCGGCGCGAGTACGAGTTCATGAGCGCCGTCGATGACGAGGAGCAGCGGACGATGCTGGGCGACAGCATCCAGCCGATCTTCGACGCCGGCCTCGTCGAGCTGGTGGAGCTGGATCACGTGATCTCGCCGGAGATCCGGCTCACGCCGTCCATCGGCCACACACCCGGCCACGTCAGCGTGATGATCGAATCCGAGGGCGAGCGGGCGGCGATCACCGGCGACATGGCCCACCATCCCTGCCAGATGGCGCACCTCGACTGGTCGTTCGGCGACGAAGACCCGAAGGCCGCGGTGCTCAGCCGCCAGCGCCTGTTCGCCGAATGGGCCGACCAACCGACCCTCGTCATCGGCACCCACTTTCCCGCCCCCACCGCCGGCCGCGTCGTCCGCGACGGCGCGGCCTTCAGGTTCGCGGTGTGAGGGCGGCGGCGCGGGCGGGCGACTATCCGCCCGGCCAGCCAGCCGGCGGCTCCAGCACGAAGCGCGCCCGCTGCTCCGGCGTCGGGACCATGCAGGTGTCGCGCTTGCCCAGCAGGCGGTAGCGGTTGCGGGCGAGGAGGCCGTAGGCGGCGTCGCGCCAGGGCTTGGGGACGGGGCGCAGGATGGCGCTCAGGGCTGACCAGGGTGGGCCCAGGCGCTGGGCCAGGGCCAGGACGGCGTCGGAGGCGCCCAGGGGCCGGTCACGATCGAAGAACAGGAAGCTCTCGGGGTTCTCCAGGTCCAGGCCGTAGCGGGCGGCGATGGCGTGGCCGAACGGGGACTGGAGCGGCGTGAACCGCAGCACGCCTTTGCGGTCCAGCGCCAGGGCGGTTTTGACCGAGCCCGAGCAGAAGTTGCAGACGCCGTCGAAGAGCCAGAGCCCGTCGAGGGACGGCTCGGCGGTCACGCCGCCATCCGCGCCTTGAACACGCCGTCCGGCAGCCGCCCCGCCCGGGTCGGGTGGATGAAGAAGTAGTCCTTCCAGGGCAGGCCCTCGACCAGGGTGGTGCGCTCTTCCAGGCGGTCGCCGTTGAGGGCGAACATGCGGTAACCGCGGGTGCGGAAGAGCTCGAGCACGGCCTCGCCCGAGCCGCCGAAGCGGGCCTGGAGCATCACCGGGTGGATTTCCAGCAGCACGTTGGGGCAGTCGCGGTCGAGGATGGTCAGCGCGCCTTCCAGCGCCTTCTGCTCGGCGCCTTCGATGTCCATGCGAATGAAGTCGACGTGGGCGATGCCGTGCTCGGCGCAGTAGCCGTCGAGGGTGACGACCGGGGTGGGCTGGATGTCCATGCCGGTGTCGTCCAGGTCCGGGCGGGCCTGGCCGTTGGGGCGGGTCTCGGCGACGTAGGCGTAGGCGCGGCCCATGCGGCCGGAGGACTTCTTCGGCGTGACCAGCAGGAGCTCGCCCGGCTTGTCGGCGACCGCGGCGTGGATGGCGGTCACCTGCTTGCCCATGCGGTGCCAGGCGATGCCGACCTTCAGCACCTCGAAGGCGAAGGCCGAGGGCTCGAACGCATAGATGCGGGCCTGCGGCGCGACCTGGGTCATGACGTAGGAGTGACGGCCGTCGCTGGCGCCCACGTGCAGGCACACCGCGTCGCCCGACAGCAGGTCGGCCAGGTAGGAGGTCTCAGGCTCGTGCTTGGACCAGCTCTTGTTCCGTCGCCAGGCGCGGAAAGCGTGCCCCAGCACGCGAAGGGATGGCATCCAGTCTCCAGATCTAGCCCCAACCCCGACACGCGCTAGTTACGCCGCGTCGCGGACCACCGTCATCATGTAGTTCACGTCCGTGTCGGTGGATTCCGTCCATCGGCCGGTGAGCGGGCTGAATACGACGCCATAGGGGCCGTCCACAACAACCGCCGCTTGCGCCAGGAAGTCGCGGATCTCGTCGGGCTTGAGGAACTTGTTCCAGTCGTGCGCGCCCACCGGCAGCCAGCGCAGGATGTATTCGGCGCCGATCTTGGCCAGCGCCAGGGCCTTCAGCGTCCGGTTGAGGGTGGCGACGACCATCAGGCCGCCGGGCGCAAGCAGGCGCGCGCAGTCCTGCAGGTAGGCGGCGGGATCGGCGACGTGCTCGATCACCTCCATGTTGAGGATCACGTCGAAGGCCGGCTCGCCGGCGGCCAGCAGCGCCTCGGCGGTGGAGGCGCGGTAGTCGATGGCGAGGCCCTGTTCGGCGGCGTGCGCCGCGGCCGTGGCGATGTTGCGCTCGGAGGCGTCGACGCCGGTGACCTGGAAGCCCAGGCGGGTCATCGGCTCGGAGAGCAGGCCGCCGCCGCAGCCGATGTCGAGCAGGCGCAGGCCTTCGAAGGGGCGGCGATCCTTGCCGTCGCGCTTGAAGCGATACAGCGCCTGGTCCCGGATGAAGCCCAGCCTGACCGGGTTGAACTTGTGCAGGGGCGCGAACTTGCCCTTGGGGTCCCACCACTCGGCGGCGATCTTCGAGAAGGTCTCGACTTCGGCAGGATCGATGCTGGAACGGGCGGCGGACGGGGAACTCATGCCTCCTTCTACCGCCGGCCGCGCCAAAAACGAAAGATTCCGGGCGTTGCAGGCGGTCCGCAGCGTCGCTAGAAGGCGCAGCCCCTTTCGGCGGCGCAGCAAAGGTACGGCTCTCGCACTCCATGGCCCGGCTGGTGATGAAATTCGGCGGGACTTCGGTCGCCGACCTTGAGCGCATCCGGCGCGTGGCGCGGCTGGTGAACGCCGAGCGCGAGGCTGGGCATCAGGTGGCGGTCGTGGTCTCGGCCATGGCGGGCAAGACCAATGAGCTAGTGGCCTGGACCGACGGATCCGGCGCGGCGGCGCAGGGGATCGCGGTCTCGGACGACGAGTACGACGTGGTGGTGGCCTCCGGCGAGCAGGTGACCGCCGGGCTGCTGGCCATGACCCTGCGCAACATGGGCGTCCCCGCCCGCTCGTGGCTGGGCTGGCAGATCCCGATCATCGCCGACGACGCCCACGGCCGCGCGCGGATCGACGAGATCCCGCCGGAGAAGCTGGGCGCGGCGATGGACCTGGGCGAAGTGGCGGTGATCGCGGGCTTCCAGGGTGTCACCCGCGATGGGCGGATCGCGACCCTGGGCCGGGGCGGTTCGGACACTTCGGCGGTGGCGATCGCCGCGGCGCTGGGCTGCGGCTGCGACATCTACACCGACGTGGACGGCGTCTACACGACTGACCCGCGGATCGAATCCAAGGCCCGCAAGCTGGCCAAGATCTCCTACGAGGAGATGCTGGAGATGGCCTCGCTGGGCGCCAAGGTGCTGCAGACCCGCTCGGTCGAGCTGGCCATGGCCTACAATGTGCCCGTGCGGGTGCTGTCGAGTTTCGTAGAGCCGGGCGAGGCGCCCGGCCAAGGCACGGTAGTGTGCGACGAGGAGGAGATCGTGGAGAAGCGGATCGTGAGCGGCGTGGCCTACAGCCGCGACGAAGCGAAGATCAGCCTCTTCGGCCTGCCGGACCATCCCGGCGTGTCGTCGACCATCTTCGGCGCCCTGGCCGACGCCAACGTCAACGTGGACATGATCGTGCAGTCGAAGGCGCGCACGGCGGACACGGCGAACATGGAGTTCACGGTCGGCAAGCGCGATGCGCAGCGGGCGGTGGAGATCGTGCGCTCGGTGCAACCCACCGTGGGCTTTGAAGACGTTCAGGTGAACGACGACGTGGCCAAGGTCTCGGTCATCGGCGTCGGCATGCGCAGCCATACCGGCGTCGCCAAGTCGATGTTCGAGGCGCTAGCGTCCAAGGGCGTGAACATCCAGGTGATCTCGACGTCCGAGATCAAGATCAGCGTGCTGATCGACGCGGCCTATACCGAGCTGGCCGTGCGCGCCCTGCACGCGGCGTACGGGCTGGACACGCTCTAGGCCGCCACGCCCTCGGCGTCGGTGTATTCCTGGTAGCCGTCCTCGACGGCCGGGATGATCTCGACCACCTCGAAATAGGGCAGGCCCAGGAAGGGCGTGTCGCGCAGCGCGTCGATCAGGAAGTAGTAGGCGCGCAGGTTGGCGGTCTCGAACACCGCCACGTCGGTGATGCGACCGGTGAAGGCCTCGGCGTCGTAGAAGCGCAGCGACACCTCCGGGTACTTGGCGAAGATCGGGCGGACCGTGGCGGCGATGAAGTCGGCGCGGGCCTGGCGCGACAGGGCCAGCCACGCGGGCGCGCTGCGCAACAGCATGAAGAAGGTGAGCTTGGGGGCGTCGTCGGCCATGGGGCTTGCTCCGGTGAGGACCTGGCGCATTATGTGAGTGATTACTCACATTGGCTGCTCGCATTCCCATGACCCCCACGGAGCTGCGTAAACGTCCGCGGCAGCAGCGATCCGGCCAGACGCTCGAGGCGGTGCTCGAGGCGGCGGCTCAGGTTCTGGAGGCCGGCGGGCTGGCGGCGTTCAACACCAATGCGGTGGCGGCGCGGGCCGGGGTGAGCATCGGCTCGGTCTACCAGTACTTCCCCGGCAAGGACGCGGTGATGGCGGCGCTGATCCGGCGCGAGGCGGCGCGGTTCGAGGCGGCGCTGGCGGCGGGCCTGGCGCGGGCGGCGGACCTGCCGCTCGAGGCGGCGGTGGCGGCGCTGGTGGAGGTGGCCGTGGCGCACCAGACGCAGCGGCCGAACCTGGCGCGCATCCTGGACCTGGAGGAGCGGCGGCTGGGCGTGGAGGGCGAGGCGCAGGCGGCCGATCGCGACACGACGGACCGGCTGGCGGCGTTCCTGGCGGAGCGTGCCATCCCGCGGGCGCAGGTGGCCGCGCTCGACCTGCGGAACCTGACCCGCGGGATGGTCGACGGCGCGCCGGCCGCCGAGCCGCTAGACCTGGCCCGACGGATAACGCGCGCGGCGATGGGGTATCTGGCGGCCTAGGCGGCCACCAGCGTGCGGCGGCGGCGGCGGCGGAGCGCCGCGCCGGCGAGGCCGAAGCCGGAAATCATCAGCGCCCAGGCGCCCGGTTCGGGCACGGCGTCAGGGTTGCCGCCGGCCGCGCCGAACAGGGTGAGGTCGTCGATGACGCCGTGCGTGAAGTTCTCGAAGGTGATCGAGTGCACGACGCCCAGGGCCTGCACCGACGCCGGCAGGAACGGGCAGAAGGTGCGGCCACTGCAGCCGTCGGCGTTGGAGCCGCTGGGCTGGCCGAACAGGGTGACGCCGTTCAGCATGGTCCCCGTGCCGCCGAGGCCCGACCACAAGGTGACGTGGGCGGTGGTGGTGGTCATCCACATGAACTGCAGCGCCTGGTCGAAGCCGCCGGCGATGTTCATGACCGCGGTGGTGTCCGGCAGCACGCCCAGCACGTTGGGCCCGGAGGGCGCGCCGGCGACGTTGGAGCTGATGCAAGCGGGGAAGGCGCAGATCGCGACGGCCTCCGGCGAGAAGGTGATGCCGAAGTCGGGGCCGCCGGCGCTGCCGGCCGAGCCCTGGCCGCCGGCATAGAAATCCAGGATGCGCTCGTTGACGGTGGCGCGGCCGTCGAGGCCGTCGAAGTCCAGCGTCACGGTGGCCGCGTGGGCGGCGGCGGCGGCGAGGCAGAGCCCCGCGCTGAGCGCGGCGAGCGTCGTCTTCACGGCTGGGAGTCTCCAGGTCAGGTGGGGCGGCGCCGCCGCTTGCCCTGCCTGGAGACGTGGGCGTGCGGGCTCCCCCATTCCGGCGCGAATAAAAGCCTTGCTTGCGCCACGATCGGGGGCGCAATGGTGCGCCGCAACATGTCGCCGAAGAAGCTCCCGCCGCCGACGCCCGATCGCGTCCTGGTCCTCCAGGGCGGCGGGGCGCTGGGCAGCTATCAGGCCGGGGTCTACGAGGCCCTGGAGGCGCAAGGCCTGGCGCCGGGCTGGGTGGCCGGGATCTCCATCGGGGCGATCAACGCCGCCCTGATCGCCGGCAACCCGCCCGGCCGGCGGATCGAGCGGCTGCATGAGTTCTGGGACATGGCGTCCGGCGCGGTGACGTTTTCCGTGCCCTTTCCGGGCGAGGACATCCGAGCGTTCTGGAACGAGATGAGCGCCGGCTGGATTGCGGCGTTCGGTGTGCCGGGCTTCTTCCGGCCACGGATGCCGCCGCCGCTGTTCCACCTGCCGGGCACGCCCGAAGCACTCAGCCTCTACGACACCGCGCCGCTGAAGGAGAGCCTGGAGCGGCTGGTGGATTTCGACCGGATCAATGCGCGGGAGACTCGCCTCAGCGTCGGGGCGGTGAACGTGCGCAGCGGCAACTTCACCTACTTCGACAACACCAAGGACCGGATCGGGCCGGAGCACATCATGGCCTCGGGCGCCCTGCCGCCGGGCTTCCCGCCGGTGGTGATCGACGGCGAGGCCTACTGGGACGGCGGCATCGTCTCCAACACGCCGCTGCAGTACGTGCTGGACGAGGAGACCGGCCGCGACCTGATGATCTTCCAGGTCGACCTGTTCAGCGCCCGGGGCGACCTGCCGCGCACCCTGATCGAGGCGGCCGAGCGGGAAAAGGACATCCGCTTTTCCAGCCGCACCCGGCTGAACACCGACGCCAGCCTGCGCATCCATCAGGCAAGGCTGGCGCTGGGCAACCTGCTGGGCAAGCTGCCGGCCGAGTTGGGCGAGGACGCCGATGCGGTGTTCCTGCGCAGCCTGGCGCACGAGCCGGCGGTGACCAT
>Ga0307511_10007874_pt1 | contig 10696 bp, 13 predicted proteins | sample 13_EM_MG_FD_200266 | JGI IMG/M metagenome (GOLD analysis project Ga0307511, IMG submission 200266) | Populus trichocarpa ectomycorrhiza microbial communities from riparian zone in the Pacific Northwest, United States - 13_EM | ecosystem: Host-associated > Plants > Roots > Unclassified | place... | reverse complement strand
TAAACATTTCTCTCGGTCTTCTTAGAAATATAGATACTATTGTCTGGCATCTGAAGATCTTGTTGTGTTGTGGTGAATAGGCTAGGATCCTACTTCTTGCCCCCACGCAGACACCCAAGCTCAATGTCCAGGCACACAAACTGTTCGTGATGACTGGAAACAGATCAGATATGCCACAGAATCAAAGATGTGATTTCGTCGAGAACAAGGTCTTCTCGTGAATGAGAGTGCGTGCCTCACTACGCAGAGGAGAAAGAACTCGCCTTCAAGACAGGACAGGTCAACTGGAGCTAAATGACCGCTGAACGTTTCATTGAACCCCTTCATTATCACAATTATCTCCAAATTCCAAAGAAGACCTGCCACCACGGCCTTCCCGCTCCTTGAGCGCTCCTCTCGTACCCCTGCACAAGACGTTCATAGTGTTTGGGCATGGAAGCTGGCTGCAGCGTCCTGCTCGACAAGGGATACTTTTTCGACCACGTCCAGTGTCAGTTCTGACGAATACAAAGTGACTTCATACGAGTGTACGAACCTTTTTCTGAATGCTATTATCCAGTAGACCCTGTGCTGCTTGGACAGCTCTTGGGGTCAAGTTTGGATGTGATGCAAGAGACTGAAGAAAGGTTTTAAGCTGGATGTTAGGCCGAAATGGGTCTATCGGCCATGCTGCTGCAATTTTTAAGAGTCTCTGGGAAGTTTTGGAGGCAGACATTGCACGCAGGTGGCCGGGAAGTGGATGTCCAGTGTCCCAGCTCGTCGATGCTAGTGTTTATGTGGTTGGGGTGGCTTAGCTCGGCGCCTTTCCAATTTGCAGGTCGCGTGCACGCACCAGGACTCCGCCTGCACTCCACCCTCCTTCTCACTCTCCAACATCGACGATGCCCCCCGTCAACACCACCGCAGCTGGTGAGACATCTACCGCAGGCACTAATCCAGCGACACCAGTCAACGTCAAGCTATTACTCATCGGCAACGCATCCGTGGGCAAGAGCAGTCTCCTCTTGCGCTTTTCTGACGAACAATGGATACCCGAAGACGAGGCAACTGCAACTATTGGAGTGGACTTTCGGGTGAGTTGTCTGTTGTGATTAGTAGAAGTTGAGGGCTTCCGAAGGTGCGGGCGTCGTGACTCAGCGCTACTACCGCTGGACGCACATACGGCAGGGGCCACAACTCCTGCAGGCACTCGAGTGTCCGCCTGTCCCAATCCCGCCCTCCAAACAGTACATTGAAAACCGAGCTAATGTCGATTTGCTGTCTGATACAGGTACACAAGATGGAAGTGAACGGCCGAAAGGTCAAACTGAGCATATGGGTCAGCATCGCCTCCTGCATCCCTTGAAACCAATGAAACATGTGGCTGAGATTCTTGACTCCCTTTCTTTCGCGCTTCGTAACGCTGTTCACGACGTAAAGGACACTGCAGGACAAGAGCGATTCCGAACGATTACGTCTTCTTACTATCGAGGCGCTCAGGGGATCATACTTGGTACGATGCATCCCCTCCCTGTCCTTTATCTGTGCGTGCCTGTGCTGACATAGTAGCGTCGTTTGAATAGTGTATGACGTCGCGAACAGAGAAACGTTCGACGCACTACCAAAGTGGTTCACCGAGATCGATACCTATGTTTCGACAATGGTCCCCAAGATTATCGTTGGAAATAAACTAGACAAGGTTCCTATCCACCTCTTTCACTCCGTCCCTTCACCGTCTCGTCCTACTTGTGATGTTGCATCCCCTGACATACTGTTTACATTATCCAGGAACATTCCCGGCAGGTATCCACCTCCGAAGGTGCTGCTTTCGCCACACGCAAAGAGGCCCTTTTCCTGGAAGCAAGTGCCAAGACTTCCGTAGGTGTAAGCGAGGTATTTGAGGACCTCGTCAAGCGGATACTTGAAACGCCAGAACTGTGGGCGCCCGTTACACCTGATAGCGGAAAGCGTGGCCAAGAGGACGGCATGCCGGGCACGATCGACTTGAACGGGCGCGGTCAGAATCAGGAAGGGGATGGCTGGGGTGGTTGTGGATGTTAGCGGAGGGATTCTCGTGGTTACATTAGGAACAATCATGACTGGCTATGAATACCCAGGTACTACATTATCCTCAATTTTTCAATGTTCTATACCTGCGCGAATTGTATTAACGACTATAATCAGATGGTCAAAACTTGATCGTATTATGATGCACCTTGAAAACTGACTTTGGTGAGACGTTTCACCGTGACACTTGTTGCATATTGATTCCATGTCACTTGTCTGTCGTCAGTAAGCAGTGCCAAGTCAAACACATGGAATATTGTAAGGCTCGTGGCCCAGATTGACGAGGCTGCTGAGCCCCCCTAACTGTCGCATCGTCTCGGTGATGATCACCTTGCACCGCAGTGGAAATCTTTGGCGGCACACCAGTCAAGCTTACCATGGACTATTTTAATTGACAGGTGTACCGCCGCGTGCGGAATAACTTTGTCTTCACGAGCATTGCTTGAGCGAACCCTTGCCTAAAGTATTTGTCCTGGAGGTCTGCAGCTCCCGCACCTATAATCCAGGACAACATCTGTCACCGTACCGAACAGATATAGGCTTCGCAGGGACGTATGCAGCGAGAAATGGAGACGATCGCTCTGGTGCGAATTGAAGGCATGCGTGGATAATATCTGTGCAGACACCCGTGTGAGTGCCGTTTGGAGGGGTAAGGTGAATTTTCCTGTGCTGTGGGATAGTGCTACAGGCTTCTGATACTGTCGTTGTCGGTGCAGGCAAGTCAAGAATCCGAGGAAGAGTAGGCGAACAAATCACGGTGCCGCCGAGCCCGAAAGGCATGGTACTAGTAGAGGAAGAAAACCAAGGAGGCGGGTAGTACTGCCACCTGCCTATCTGATGCAGATGGCCATACGTAACCGGGGCAATGATGGATACGTGCGATATCGAGCCGAGTTGTACCAGGATCGCGCCCAGTCACCCTCGAAACCAATGGAATGTTTTGGATCCGGACGGAAGTTGTCGGTTGTCATTAGAGAACACCCGATCTGATTCCTGGGTGGGAGTTGGCATTATTACGATGTGGGGCACCTCATGAAACAAAATTCATCCTAGCCCTGTACATATCAACGCGATACACACTTGTCATTGAAGCTCCGTTTGACGGTGGCATATACATATTGATTTTGAGAGGCGTCGCCAATGCTCCAAACCCTGCGGTCCGCACGTTAGGTCTAGCATCGGGTAGTCCCTAAATGACCATAATTAACTCGGAAAAAAAACCCCCTGTGGTGACCACTCCAGGTTTCGTACCGTGCATCGTGGACCGCCGCCATGATCGGCTTGGCGATCAGTGATGAGCACCAAACTGAGAAACAATATCATAAGCATGCAAGATTTAGAATCTTTGTACCTGTTGTCATAGTCATACTGAGTTGAAAACACAGCTGGACTGCGGAACTTGGATAGGGTCCAATTCATGGACCCGATTAGTACAAATGGGTTGAATTGAACCGACCTACAAGTGTAGTCATGGACGGTTACTCCTCCGACTGACCGCCGTCCGGAAGGACGGTCACCGTTGGCGAGCGTATCTCGACCAGCATCAGCCTCCCGTGCTGAGACAGTTGCTAGTACCCGTCCAGTAAATCACGCCAACCAGACCATCCCCCCAAAGCCAGGTGCACGCCACAACATGTGGGCTGTTCGAGCGTGTGAAGGGTATTTGGACGCCTCGCCGCGGCATATGCACACACGCAAGCCTTGAGTTTGAGGAACAAATGTAACACGTCATAGTACATAGGAGCGCGCGCGCAACAGAAGCCTCGGAAGTTGATCGTTCCTTGTTATCTTAACAACGAATCATGTATCAGGGGATGGTGGAGCGTGCACGGCGGACATAGTGGGGCAAGCCGAGATGGGGCGAGTGAGGTAGGAGGTGAATGTGAACGACATTTAGTCGATGATGATCGATTAGTCTTTGATACCTGTCGAAATAGCATGTAGCACATGGCAAGGGCGGGTCTTTGTTCTCACCTCGTACGCTGTGCATGCCTAGTTAGACCAGAAGAATTTTGTGGACATCGCCGACTGTAATTCCTGTGCAGCTGCCAGACAATAGAACAGTACAATCGTTCGGAACCGCCCCTGTCTCTTTCACGTCAGGGCCCAAAATAAAATAAAACCCAAACTTAGGCCAAGAAATACCATCGAGGATGTGGAGCATCCTGCACAGACACGATGATCTGCTAGGCAACGGGTGTAATCTTGGGCTGTCCCTGCCACTTGGTACATGTCTCATGTTTCACAGTATAGCATGTTACGGAACTTACAATCAAACAGCTACTAGGGGCCCTTTCTCAAACTTCAGGCCAACTCAGGTGCTGCCATCACTGCAAGAGCCACTCGCGAATCGAGTCAACGTCAACTCGGTATACATTGTAGATGCCGGAAGAAAACATAGCAACGGCCGTTGTGCGTCAGCGCACCGGCTGAGAGGGCCATGCTCGTTACATGCGTTTACCTCACCTTATGGTAGTGCAAACATCGGAAAGCTGATCTTGTCAGGGAGACCCCGCGGAGACGCCGAAACCCGCGGATCCACTCACTGCAGGCCATACACACGTGGGGCAGTGCTGAATTAAGGGGTGCGAGGTTTTTGATGTAGCCACATGATAACCCATGAAGCTTTGGTACACGGAATAATTTCTGCCATAGCATACATGATGCATGACATATGCTACAGATGTGCAGTCGGAAGCATCCATGGTGGTGCATTGACAGATGTCAGCGCAAGGGAAGACCGAGGCTGGGAAGAGAAGTGCTACAGCAAGGAGTATTTATACCCTTTTGTATGCATGAAACAGCCGGGTCCTCTGATAAATTCAAGTGCGCAGCAAAGGTGAAAGGGAGGACTCACAAATAGTCACAAACTGGAAAACCGGCGCACTAAGCCTTTATGCCCCATCACTTCTGCGCAACCTATTGAACTTGGGCAGCATCTCACGGAGATACTCCGCATGTTTGATACGTAGATCTGCCTCCTGCACTTGCCCCCTTCCACTCCATGTCCTGCGATCAGCAGAGGGACCATAGATACAGGTGTACTCTTGTAGCGTTTCCTCTTCAGTGGGCACGACCAGGCAAACCGCTCCAATGACACAATAGTTGGTTATGCGCACTGTATGATGGATACGTGCTCGGGTCGATATTGTGTTGAAGTTCCCGATGGACAGACACTCGACACCTGTGAAGTAGAACGCATCATGGGTGGTTGGCACTCGAGCGCTTCCGACACGTACGACAGCCTATCTCGAAAAGATTGTTGTCGCCTATGCGCATCACTTCCTTGCGACGATTGACAATGACAACTGCCTCTTCGATTATGCAACCAGCGCCAATGACGATTGGCCCAGCGAATGCGAAGATGGTTGCCTTGGGGTGAATGACGGTGGTTGGACCAACGGTGATGTCGCCTTTGAGGTCAACATCTTGGCAAACCACTGCTTTGGAGTGGATTGTGAATTTATCCCGTCTGTGTGGAAGCTGTCAACGATGCGATGCAGCACGGCAGACCCGCACCCACATAGGAGGCATCTAAAGAGCTGGCGATGAAACGTGTCATTATATGGCAGCCAATTGTTGCATCCATAAACAGGCACACTATATACAGTACTAAACATCGGGATGGGTCGTCAATCGCAACCCTGCCTCAGTTCCATGATATGGCCCAGAACAACGGACTCACGGTGGGTGTGCACTGCTAGTTTGGTTCCTCGATAGGTTTCCGCAGTATTTGAAATAGGACATCCCATTGACCACCAACTTGCTGTGTATCAGGGCTCTCGTAACTTACTTGGCTGATACATCTTGCTGCTGCGACGGCTCCCCTCCATGCGACGTTTAATTCCCGCTCAAACCACTGCCACACCGGGACTATTTTCAACGTTTCAGGCGTTCATCCATATGTGGACCCAGGGGGCACTGCTCCCAAACAAAAACCCTCCCTGCCCTACTCCTTCCTTTATACATTACCCACACGACTGACGTCCTAGTCTTCCAACCATGTCCGACCCAGGCAGTATGTACCCTCGATATGTGTGCAACCTGACTGCTAACAGCACATGCTATAGCGACCAATACTACTATGTCCGCTGGTGCCACCATCGGTCCATATAATTATGTCCCTACACAGTGGATAACTATCTTGGTTAGTTCCCCTCTGTTTTAGCCCTCGCGCACTGTAACCTACCTGTCTGTCTCGTCCAGTATGTTTCTCTCTTTGGCATCTCTACAGGTGAGCAGAAATGATTCGCGATTTATCGCCCTCTCACCGCGTTGTCCAGCGGTCCACCTTTTGCAAGCCGTAAAGTTCCGCATGTGGTGGCTTTTTCCTACTGTTATCCTTGCGGGTGTCTTGGAAATTCTTGGCTGGAGTGCCCGACTGTGGTCAAGCATTAGTCCGATGTTACTCACCCCCTTCGAAATACAGTGAGACATTTGTCTTTTTTATCTTAGGATCTTCTTTGACACCCCGAAGATTGGTCGGAACAATTATAGCACCCACCCCCTTCATAGCAGCAAATTTCCTTGTTTTGGGGAGAATCATCAACCAACTAGGTCCTCAATACAGCCGCTTGTCACCGAAGCTTTGTACGCTTGCTATCCACCCCATTGTTTTCTTATCTGACCGATTTATTCAGACGCTATTATATTCGTGTCCTTCGTAAGTACACTAGCGACAAGTCAATAACTTATCTTACTCGGTGCTGCGGAAACCCAGGATTTATTGTGTTTAGTGATACAAGCAGTAGGCGGTGCCATGGCTGCGGAAGCAGTCAACACGAACGGGGATGCAGACGAGGTGTGTGGAGGTCTCTTTCATGAATTGCCGCTCCTCATGTTCTTCGTGCTTCTTCAGGGAGGCAACGTCATGCTGATCGGTGTTGCAATTCAAATGTGTAAGTGACATTCCAACCGTCCCTACCAAGCAGCGTGGTGATGTGACTTGCCTGGCCAGTCGCTATGACACTCTTCGTTATCTGCGCTGCGGAGTTTTTCGTGCGCTTCCTCAAAGACTCTCCCATACGAAGGCATGCGGCATCCATGAGTGAGGAGAAGCGAGATGCTAAGCTCTACGAGTGGGATACGATGAAGTTCTTGGTCTTCGCTCTCTTCTTCGAAACAGTTTTCCTCTTCATCCGGTTGGTTTAATTCCCACCTTCATCCACTGCACATACTAATACATCAGACAGGTCAGTGTACCGTACCATTGAATTGGAGAATGGCTGGAGTGGACCCATTATCTCTACCGAAGTCTACTTCAGTGCGTCCACCGTTTTTTATTATATTATTACCGGCTTTCCTAAACTGTTTTTGTATGACAGACGTCTTTGATGGTGCCATGATTACCATTGCTATGTTTACGATGAACCTGATCCACCCGGGTCTCTTCCTCAAGCGACCTGTTTCCAACATTGCGTGAAGATGATACGTTGGGGTAACCGTACATGGTAATATTTTAGCAGTTTTAAGGTTACTTACGTACTGGGAACTGCCCCAATGGACGAGAGATAGTTTATGTATGTTGGACTTTTGGTGCTGTTATATCGGTGAAAATTTCGTTTAGTCTAGAGAGACTTCGTCTTAGATATGAAATTTATGTATTCGCCGTGTGCGCCATGTCCTGTCTGTTCCTTTTTTTTGCGTAGGGTTAGCCCTCACGAATGTTCCGGTGGAACGAAAATTGATTCGGCTGGTCATCAAATAGCCCAGGTTGTTATGAGCTCTGAAACCTCCTGTGAAGGTCTCTATACCATCCCAAAAGCTGCCAATGGCTGCAATTAGATCACCATCAAAAAAAAAATCCTGAGTGGGCACATGCTGCTCATGGAGTTGCCGTGCACCTTGGCGCAATTTGAGAGCCAGCTCCACCAGCTGATCCTTAAAAGCAGGATAAATACAAGGCTGGTGGAAAATGGAACGGCAAGGACAGGACAACAAGCAGCGGCCCTGATATCGTCTCGATGCGAGTGGATGTGGCAGTACTGCTGGCTGGGAGAGAATCAGCGCGTGCGTCACAGACGGAAATCTACATAAGATGTTGCAACAACTTACTACCTGTGTCGTCCGGGCCACCTGCCGAGTCATCAAAACATTCAAATGTGCTTTTTAGATGAGGCGTCGATACAGTTCAAAGCTAGAAAAGTCGGTCAAGCGCAAGAGATCAATAATGCATACCGTAGTCGAATAAATACATTGTAGTCGATGCGCTTCGAAGCCATCCAAAGCGAATTGGAGCGCTGAATAAAAAAGCTTTCAGCAGAGTATAGGAAGCAGTGGAGCGCCAGCGAGGAGTTGGAAATTATAGATGAAACTCTCAGCTAGCCCGAACGTACGATGGCTTGTTAACACGGTAGTGTTGCCGCCGAACCGGACTACATTCGAAGTGAGTTCGAATCCGGTTCGAAAGTGATGGAGTTCGGTGGAGTTCGGTAAAACTAACCACAACGAGTTGACATACAAACTAAAATGAATTGGGTTACTAGCACTACAATATTGTTAATCAGGTCAGCATTTGCATAGAATCCCTACGCGAAACCGCCTAAGCTGTGATTGGTTGAGCTCAACAGCCGACTTCGTTTGTCCTCAGTTCGTTCGAGTTCGGAAAAACGAAGTCAAACGAACTTTTGAGTCCGGTCAGGTTTGGTCCGGTTCGCGGCAACACTATAACACGGTGTTGCAACGCCGTTGCCTTCGCGATTCGGGAGCCGATGCTCAGCGCTCATTTTCGTATCCTTCGTTCGCACGTTGCCATGGCACCACTCCCCTACCACTTGGACTTTGAAAATTTGATACGTCACACTAAACACTGTCTGCCACCAGGCAACCACGTCTTAACGGTCTCTACTGTTTGTTGCGGTATATAAATAAAGACTTAAGTTCTCTCTTATATCTCTTGGGCTGCGGATTTTCACCGCTGTTAAATGCAGGGGTCATCCAATGACACGGCACAGGAAGATTAGTTCCTCCAGCAGATATCGCCGTGTTATAATACTACTCTGATAGCCAGCTCACATGCACCGCACCTTACTCACCTGTCTGTTTGTCCAGCATTGCAACCAGATGATTGTCAGCCATCTGCGAGGGGGAGTACCCTTTCGATATGTTGGCCTCTGTATTATCATCCTTGTGGGTAACTTTCTATATCAACTGCACATCGTCGCTTACCTCTTATTCAGGTACTTCTTTTCTTTACTTTGAAATCATTTACTTATGTTCCACACGGGTTGTGGACAGAGCTAGGCAATGGTGGCATCACAGGTCTTCATACTACAACATCTGCACCCCGCAGGGCTAACGCCACCTTCATCATACTTTGCCGCAACTCCGACACGGAGGGTATCATCCGGAGTGTCCGAGAGATCGAGGATCGGTTCAACAGGAATTTCGGCTATCCTTACGTATTCCTGGATGAAGAACCTTTCACGGAGGAGTTTAAAAGGTACTGTTTTTACGCGTTCCTTCGCGAACTTGGCTTCAGCGTGCCATCCTTAGGCGTTTATCTGTCATATCTACCTCACCGATGGAATTCGGTCTCATCCCACATGAATTTTGGTACCAACCGTCATGGATAGACGAGGAAAAAGCTACAGCTGCGAGGGAGCAAATGGTGGCGGACAACGTTATTTATGGAGGTGTGTTATTGTGGAGATTTGATTTGAATGTAGCTCATGTGATCTATGTATTAGGCAGCTTGCCGTACCGAAATATGTGTCGATTCAACTCTGGTGTGCGTAGAATTTCTTCGGGCCGGTAAGGACTGATTCCAAACCAAGGATAGTTCTTCTTCAGACACCCCCTTGTTCAGAAATACAGGTAAGTATGGGATTTACTACATGTTTCCCTTTGGAGTTCTTATACCCCAGCTATCGGCGACAATAGGTATTACTGGCGTGTCGAGTGAGGCCTAAATCAAGGTCCTTCAGTGGCGGATATTGATCACTTTGTCAGACCTGGAGTGCACTTTCACTGTAATATAGACTCGGATCCATTCTTGTTCTTACAGGATAACAACAAGACATACGGTGAGTTGAACTGTAGAATCTGAACGCACTACAGAAGCACATAGTGCTCACGGAGTGCGACAGGATTCACTATTGCTATGTATGAATTTGAAGCCACTATCCGCACTCTCTGGCAGACTGTACGAGGTGTGCATAATTTTGATCTGGCCTCATTATATTCTTTGCCAAACCCTTGCATTCCATTCCAGAATTCGCACAACTGCACCCGCAGTACATACACACAGACAACGCGCTAGCGTTCCTTTCCAATGATAATGGGCTACACTATAATCTGTGCCACTGTATGCTCACGATTCAGCCTCCGCTTTACGCGGCTTTAGCTGACCATTTGTATTGTAGTCTGGAGCAACTTCGAGGTCGCGGACATGGATTTTTGGCGCTCGGATGTGTACATGTCATTCTTCAACTTCCTCGATGAAAAGGGTGGCTTTTTCTATGAGGTGCAGTTTTTCCCACATCTGGGTTGACTTCCAGGCTAATAAAAACCCGCAATCGATGTATTCCTTGTGGTCTCACCTGCTCAGCGTTGGGGGGATGCACCCGTGCACTCCATCGCCGCGTCATTATTTCTTCCGCGAGATGCCATTCACTTCTTCCATGAGATTGGTTACGAACATGCCCCCTAC
>Ga0307511_10007873_pt1 | contig 10696 bp, 9 predicted proteins | sample 13_EM_MG_FD_200266 | JGI IMG/M metagenome (GOLD analysis project Ga0307511, IMG submission 200266) | Populus trichocarpa ectomycorrhiza microbial communities from riparian zone in the Pacific Northwest, United States - 13_EM | ecosystem: Host-associated > Plants > Roots > Unclassified | place... | reverse complement strand
CGCGCCCCATGGCAGCTGTGACAGCGTCAAGGAAGGTACTGTAGTAGAGAGAGAGAATGTTTCTCTTGATTAGCCGACTTTTTTTTTTTAAATTTTTTTTTTTTAAAATTTATGTCTACCGGCTGGCTATATATATATGTGAATAGATTTACGCTTCACATGTCAAGCAGTAGTATTTTGAAGGAAGGTCTTGTACCCATCTTCTTCATCCAAAAGCATATGAGCACATGTTGGTTAGGTATGGAGATGATGAGCATGATTGCTGGGATTGTTCGAGGTCATGAGAGCTTGACTGGGCCATACTGGTATTAGGGGTATTTATTATGGTACATATATGACGGACTTCAATAGGGGAATTATTCGACAAAAAGCAGATAGATTTCCCCTTAAATTTAGCCATAAAAACAAAGAATATTGTTCTTTTAAGAGATAATAACGTTGCCACAAGCATGAGCAAATAAATACAGGAAATGTTGTTTCTTCAAAGAGAAAGAGACAATAGTATTGTCACCAGCATGAAGCAAATAAATACAAGGAAAGCTGTTAAGAGACAAGACAATAACATTGTCACCAGCAGCAAACAAAACAAATCCTTATTTGAAAACGCAAAACCAATACGGGTGGATGTTACGTGAAAAAAATATTTACTCTCGGGAGGCGAGTTCCCTTATCAAGGTCATAAAACAAAAAACCACAACGCCTCCCCCACCACCTTATGCCTTTCAAATCCACTCGGGCATATTCCCGAATACCGTTGCAAACAAATCTCAATATGCCCCCCAAGATACCAACGAATTTGAGCTTGGAAGCGTACAGTCCGCCCGTGATATTCCCAAATTCCATCTCATTGAGAGAATCAAGGTCCAGAGCCCATGGCGACAGCGGTGCCGGGGTTGCAGGTCCGCTTCCCCTTGGGGTCGTCCCTGCAAGATTGGCACTTGGCGCGGTAGACATTATTCCGACAGGACAAGGGCTTGCCTTGGTAGTTTCGGTTGACTCCCGCCGACTTTGACAGGGTTGTCTGTCTGTCCAAATAACAGCCTCAAATTTTGGTGGAATTCGATATGACGAGGTGAATTTCACCGCGTTAGCCATGAGGTTGATAAAAACCTCGTTAAAACGCGGTGGGTCGCATTTCAGCCAGTTGAGGTTGATGAAGAGTCTGGTTGAAACGCGATGGGCCACATTTCAGCCAGTTGAGGTTGGTGAAGAGTCTGGTTGAAACGCGACGGATCACATTTCAGCCAGTTGAGGTTGATGAAGAGTCTGGTAGAATTTGGTTGAAGCGAGAAGGGTCGTAAGAGGCTCAATAACGAACACTGCTTTGATGTCCTTGATCCGAAGTTCATACTGGAAGATCTTCAGTGTCTTCGATATGGACTCATGGATCTGGGCATCCACCGGAACCAGTTTAGAAAGTGTTAGGACATCGTTGATGATAGTTATCTGGTGTACTTGTAGAATCCGCAGTACCACCAATATCAACACGGCTGCCCTTGGTGTGATAGTCCTTAACCTCCGCATCTCCAGGATGTCCCCAGCGCACTGCAGTGTTGCGATTCCTCTTCAAGCTTCACTTGCAATTTCTGCGCCGAGGATTGATAAGGGAGTGCGCCTTGCGAGACGATTGTTGGGTGAGGCAAGCACTTCTCGGCGGTAGGAAGGTAGATCCGAGGCATGTGGTGAGCGTAGGGCAGCGCAAGAGAAAGCTGGTATTCGACTCGGTATTGCCAGAGAACGAGTTGAACAACTCAAAGCTTCTGCGCAGTGGGGACGAAGATTGCGCAGTGGGAGGAATGCGCAACCAGGAAGTTGAGGACGGGCTCATAACCTGTGCTGGCCATTTACAGTCGGGCTATTCCAGTGGTATATATACACAAATCGATTATGCTTGAAGGTGTGTGCCCGTCACCTTAGGCTTCTTCACAAGCGTACAATCGAGTTGGTAGATGGCTTGAAGGTTTGTGTCATCTTGTGAATGAGAGTACGTATGTAAAGACAGTCTATGACGAGATCTTGACCTTTCTTCACAACGCGTACAGTCGGCTGTTATTCCCAACAGGAAGCCCCAGTAGCTAGTCAAGAGAACTAGGGTAACCTGACGCCTTCGAATCCTAAGATATGGCGAAGTTTGCCTCCACAAAACAAGTTATGTAGTAGTAACGAGGCATTCTATACAATCAGCTCCATAGTTTACGAAAGAAACTAGTAGTATAGTCTTACGCCATGCCATCATAGTCCCAAGCGGAACTCTTTTCCAAAACCTCACAATGTGCGGGCCTCTTGTAAGTTTCTACTACACCTACACTTCGTCAAAGCTGAATGACTTCATAACTTGTAAGGTTAAGGCTTTCGATAAGATTCTAGGAAAGTGTTTGAGCTTCTAGTGAATAACGGCCAGTATTTCCAAACCCCGGGGCGAAACTATTCTTTCATCATAAAAAGTCTATTTTATATTGTATTCTCACATGGTATGTAACTTGTGGCGATAACCCATACCACCACAGATCAGTCCCACGAGGTCTAGACCATGGCTTACTTCCCTTGAACCAGTGGCCACTTCTGTTGGAGGGAGCATGTATTTGTTAATGAGCGAATTGAGTCATACCAAAAACTCTAGTGCCCATAGATATCGGCTAATTTGCTTTTCAAACACATCACCCTCTAAATTCCATTTCCCATACATAGACCAGAACGTGATACTAGAGGCCTTCTTGCAGTTCTGCGCTTATACGAGTTCGTATGTGCAAGACTAGTGCTAGAATTGCATCTCGCTACGGAAGTGCGGTAGCCATATGATTCTCCATGTGGGATTACCCTGAATTCACCAGCCCGCATAATTTTGATCTGGAAGTGAACTGCCATAAATATACTTGGCCAGTTCGATTGACGTGAATGGCTCCCACTGGGTAATTCCTCAACGTCAGGAAAACGAAGCGCTTGGGATAGATATGTAGTATTCGGGGCTTACCGATTCTTTATTCATTGGTACCTCTCTCCATATTCCTCACAAGTAATACAACTTATAAAATACACATAAACATACTTAACTACTACCACATATATTTCATATAATAGAAATCAGCAAGGAAAAGCCGCTAACAGCAATGGAAAAACACAGCTACATGCGCCGTAAAAAAAACAAAAAACAGCGTACTTTTAAAAAAATCCATTCCCGAATGGGGTACCCAGTACCACCAGTAAGACAATCCGCCACACCTGACCAGACCTACCACCTCCCTTGCTCCATTCCCACTCCAACCCCCATCCCTATCGGCACCATCATTCCCCCCACAGCAACCCCATGCGGTTTACCGAACCACTCCTCATCGAGCTTACACAGCACCTCATTCGACGGCATTGCATCCCTAGCACCCATTTTCTCCCCCCACCACCTCAGCATTTCCTTGGTCTTCTCCAACGCCCCCTCACACCCCTCGGGAATAACCGCACACCCCTCCCTAAACCCATCCTCCTCCCTTACAAACCACCCACTCCTCCTTGCTGCAAGGTAAACCAAGCTCCCAAGCATCGAATTCCTAAGCGTCAACCACGCCCCATGGTGCCGATGCTCAATAACCGTTGAGCGGACAGAGAGCATATCAAACATCAGCCCTTTCCTCGCAAATTCCGCCACGCGCGCAAATGTGCCGAGGGGGTAGTTATCGCGGATATGATTTGCATGGGGCTGATGGATGAGGTGGTATAAAAACGGGCGGTAAAGATCGGATTTTGTTTTCCAGCAGCGCCCGCGAAGGTATTGGAGGCGCTCGTCACGGCATGGAGCAGTACTTAGATCTTCGTATTTAACCGGAGCGGGTAGATAGCTATACCATATGCCCAGCTGAGTCTCAAACTCAGTAGTGAGGTGTATGAGTTCTTCCATTTCAGCTGGTGTAGGTGCGCGGGGTGGGGTTGGTGGTGGGGGCCGGGGTGAGTACGTATTTCGTGCAGCTTGAGCGTGTCGGTTACTCGGGCGTCGGCGGGGCTGGGTTGACGTGTTTGAGGTTCCGTTAAGGTCATCGTCATTTGATTCATCCTCTTCGCTATCAGAAGTAGGCTGGCTAAGCCTCCGACCCCCACTCAATTTCTGGGGATGCAGTGCCTCGTTGACCTTGCGCTCGATCTTCCGGAGAGCAATCTCAGCAAGGTAGTAGAACCATGTGATCTCATCTTCCTGGGGATTAGCAGTTGTTGAGCCCGTGTGGTAGTTAGTTCGGGAGTTATTCGTAGTAACGGATATGGCGGGGGTATGAGGGGTGTTTGCGCTATTGCTCATAGGTGAATGTAGGCTGTAGTTACCTGCGGGAGAAGAGGATGCATTCAGAACACTAGAGAGAGGGTAAACCCCTTCGCCAGTTGTACCGGAGGCAGCTGTGACAGTCGTAATAGGAGGCGAACTCATGGCAGGCGGCGACCGAGAATGTCTGGGGGGGGACGGAAAAGCGTGCGGATAGCGAAGATCACTCAGCCCCGATGTACATGTCTCAAGCTCGACACATATCTCACTACTGGGAGATCAGTATTTGCATCCGTATTTGCATGGAAGAATCAGCAACGACATTTCTGACTCACTTTTCACTCTTGACGCAACTCCAATATATCCGCTTTTCGAAGTTCTGCGTCTCTTCACTAATCACAACTTCTCTCCCATCACTATCGCCCCCCACCCGCCGCTTCTTCCGCCTCCCCTTGCCAATATTTGCGATAGGGCCTGCACTCAATGGAATACCCCGCCAGGTCTTCCTCTTCATGAGATATGCCTGACATGCCACACTCGCCGAGTTGAACATCTTCCATCCAGAAAACTGCTGCATTGTATACATAGAGTACATGCCCCCCAGAAACAGACACTGCACGGTTGTGAGTTTGTTCCGGACAATGGCCGTTCCAAATCTCTTCTTAGCCGCCAAAAAGAACTTTTTCCAATAACTAAGTCGGGATATATTGTGGAGGATTTGGGGGTATTGGGGAAACACTCTGAGTACGGCGCAGAGACAGCGCCGAGAGCACAGACCATGAGCTAGGGGAAATGTTAGCATAAGCTAGAGGTCGTAAGAAGGTGATTGCAAACTGACCACAATGCAGGATTCTCCGCTCCCATCAAAACCCCAACGTTCAATCTCATCTACATACTCCTCCAGAATCCCCTGGTCCAATATCGGGTTTTTTGTCTGTACATTCGTCAAGAACCGCTCAATGAGATGCCGTAAGTCATATCTCTCGAGTTCTTCTTCGTCCACGTCAATCGCAGAGCGCTTTAGCCTACCCCATCTAACCCCATCGCCATCATCGCCACCTGATTCATCGTCAGACTCATCTGAATCATCCTCGAATAGTGGAGCAAGGATGGCATCTGGATCATAGGCCCCATCGAAAATAGGCCAGCGGAGGACAGCCTGACAGGTCGAGCCAACCGCAGCCAGTCTACTCAAACGCTTCTCTTTCTGTGGCTGCCGTGGAGGGGGAAGGTGCACCGCTTGGCCACTACCAGTAGGTGAGAAGTGTGAGTGGTGATCTGGGACGATCGACGTAACCGTACTTCCTGCCGAAGTAGTTGGTGGTAATATACCCCCGACATTTGTTGGTGAGGTTATCGAGGTTTGTATTGGAGGTGTGAGAGGCAAAGACTGCTGTGGAAGTAAACCATGCCCTGTTTTGAATGACTGAGAGATTGGAGGGTGATACTGGATTGGGGGTAGCTGGCTCAATGGCTGTTGGGGCTGTTTTCCTGAGGATGCGGCGGGCGGAACAGCGAGATTGTCAAGTCTTGTTTCGATTTTGGCAAGTCGATCGAGGATTGCCAAACTTGCTGCGTCAAAACTATTTCTCCCCAGCTGTGTTAAATTCCGAACTGATGGCGCAATGATATAGATTTAGGAGGTTACTATAACATACGTTGCTTGCTTATCACCTTCGTATACACATATTGCTCCAGCTTGTCGACAGAATCCACAGGAGGGACGTTCATTGTCACATTTTGTTTTTCGCCCTACGGTGATATGTTGATCTCATGTTAGAAACCACAAAGCCTCATGTATGTTCCCAGCCAATCATCCGCGCAAGACAAAAACCAGATAGAGACGGCTCGGTAGGCTAAACTGGGGAGAGATGTTTGGGAATTTCAAACACACTTAATGAACGAACACTAACCTCGGCAAACCTGGCATGCAGCTATCGCCCGTTTCCTAGGATAACTGACAGCGGCTCTAGAAAATGTGCTAATGCTCGCTCCCCCACCCGCTGTCGCAGTAGGGCTGCTGCTTGTGCTGGAGGTGGGGTAGGTCCTCTTAATCCCGCGATCTTGCTGCTGTTGGTGCGGGAGGTGATTCTGCGAAGGGGCGACAGGCGATGCGTAATTGTGATCCATCATTAACAGTTGCAACGCTTCCTGCACGCGATTACCAAAGAAATTTCAAAGAGAAAAAGGAAATTGTTAGTTGATTCGGTAGAAGCCGGTGCTGTGACCGCGGATCTGTGTCCTGCTCAGATGACGCGCGACCAGTGGCACGCCGCGCAGAAACGAAGCTCCAAAAGGGCCTTAGCAGCCAATCACAACGGCTTAAATTCAGGGAGCCGCCGCTCGCTTCCCGGCTCTGTTGCGCTGACCACTTGCGTGTTTCGTGGCGTTCCGTTTAGAATGGCGTCCCAGAAAACAGAGCGAAATTGATGTTTCCAATTGCTGTTGGATGCAGGGGGTTGGAGCCAGTGGCGAGAACGCACGTCGGGTGGGATTTGGTGCCCTTAAGAACGCCCGAGACTCCCCGCTGTGGACAGTAGCAAAGAAGGATGGCAGGACTAGGATTGAAAAGCAAGTTCTGATTTGTGGAGGAATGATCCTAGGAAGTGCGAAGAGAAGGTAGTCAGCAGGAAGATTATAATTAGCCATCTTGATCTGAGGAGCGGCAGCTGCGCCAATTGGCGGAAACGAAGACACAATGAGCCGGCGCAGAACTCATCCAGGGTCGGTTGACCGGTCAGAATATGCAATGCGGAGATGGCAATGGAGTGAACGATATCGAGGCAGGGACTGGAAATCCCCAGGATGATGGTATAACCCCATGGTCCGGTGATATAATTATCTGTTTGATAATTCGGAACTTCGTTCACTATGGTGATGCGCCAGCTGGGTCACCGCCGAAGATGAGCGCCGTTGGCAAGACCACGGACAAAAGAGCAAAGCACGCACCCAAGCTGTCTGTCCAAATATATTCCAGGGTAACTGACTTGGGAGCAGGCCCAGTATACGCTTCAATGCGATACAAACAAGAGCTCGGGCAGATACTCTATATATATGACAGCTGTTTTGTTTGTGGGAATAGCGGCTGGCTACTCTGAAGGAACGAGGGTAGAAACCTTCTATATCACCTACCTAGGCCACTAAACAATCAAGAAGAGTATTCTAGTCCAATGTAGTAGAGGCGGCTTTGGATGCCATTACCCTTGCTGAAATCGTTCCCAGCGTTGAACCAGGTGCGACCTTTGGTTTCTGTGGATCCGAGGTTGGACTCCCTAACGTAAACCATCAATACCTCACTCGTTGGAAAGACTATCAAGTTGTTTCTGAAATATGCCAGATTGATCCTGTTGATTGCCTTGCAGTCCAATTGTGTAAACTAGATCATTCTCTCGTGCATCCATGGGGAAGGATCCCTTAATTATCCGATTTGCGGTTGCATATTGATACGGGATATGTCATATGGCCCTCCCTGAACAACCTCGGCTTTCGAGGCCTGCGCCCATCTAGGGAATAAAACAGGACTGCGGCCCGATAATGCTATTTCATAACATATCCCAACTTGATGTGAAATCAAGCTTAAAAGCTCCTCATAGCTTAATATTGGTAAGGGCCTAGAAGGTATATGTGTATAAGGGCTCCAGAATCAACAGAAGTACCATGCGAGATATTAATCTGTATGTCTCGAATCACGATCGAGTACTAGTGATATAGTAGTCTAGTATTTCTAGAAGGGTTCTCGGAGTCTTTTTATTTCTTTCCGGTCGGGAATATTATCTAGATATGTATGTTAGCAAAAGTACCTTGTAGCAGAGCAGGCCAACAAGCAAGCTCCTACCCATAAATACTTAGATAGAGAGGACTGCCTGGGTACTGTATTAATGTACCTGCTTCTTAAGTAAGTAGTCTGATGCATGGATACAGGGGTGCCTGTTACCAAAGACCATTTTGAGAGGTTGGAGAGTTCGAAGGCTTTGTAGTCGTGATGATTTGGAGAATATCTGGACCTACGCATATAGACTAATCGTTTCTTCGATAGAGAAAACCTGTTTAGAACCTCTAGCACTAGCGGAAGCTGGAGCTGGAAGAGAGTGAAATCCAAACTCGACATAGTTTGAAGAAGTACAATGCTCTCCTCAAACTATGTTGACTCAGCGCGCGTGCTAGATACGATTTACTGCTATCGCTATTGAGAATACCAGTTGTTATAGAGCAAACCATACAGCGCCAGAAGCGATAATGTCCTAAACCAAACCAATCTGGTAGGTGCTTGAGATGAAAAGTGCTCCAACGCCCCCCAGCCCCTGATGGCAATGCCACACTCTTCACAGTGGAAATGCTACTTTCTGGGGTCTCGGAACCCGTACTGTCAATTGCTGTCGTAATCGTCCAATGCATCCACTGGGAACTCAAACCATAGGTACCTAGTAGTGTCAACATGAGTTTTCTAACCCAACAAGGAGTGCTGGTGCTTTCCCTACGCGACGGCTGATTTTTGTTTTAGAGCAGTCATATTTCCTATGGCTACAGCTGTGAGTAGTGTTCTTTAATCCGAGCCACTACCTTTGGTAACCTGTAACCAAGAGAAAGAAATCCGTCACCGCCTTCGTTTCCCAGGGTGTGAAGACAGCCCTTTTTAATACCACTGATTTGCAAGGCCATGTGCCAGAATAAAAAATGCTTGGGGCTCAAAGTATGCCGAGCTGCTGCTGGCATGAAGGTATGTCTCTGGATTCCATATGTTTATGTGTGAGCTTGCAATTGAAGACCAAGCACATGTGCATGACAGTACGCTCTTGATATAAGAATACGACGCGGCCCGCCAAACCAAATAAGAAATATACTTGATAGAAGAATCTTTAGTCTAGTTACTAAGTAAGAATATTCTAACCCATCCTTAGCAAATGCCAGAGTTTTCACCCCATTAGTCTAGAGTACTAGATTGGGAGATGCTAGCCTAATGTAGTAATCCAAACTGTGAGTCTAGTCAAGGTACGCATCCTTATCAATAAGAACTCAATATGCATGGGCCATGCTTGTGGCAGACATATACCTGATATAAGAATTCATTCGATATAATAATGCCCCCACCCAGATGATACTCTTTTAGCAAATGTAGCAGTATGGGAGGGATATTGATTGCGACATCAATATGGTAGGTAGTCTACCAAGCTCCAAGGATCCAAATTTACCATCACATCGAACTTGAGTTGATAGTGACTAGCCCATGTGGACCGAGAGTGAAGGTCTCCTCAAAGCAATACTATACGACTCTCAATTGCCACAGATTTAGTGTATTAAATGCTACCGAGATAAAGTCTCCAACTTCGTTATCTACGGCATGAGTTTGGTTGAAAGGCAGACTCGTCACTTTCAACTTCCGTAGTTCTAATTGTTTCCCGGTATAAACACTGTTGCCATGACTTTGGGTTGCTTCCTTTGTGCGTTTTCTGGTGTTGCAATAAGCCTCAGTTGATCCAGCTCGCAAAGAATTTGAGCGATCTCCTCAGTTTGGCAAGCACGAACCCAGCCATGACAACATTCTCGCTCACGCGGTCCGTGGACAGGTCTGATACGCTTGTTCTCACGAATCAGGCCGTGAAAATACCAAATCATATTCTATTATCATAATTTCCAGTTATAGACAACTATTGCTGTTAGAAGGAGGCATATGTGTATGTATGTCTACTATGGTGGCGGAGGCTATAGATCCAGCTGTCCGATAGGTCACGTGAAAGGTACACTTACCAAAAAGGGGAATCAGCTAACTACTTAAGTAAAATACCCATATTTCGCTCCCTTCGATACGAAACTCCGCATTTTATGTGTTGCTAAGCAAAGACTTAAGACACCTGCCTAGAGTTTCGTATTTTCCTATATAGATTCTGGCGGGACCGGGACTCAGTATCTGTTTCTGTATAACGTGAGTTTACTGTATTCTAGTTCGAAAGCCCTAGATCTAGATACAGAAACATCACGTTATAAGTTCTGCTGGTAGTCTGGTTGGCGATGCTGCCCAGACAATGGTTGGGGTCGTGCAGGGTCGTGCCGGAGAGTTGCTTATAGTTTGGTTAAGTTTCTTATAACGAGAGTTTAGTCTGGCTATGAGAGGTTATCGCATTCATGAAGCTTATTGGGTATAACACCAGGTAACGTTATAACATTTAACCTAACAACATCACTGTGTAGTCTGGCGGGCACCGGCCTCTCGTAGATCGCTGTGGTGTGTCCTACTTCGCATTTTCGCACAAGCATGGGTTCGATCAAAGTGCTTACCGAAAACCCGAGCATCCCCGAGGCTAAGCATCCCATTAGTCTGGTTGGTCTCTCGGCTACTGTAGTGTGTGGGGTCTATCGGCAATGTTAATATACGGACCCCACAGATACATCGGCAGGGCTGAACCCCACATTTCAACCCCCCCACCTGCCAGTAGCCTTTAACCGTAAACCTCGTCTTTC
>Ga0307511_10007872_pt1 | contig 10696 bp, 8 predicted proteins | sample 13_EM_MG_FD_200266 | JGI IMG/M metagenome (GOLD analysis project Ga0307511, IMG submission 200266) | Populus trichocarpa ectomycorrhiza microbial communities from riparian zone in the Pacific Northwest, United States - 13_EM | ecosystem: Host-associated > Plants > Roots > Unclassified | place... | reverse complement strand
TGCGCTCAATGCAGGTAAAGCCCCCCAACCTGCATCAAGGGGCGGCGCGTTAGCGGGTGCGGGAGTCGGCGTAGGCGGCCAGGGCGGCCAGCTGGGCCGGGTCCAGGGAGGGGCGGACGGCGGTGCGGGCCTTGGCCAGGTGGGCGGCGGTGACCTCGGCCGCCGACAGGGACTCCCGCATGGCGGTCAGGGCCGCCTCCCGGACCAGGCCGGCGCAGTCGGCGGCGGAGTAGCCGTCCAGCTCGGCGGCCAGCGCCGCGAGGTCAACATCGGGCGCCAGCGGCATGTTCCGGGACGCCGAGCGCAGGATCGCGGCCCGCGCGTCGGAGTCGGGCGGCGGCACGTAGATCACCCGCTCCAGCCGGCCCGGCCGCAGCAGCGCGGGGTCGAGCAGCTCGGGCCGGTTGGTCGCGCCGACGACGATCACGTCCCGCAGCGGCTCCACGCCGTCCAGCTCGGTCAGCAGCGCGGCCACCACGCGGTCGGCGACGCCGGAGTCGGAGGACTGGCCGCGGCGTGGGGCCAGCGCGTCGACCTCGTCCAGGAAGACCAGGGTCGGCGCGGCCTCGGCGGCCCGGCGGAACAGCTCCCGCACGGCCCGCTCGGACTCGCCGACGAACTTGTCCATCAGCTCCGCGCCCTTGACCGACAACACGTTCAGCCGCCCGCTGCCGGCCAGGGCCCGCACCAGGAAGGTCTTGCCGCAGCCGGGCGGCCCGTACATCAGCACCCCGCGCGGCGGCTGAACACCAAGGCGGGCAAAGGAATCCGGGTACTGCAGCGGCCACAGCACGGCCTCGGTCAGGGCCTGCTTGACCTCGGCCATGTCGCCGACGTCGTCCAGCGTCAGGCCGCCGGTCTGCAGAGTGTCCGAAGTGGACATGGAGATCGGGCGCACGGTCTCCAGCGCGCCCAACAGGTCCTGCTGGCTGACCTGGAGCACCCCGTCGGAGTGCCGCATGGCCGCCCGCAGCGCGGCCTCCCGGCGCAGCGCGGCCAGATCGGCGGCGACGAAGCCGGGGGTGCGGTCGGCGATCGCGCCGAGGTCCACATCGGACTCCACCGGCACCTCGCGCAGCAGCACCCGCAGCAGCTCGACGCGAACCTTGCCGTCGGGCAACGGAAGCGACAGCGTCCGGTCCACCAGCTCCGGCGCCCGCAGCCTAGGGTCGGTCGCCTCCGGGTGCGCGCTGGTCACGGCCAGCGCCAGGCCTTCGGTGCGGACCGCCGTGCGCAGCGTGTCCAGCACGATGGTGGCGACCGGCGGGGGAGTCGAGGCCGGCAGCAGGGCGTCGATGTCGGAGATCAGCAGCACGGAAGGCTTGGTGGCCTTGGCGATCGTCGCCGACAGCTGCTGGGCGGCCGCGTTCGCCTCCAGCGCGGCGATGCTCGGGGCCGACAGCTCGACCACCGCGGCCCCGACGCTGTGCGCGACGGCCCGCACGAGGGTCGCCTTGCCGACGCCCTCCGGGCCGCTGACCAGCACGCCCAGCTGCGCCGACGCGCCGAGCTGGGCCAGCAGCTCCGGCCGGTGGAAGGTCAGGTCCAGCCACTCCGACAGCAGCTTGGCCGAGTCCTGCTGGCCGACGAGATCGGCGACCGGGACCGGCGGCAGTGGCGGGGCTTCGACCGGCACCACAACCGGCGCGGCGGCAATAGCGGGCTCTGGTTCGACGACAACCTCGGTGCCCCGCCAATTCAGCACGCTGCTCGGGCCGACCGTCACCGGGCCGACCGGCTGGGTCGCCGTCACGGTGATCAGCTCGTTGGTCCACGTCGTGCCGATGGCCAGCGACAGCTGCCGGCGGGCCTGCGAGACGTCCGAACCGGGCGGCGGGGCCAGGTCCTGCGGCAGCAGCGACACCGCGTCGCCGGTGGTCAGCACCTTGCCGGTCAGCGCCAGCCGCAGCGTGTCCGGGTGCACCGAGGCCGAGGCCAGCCGGGACCCGGACACCACGATCGATCGGGCCTGCGACACCTCGACCGGCGCGATCACGATCTCCGAGCCTTCGACGATGCCCAGGTTGGACAGCGTCACGTCGTCCACGTAGACGAAGCCGTGCGGGCTCTCGCCGTCATGGGCCGCGGCCAGGGCGGCGCTGACCCGGGCGCCGGTCAGCTTCACCGCGTCCCACGGGCGCAGGCCGAGCGCGTCGAGCACCTCGGGATGCAGGCGGACGACGCCTCGCCGAGTGTCCAACGCGGACGGGGACAACCGGGCGGTCAGCGAGATCACAGCCGCCAGCTTAGCCACGGGCCGCGAGGCTCAGCGGCGTTCCTGACGACGCAGTCCCAGCTGCCGCCAGCCCCGGCGGCGGGCGCCGTCGCCGTTGCTGCCGTTGCCGGAGGGCTCGCCGCGCCGCGGCAGCCGCACCTGGCTGATCCGGCTGGCCGCGCCGGCCACCCGGCGGCGCAGCGGCGGCCGCAGCCCGAACCGGCGGGCGGCGCTGCCGGCGCGGCGGATCGCCCGCCGCTCCCGCGACGGCACCGACCAGGCCTCGGGGTGCCGGGCCAGCCAGTAGTAGCGGTACACGGCGTACGGGATGTGGCCCAGGTAGATCAGCATGGCCGCGACCAGCGCCCACAGCGGGTACAGCAGCACGGTCGCGGCCACCAGCACCACGCCGACCAGCAGCGGAGCCACCACCCGCGGCGGCACCTTGATCGTCTTCAGCGACAGCGTGGGCACCCGGCTGATCATCAGCGCCGCCACGAACACCGTCCACACCGCGACCACGATCGGCGAGGTCCACCAGCCGTTGCCGGCGGCCAGCCACAGCACCATCGGCAGCAGCGCCAGCAGCGCGCCCGGCGGGGCCGGCACGCCGACGAAGAACTCCTTGGTGAACGGCGGCTTCTCGGTGTCCTCGAGCAGCGTGTTGAACCGGGCCAGGCGCAGCACCATGCACGCGGCGAAGATCAGCGAGACGATCCACTGCCCGTTGTCCGAGCCGTGGCTCCAGATGTAGAGCATCAGCGCCGGCGCGACGCCGAAGGAGATGGCGTCGGCCAGCGAGTCCAGCTCGGCGCCCATCTTGCTGGTGGCGTCCAGCAGCCGGGCGATCCGGCCGTCCAGGCTGTCCAGGATGGCGGCCGCGCCGATCGCGCCGATCGCCACCTCGTAGTTGTTGGTGAGCACGAACTGCACGCCGGACAGGCCCGCGCACATGGCGAGCACCGTGATGGCGTTGGGCAGCAGGCGGACACCGGGACCCGAGGGCATCGGTTCAGCTCCCGAGTTCGGCGAGCACGGTCTCGCCGCCGATGGTCCGCTGCCCCGGCTCGACCAGCACCTTGCTGCCCAGCGGCACGTAGAGGTCGACCCGGGAGCCGAAGCGGATCAGGCCGTAGGTGCGGCCGGCCAGCGCCGGCTCACCCGCGTTGACCTCGCACACGATGCGCCGCGCGATCAGGCCGGCGATCTGCACCACGACCAGGTCGTGGCCGTCCTCGGTGCGGATGGCCAGCGAGTTGCGCTCGTTGTCCTCGGACGCCTTGTCCAGGTCGGCCGACAGGAACTTGCCCGGCCGGTAGTGCGCCGCGGTGATCTTGCCGGACGCCGGCAGCCGCTGCACGTGCACGTCGAAGATGTTGAGGAAGGTGCTGATCCGCAGCATCCGGCCGGACAGGCCCAGCTCGGCCGGCGGCTCGGCCACGACGACGTCGGCCACCGTGCCGTCGGCGGCCGCGACCGCGATGTTCGGGCGGGTCGGCGTCACCCGGGCCGGCTCCCGGAAGAACCAGGCGCACCAGGCCGTGGCCAGGAAGCCGAGGAAGCCCAGCCGGCGGTTGAGCAGCCGCAGCACCAGCGCCCCGATGGCGAAGCCGGCCACGATCGGCCGGCCGCCCGGGTGCATCGGCGGCACGGTCTTACGGGCCAGCTCCAGGAAGTGGCCGACGGAGAACCCGGCAGGTTCGGGCGAGTTGGCGTTCATCGCGGCACACGATAGGGCACCCGGCGCCGGCCGCTGCGTGCGCTACCGGCCGCGACCCGCCCCCTGGAACAGGCGCAGCAGCGCCAGCAGCAGGACGGCGCCGACCAGTGCGATGCCGAAGCTGGTGAAGTTCCAGCCGAAGTCCTGCGGATGCCCGGTGGCCAGCTGGTACAGCCAGCCGCCGAGAAACGCGCCGGCGATGCCGACCAGGATGCTGACGATGCAGCCCTGCGGCCGGCGGTCCCGACCGCCGACGACCAGGTTGGCCGCCCAGCCCACGATCGCGCCCAGCACGATCCACCCGATGAGTCCCACGACACGACTCTACGCATCGAGCGCGACGACGGTGACGGCGTCACCTGCGGCGACCTCGCCGACACCCTCCGGGACGATGATCAGGCAGTTGGCCACCGCCAGCGCGCGCAGCAGGTGCGAGCCGGGACCGCCGACCAGTCGGACCGTGCCGGCGGACGGGTCGTAGAGGCCGCGCCGGTACTGCCGGCGGCCGGGCGGCGAGTGCAGCCCCTCGTCGATCACCGCGGTGCGGGTCGGCCGGTGGATCACCGTGTGCCCCATGGCCGAGCGCAGCGCCGGCCGCAGGAACACCTCGAACGACACCTGGGCGCTGACCGGATTGCCCGGCAGCGTCACCACCGGCACGCCCCGATACCGGCCGGCGCCCTGCGGCATGCCCGGCTGCATCGCCACCTTGCGGAACTCGACGCCGTTGCCGGTGAACGCGTCCTTGACCACTTCATAGGCGCCGGCGCTCACGCCACCGGACGTGACGATCAGATCGGCCGATTCCAACCGGTCGGCCAACGCCTTGTGAAACGCTTCGACATCGTCGGGCACGAAGCTGAGCACCTCGGCCAGCGCGCCGACGGATCGAATAGCGGCGGCCAGCATCACGCCGTTTGATTCGTAGATCTGCCCCGGCAACAAGGGATTCCCCGGCGCGACGAGTTCGGATCCGGTGGACAGCACCAGAACCCGGGGCCGGCGGCGCGCCGGCAGCGCGCCCGCGCCGACCGCGGCGGCCAGACCCAGTTGCGGCGGACCGAGTTCCGCGCCGGCGCGCAGCACGACATCGCCGACCCGGACGTCCTCGCCGGCCCGCCGGATATGCGCGCCCGGCTCCACCTCGCCGTTGATCAGCACCCGTTCGGTGCCGCCGTCGGTGAGCTCCACCTGCACGACGGCGTCCGCGCCGGGCGGCACCGGGGCGCCGGTCATGATCCGCTGCGTGGTGCCCGGCGCGAGATCGGCCAGCTCCGTCCTGCCGGCAGGAATGTCGTCGGTTACTGGGAGTTCGACCGGGGCGTCCCTGATGTCTCGCGCCCGAACGGCGTAACCGTCCATCGCCGAATTGTCGAACGGTGGCAGGTCGACCGGGGAACGCAAGTCCTCGGCGATGGCCAGACCAAGGCAGTCCGCGAGCGGAATGCGTTCTACCGGCGTATTGCCGACCAGGCTCAGCACTGTTGCCAGGTGTTCGTCGACGCTCGCCAACCGAGCAGCTGAAGTGGACACGGGACCCATCCTCCCGCATACCCGCCGGTGTCGGCGGTACCGCCGTTCGAGTCATCAGAAATTGCTGTGTGGCAACGATCCTGTCGCATGAAGAGCACCCAACAAGCAGATGGCGAGCGGGCTTGCCGCCGCTAACGTTGTCGTGAGATCCATTCGGCGCCCCCAGCGCCGTGCGCCACATCTCAAGGAGGACGCCGTGGCAGTCGGCACGGTCAAGTGGTTCAACTCGGAAAAGGGCTACGGCTTCATCGCTCAGGACAGTGGTCAGGACGTGTTCGTCCACTACTCGGCGATTCAGATGGACGGATTCAGGGCATTGGCTGAGGGCGACCGGGTTGAGTTCGAGGTCCAGGCCGGCCGTGACGGCCGTAGCCAGGCCGCGGACGTCCGCAAGGTCTGATCTGACGGAGTCTGATCCTGAAGGCACAATCCGCAGGCAACGGCGGCGGCCCGCGCGGCCGCCGCCGTTTTCCCGCCAACCGGCCGCGGGACGAAACTGGCGGACGTTAGGCTGACCACGTGTCGGACGACTTGACCGGAAAGCGCCTGGGCCACTACCGCATCGACGCGGTGCTCGGCCGCGGCGGCATGAGCGTCATGTACCGGGCGACGGACATGAGGCTGGGCCGCAAGGTCGCGCTGAAGGTCATCTCCGAACACCTCACCGAGGACCCGGAGTTCCGGGAGCGCTTCGTCGACGAGGCGCGCAACACCGCGGCCATCGACCACTCCAACGTGGTGCCGCTGTACGACTTCGGTGAGCTGGACGGCCTGCTCTACATCGCCATGCGGCTGGTGGACGGGTCCGACCTGGCCAGCCTGATCAAGGACGGCCCGCTGCCGCCCTCGCGGGCCCTGATCCTGGTCAGCCAGGCCGGCGAGGCGCTGGACATGCTGGCCGGCCGCGGCCTGGTGCACCTGGACGTCAAGCCGGCCAACATGCTGGTGACCAGCCGGGAGTCCGCGGGCGAGCACGTCTACCTGGCCGACTTCGGCCTGACCCGGCGCGGCGCCACCGGCCACCGCACCCGCGGCGGCGACTTCCTCGGCTCGCCCACCTACGCCGCGCCCGAGCACCTGCGCGGCGAGCCCGTGGACGGCCGCACCGACCTGTACTCCCTGGCCTGCGTGCTGTTCGCCTGCCTGACCGGCCGGCCGCCGTTCCAGGGCGGCGTGTCCGAGGTGATCCAGGGCCACCTGGGCAGCCAGCCGCCGTCGACGACCAAGCTGGTGTCGTCCCTGCCGGCCGGCATCGACGACGTGATCCGCAAGGGCATGGCCAAGGACCCCAAGCAGCGCTACGCCAACTGCCGGGAGCTGGTCGCCGCCGCCCGCTCGGCGCTGGTGACCGTGGCCACTCCGGGCGCGCCGACGCCGGCGGCGCAGCAGCCGACCGTGCGCACCGAGCCGGCCAGCGGTCCGGTGCCGGTCCAGGCCGCGCCCGTCCAGGCGCCGCCGGTTCCGTCCTCCCAGCCGTTCCCCAGCCAGCCCCGTGCGCAGGCCCAGCCCCAGCAGCGGCCGTACCAGCAGCCCGCGCCGGCGCAGCAGCAGTACGGCGGCTACCCGCCGCAGAGCGACCAGCCGGTCCGGCTGCGCCCGCCGACGCCGATCAACGCCACCGCGTTCCGTGAGGACGGCGGGGTGGCCCGCTGGGCCGTGCCGGTGCTGGCCGGCACCGCGCTGCTGGTCCTGCTGGTCGTGTTGATCGTGTGGCTCACCGCCTGAGCGGTGTTTGCTTGCACTCGCCGCCCCCGAGTGCTAAACACGAACTAGCACTCGGTCACTACGAGTGCCAACACAAGAGGTCGGGACGGTGAGGCCGGCCGGGGTGACACCCGGTGGGTCGTCCGTCGCGGGCACCGAGCCTGGCCGAGCACCGTGTCATCCATATTCCGGAGGACCACACCGCAATGGCCAAGATGATCGCGTTCGACGAGGACGCCCGCCGCGGTCTCGAGCGCGGGATGAACATCCTCGCTGACGCCGTCAAGGTGACGCTCGGCCCCAAGGGTCGCAACGTCGTGCTGGAGAAGAAGTGGGGCGCCCCCACCATCACCAACGATGGTGTCTCCATCGCCAAGGAGATCGAGCTCGAGGACCCGTGGGAGAAGATCGGGGCCGAGCTCGTCAAGGAGGTCGCCAAGAAGACCGACGACGTCGCGGGTGACGGCACCACCACCGCGACCGTGCTGGCCCAGGCGCTGGTGCGCGAGGGCCTGCGCAACGTCGCGGCCGGCGCGAACCCGCTGGGTCTCAAGCGGGGCATCGAGAAGGCCGTCGAGGCGGTTGCCGAGCAGCTGCTGAAGACGGCCAAGGAGATCGAGACGAAGGAGCAGATCGCTGCCACCGCGTCCATCTCCGCCGCCGACTCCACGATCGGCGAGCTGATCGCCGAGGCGATGGACAAGGTCGGCAAGGAAGGTGTCATCACCGTCGAGGAGAGCAACACCCTCGGGCTCGAACTGGAGCTCACCGAGGGCATGCGCTTCGACAAGGGCTACATCTCCGGTTACTTCGTGACCGACGCCGAGCGCCAGGAAGCGGTCCTCGAGGACCCGTACATCCTGCTGTTCGGCTCCAAGATCAGCTCCGTCAAGGACCTGCTGCCGCTGCTGGAGAAGGTCATCCAGGGCGGCAAGCCGCTCCTGATCATCTCCGAGGACGTCGAGGGCGAGGCCCTGGCGACCCTGGTGGTCAACAAGATCCGCGGCACCTTCAAGTCCGTCGCCGTCAAGGCCCCGGGCTTCGGCGACCGCCGCAAGGCCATCCTCCAGGACATCGCCACCCTCACCGGCGGCCAGGTCATCTCCGAGGACGTGGGCCTGAAGCTGGAGAACGCCGACCTGTCCCTGCTGGGCAAGGCGCGCAAGATCGTGGTCACCAAGGACGAGACCACGATCGTCGAGGGCGCCGGCGACGCCGAGCAGATCCAGGGCCGCGTCAAGCAGATCCGCGCCGAGATCGAGAAGTCCGACTCGGACTACGACCGCGAGAAGCTGCAGGAGCGCCTGGCCAAGCTGGCCGGCGGTGTCGCGGTGATCAAGGCCGGCGCCGCCACCGAGGTGGAGCTCAAGGAGCGCAAGCACCGCATCGAGGACGCGGTGCGCAACGCCAAGGCCGCCGTCGAGGAGGGCATCGTCGCCGGTGGTGGCGTGGCCCTGCTGCAGGCCGCCGAGGTCGCGTTCGCGGGTCTCACCCTCACGGGTGACGAGGCCACCGGCGCGAACATCGTCAAGGTCGCCGTCGAGGCGCCCCTGAAGCAGATCGCCGTCAACGCCGGCCTCGAGGGTGGCGTCGTGGTGGAGAAGGTCAAGGGTCTCAAGGCCGGCGAGGGCCTGGACGCCGCGACCGGCGAGTACAAGGACCTGGTGGCCGCGGGCATCATCGACCCGGCCAAGGTCACCCGCTCGGCGCTGCAGAACGCCGCGTCGATCGCCGCGCTGTTCCTCACCACCGAGGCCGTCGTCGCCGACAAGCCGGAGAAGAACCCGGCCCCGGCCGGCGCTCCGGACGCCGGCGGCATGGACTTCTGAGTTCAGCCGCTAGTTAGGCAAACAAGGGCCGGCTCCGCACTGCGGAGCCGGCCTTTTTGCTTGCGAGGTTGGCTTGGCAGGGCGAGTCCCGGTTTGGGACAGGGCGAGTTGCCGGTTCCGGTGAGTTGCCGGTTGCGATGGGCGGGGTGTGGGTCGGGTGCCCGCCCACCCGCCCCCGCCTGCCGCTCGCGAGTCCCGCTGTCGGGCGCCATGGCGAGTCCCGCCCTCGGGACGGTTCCGGGGTGGTTGGGTCGGGTGGTGGTGTCCCGAGGGCGGGACTCGCCTGCCCGACAACGGGACTCGCGTGTGCGTTAGTTGCTGGCGCCGAGGCAGATGAAGGGGCGGCGGAAGGGGTCGGCGGCGGTGGCGTCGGCCAGCGCCACCGCGGGGCGGGCGCCTTCGGCCACGCGGCGGTGGTAGAAGGCCATGCTCTCCGCGGCGGTGTGATCGCCGACGCGGGAGACGGCGGCGGTGACGGTGCGGACGCCGGTGGCCAACAACGCGCCGGCGAAGCCGAGGGCCTCGTCGCCGGGGCGGATGCGGCTCATGGCCAGCTCGCAGGCGGCCAGCACGACCTGCTCGGGCGGGCGTTGCAGGCGAGCGGTCTCATGGGCGAACAGGCCGCCGTCGACGAGGTCGAGGCGGGAGAACAGGGCGTTGCCGGGCTCGTGCACGCCATGAGCGGCGACATGGGCCAGCTGAGCGCCGTCGAGGGCCTCCAGCACGGCCTCGACGGTGGCCCGCTGGCCCTCGAGCACCTGGGCGCCGGGCAGGTAGCGGATCAGCTGCGCTACCTCGCCGACGGCGGCGGGAAGGTCGGGACCGCCGACCAGGACGCTGCGACCGGTGCCGGGCAGCTGCTGGTCGGCCGAGGCGGCCAGCCAGGCGGTGGCGGACGGGGCGACGACGACGGGCCGGCCGCGAAGGGACGGCAGCGCGCCCCAGGCGATGGGGTAGAGCGGAGCGGTGGGCACGACCACGAGCTCCCGGTCGCCGATGATCCCGGCCAGCGGCCGCAGCAGCTGCTCGTCCAGGAACTGGGCCCGCCGGTGGGCCGACGCGGACACCACGTCGACCAGGGCGGCGGGCAGGTGGTCGGGGGCCAGGGCGTCGAGGTCGGCGTGCAGCATCTGAGCCGCCCGCTGGGCGTCGGCGACGCCGCCCAGCCGCACCAGCCGCGGCCGACCGTCCACGATGACCACGGCGACCAGGGCGTCCTCCACCGCGGCGAAGGTGATCATCGCCCGGTCCTCCAGCCGCTTGCCCACCTCGGCCAGGTCCGCGACCGGCCGCGGCCGCCCCCACACGGTGGTCTGCCAGCCCAGCCGGGTGACCTCCTGCTGCAACGCGGCGTGCCGGGCGGCCATCTCCCGCACCCGCCGGCCCTCGGCCTTGGCCAGCTGCATGGACCGGGTCAGGTTGCGGATCTCGCTGACCCGGTCGGCCAGCTCGGGGTCGTCGATGGACGGCTGCGGCTCGTACCGGTACACCTGCGCCCGGGTCCGCTCCAGCCAGCCGAACAGCCGCCGGGCGTCGGCCGCGGACCGGCCGCCGTCCAGCACCAGCCGCACGGCCAGCACGCCGAGCTCCCGCCCGTGCACGGCGGTGCCGCACACCAGCTCCAGCCCGCCCATCCGGTCCCGGGTGCGGCCGAGCTCGGTGAACCCGACCCGGGCCTGGCTGAACGCGCTGCGG
>Ga0307511_10007870_pt1 | contig 10697 bp, 14 predicted proteins | sample 13_EM_MG_FD_200266 | JGI IMG/M metagenome (GOLD analysis project Ga0307511, IMG submission 200266) | Populus trichocarpa ectomycorrhiza microbial communities from riparian zone in the Pacific Northwest, United States - 13_EM | ecosystem: Host-associated > Plants > Roots > Unclassified | place... | reverse complement strand
TGTGCGCTTGTGTCGTTGATCAAGGAGGTGAGGTTGACGGAGTGCAGGAGAGAGACGAATTTTGTGCAGTTTAGGGCAAGGAGGAACTTTTCCGGGGTGAGTTTGAGCGACCGCTCTGGAATGAGTAGGGAGGAAACCGTGTGCAATACACCATTCGAGGCGTAGATATCAGGTTGCATCAGCTCTGCACCGTTGACGATGACCTTCTCGGGAGCTGTGACGATCTCGAGGTGGTTTCCCTTCATAGTTGTGACTATATGCGCAGTGAATATCGGGTTGTCACCACGGATTGTGGAAAACATACGGTTCACACCGGGGTCAAATGACTCGGACCAAACGACGCTCCCCTGTCCAACCGCGTGCCAGTTGAGGATCCTGAGTAGATCGTCCGTGGCGAATTCACTTTCGAGGTAGAGCCGTTCGATCGGATGCAGTGACTCCCATGCTTGATCGACCGGAAGAAAGACAGTGAGCTCGGAATGAGTCTCCAACTCCTGGTCAATCTCGGCGTTCTTGATGCGACTGAAGTAGGATAGGGAGGGATGTCTCGGAATGATCGTCGCTGAACAGCCACTCAGTTTCTGGACGTATGGTGTTAACGACGGTGTTGAACGCACCCAGAGATGGTGGAGGCTCCAAGACACCGCCTATGCCAACGAGTACACCATTAGCTACGTCGACCCTTTCCTTGACTACTTTGGCTCCCCCCTTCCCGAACGCATCGACCCCAACCCATACCTCCTTGCTCCTACTCGCAAGCCGCAACCGTTGCGGTAGGCCACCCAACGTCCCGCCAGGCTTTGGAATCCACGGGGGTGAGGGAGGAGGATCTCCCGTTGGCGGGTCTATTGGTTTGTGGGGGTAATGGAGGGTCTCGTGCACTTGCACAGTCGATTCCTCTGGTTTGGGGAAGGGCGGCAGCGTCCCGTTGAGCATGTGGTAAAGAAGGTCTTGCCTCAACTTCTCCTGGATATTGTCGCGTGGCTCCAGATGTCCATCGTCCTCGTACAATCCGGCGCCCCAAAGGGAGTTGTATGTAGCATGACGTTCGATGGCGTCGTTTGTCGGAGCGAAGAGGGTCGTTCCATTGAGTCTCGCAAGAGTGGGGATCAGACGCGATCTTTGTAGCAGACGGATGAGGCGGGTGTAGTCCGGATCCGCAGAGAGGGCGTCGACGAGGGTCGTTGAGGATATGGATGGTGCGCTTGAATCTATGGGTATTTGTGCTGATGCGACCAGTGGCGCGAGAACTGAAAACAGGCCGAGCAGCCGCATTGGCCGTGACCAGAGTCCGTGAGTGATCAGGTCGGTGGTGGGATGGAGGTGGAGGTGGTTAGAGAGCGTGTTCGCCAAATTGGCACTGGCTGCGCGCCGTTTCGCTGTTTTCGGGTGACACTCGCCAAACCGTCATCCCTCCGCGCCACGTGCACGTCACGTGCCACTTCGGGCTGTCCTTCCGTTCCTTGCCCAGCTTTATCGGAAGCAGTCCGCTTCCAGGGATGGCCACCTCTCGCTAGGATCTTCTCCCTACAAAAGCCCAACTGCACTCGCGAGGCGACCTCACACCAAATGTTGGATCTCCTCAGGACTTACACGGGAACACCCAGAAAGGGGTTGTGCCATCTCGTCCTCCCCCAACAGATATTACTGGTGCGCCGCCAGCTTCCGCCCCCCTCACAGGCTGACATTGGATGTTCCTAGATATACACCTCCGGTGACTCCATTATCATTCTCGATGCTCCCACTTTGGCACTAGTACGCGTTCTCGCGTTTTGGGAGGCGTTTCCGGGTCTGAGACATGGCGGAGATGAGATCAACTCGTTGGCAGTGGACTCTGGGATGAAAACAGTGAGGGCTAAATCCGCGATCCTCAGGCCCACGTTCATTTATTCCTGAAGGTGGTTGCCGCTATGGGATCTCGGATCGCTTGTTGGTCACTCTCTGGGGGACGGGCGGCAGTTTGGAGAATTCATTCGACTCTCATACTTCCCAAGGATACAACAATAACGGCGCTAGATTGCAAGTCCGGTAACTCGATTCCATTCACGACGACTGTAGTCCTCTCATACAGATGTCTGAATATCAGGATTGCTTGCCGTCGGAACCAGAGACACTTTGTCGGTCCATACTCTCAACCTCGAGGACGATATTCTCGCGTGGACTCAGAAATGGAGGAGTCGGTATGTCTTTTATTCATCCCCCTCTTCAGCGTTTGCTAAGATTTGTGTCAGTGTAGTCCCTCTGTCCAGCGTGCGATTTGCGCCATCGCTGATGTATATAGCTACGACGGCGTTGGTACGATCTCGTTCTTCTCCCAGACCTCACACTCTTGATCAATCTTCCCAGGGTGACAACTCTGTGCGCACGTACAACACCACCTCCGGTCGATTGACCCAGTCAATCCCTCACCCACGGCCGGTGAGAGATATGTTCTGGCGTTTGCCTCGAACGTCCAGTCGGTATGTCCTCCTTCCAACGCCTCACACCTCACGCTAATTGTTGTGGCAGAGATGACCTCACGCTCTACACCATAACAACCGATGGTACCGTCCGAGTTTTCCTCCCAGTCCTCGATCAGCCGAATTACCTCCAACTTCACTGCGCACTGGATGCATACTCCTCGTTGCCCCTCTTATCCCACCCTCCCTCGTCGGAAAGGCCAGCAAAGTCGATAGGTTTTGTCCTCGACCGCGAAGTTATGTCTGCGGCTTTCGCTAGAATTCTCAAGGGCCGTGACAAGAACGACGACGACTCGGGGTTACATCGATTACGGGAGATCCAAGAGGAGAGTTGGGATCTGTTCTTACACGTTCACGAGGACAGATCCTTGGTTGTAGGAGCCGTTGCAGTACGTGCGTCCTCCCATTCGATCCAAGCGCTTAGACTAAATCAACGTCGTTCCCGCAGAATATTGACCGAAGACCTCCAACTCTACTGAGGAACTCAACTCTCTTACAGACTCCCCCTGGTGTCCTCGAGTCGTACCCCACCCACCTATACGTCCTCCCACACACCGAGCCAAGTAAACTGACCTTGATAACGAATTTCCCGCTCGAGAGCCGCGAAGTCTCTCCTGTGTCATTTTTTGATGGCCGACCGGAAGGGATCAAGTTAATCTCACGAGTTGGTGGGACCCCAAGTGGCACTGAGTTATTGGAATCGGCATCATCGACATCTTCACCTTCCTCGATATCAAGATTTGTCCGAACACCGGAGGGACAGTGTGTAGGGGTTGTGCGGGAAGATGGGATTGAACTCCAACTTGTCAGCGAGCGCGGGACTCAGCTTTCGTCGAAGGAGAAGTCTACCCCTGCAGATCTTTTAGTTGTCCTCGATAAAGGTTCGTAGTTGCGGCTGGCCCGAAATCCGTGTTTCTCCCTGACCCATGACGACTACCAAACAGGTAGATCCTTTGCGACATACAACAAGATTTCTAGCCTGTTGACATTACACTGGGATCCCCCATTGGCACTGAAAATCCCGACCGTCTGCTCATTGTTCGCGACCATGATGAACGGGCAGACCTACATCTTGGGAGTCACGCCGGATTGCTCAATCGTTCAAATCCTTACCGATATCCCAGACACTTCCCCGACCTCTCCACGATCCCCTGCTCTCTCCTCCCCTCCCGTCACACAGGCCAGCTTGGAATTGAAGTCTGTCACGAAACTTCCCCTCGGCGATGACGATCATCCGAACTTGAAGTTCATTATACCCGTCGACCCGATGGGATGGACTGATCTGTACCATACTAGAACCACAACACCCAACCAAGCTCAGGTAGATGCGCTGTTGAGTGTAAATGAAGATGGAGATCTGGCATTTTGGGCCCCCGAAGACCAACCCTCTCCTTCAAGCTCTCGGCCGGACTCTCATTTGAAAGCCAGGGAGGAGGTTGATCCCATACCAAAGCCGAGCCAATCCTTTTGGAAATGCACAGGCACGGTCCAGACTGGGCGTAAGGGTCTACGAATTGCCGCTTGCAGTTCTACGAAGAAATCTGTCCTTGGTGTTTATGGCTATCAACTACTCACCATTGAGAGGCTAACATAAATGACTAGTTGTGCCCCTCGAAGAAGGTGAAGAATTGACGATCTGGGATTCAAAGGAGAGCGAGTTTGCGAGCGGGTTGGAGTTCAGGAGAGTATTCGAGTAAGCCATACCTCTGTATATCACCCACTGGACCCCCTGATTGAGAGGCGATTACAGTATGTCTGAACCGATCAACGACCTCGATTGGTCCGCAACTCCGGATAGCCAATCCATCCTGGCGGTGGGGTTTAGCCACCACGTAGAGGTGATATGTCAGAAGAGAAAGACATATTTTGACGAAGATCAAGGGTGGGATACATGTTGGAAAGTCGAAATCGGGAGGTCAGACCGGTCTGCGAAATATTTTGTCCAATCTCAACCCCACCGTTGCTCATTCTAGTCTAACTCCCCACCGTATATCCGACTCCATCTGGACTGCGTACGGTTCTCTTTTGATTGGAGCTGGCCATCACATGTTCCTTTACGGCCAACCCAAACCCAAGTCAAGGATTCCCTCGATCAAGAACGCCGATGCCAAACCGACGGAAGAGGAAGGCTTGTTCGAATACGTTGCCAGAGAGAATGGACCACTGGAACAGTTCCATCCACAGATGCTGCTACAATGTCTGCTTTGGGGTACGGACCCACGCTCTTCTCCACTAACTTCCGGCTCCACGCTGACCACCGCCTTGGACGACTATTTAGACAAAGTCGGGTTGGTGAAGGAGATCATTGTCGCGCTTGCCAAGCACCTAGATTCTGGTGCTACGATGGGGGAGTGGGTTGGTCTTAATCTCGACCAATTCATGAGCCACGGAAAGATCGCTTTAAATCCTCAACACGGGGGTCTGAAACAAAGGAGGGCTCATTACGATTCTCTCTTTGCTGAACGAGACCTTGATCCGAGGTATGTCCTGTCGGTAGGAGGCACGTTCGAATGCTGACAGCGGCACAACCAAAAGCTCGAACGACGAGGACACCTTCTCAAGTGCGCTCGTGCAAAAGTTACTCGACAGGCTGGAGTCAAACCCACTTCCACATCTGACACCAAATGAACAGGCTCATCTGTCTGCCCTGATAGAGGCTACACTGGAGGTAGTGGCCAAACCACCACTGCTCATTCTATCGCTGATTGTGGCGATGGCTAGGTTGAAGAACAACGACGAGCGCTAGACCCTAATGGGCTTCGATACCTTATCTCAATGCGTTCGTTCTACATCCTTAACAAACGTTTACGCCCATCAGCGAACTCGGATTCCGTCTCTGTCAAGTCAGCTACGACTACCACTGGAACCTCGCGAAGAGGTCGGAGAGAGCGGCTGCGTTACAGGGACATGATTTGGGCATTCCATAGTGAAAGCCAAGATCTCCTGCTGTCCTCTTCCGAGGCTGCGAGTGGAGGGAAAATGAGATGGTGTGATGCCAGGGCGTTGGGAGTGTTTCTCTGGCTCCGTCCCACGGAGACAATGGTATGGCAACCGAGAACTGATATATCTGTTGTGACGCTCAGTTAACCGGCCGCTACAGAAAACACATTTTGAAGTGATTGCCCGAAACGAGTATATGAACGAAGACAAGCGGGATCCGACCGATTGCAGTTTGTTTTACTTCGCGTTGGGCAAGGTAAAGCTTGTTCATGGGTTGTGGAGGCAAGCCGCATGGCACAAGGAACAACAGCCCATGTTGAAGTTCCTCTCGAACGACTTCTCTCAACCGAGGTGGAGGACGGCCGCGCTGAAAAATGCCTACGCTCTGTTAAGCAAACAAAGATGGGGTTCGTGAGCGACGCAGTGCAGGATCTTCTGTTTTGCTAATCACGGACCAATGCTTAGGATACGCTGCTGCATTTTTCTTACTCGGAGGGGCGTTAAAGGACGCGGTTAAGATTTGCCTGAACCAGATCGGTGATGTGCAGCTGGCAATCGCCCTGGCTAGAATTGTTGAAGGGGATGATGATGGCCCAGTGTTGCAGGGAATCCTTAGAGAGACGGTGGTCCCGCTTGCGTTCAAGGACGGAAACAGGTGGTTAGCGAGTTGGGCGTTTTGGCTACTGAATAGGAGGGATTTGGCTGTGCGAATACTCGTGGTACGTTTCGTCATTCAGGGTTGATTATCAGAACTTTTCGGTCTGACTTGCAGAGAACTTTTGGCAGACCCCACTACAGGATGTCGCCAAAGCGCTCGATATCCCAATCCCCTCGATCGGGGACCCGCACTACGACGATACCTCCCTCGCCCTCCTCTTCTCACAGCTGAAGATGAAGACCCTTCAAACGGCCAAAGGAACAAGCGAGATCTCAGGTCGGAGGGAATTCAATTTCGTCCTTCAAATCGCTCGTGTGTTTTGTAGAATGGGTATGTTTTTACCCCGCTCACCTTCCTTTTCGCCTTGGAGGTAATGATGGAACTAAACCTCTTCGTTATTTAGGTTGTCATATTCTCGCGTTGGACCTCGTGAGATCGTGGTCTTTCGCTCGACCCGCCGGCGCAACTTCAACTGGCATGTCGAGCATGTTCCTCCCTATAAGTTTGACATCAGCCACCGCACTTGCGGTTCCTTTCGCGATGCCCGCGAACACGAGAAGGGAAAGCAAGATCTTGATCGACATGGAGATGCTCACTGAACCTCCAACCCGACGAGCCTCCCCAGAGCTTAAGGATCGCAGTGAAACGGGACCCGGGGCTGGTGCTGGGGTTTCAGAGTTGCCACGCCTGCCCTCGCCCAGGATGGAGGGCGAGAGAGGGTTGGATGGGTTGGAACATTTGAAGGACGAAGGGGATTTGTTGTCGCGCAAGGCTGGATTGGGAGGTTTGATCAAGAGTGCGAAACAGAACGTCCAGGTTCCCGAGTTCGACATGAGCAGTTTCGGCTTCTAGACGTACGTGTATCCCTTGTGTGTAAATTGCCGGTAGATTCCCTCTTGGTGCTCTTGGTGATCCCCCTCCGTAGGTTTCGACTTGTCCTTTCACCCACTTCGTAGAGTTTCACATGGAGAGTAATTCTTGGCTTTCAAATACGTCATATAGTTTCTTGTTTTCGACTGCACGTTGATATAAAAGTGTGCAATATGTGGGAATCCGCAAATGCTGGCATTGAGTACACAAATATAAAGGAAAGCATCATCTTCAGCATCTCTCTGTATCATCTGTATGGTGGGTTGAGGAGATGTCTCTTCATTCTTCAACTTCCGGAGGCTCCCTAGCCTTCAACACCAAATCGTGTCCAGTGACCCTCTTCCAGACGTTGTGGACCTCATCGACGACGGTCTCAAAGTGGGAAGTGGCATCGTACGAACGGGTGATGAAGATGTTGTCTGTTTCACCCGTCGCCGTTGGGGTGTACAACGGAGAGACAGAAACGAATCTAAGTGATTTGATCGGGGTTGAGTATATGTGCTTCCATCGGCTTTGAATAATACTCACTTGTCAAAGACGGGCCCGAGGAGTTTGAGGCCGGGCTCGATCTCAGCCTCCGGATTGCTGGTCTCGACGATCGTACTCACGATTGCGACGTAGACATCCTTGGCGCAAACGTTGTGGGTGGACGAAACCATGGCAACGTAAATATCTGAGGTGCAAACAACAAGGTAAGCATCGAAGCTCATCAAGGGGGGGTACCTGGTTGGAAGTCCTACCGTTTCGCCTTCCGACCTGGTTCTGGGGGATAATAATCTGACAGCTGTCCGAGTCGTCCGTACCGGGGATCGTGTGGTTGAGGAAACAAATCGCCCGGACAACCCTACCCTCTTCGACGACACGCATCTTTCCACCGTCGGAATCCTTGCCGGCACCGAAGTAGGAAGGGTCGCCAATGACCTGCTTAGCCTTGACAGTTTCTCCCCCCGAACGGACACCGATGAACTTGCCATCACCATCGGTGACGATCTCGTCGATAGGTTTTTCGAGCATGTAGGTACCACCGTAGATGGCGGAAAGACGAGCGAAGGATTGAGGGAGTTCTCCAAGCCCATAGAGAGGGTAGATGTAGGGAGACTTTCCATAACGAGTCATGGAGGAGGTATACATGACGATACGGTCGTAGGTGGGTCGGGCGGGTTTGGTAATGTAGCTACGAGAAAGGTAAGAAGATGGAGTAGCGTTGAGTTGTGACGGGCTCACCCGTCCTCGAGGTAGAGAGCCATGGCGTGACCGATAAAATCCTGGGTACCGGACTCGAGGCCGAACTTTTCATAGACAGCTTTCATGCTGTCCGTATCTAGGTTGATGCCTATGTTGTATATGGTGCATTTAGCTACTAGATCGCGGGCGGGGAGGCAGGGGACATACCCTGATGGGTTGCGGGATCATCATCCTTCCAGTTTTGCAAGAACTCGAAGAACTTCTTGGCCCTCCTCTTCTCAAAGAGACCCATCAAGGGCGACTTGACGGCTTCCATTTCTGTGGAGGGTACCTTTGAGATCCTGCCATCCCTGTAGACGAAGCTTCCAGCGATCTGCTTGAATTCGAGGTATCTGGTGACCTCTGTGTGGACCAAGATCTTGGTGAGTTCACCCGAAGCGAAGATGAACTTTGGTATCAGATCAATGTTGTAGTCTCTGTCCCTGCCGAGCTTGGTGGGTACGGGTTCCTCTGGACGGAATTTGCGGTAGAGCTATGAGGGGTATGAGCGGTGGTCATGGATCGATGAGATGAGGCTGATGGAAGGGGATGTTGGGCGTACCTGGGTGAGATTGAGGGATGCGCTGTCACCGCCGTAATAGTCATTTCTGTCCATGTGGAGGACCTTCTTCCCATCGACAGATAACAAACCCGAGAGGATACATTCCGTCAGACCGGTTCCGAGTACGATGACCTGGTGCGATAGCGATCAGCTCAGGAAGGGGAGAGAGAGGAGAGTGGGTACGTCGTATTCTTCATCCATGGTGGTGGTTGGTTGGCAAGGAGAGGATGAGCAAGGGTGATCACACAGAGGTTGCGGATTGGAGGTGAGACGGTGAATCCCCGTTCAGTCAATCGCCGCCCAAATTCACACCCCACGTGTGATCAGAACCTCTGTTGAGACGTACAAAATGACGAGGACATGGTTTTTATTCCTAATAACGGTAAACACTACGCGATGGGATACGATGAGCTTTGGAGAAGATTTCTGGACGTTCTGTGCTGACATCGGGCGCCTTGGCCCTGTTGGCGACCTGAGCGCTCAGCCACTGATGGACGACGGCGGTCTTGCAACCCCACTAGAATCCCCACCTCATCCTCAGCGAAATAATAGATGACGTCGGCGAGGTGCCCAGTCGCGCCTTTGCCCGTTGTATACGTATACGTACTTGTGCGCACGTCCGGGGTGCCCTCGCGACCGTTGAGCGTCAAGATCACTGCCGTAAGAAGCTGCCCGAACACAACCGGGTGCATTCTCGAGACACACTTTGGATCCAGTTGAGCTTCCTCGATCTTTCCTCCCGAGAGATCCTCCCCATCGCCCTCCATGCATAAGTGCAGACACGGAGACCCGTTACCCACTGCGGCTGTCGGCCGGACCAATAGGCGCTATTTGGCACGTGTGTGTGTGTGTGTTGTTCTATTATACACCATTCAGCTCGGCGGCCAGAGGTGTCCCCTATTTACTACATCGCACGTCATACTACGTTAAGGGCTTGAATGTAAAATCTAGCACACAGCAAAACTATAAGCAAACTCCAAATGGAGGTACCGTGAAGGCATAAAAGAAAGGGGTAACAAGAAAGGGAAAGGGGGGAGGAGTGGCACGCGTAGGGCGGCGAGGGACTGGTCCAGTGTACTGGCCTAAAAGGCAAGGGTGCAGAGGTACCACACCAGGCGATGGAGCGACGTGCTCATGCCGAGAAAGAAATCACGGGGGTTCGTGAGGGGCGTGTTGGCGGGAGAACGGCCCGGCCTTCAGGTACTCGAGGGTGTGTTCGATGGTCTTCTTCTTGATGAGTCTTCCGATCGAAAATCTTGGGCGATCTATTCCTGGCACCGCTAGTCTCAGCTTGTCGCGGGCGTCTTCGAAGAGTGGGCAGGATTTGATGATGTGGGTTCGTGTTTGAACGACGGGTGGTGCGTCGTGCGGTGGATGTTTGCAAGGGCAGTGGAAAAAGGATGCGGGTTTGTCCTGGTACTTCCACACGTTGCGTTTGAAGTACTCGCCCGTTGGAGCGTGGTTGGTGCACATCTGTGTTAGTTGGGACATGTGTTTGCGGGTGATGGACTTAAACCACTTAGGGGGTCTGAGTTTCATGAAGGTGGATCCCTTTCTCTTCTCGGCGAAGGGTCGGAATCCGCCTTGGGGTCGGAAGATCTTCTCGTCCTTGTCTTCCAGTCGGTCAAGAAAGTCGTTCCAGTCTTTAAGCGCCATGGTCTCGACTTCGGTGACGGCTGCCGAGCGTGAGACGAATAAGGGGAGGAGGTAGCCGGATTCCTTGAGCTTCCGGTTCGCGGCTAGTTTGGCTTTCTTATCTGTGATGTTCATGTGGTCTAGACCCCCGTGGCCAGGGGTCCAGAGCATCCGGCCGGTGATGTCCCTTCTCTCGGAGAAGAGGCGGTGCATGTTTGATCTGAACAGGAGTGATGCCTGTTGTGAAGGGTGGGGGCGTGGATCGAATATGCTGGTGAGCGCGGAGGTGGAATCAGAAAAGAAACGGAACTCCCTTATGGAGCGCTTCCCAAGCATAGTCTCGGCAACT